>OGYJ01001459.1_pt1 | contig 18791 bp, 14 predicted proteins | sample 1576531 | NCBI WGS metagenome assembly OGYJ01 (sample SAMEA3541574, study PRJEB24748) | human gut metagenome | biome: human gut; feature: human-associated habitat; material: faeces | place: China | collected 2012 | reverse complement strand
TGATATGAGCCGAAACGGGATCAAGCACCGAAATATCCGCGATTTCCTCTTAGCTGAGGAATGGAATTAAGTAAGAAGCCCAGTATCGCGCCGTTTGGCGTGATGCTGGGCTTCTTAAAACTCAAAACGGCAAATCCAAATGATAGGCATCTTTGACTTTTTGCAATTCCTCCATAATCTTATGGGGACAATTAAAAAGGAGTTCCTGTAGAGAAGGGAATAAAGTATACTCTCGCGGATTTCCATAGCTTGTCCAACTGCTTGCATATACAAGCTCATTTTGAACAAAAAATTCAAGGCAACTTCCATAGTTGTTTGAAAGTGTGGAATCAAGTGTGTTTTTGCTCTCCCACTGCCTTATATTTTCGATTTCTCCTTCTGCCATCCAACGGTCACCAAACGCGCGCATTCTCTCTTCCACGATATAAGCAATAAACAGCCGTATATTAATGTCAAGCGTGTCATCTGACCAGATTTTTTTGAATATGTTGACGGCTAATTCAATATGCTGATCTACGCATTTTTTAAGTGGTGGAAGTATCTGTGCTGCGTTTGCAGAGTATTTGCGAAAAGTGTCGATGCCAAACTCCAGAGTATACCGCCTGCGCCTTCTGCGCGGATATTTCGAGTGATTCAGAAAGAACGATTGCCTGTACGCCCTGTCGCACATCGCTTTCCGGAACGCCGCATACAACAGCACGCTCATGTGCGTCATTCAAATCGCGGAGTTCGTATCCGCACCATCCGCGCATGATTTCCAACATTTGATCTTGCTGATAGCGCCAACAAGCACCGTTACTCGGATATAACATTTTCCCTGTAAACGGATGCTGGATTGTATAAACCATACCTTGATGCGTGGCAGTTCCCGGTGCAAACGCGTTATCTGTTCGCCAGAGTGTTCTGTCATTGTCTGGATTTTTGTATTTTGCATCCATTTCCGCTGTGCGGGGTAGTTTGTTCGTGTTCCAATCAGGCAGTTTGCTATACACCACAAGATGTTCTACCTCGTTCACGATACCCTTGGAGTCATTGTGGGTGGAATATGTACGCTGCCAGGAAATATTGGAAACAAAGCAGTTACTGCCGAAAATCTCATCACAAATCAGCTTGAGATTGGCATACTCCGTATCAACAATGCTGATGAAAATAACTCCGTCGTTCGCCAGCAGCTTTTGCAGCAGCTTCAAGCGCGGGTACATCATGCACAGCCACTTGTCATGGCGGGTCAAGTCCTCGCCCTCTTTGCCGACAACCTCGCCCAGCCATTTTTTGATCTTCGGGTCATTGACATTATCGTTATAGACCCAGCCCTCGTTGCCGGTGTTGTAGGGCGGATCTATAAAGACGTAATCTTTGATACAAGCCCGGTCGCCGGAAAAGTGTATAAAAATAGCGAAAACCGCAGGAAACAAGGCGTTTCTTGCGGTTTTCGCTGTATTTATCGGTGTTCAATTTGCCCCGTCAGAGCACAGCCATGGTGTGCCCGATGCTGACATCTGGGCTCCAGCGCAGCTGGCTCAAGGAATAATTAAAATGTATGCCAAAATTAAATGGTTCGGGCAAAATTAAAAAGTATTAGTCGACGACTTCAATCCAACCATTATTCAAGCACATGGTCAGGTTATACTTGACATCCTGACCGGCCTTATCCCCACTCTCGAAATTCAAGACCACATACTCTCCGTCGCATCCAACAACACGAGCGTATGCTTTTTTCGATTTGTGGAACACCCGTCTACCAATGAGCTCGCCATATGCGCTTGTATCGCTCTGCAGTCCTTCCTCTTCCGGCTCCGGAGTAGAAGGTGGAGTTTCTTCCTTAACAGGCTGCACAGGTGCAGCTCTATTCGACTCCGGCGCTTTTGCCACTGCCTTCGCATTGGGCTTACTGGCAGTCTGCGGTTGGGCTTTGCGCTCCTCTGCAGCTTTTTTCTTCAGCTTAAGAAGCTCTATAATTTCCGCGATATGAGTAGGTGTGAACCAGAAATCATAGTCGTTGATAGCAACTGAAACGTGGTCGTTCTCCTCAATCTCATTTTCCGACACATCAAGGATAGAATCTATGAGCCGGTCTGCCAGATACTTATCATTTCGCAGCGTTCTAAACTTTGCGGCGCAATTCGGACAAAGGCAGACATTCAACGGGTCGAGCTCTACATCCGGCTTCTGTTCCAGCTGGCACATTTCCACATTGGAGAACGGCTTGTGGCACAGCTGGCAGGCATACCGATAAGACGAGTTTACGCGATACATATTCATCAGGTATGCGCGGACATCGTCTTGCGGTCGACTGACGCGGATACGCCTGACGACAGTCGCATATACGGTTGGGCTGGCATAGGACAGTATTTGAGCGGCATGCTTCTTCAGCGCCTCCCAGTTCTTAACGGAACCGGTCGGGAACTCAAATTCGTCCTCCTCAGATTGACCAGAAGAACCTTCCTGTAGAGACAGACCACCAAATTCACGACTGAGCTGCTCAGGTGTAATGTGGAAGCGGCGCTCCAGCTCAATTTCAAAGTAGGACTGTTTCTTCTCATCCGGCAGAGCATCGTAATCCTTCACAATGGCCTCATGCTGGTCAATTTTCCCTTTCTTAAAGCCCAGAATGTCGTACAAATTTGAATCGAGGCTGACTTTTCCGTATAGTGCCTTGTTCAAATCGTGTTTTGATATAGCCTTGTGCGAGACCAGCTCCCCAGACTCAGTATAGAGCCATTTTCCGTTCCAGTCAGAAAAACGCCAATTAAAACCATCCCTATTCAGAGTATGGATTACATCTGCAGGCTCGTCATATTTATTTGGCGTTCCTCCGCCGATATAAACCGTACCAACAAGGCGGGACATGTTCTCCTGCAGTGTCTTAAAAATCACCTGTGATTTTATTAAGGCGTCTTTAGCTTTCGCATGCTGGGAGATGTAGAGAAGGGCCTCTTCCAACTTATCAATGCCGAGTTTCCAGCGAAAGTCTCCGGTCGTTCTCCACTCAGGCTGTCGGCCAGGATTGCCGGTATAGTATTCACCCCAGGTTTTTTCGTCCCCGGTGATGATTTTGTCTGTAACGCCAAGCGCCCGTAGGTCATCAAAGGTGATTCCGGCTGACTGGTATGCGTCAAAATCGACAAAGTAGATATCCGGCGCAATGCCTTTGTAGTATTGCTCCAGCATTAGACCGGTTTCGGACTGAGGGAACCGAATAACCTTTGAATGTGGCCGTGCCCAGTATGCCTTTCCTCCTGACCTGCACTTTATGTAGAACGCTTTCCGAACAATCTGTCTCAGGTCAGCCTCGTAGTCAGAATTCCTGAGATACTTGACAAGGGCGTGAATGTCTTGTACGTGCTCCTCAAATGAACCGCTAAAATCTGTACCAGTATACCGCTTTTCAAGAGATTTTACAAAGTGCTCGTACTCGTTGGGCGTCTTCAGGTGCAGCACATTTTCAAAGAAGGCGCGGCACTTCTCAAATAGATATGGATGGACAAATTCCACCTCGGCCTGCATCGCCTTCTTCGACGGAAGAAATACATTGGGCAAATAAGAAGACTGCGATTTTCGGTATGGAGCAACCATGCAGTTGGATGCTGTGCGGACAATCACAGCGTCGAGAATATTTCTGTAATTTGATTCGGAGAAAATATTCGGGACAGTCTCATACAGCTTGTAAAGCCTAACGAGCCAGTCATTATCTCGGTTTTCCAAAAAACTGTGATTGTCGTTGAAGTAGCTTCTAAGGTCTTCCGGACGGATAACCTCTATTCCCAAAATGCTGGAGAAATAAGAGAGCACATCTTTGTACGGGCCTGTCTCCGTCAACGAAACCGGAAGCCATTCATAATGTCTTTTGTCGTTAATAAGCTCCGAGATTAACTCGCTGGGCAATAGCTCTGCAATTTCTCTGCTTCTCGCAATAACTGCATTGGCAGCCTTAGTGTAGCCCTTCCCATCCTTAACCGGCAAAACGCGCTCCGACGAAAACAAATCTCGCATTTCTTCGTATAAAGGATAGAAAAGCGGATAGACATCAAAGTCGTCCTCATCAAGAGGCAGAATCCGAATCAGGCTCAAGTCGAGGAGCCCCATATCGCGCAGCTCAAGGACACTCTGTCTGAGGAGCTTGGCCGTTTGTTCAGCAAGAGCCTCGTTTTCCTCTTCATCGGCAGGAACACTGCTCCGGTTTGGAGTAGTGCGGAACGGGCCTTGGACAATGAAGTCAAGTTTGCTTTCGGTCTCTGTCGGGAAGTAAACGGAGATATACGGATTCTTTGCTTTTTGGAAAGTGGTTTTTTCTTCTTTGTCTGTTGCGACAGTGAACGCAACGTCAATTGTACGGGTAGAAACCATCGAATCAATCGGCATCGAAAATTTGATGAATGACAGAGACTCGTCCGTCTTATCATCCTCGGATTCAATTGCCGACACGCGGGTGCAGTGATCATTTACCGGCTCAGCATCCAGTAAATATTCCCCTGATGCTTCTTTGCCCGGAATCTTGATTTCGTACTCAATGAGTTCGAGGTGCCGCATGAAAAGGAGCGTAGTCACTCCGAGATTTTTGAGTCGCTTTGTAATAGCTTCATTCAGCGCAGCCAGATTTTTAAATCCCGAAAACTGGAATCCAACGCTATATGGGAACACGAAGAGGGTCGTATAGCCTGCCGGAACATCAGCGGCAAGGATATCTACGGGCTTTGTGAAGTCCGTTATCTCAACAGCGAAGGGATGGCAATTTTCTGCCAGCTCCTTTTTGCGCGGCGAGCTATACAGCCTGACCGTTTCACATATGCCAAAGACTGATTTGAAGCCGACACCGAATTCGCCAATCTGGTTTAAATCATTAACCTTGTCCGACTGCCCTATGTCGCACAGGCCCTGCAGGTTCTCCGTAGTGAAGGATTTTCCATCGTGCATCACTTCAAGCCTGTCAGAGTATTGGACAAACCGAATTCCGGTAGCTCCTGCGTCTTCCGCGTTCTGGAGCAGTTCGTAGACAAAGTGTGATTTATCGGTATAGAGCTGAATTATCCGTTCGAGCGACCGCCTGAGCATGCCGTCCCTATCTTGATTCTGGAGAATTTTATCAGCTATATTCAAAGCGCTCACCTCTTTACTTTACCGTGATAACCCCGTTTGCAATCAACGTAGTATGTATATCTGCCTTCGCAATCTTCGCTTCAATCTCTGAAACCTTCTGCTGATAACGCTGTGTAGCGTTTTCCAATTCAGAGCGATGCATAGTTGCAATTCGTTCATCCCCGGCCTCAGCAATTTTTCTTTCCAAGAGCAATTTCCGGTTTCGGTAATTGTTCTTTAAGCTCTCTAATTTATAGCGAGCGACTTGCCTTGTAGACTCTATATGCTGGGCTTTCTCAGCTTGCCACATCCGGACATGGTGTTCCTCCAAAGCATCCCATGCCTCCGGCTTTAGCTTTGAAGAATAGTCAACTGCGGCAGCTGTCAGGATGTATTCCGGGAGCTCTGCTGCAATTCTCGGCTCTTCACAGATTGCTACCAATTTGAAATTTGAACGAATCCCAACATAATCCCACGCATAAATAGACATCGGGTAATCACCGGCTGGAATCTCGTCAGAGTAGTATTCCAAGTGAATATAAACGAGCTTGTTGGTGGCAAAATAGAATGCGGCTTGTTTGACCAGCGGGTGCACCGGAGTAACGAAAAAGGCGGTTCGGTTTTTCTCGGCAGCTTCTGAATCAAAAGTAATCGGGTGGTTCGGATTGTTGCCCTTAAGATAAACCTCCCATTTCCTACGCAGGCTGTTCCGCAGGCCAGTCAGATTTCTGAGGTCAGACAGGATTTCAGAACGCGCCACTGCACTGAGGCGCAGTGTTTTCAGAGCACCATCACCAAGGATATAATTGCTACCACCTAATCGGTGATTGAGATACATCTCGACAAGGTGCTGAATGCTTCTGGCCGACAGGAAGGGACTTTCTGCCTCCTGAATTTCCTTTGACATCGTATAGTTCGACAAATCGAACCCGAATAGCTCCTTCTCCTCGCTTTCCAGCTTGTTCAGCTCCTGGGCCTTGCGCACCTCATTATCGGCCATCTGCTCCAGCTTTGCTTTTCGCTCTGCATCCGTAAGGCTGGTATCCAGTGCTATCAGCTCAATTTGCCTGCCGATTTCGCCGAGAATCTCCTCGCATTCACCGATGCTCCCTTCAAAGACACCGATGCGAGAGAGGCAGCGGTCATAAATGTCAGCATCCACAGTATCACTGGTGATAACGTTATAGATGTTTACAACTTCGCTCCCTTGGCCTCGGCGGTCGATACGACCAATGCGCTGCTCGATGCGCATGGGATTCCAAGGCAGGTCATAGTTTATCATCATGTCACAGAACTGATAGTCCAAGCCTTCAGAGCCGACTTCTGTGAAAAGCATGATGTCAATGGCTTCCGGGTCATCCTTCGGGAGTTCAAACCGAGCCCGGAAATCCAGCCGGTCATCATTTTTAACGCTACCATCGATTTGCTCGACACGAAATCCCGCTTCTCGCAGCTTTCTTTTGATATAATACAGCGTGTAGCGGAATGTGCTGAACAGGATGATTTTATTATTTTCAGATTTCTGCTTTTCTCGGATAATCTGGAGCACCCCATCGAATTTCGGGTCGTCCTCCGGCAGGTTATCCGCCATTTCCAGAATGTTCTTTGCGATGGAGCGGAATGTCTCCAAGTCCATCTCACTGAACTCGCCTTCATCAAAATCAAATTCCGGGTCGTCCGTCATCTGCTCGAATCTGCGGTCAATGATACCCCGAATGTGCGGAGCAAGGCCAAAGATGCAGCTTGCAGCCTGACGGCGAATCGTTGACATCATAAATTTGACGCCACGGCCACCGTGCAATTTGGACAGCGCAGCGACTTCAAAAGTCAAGAGAGCATCATGGAGCTCCCGCTGTTGGTCAGTAAAATCGCTCTCCAGCGTATGCGTTCTCCGAATGCAGAAATCTTGGATATCCTTTCTGCGCGTCCGGTTGAGCATCATATTGAAGCTATGGAGAGACTCAATATCGGTAATGAGTTTTACCCGCTCCTCACGGGTGATGGTGTCCTGTCTGAGAACCTTCCGGATTTGCTCAAATACCGGATTGTTTGCGATTACATTTTCGCCCCATTGGGTCGTGAGAACACTATCCAGCGTTTCCAGTGCTTCTGCTTTCCAGTTTTCCTTCGCAGCTCGAACGATGTGGGCGCACTGAGAGATATACAGATTCGGACGCGACATCATCGTGAAGCTCTTCTTGTCGATTACGACATCCGGGCGCAGCAGATTAAGCAGCGTGTACAGGTCGTCGTCACTTGTCTGCAGCGGAGTCGCGGTCAGCATTACGACAGCGTCTGCGTGCTGACAGAAATAGTGGACGCACTTATATGCAAATGCCTTGTCCTTCTCCATGCTGCCATTGCGCAGATGGTGGGCCTCATCAATGATGACCAAATCAAAATGCGGTGCCGGGTCTAATTGTTGGAGGCCGAAGCTCTTATGGCTCTTGGATTGGTTCCCTTGGTATGTCCTCGCATCCAGAATGGAATACGGGACGATGACCTTTCCATAGCGGGTAGGCCATTCGCCGTCACGGTCGGTATCAGAGATAATCTGCCGAAGAGTATCGCCATCCAAGGGCGTGAATTCCTCGTCAAAGCGCTTCATCTCATTTTCCCACTTGCGGTCTGCGACAAGCGGCTTCGGGCAGATAATCATGATGTTTTCCAAATCGGAGCGGGCCTGCAGCTCCTTGATAATCAGACCGGCCTCGATGGTTTTACCGACACCGACGCTGTCTGCAATCAGAATTCTTGGTTCGTCTGCCTTTATCAGCTTCAATGCCGGTCGGAACTGATAGGGCACGAAATCGATACGGGCAGCATTAAGGGAATACAGATTTCCGGCAGACGGATTGTTAATCTGGTAGGCAGAAAGGTAGCTTCGCAGGGTCTCAGAAGCCACCCACTCATATTCAGGTGTGCTGCTCACCAGCGCAATCTGACCCTCATAATAGGTCTTTAGCGCACCTTCGACGAACACCTCGTACTTCTTGGTGTCGCCAAGCTGCGTAACAGAAAATACCATACCCTTGGTGTCCGGGCTGCCGACGATGTAAACGAGGCTTCTTTCTGTGATATCGTTCTCTTGCACAATCTCCGGTTCCACGATGACATCTGCCTGCTTGGGCACGGTAACGGTTGGGCGAAGCACTGGCTGCGGAGGTGTTTCATCCTTAAATGCTTCGGGCCGCTCCACCCTTGCTTTGAACTGTTCCAAATCAGGAATCAGTCCGCTCCGGTTCATCTGGGTGAAAAACCGGATGAGGCATTCAATGTCCGATACGATGGTATCCTTGCCGGGAAGCTCCGCGCTGACATGCGCCCAGTTGTTCCGGACGCCAATCATATCGCGGATGCACTCCCGCTCACTGGTCGGAAGATAGGCGTAGCCGCGCATCGTGTACCAAGACTTGTTGGCAACACGAAGAAGCGCTGCAAGGTCTAATTCCTCCAGCTTGGAAAGACCCTTTTTCTCAATGAGCTCTCTCTGGGGATAACTCAGATTGGAGAGTACACACTCCTCCCACCAGTCTTCGCCGGATTTGGGCAGCATCACAGAAAGCCACGACGCCAGTGCTTGCGCGGCCTTGTGAAGATAATCGTTCATCCGGGATATGATGTTCTCGTCGTACATTCTGCTTCACCAGCCTTTAACCAAAAAATCCATCCTCATCAAAAATATGGTCAAGCTCGTCATTGGACATCGCGTGAGAAACGCGGTCACGGACGGCGCTGCGGGACATATCCAGTCTCTTGATGCGCCCGTTCAGCAGTCGGATAAGCTGAAGCCTGCCGACACCGGGATTCTGACGGGCATACTCAGCAAAGCCCTTAGCCTTGCCCAGATTGTCCGTTCTGGTGCCATCGTGAGGCTCCAAAATATCAATGACAAAGCCCATCTCGTCCTTCCGGATAATCAAAAAATCGGGATACATCGATTTCTTCTCCGCATTCTGCTCATAGGGGATGCACAGTGACCATGACTTCCTCGGCGGATTGCGGAGCCAGCAGATATAATCCGACCGGCCACGTTCGGCCTGAAGGACAGCCTTTTCCCAATTGTTCAGGTTGATGACGGCTTTGCCGGTCGCATTGTCCACAAACAGATGGTCGGTATAAGCCTCGCCGACATTGCTGCGCTCAATGCTGATGGTCTCCGGCAGCCGGAAGTTATGCTTACTGATGATATCGCCATCGGAAACAATGCTGTCATACTTTTTCCGGTACCGCTCGGTCAGACCGGTGATACGGCGGCGATTCGCGTCGTTGATGTCGTGGAACCGGCTGCGGGCATAGTTGTGGAGTATATCCATGCAGTCTGCGTCGGCGGCAAAGATGATGACGTCGATTTTATATCCGGCAGGATTATCGTTATCTGCGTGTCGGGTGCCATAGCGGATGCCGACACCCTCGTTGCCCAGCTTGAGCTCTGCAAGACGGAACTGACGGTCGAGGTCGGTATCCGTGGTGGAGAACAAATCCATCTCCGCATGGTCATCCACAGACTCGCCGAATACATCAAACGTCTGCGTTTTCAGCTTGAACTGCAGCACCTGCGTGGCCAGCTCGTCATATCTGCCCTCGTCCTTTGTCTTCTTGATGAAGCTGCGAATCATTTCTACGATTTCATTCACAACATCATAGGAGGCAGAGGGCTGAAGGCCGGACTGCGTCAGGAGCCGGGTGAGGCTGAACAGAGATTTCAGATAGTCGTTGATTCTGACCCTGCGCACGTCGTAGGTCAGAAGACCAGCATCATTGATGGCCTTTACGATGGCCTCTCGGTCAAGCTCCGGCTCTTCGGGAACGTCTTCCGGAGCAGGCTGCGGTTCCGTTGCACCGGAAGGCTCTGCCCCTGCAGCAGCTCCATTTGCAGGCGTTTCGCTGCTCACGCCACTCACCGGGCGTATGGTATCCGTGGTACCGGAAGCAGGTGCCGCTGGTGCGCCGAATGAGGTGCTACCACTTTGCGAGGGCGTCTGCTGCGTCGCCTCCTGCGCGGAAGGTTCATTGCCGGTCCCAGGGGAAGGGCTGTCTCCCAAAGACATCTGGCCGTGAACCTGCTGCTTCGGCCTCGCGGGACGCTGGGCGGGAGCCGGTCTGGTCGGACGGACAGTCCACGTTTCGATGGTGCTGTTCTCGAAGGAGTCGCCGATAACATCGGTGGGAATCTCACCGCCCTCGGTGCTCTGAAGCGCCTTGACCACATCCTCAACGGTCTGGGCATCAAAGTACGGCAAATAGAGGTGCACGTCGTTCAAGACATCGTCCACCTGAATATGCATCTGCATGGGTGTTCTGACCATTCTGCCGAGCAGCTGCGCGATATAGGTCGCGTCCGTAGCACGACGGAAAGACATCATGGTTTCAGCGCGAGGGCAATCCCAGCCGGTGGAGAGGTTCTCCTTGAAGAAAACCACCTTGACGTTCTTCTCGTCCGCAATACGGGACGGCTCCAGATATCTGACCGCGACACCATTGATTTGGATGGTGCTGGTCGTCTGACCGAAGGTATGCACAACTTCTCCGTCTTGGAAACGGAATCCTGTCCGCTCCTCAATCTTCCGGAGGCAGTCATCCAAATCGGTATCGGAGATGCCGCTGCCGGTCTGGTTCTGCACCTGAATCACGAACACCGGATTCACGTAGGCGTAGTGCTGCTCCTGACAATACTGAGACCAGTGCTCCCATTTCTGCTTCCAGTCATCGGCAGCAGCCTGCAGCACGGCCATATCCTTGCTTCCAGAGGCATCCTCCGGATAGGCGATGATGATTCTGTCCTTCAGCAGACCGGAGGCCCGCACATCGTCGGCGGACACGATGACCTTCTGGATGGTCGATTCTGTCCCAGACACCAGATTGTTGAAGCGCTCCGGCGTAGCGGTCACGCCAAGCACGACCGGAACGGGAGCCAGACGGTCTTCCCGGCTACCCTTGAGGAACTTCTGCATGATGGTAGTGGCCTGCGCAGCAGCGCGGCCCTGCATACCACGGTGGGCCTCATCAATGATGAAGTACAAGCGGTCGTACTTTTCGTCCATCGTGTTCTGCAGCGTTTCCCAGATGGTGAAGGTGCGTCCGTCGCCCTTCTTTGTCAGATTACTGCTCTTACCCAGCTTCTGGGTATTCAGGAAATAGATATGCCCATCGTCCAGCATCTCCTGGTCGAAGGATTCATCGGTGATGGTCACGCACTGGTTGAGCCGAATCTTATCCGCCTTCAGGTCAATCTTGCTGCGCGACTGCTCGTTGAGCTCCGGAGAATCCGAGAGCCAGACAAAGATGGCATCCGGCTGGTCGGGATACTCTTCATCGCCGAAATAGATGGATTCAATCAGAGACGCCAAAATGATGGTTTTGCCAGCGCCGGTAGGAGCGGTGAAAGAAAGTACCTGCGGTGTATGGGTGCGCTGGTAGGAGCCGAGGGCCTCTGCGGTCTTTCTCCGCAGCTGGAACAGCGCCATCTTCTGAAAAGGGAATAATTCTACTTTCATCTTAGCGGCCTCCGTGGTTAATCCGGAAGTTATCCAGATAGTCTCTGTAAAGCTGATAGCAGTCCTCGGCATGCAGGCCGGAAACCATCTCCCGGTAGCCCGGTTCGGAATCGGTCACGATGTAAACCGTTGTAATGGCCTCTTCACCGTTCACCTGCGCAGCAAAAGTCTCATACTGCGATTCGTCAGTCAGCACGGCGAAACGGTTCACCGGCAGCACCAGCATGTCGGGCGCTTCCGCTGTCTCCTCAAGCGCGGGACAAGGCCCGTGGGCACCAGCTTTCAGCCAGAGCACCGGAAGGAGCTCTTTAAACTGGCATCCCAGCGCCACGGCGTTCTTATCGAGGAAGCCCAGCTTGAGGAAAGCAGCATTCGCCTTGAAGCCGTCTGCCATATGCATCGGCTCCTCTCCGCTGGTGATGTAGTCGCCCTTAAGCGGTTTCCCGTTCACATCATGCCCTTCAATGGAGCAGACGGTACGCGGCCATGTCACATAGCGGGCAATGCCCAGTTTGCTCCATTCTTCGTCTCCCGGTTGATAACCTTTGGCAGTCAGAGACTTTGCTTCGTCCACGGAAACCTCATTATTTGTGACCATGATACAGCGCCGATGTCCACCGTCTTCCGCGTTCAGCAGATTGACAGCATGGAGTGTGGTGCCGGAACCGGCAAAGAAATCTACAATAAGGGCACTTGGCTTATTAGCAACAAAAAACCTTATCGTATCATGTTCTGCGTACAAAGATTTTGGAAATGAAAAACGCTTTCCGATTATCTTTTGGATAAGTTTACTCCCAAACTCCGTAGCGTCATGAGAAGGAATCCACCATTGGTTGCTGGGAATGTATTTTTGTTGGTATTCACCATCATCAAAAATCAAAGACCCATCTTCGGCCTTCCCAAGCACCTTGATTTCACCGCTTTCAACACGCTTTTGCCAACCCTCAGAAATATAACGTAGCGTTGCTTCTTTGCCGCCTTTTGTCTGTTCACTTATTCGAACATATCCTTTTTCCTGAATTTCAAGGTATTTATCGCGTGAATATTGCCATCGTCCTTCCACTCCATCGTCATGCACCGGAAAAAGAGCAATGACATCATCAGGCACTTTTACAGTATTTCTATCTACACCAACTGGAACAACATCTCCTGCACCACAAAAGTGTTTTTTATCTTTGCTGATAAAAATAGGATAAAAACAGCCAGGGGAATCAGTTCTCAAAGCACCTGTTCCACTTCTCATTAAGCTGCCCCACCGAACCTGCTTTGTCGTAGAAGTTTTAACATTTCCAAGCCATTCATCAGGCAAAGCCAATTCTGAGACTTGGCAGTTTCCTAAGCGTAGAATAAAAATGTACTCATTTACACGGAAAAACTCGCCCCCGCGAGCCACGCCTTTTCCGTTGATTGTTGAGCTAACCATTTGGATACTTGCTTCAGGAAACATTTCTTCCAACAAGCACCCAAGATGCAGGTACTCTTTTTCATCGATGGTGACTATCATAACCGAGTCGGTAGGATTCAGGAGACGTTTGGCAAGTTTCAGTCGCTTCTCCATCATGGAAAGCCACTTGCTATGCCGATAGGTATCGTTGCCATCCACATAGTCGTTATTGTATTTCCAGTCTCTCGCCCCTGTGTTATAGGGCGGATCGATGTAGATACAATCCACCTTTCCGGCATAGAGGTACTCCAGCAGCTGGAGCGCATGGTAGTTGTCCGCCTCGATCAGCATGTGCCACAGGTCGCTGTCCGGCGCATTGCAGACGGTATCCAGCGGCTGCAGATAGGGGTAGATGGGCTCACCGAATTGGGCCACGCAAACCAGCGCATCCACAGGAAGCGCGACACGCTCCTTGGACGCCTTGTGGAAGCAGGCAGCCTGTCCATCCTCGATTTTCTCTACATAGTAGATGTCTGTGACCTGCCCGTCCTTCGTGGCCACGACAGAACCGCGCTTTACCGGGATATCGTAAAGCGGTGTGGCCTCCGGCAGATGCTCTTCAAATACCAGACCAAATTTCTTCTGGCGATTGGCCCGCTTCATCTCTGCGCGAATCCGCTCACGCAGGGACTCGTCCGGAATCTGGCTAATCAAATCGTCTAAAGCAGCCATGCGTTTTTTGCCTCCTGTGTCTTTCTCTGGAGATTACTCTTCCGTGATTGTCTTCTCTTTGATGTGATAGCTGATGTTTCGCTCCTGGCAGAATTGAACCACCTCGGCAGCACATTTATTATAAAAATGTTTGTGTGCAGTGTATGCACTCACTTCTTTGCTATAGTTCGTGCGTCCAAATATAATCCGGTCAACAAAACCAACGGATTCAAGCAGGTCATGAAGGTTCTGCTCTATGAGATTTGGTGTTGGATACGGCTCAATACTTACCCATGTCCTGCACCCGGCATCATGTAATGCCCGTAATGCAGCGAGGCGCTCTTCACACGAGGCTGCTCCGGGCTCCATTTTACGTCGATAATCCTCATCAAGCGTTATTAGTGTGATACCATGTTCGTTTCTCAATGAGCATTCTTTCAGCTCTATCGGAAGGATGCCTTTCGTCAATGTAGTACAGATAATGCCTGCCTCGTTTAGTTTTCTAATGGCGGCAATGCTCATGTTCCTTATTTCATCATATCCATACATGAAAGGGTCGGTCGTGAAACAGAGCTGTACCGATTTAATATTGTCTTTCAGCTTTGGGATTTCTTTGTCCAAGAGCTCTAATGTGTTTGAAACGAGATATGGCTGTAACCATTCCTCATAACTTTTTACGTTACCGAACCGTTTTTTCTGTTGGAACGCATAACAAGGATACTTGCATCCGTGCGCACAGCCGAGCACATGATTCATGGTGTAATCGCCATACTCCACTCCCGTCTCATAGAGCATGGTTTTCCGCGTTATGAATCCTTTTACGTGCTTCATTATGTGCGCCTCCTAACAATTACGGTCTGGCCAGCTTTCTCTTCCCAGAACGTTCTTTTCTTTCCTGCGGCTGTTAACGCTGGGTCTCTTACGATATCAATCGTTCCAGCATTTTCGAGTTTTGTGAGAATCTCGTATATCATTTTGAATGGGCAGATAACTCCGTATTCATTACAAAAATCAGCAAGAAAAACTGTGATATGTGTCTCCCTTGTCATTTGATGGATATGGGCCAGAACCATCTGTTCTATCTCTTCTTGCGTCAAAATATCATTTTCCACTGTGGATGTTACGGTGCTCATCATATTAAAGAGAGACAATTGACCGTTTTGCTGGATGTTGACAAATAGCTCATCTTTTCGACGCTGCATGTTTTCAGCCATAAGAAAACAGCCGTCTTCATGGTCGCAAACATGTATCATTCGGTACTTGGGCCTCTGACCAGGTTTCAGTCTGATGGGCATATCCAACACATATTTGTACTTCTGCTTCAGGTGCTGTTTGTATTCTGCTGATAACCTACGTTCTGCCTGATACCCGTCGATGCGACCCGCTTGAAAATCCCTGACAATATCCATCCAGTAGTTTCCACCGGCGATTCGCGTCAACAAATTCTCTGACTGAGGAGATGCTGTTACCGTTGTTGGCTCATATTCAACCAAGTCATCAAGGCCCATCAAGGCATCATCCTGAGAAATATCTACCTTCATCACACGGCAGGCGTCTCGGAAGAAACCAAAGGAATTGAAATTGATGAGCATCTCAAAGGAACGAAATCCGTACGTGCCAATCTCATCAAAGAGCTGCGAATCAAGTGCTTGTATTCCGTATGGGTCAATGTAAAGGAAGACATTGTATCCGCGTTTATCCTTTAATAAGCCACGAATATTATCCTCGAATTTCCCGTCAACTACCTGTGGTGCCCCATACTGATAAGGATGCAGCATCAGGTTCTGTTCCAAGTCTGCAGCGTGATTCAGCTCAATAAAGCAAGGCACTATTGCATTGTTCTTTCTGGATATTCTGCTCATGCCTAACCGCTCGTTTATAATTTGCATTGCTATCAGTGGGGAGCCATCATTTCCATCGTCAAACTTGCCTTTGCCAGCAAAGCAATCAATATAGAAAATCGGCTTCCCTGAAACAAGGAGCTTTTGGAAATACTGGGGCAAGTAGCATCTAAGAAGCGTATCCTTAATTTCAGACCACTCGTTTTTCTTCTTGAAAAAATCACGTTGATTTTTCGCCATACAAACCTCTCTTTTAGGATTCTGGAGCTTCCTCCGGTAGCAGCTCCATGATGTCTCCGATGTCGCAGTTGAGAACCTTGCAGATTTTCATAAGGACTTCCATGCTGACCGTTTCGCCCTTGGACAGCTTTGTCACGGACGACCAACTAATACCTGCGGCAGACTGCAAATCTTTCTTTTTCATATCTTTGTCGATAAGCAGTTTCCATAGTTTTTTATAACTTACTTCCATAATGGTCACCCCATAATAATAAACCTGTGCCTGTGCAACGAGCTTTGGTTTCGCCGAAATCTTATAAGTGTGCCTCCATGATACCACGTTCCTGTCGAAAAAACAAGATAATTCTCCGTAAACGCACGAATATTCTGCGACTGCTGTTGAAAGTTCTCCGTTCAGATGCTATAATAAATACGCTTTTTGACAAACGGTGGATTGCAAAAGTAACTTCCAGTTTGCACGATTAACTTCCGGGTTTCCAAAAGCCTCGCAAGATTAAATTCCGGGAAAGTAGTGCCGCATGTGAAAAGCCGGAAGTAAGTTTTACAAACATTGGCCAAACCGGAAGTTACTTTTACAAAGGGAATTGAATATTGCCAGCGGATGTGTTAACATCCTGTCGAATGAGAAATACAAGGGCTGCGCTCTCCTGAAAAAAACCTACACCGTCGATTACCTGACGAAGAAAAAGAAGGTCAATGAGGGCGAAATCCCGCAATACTATGTGGAGGACAACCACGAGGCTATCATCGACCCGGACACCTTCGAGATGGTGCAGCGTGAGATGGAGAAGCGCGGCAAGGGCCGGAAATACCATAGTGGCGTCCACGCCTTCTCCAGTAAAATCCGCTGCGGTGAGTGCGGCAGCTGGTACGGCTCAAAGGTATGGCACTCCAACAGCAAGTACCGGAAGGTCATCTGGCAGTGCAATCACAAATTCGACGGCGACAAGCATTGCAGCACTCCGCACCTGACCGATGACATCATCCAGCAGGCTTTCCTGTCAGCTGCAAATAAGCTCCTGGCCAAAGGATACAGTCATCGCGGATGGACGGAAAATGATGGCCCTGCTCTTTGACACCACCGACTTGGAGCGAGAGCAGGAAGAACTCCAGCAGGAGACGCAGATGGTCTCCGATATGGTTCAGCAGTGCATCTACGAAAACGCACACGTTGCCCTCGACCAGACCGAATACCAGAAACGCTACGACGGCCTGACCGAGCGATTCGAGAAGGCCAAGGCCCGACTGGACGCGGTCACAGCGGAAATCCATCAGATGCAGACCCAGCGGGCCAGCATTGAGGATTTCCTGAAAGCCTTTGCAGCCATGCCGGATAAGCTGACCGAATTCACGCTGGAGAGCTGGCACGGGCTGGTGGACTACGGCACCGTCTACGCTGCCGACGACATCCGCTTCACCTTCAAAAACGGGCAGGAAGTCAAAGCCTGACCCCAGAAACGAAAACGGCTCCCTGCCGCTGGAGGTTATCTCCGGTAGCAGGGAGTTTCGTTGATTATTTACGCCTGTTTTCTGTAGTCGCTCAGGTTGATGACGTTTGTGTTTTCCACCTCGGCTTCGAGTAGTTCAGTCGCCTTGATGGTCGCTTTTGTTTTTGACGGATTCAGCCAGGAATGGACTTTCCCCGAAAGGAAGGGGTAAACCTCTTCATGGAAGAGGCGCTTCACCATGGGCAACCCAATGCCAAAGACAACATAGTCGGTTGCGCCAACAGCCATGTCCGCGCCAGCCCGCTTTAATTGTTCCTTGATATGATTCTTTTCCCTGTAAGAGGGCTGTTTAGGCCAATATGACCCCTTGGGAGAGCGGAGACCGTTGTTGTCGATTGCCTGACCACTCTTATAGGCCATGTAGGCTTCCTCGTCTAAGACAGCGTCCAGGACGTATTCTTTTTTCTTGTTTTTTCCCATCTGTACCTCCGTTATTGTGGTGATATTTTAATTTCTTCCGAATCGAACGCTCCAACAGGGTATTCGCTTATATGGCCCGACACTCTGAAGAGCTTCCCACAAGATGAGCACTCGCAACCTTCAATGTCAAATTCATAGAGGATTTCTTCGCCCATCTGCCTTTCATAGGAGCTTTCACTACAATCATCGCTCAGGTCAATTCTGTTGGGCGACCCGCAGTGCGGACAATCCACTATGCGTTTTAAGGAAATGTGGTCTGTTGTCCAGCCCTCTTCCTCATGCCCATCCGGTGTATATTCGTTTAGACGAACGTTCTGATAGTATAGCGCCAGCGCTCGTCTGAATACGTCGGATTTTTTTATTCCGATAGCGGAGCAGATGTATCCTAACATCTGTTCCTCCTCGTCGTTGACCCGCACTCGGTACAATTTGTCTCTTACGTCATCTATCTTAGGACGACCTCGCATATCCATCATCTCTTTTTGTGGCCACATTTAATCGCTTCATCCATATAATAATCGTAGCCACGAAAATTGTCAAGCTATATTTTGCGTTTTGCGCAAAAAAACAGCGCCGGTTTCTGAAAACCGACACCCCTAATCAGACCGACACCCCTTTGACCCCTGCGACACCCCTTTGGTCAGGCCGCTGTGCTTTGTATCAAATTTTGCGTCTTAATTTCAATGTAGATGCACTTGACGCGCCCCTCATACCGGGGAAGCAGCGCTTTCAGGGCTTCCAGATTATCGCCCCGAATGATCATGTTTTCGCTGCCGTTGTCCTCGTTGTGCTGTTCATTTTCATCAAAGCTGTACTTGCGCTCCAACACCCGAAACGGCACGTCCTGATGGTGATTGATCACCTTGCTTTTTCCAATCCATTCAAGTGTTGGCATGGCTGATTTCCTCCGTAATCGTGTTATCCTCATTTCAAGTGAGGGTATTTCTTCCCTGACCCTCAGCAGTAATGAGGGGCGCTTCTGGCTATGTCTGTATAGCGGTTATTGTGGTGAAAGATTATTGTGCGATAATAGGACTAAATCAGAAAGACCTTGAAAATCAAGGCATTCTGGCTTAGTCCCTTCTTTTTTTGACCGAAAACAAAGGACTTTCAC
>OGYJ01001441.1_pt1 | contig 18959 bp, 14 predicted proteins | sample 1576531 | NCBI WGS metagenome assembly OGYJ01 (sample SAMEA3541574, study PRJEB24748) | human gut metagenome | biome: human gut; feature: human-associated habitat; material: faeces | place: China | collected 2012 | reverse complement strand
GGTCGTTCCATTTAGCGTAGCGCTGCTACGCTGCATTTCACTCCCGTTAGCCAGAGCGAAAAATTCGCAGAGCATCTTGGCGCATTTTCATTTGGAAATAGTATAACACACGACTTCTTAGCCGCACGGGGCAGTTTTGTCCTGCTGCGGCCATTTTTGCTGAAAAGGGTGAATGATATGACCACAATATTCTGGGCGGGCGACTCGACCGTCAAGCAGAATTCCATCGCGACGTACCCGCAGACGGGCATCGGGCAAGTGTTCGACCGCTACGTCAAGCGCTATCAGGTGCAGATTGAGAATTACGCCGAGAACGGGCGCTCGACGAAGCAGTTCATTGACGAAGGGCGCTTGGCGACCATCTACGACCGCATTCACGCGGGGGATTTCCTCTTCGTGCAGTTCGGGCATAACGACGAGAAGGCATCTGACCCTGCGCGCTACACTGATCCGGAGACGGATTTTCCGGCGAACTTGGAGCGGTTCGTCAACGTTGCGCGGAATAAGGGCGCAACCCCCGTGTTCATCACGCCGCTGACGCGCTACGACCGCAACGCCCCCGGCGCGCAGTTCCACCACGACCGCTGGGCGGAAAGTATGCGCCGCACGGCGGAGAAGCTGCATGTGGCGCTGATTGACCTGACCGCCATGTCCGAAAAGCTGGTGGATGAACAGGGCGAAGCGGCGCAAACGGCGTACTACATGAACCTGCCCGCCGGAATTTACCCGCATTTCCCGCTGGGGCAGCACGACAACACGCATTTGCAGCCTGCGGGCGCATTGGCGTTCGGTGGGCTGATTGCCAAGGGCCTGCGCGATTTGGGCGGGGCGTATGCCGCGCTGCTGTGTGACGAATACGCCCAATGGGAGAAGGAAGCGGCGCAGTTCGGGCAGATTGCAACGTCCGCTGCGGAGGATGTAGAAGCATGAGCGAGATTCTCTGGTGCGCCGACAACGGTGACGGAACGTACCGCAATCCGGTGCTGTACTGCGATTATTCCGATCCGGACGCGATTTGCGTCAATGGCACATACTACCTGACCGCCTCGACGTTCAACTATGTGCCGGGGCTGCCGATTCTCACCAGCCGCGATTTGGTGAACTGGAAGTTACGCAACTATGCCGTCAAGAACATCCCCGAAGCGCGGTATGCCGCGCCGCAGCACGCGCAAGGCATCTGGGCACCCGCCATCCGCTTCCAGAACGGGCGGTTTTATATCTACTACGGGATGCCGGACGAGGGCATCTACATGGTCAGCACGGAAAATCCACTGGGGGATTGGGACTCCCCGGTGCTGGTGAAGCCGGGCAAGGGGCTGATTGACCCCTGCCCCCTCTGGGATGACGACGGGCGCGCTTACATCATCCACGGGTACGCCAAGAGCCGAATCGGGTTCAAGAGTTGGCTGGGGATTTTCCCGATTTCGCCCGACGGCAGAACGGCGCTCGGCGACGACCACTTGCTCTACGACGGCACGAAGAAGCATCCGACGATTGAAGGGCCGAAGGTGCACAAGCGCGACGGCTGGTACTACATCTTTGCGCCCGCGGGCGGCGTTGCGACGGGGTGGCAGGTGTGCCTGCGCAGCCGGAGTATTTTCGGCCCGTATGAGACCCAAGTCGTACTCAAACAGGGCAGCAGCGAGACGAACGGCCCGCATCAGGGCGCATGGGTCGAGACGCCGGAGGGGGAGCATTGGTTCTTGCACTTCCAGAGCCGTGGGCTGTACGGGCGCGTGACGCACTTGCAGCCGATGACGTGGCAGGCGGACGGCTGGCCGTACATCGGCATCCCGGATGAAACGCCTGTGCCGCCGGATGCAATCGCGGTGGGCGAGGAATGCGCGGAAGCGGCGCCGATTGCGAACGCGGAGGACTGCGGCATTGCGGTTGAAACGTACCGGAAGCCGAAAGCGCCGGAATGTGAGCCGTCGGGCGAAATCGGGGATGATGATTTCAGCGGCGCACTGGGGCTGCAATGGCAGTTCATGGGCAACTGGCAGCCGGATTTCTACGAGGTCGGCGGCGGCAAGCTGCGGCTGTATGCGCGGAAACTGCCCGATGGCGGCGATCGACTCTGGCAGTGCCCGCAGACGCTGACGCAGAAAATTGCGTGCCCGGCGTTCTTCGCAACGACGACGCTCGATGCGGCGCATTTGCAGGCGGGCGAACAGGCGGGCGTGGGCTTCGTCGGCGGACAGTACGCTTACGCGGCGGTTCGGCGGACGGAAAACGGCGTATCGCTGGTGTTCGTGACGAGCGATGGCAAGGAGCACACGGAGTCAGCGACGGAAACCGTGCCGATTCAGGACGCGCCCGTGACTTTTCGCGTGACACTGCTGCCGACATCGAGCAGCACGGCGGTCGCGTCGTTCGAGTACGCGCAGGACGGCGAGTTTCACCCGATTGGTCAGCCATTTGAACCCGCGCGCCACACATGGGTCGGGGCGCGGCTGGCGCTGTTCTGTATGCCGATGAATGGTGGCGACGACCGCGACGGCTGGGCGGAGTTCGGTGCAGTGCGCGTGGAAGCCATCGAAACGCTGTGAAAAAAACCGACTTTCGGTCGGCAAAAACCGGATTCTGGTCGGAAATCGGTAGAAGACCAAGAAAAAAAGCGCCCGCAGACGCTTTTAATCGTGAATCTTGATGGTCGATTTCCGCCAAATTCCGGTGAAATACAGCACCAACAGAATCGCCGATGCAATCCCGTTCGACACCACGACTGAGTACCACACGCTCCGCACACCCAGATGCAGCACCTGCTCGCAGAATGCAAGGGTCGCGAAACGCAGCACCCATAGGCGTGTCATATCCACTGCGACGGGCAGAAATGTGTGTCCACTCCCTTGAAACAGACCGCGGGTCGCATCGTGGATGCTGTTCGTCCAGCACCAGAACGCCATGATGGACAGATAGTCTGCTGCCATCGGGATAACCTCCGCTTCGTCCGTGAAGATGCTGACGATGGCAGAAGCGACCGACGGTCGGGAAAGGACAAATCCACCGAGGAGCAGAAACAGAAGCGCCATTCCCGTGCTCAATTTGTACCCGCGTTCGGCGCGGTCAACCTGCTGCGCCCCCATGTTCTGCGCGACAATGGTGCTGACGGCACTGCCGATGCCGGTGGAAGGAAGCGAAATCAGCCCGTTGACCTTGTTGCCGATGCCGTACGCCGCCATGGCCATCTTGCCGTACACATTGACGTTGCGCGACATGAGGATGAAGCCGAATTGCATGAAGCTTGACCCCAAGGCAGTCGGAAGCCCGATACGCACGATGTCGCGCAGGCAGGCTGCATCCGGGCGAAGGAAGCGGCGATCGAAACAAATTGCTTCGTCGCGGCGAGTGCAGAGCAGGAAGAACGCGATGCACGCGGGCACCATCTTCGCGAACACGGTCGCCAGCGCGGCACCGGCGGCGTTCCAGTGCAGGACGACCATCAGCAGCGGGTCAAGCACCATGTTGACGGCAATGCCCAGCAGATTCAGCAGCATCGGGCGGACGGTGTCGCCCTGCGCCTGCCGAATGGACTGGTAAATGTTAACCATGAACAAAAACGGCATGTCGAGGACGACGAGACGCATGTACGTTACCGCGTGGTCGAAATAATCCGGCGCGGCGCCCATCCATCCGACGATACCCGGCGTCGCGACCGCCATCACCGATGCGCACAGGAGCGAGAAGAGCATCGCGACGGTGAAAATCTGGTTGGCGATTTTCCGCGCCATTTCCGGTTTGCCCGCGCCGATGTACTGGCTGATCATCACCGCGCCCGCGACGGTGACGCCGCTGCCGAAGTTGATGACCGTATTCTGCACCGGGCTGACGAGGTTGATGGCGGCGAGGTAATCGACACTGAGCTGCCCCAGCCAATAGGTGTCGGTCAGGTTGTACATCGTTTGCAGAAAACTGTTGACGACGACGGGAATCGCAATGGCGAACACTGCCTTGACCAGCGAGCCGTGCAGGATTAAATCGCGGTTGCCTTTGCTGAGTTTCATGGCGAGGAACCTCCTTCATCGGGAGAATGATCCCATTATAGCGCATTTCCTGCCAAAATGAAAGCGCTATCACAAAAAAATTTCCAAGTGTCATTTGGAATCGGTTGACACCTATCGAAATTCCCTATATAATGAAGCGGAAATACCCGCAGAAAGGTGCATGACAATGGATATTCAGCAGTATTTTCAACGCTTTCTGGCAAATTACACACCCTACAAGAAGTATTGGAACTATGAGGATGGCTGCGTGCTGAAGGGGTGCATCGACCTCTACCATGCGACGGGGGACGTGCTGTATCGCGATTTCGTGCTGGATTACGTCTCGGCGTATGTCGCGGCGGACGGCAGCATTCCGAATTATGAGATGCGGCAGTACAACATTGATTCCATCAACAGCGGCAAGGCGCTGTTCTTCGCCTTGGAGGAGACGGGCGAGGAGCGCTATCGCAAGGCGATTGAGTTCCACATGCAGCGGCTTCGGGAGCATCCGCGCTGCCAGTGCGGCAATTTCTGGCATAAGCAGCTGTATCCGAACCAGATTTGGCTGGATGGGCTGTACATGGCGCAGCCGTTCTACATGGCGTACGAGGCAAAGTTCGACGGCATGGCGCATGTGTCGGATATTACCCGGCAGTTTCAGAACGTGCGCAAGTACCTCTACAACCCGGAGAAGGGGCTGAACTACCATGCCTACGACGAGGCGCGCGTGCAGTTCTGGGCGGACAAGGAAACCGGCTGCTCAAAGAACTTCTGGCTGCGCTCGACGGGCTGGTACTTGATGGCGCTGGTGGACTGCATTGCGCTGTGCTCGGAGCAGCTCTATGAGCATTATCGCGCGCTGGTGGACATCTTCCGCGAGAGCATTCGGGGCGTGCTGGCATACCGCGCGGAGGATGGGCTCTTCTATCAGGTGATTGATCATCCGGAGGCAGAGGGAAACTACACCGAAACTTCCGGTTCCGCGATGATTGCGTACAGCCTGCTCAAGGGCGTGCGCATTGGTGTGCTGGACGCGGAGAAGTATCTGCCGATTGCGCTGGATGTGTTCGAGAAGCTGGCAGCAAACAAGCTGCGCACGGAGGAGGACGGCGTCGTCCGCCTGACTGATATCTGCTGGGTGGCAGGGCTTGGCCCGGACAAGAATCCGCAGCGTGACGGATCGGTGGCGTATTATCTGTCCGAGCCGAAAAAGTCCGACGACAGCAAGGGCGTCGGGCCGTTCATCATGGCGTACAGCGAATACCTGCGGGCGAAGCAGGCGTAAGGAGCGGAAAAATGGAAATCAGCAAGCTGTTTGTGCAGGCGCGCAGTGCCACGGTGCAGATTGCGGACGGCGGTCTGTACCACACGAAGGCAGTCTATCAGCTGTTTTTGAACGGACAGGCGGCGGGTACGGCGGACACGGCTGTGACTTCGCTGTATGATTTGCAGCCGGAGACAGAATATGTGCTGTCCGTCCGCTTGGGGGCGGAGGAAGTCGGGCAATGCGCGTTCCGCACGGCGCGGGAAAGCTACACGCTCAATGTCCGGCAGTTCGGCGCGGTCGGCGATGGCGTGCATGACGATACGGCGGCGATTCAGGCGGCGATTCTGCATTGCCCGGCGGATGGGCGCGTGCTGATTCCGGCGGGGCGTTATCATGTGCTGCCGCTGATGCTGAAAAGCCATGTGCGCATCGAGCTTCGGCGCGGCGCGACGCTGCTGCTGGAAACCGACCGCAGCAAATTCCCGATTCTGCCGGGGATGATTCTGTCCACCGACGAAACGGACGATTTGAATCTCGGTTCATGGGAGGGCAACCCGCTGGACATGTACGCCGCGTTTATCAGCGGGATGGATGTCGAGGATGTTGTGCTGTACGGCGAGGGCGTGCTGGACGGGCAGGGCGACAAGAACGACTGGTGGCAGAACTGCAAGGTGCGGCGCGGGGCGTGGCGGCCGCGGATGCTCTTCCTCAATCACTGCAAGAACGTGACCGTGCAGGGCGTGACGTTCCAGAATTCGCCGTCGTGGAACTTGCAGCCGTATTTCTCTAAGGATTTACGCTTCCTGAACATCCGCGTCAACGCCCCGGCGAACAGCCCGAATACCGACGGCTTCGACCCGGAAAGCTGCGATGGCATCCTGCTCGCGGGCGCGCATTTCTCCTTGGGGGATGACTGCATTGCACTCAAATCTGGCAAGCTGTACATGGGGCAGCGCTACAAAACGCCCTGCCAGCACATCGAAATCAGCCACTGCCTGATGGAAAACGGGCATGGCGGCATGACCTGCGGCAGCGAAATGGCGGGCGGAATCGCGCATGTGCGCCTGCATGACTGCCTGATGCGCAACACCGACCGCGGCCTGCGCGTCAAGACCCGGCGCGGGCGCGGGCAGCAGGGCGTGATTGACGACATTGTATTTGAAAATGTGCGCATGGAGTACGTCGGCACGCCGTATGTGGTCAACTGCATGTACTTCTGCGATCCGGACGGCAAGAGCGAGTACGTCCAGAGCCGCGAGAAGCAGCCGGTGGACGAACGTACGCCGCGCATCGGGACGGTTGCGTTCCGTCATGTAACGGCGACGGACGTGACCTGCGCGGGCTACTTCCTTGGTCTGCCGGAGCGGCCGATTGAAGCGGTTGTGATGGAGGACGTGCACATCTCCTGCGACAAGGATGCTACGCCCATGCAGCCCGCAATGGCGCAGGGTGTGCCGTATCTTACGCGCAAGGGGTTGACCGCCATCAACGTGGCGAAAATCGTGCTGAAAGATGTGACCATTACCGGGCAGGACGGCGCGAAGCTGGAATGCGACGGCGTTGGCGAAGTAGAAAAATAAACATCGGCGGACGGAAGCATCAGCTTCTCGTCCGTTTTTGCGTTCGATTTTTCACAATTTTTATCGCGGGGGATTCACAGCAGAGTATCTGTATGATATAATAGGAAAGGATTCTATGAAAATGGGGGATTGTTTTCATGAATACGCCGATTCGCAAGACGAAAATCGTCTGCACGATGGGCCCGAACCTGTTTGAGAAGCACCTGATTGCGCCGCTGATGAAAGCGGGCATGAATGTCGCACGCTTCAATTTTTCGCACGGCACTTATGAAACGCATCAGCATTATTACGATGAAGTCTGCCGTATCCGCGACGAACTGGGGCTGCCGGTCGCCACGATGCTGGATACCAAAGGCCCGGAAATTCGCGTGCGTTCGTTCAAAAATGGGCGTGTCACGCTGCAAAACGGCCAGCTGTTCACCCTCACGACTGACGAGGTGGAGGGCGACGAAGAGCGCGTGTCCATCACCTACAAGGAATTGCCGCAGGACATTGCTGTCGGCAGCAGCATTCTGATTGACGACGGTCTGATTGGGATGCAGGTGGAGCGCATCGATGGGGCGGACATCGTCTGCCGCGTGCTCAACGGCGGCGTGGTGAGCAACAACAAGGGCGTCAACATTCCGAATGCGCACCTGTCGATGCCTTTCATCAGCGAAAAAGACCATCAGGATATTCTCTTTGCCATCAAGAATGGTTATGATTTCATTGCGGCTTCGTTCACGCGCTGCGCGGACGATATTATGCAGATTCGTCACATCCTGCAGGAGAATAACTGCCATACCATCAACATTATCGCCAAAATCGAGAACATGGAGGGCGTGGAGAACATTGATGAGATTCTCCGCGTGGTGGACGGCGTGATGGTGGCGCGCGGCGATTTGGGCGTGGAAGTGCCGCTGGAGGACGTGCCGAGCCTGCAGAAGAAGCTGATTCAGCGTGGCATTGCGGCGGGCAAGCCTGTTATCACCGCGACGCAGATGCTGGATTCGATGATTAAGAACCCGCGCCCGACCCGTGCAGAAGCGACCGACGTTGCCAACGCGATTTACGACGGCACGAGCGCCATCATGCTCTCCGGCGAATCGGCGGTCGGTGCGTATCCGGTGGAAGCAGTGGAGACGATGGTGCGCATCGCCCTGCGCGCGGAAGCCGATATGGACTACATCCGCCGCTTCTCCCGCGACACGTCCGCCTCGACTGACGTCACGAATGCTATCAGCCACGCGACGGTCACTTCCGCGCACGACCTCAACGCCAGCGCAATTATCACCGTCACCAAGTCCGGCTCGACGGCGCGAATCCTCAGCCGCTACCGCCCCGCGTGCGTCATTGTCGGCTGCACGACGGAAAAGCACGTCTGGCGCCAGCTTGCGCTTTCGTGGGGCACGGTGCCGCTGATGATTGCCGAGGAAAGCAACACCGACGACCTGTTTGAACACGCAGTGGATGCTGCCGTGCAGAACGGGCTGGTGCATGATGGCGAACTGGTTGTGCTGACGGCGGGCGCATCGGTCCGGTGTGGTCACTGGTGATCCAGCTGGCCTTCATCTGGATCGTCACATGGATCGCCGCCTATCCGGTGTGCGACAGCATCCTGATCCTGAACCTCAGTGCCGCCATCAAGATCCTGCTGGCGCTGACGGTGGGGGTGCTGGGCATCGTGTATGTGTCGAAAAACGGCTTCGTCAACAGCATGGAGGCCCGGACCTTCCTGCCGTCCTTCGACCTGAACAGCCTGTCCTATATCTCCGTCATTCTCTTTAACTTTCTGGGCTTCGAGGTGGTCTGCACCTACGCCGACAATATGCAGGCCCCCCGGCGGCAGATCCCGCAGGCCATCGTCACCGGCGGCATCGTCATCGCCGCCATCTACCTGTTCTCCGCCTTCGGCATCGGCGCCGCCGTGCCGGTACGGGACATCAGTCCGGATTCCGGTCTCATCGATGCCGTGTCCCTGATGACCGGCGGGGCCGGCGGTACGCTGGTGCGGGTGGTGGCTCTCTTGTTTTTGGTGACGCTTTTTGGTAATATGATCTCATGGTCCATGGGCGTCAACTCCACCGCCGCCTACGCCGCCGACCGGGGCGATATGCCGGCGGTGTTCGCCCGGCGCTGGAAGCGCAACGATATGCCCGTGGGTTCCGCCGTCACCAGCGGCATCGTGGCCTCTGCCGTGTGCCTGCTGGGGGCGGTGATGGAGCGGCTCAGCCCCGACTCGTCCCTGTTCTGGAGCTTCTTCGCCTTGAATCTGGTGATGCTGCTGCTGAGCTATCTGCCGGTGTTCCCGGCGTTTCTGACCCTGCGGCGGAAATTCCCGGATCGGGAACGTCCCTTCCGGGTGCCGGGCCGCAGCGGCTTTCTGAAGTGGCTGGCCTATGTGCCTATGGCCCTGATCATTCTATCCATCATCTTTACCGCCGTGCCGCTGTCGTGGGATCGGGAGACTCTCACCGGCGTGCTGCCCATCACCGTCGGCTCCGTGCTGAGCGTGCTGCTGGGCGAGGTGCTCATTGCAGCCCGGCGGCCCCAACACTGATTGCAGGAGGAAGCATTATATGGCAAAACGTATCATCGGCTCTACCCCCAAGGCGGACGGCTATCGGATGCCTGCGGAATTTGAACCCCAGGACGGGGTGTGGATGCTCTGGCCGGAGCGCAACGACAACTGGCGCAGCGGGGCCAAGCCCGCACAGGAGACCTTCTGTCAGGTGGCCCGTGCCATTGCCCGGTTTGAAAAGGTCACCATGTGCGTCAGCGCCGGACAGTATCAGAATGCACGGGCCCGCCTTCCGGAGGAGATCCGGGTGGTGGAGGTGTCCTCCAACGACGCATGGGTCCGGGACTGCGGCCCCACCTTTCTGGTAAACGGACAGGGCGGCCTGCGGGCGGTGGACTGGACCTTCAACGCATGGGGCGGCCTGTACGACGGCCTGTACTTCCCGTGGGACAGGGACGATCAGGTGGCGCAGAAGATCTGTGAGATGGCGGACGTGGACTCCTACCGCACGGAGGGCTTCGTGCTGGAGGGCGGCTCCATCCATGTGGACGGCGAGGGTACCGTGCTGACCACGGAGATGTGCCTGCTGTCCCCCGGCCGGAATCCCGATCTGTCCAGGGCGGAGATCGAGGAGAAGCTGTGCCAGTATCTGGGCTGCGAGAAGGTGCTGTGGCTCCGGGACGGCATCGATCCCGACGAGACCAACGGCCATATCGACGATGTGGCCTGCTTCGTGGCGCCGGGGGAGGTGGCCTGTATCTGGACGGAGGACAAGGACAACCCCTTCTATCAGGCGGCGCAGGACGCCTACCGCACCCTGTCTCAGGCCACCGACGCCAAGGGCCGGCGGCTGAAGGTGCATAAGCTGTGCCTGACCCGTGAGCCCTGCCGGCTGGAGGGCGCCGAGACCATCGACGCCGTGGAGGGTACCGTCCCCCGTGAAAACGGCGAGGTGAGCATCGCCTCCTATATGAACTTCCTCATTGTCAACGGCGGCGTGATCCTGCCCCAGTACGGCGACGAGAACGACGCTCTGGCAGTGCGGCAGGTGCAGGAGATGTTCCCGGACCGTGAGGTGGTGGGCGTGCAGACCCGTGAGGTGGCCTTCGGCGGCGGCAACATCCACTGCATCACCCAGCAGCAGCCTCGTCCCTGACGGACAAAGCAAGGGGCAGTGGCTGAAACAGGGAAGCAGCCGAAACGGGAGAATAACAGCTGAAGCAAGAAAATGATTAGCAAAAAGGAACGTGCCATGGCACGTTCCTTTTTGCATGGGGAGCATCTCAAGTGGAGAAGAGTATTTCCCTGCTTTGCCTCCCCACAAAAAAACAGGCGGGAGATCCTCACCCGCCTGTTTCTCACAAGCTCGCTCAGTTGAACAGCTTGGCAATGGAGATCTCCTGATAGATGCGCTCGATGGCCTCGGCAAACATGGGGGCCACAGACAGATACTTGATCTTGCTGCACCCCTCGCCCATGGACTCCGGAATGGTATTCAGCAGCGCCAGCTCCTCGATGCAGCTGGCCTCCAGCCGCTCCAGAGCGGGGCCGGACAGCACACCGTGGCTGGCGCAGGCGAACACGCGGTTGGCGCCGCCCACCTCCACGATGGCCTTGGCGGCGTTGCAGAGGGAACCGGCGGTATCCACCATGTCGTCAAAGAGGATGCAGTCCTTACCGGCCACGTCGCCGATGACGTTCATCACCTCGCACTGGTTGGCCTTCTGGCGGCGCTTATCCACGATGGCAAGGTTCATATGCAGCTTCTGGGCGAAGGTCCGGGCACGGGCCACAGAACCCACATCCGGGGACACCACCACCATATCCTCGGCCTTGGAGCCGAACTTCTTGGCATAGTAGTCCACGAAAACCGGGTTGCCCAGCAGGTTGTCCACAGGGATGTCAAAGAAGCCCTGGATCTGGCTGGCGTGGAGGTCCATGGTCAGCACACGGTCCGCTCCGGCGGCGGTGAGCATATTGGCCACCAGCTTGGCGGAGATGGGATCACGGCTCTTGGCCTTGCGATCCTGACGGGCATAGCCGAAGTAGGGGATCACAGCGGTGACACGACCGGCGGAGGCCCGCTTGCAGGCATCGATCATAATGAGCAGCTCCATGAGACTGTCGTTGACGGGCTTGCAGGTGGAGTTGATGAGGAACACATCGCTGCCTCGAACGGACTCGTACAGGGAGACGGAGGCCTCGCCGTCAGCGAACGACTTGACCTCGGCCTCACCCAGCTTGGTGCCGATAAGCTTGCAGATCTCCTCCGCCAGCGCCGGATTGGAGTTGCCGGTGAAGAGCTTGATGTCCTTGCCATGAGAAATCATTGTTTTACACACTCGCTTTCTATCATATTCCAAAAATTTCTCTCTCTTGGTGCAGATATATTGAGACGACTGCCGTCGTAACTCACGTTATTTCTTCCAGGTTTTCCGCAGCCGGTCCGCCCAGCCCCGGATGTTGGTCTGGCGCTGACGGGCAATGGCCAGAGCGCCCTCCGGCACGTCGTCGGTAACGGTGGACCCGGCGGCGGTGTAGGCCCGGTCCTCCACGGTGACGGGGGCGATGAGGTTGGTGTTGCAGCCCAGAAACACGTCGTCGCCAATGGTGCAGCGGTGCTTTTTGTGGCCGTCATAGTTGGTGGTGACGGTGCCGCAGCCGAAGTTCACCCGCTGGCCCACGTCGCTGTCGCCCACATAGGTCAGGTGGCTGATCTTGGTGCCGTCTCCGATGACGGAGTTCTTCACCTCCACGAAGTCCCCCACCCGGCAGTGGTCACCGATACGGCAGTTGGGCCGGACATAGGTGAAGGGTCCCACGGTGGTGTAGCTGCCGATGGTGCTCTCATTGACCTGCGAGGCGTTGATGGTGGTGTCCTTTCCCACGATGCAGTCCCGCACCATGGCGTTGGGGCCGATCTCACAGCCGGAGCCGATGGCGGTATGACCCCGGAGGATAGTGCCCGGCAGCAGCGTCACGCCGGGAGCGATGGAGCAGCGGGGGTCGATATAGGTGGTGGCGGGGTCTATGACGGTGACGCCCGTCATGCGCCGCAGCAGCAGCTCACGGGCATCCGGCATAGCGGCGTTCAGCGCCGCCTCATCCGCCACCGGGCGGAATACCGGCGGCAGCGCCTGCGCCTGCCACAGATGACGGATGCCGCAGGCCTCCGCCGGGCAGTCCGTCAGAGGGATGCCGCTCTCCAGCCGGGCCTTCAGCGTCCCGACCTCGGCGGCGTATACGCTGCGGCTGTCCTCCGGGCCGTATACCGGCACCACGGGGCCGGGGACCACGATGACCTCACCCTCTGCATCGGCCAGCGCCTCCTGAGCGGAGGCGAACAGCCGGGTGTCGAAGCCCTCCATGACCTCCCGCACCTCATCCTGCCACGCCTCGTCACACACAATAAAAAACCGCTGAGCGCCGCAGACCGTCAACTCCTGTGCCACCCAGGTCAGTACCGGGCAAAACAGGATCGGCCGCAGCATCAGCGGTTTGTCACAGGGGGCGCAGCCGCCCTTCAGATCCAAAAATACCACACTACGATCCATGGGAATCCTCCCCCTCTCTGCATACTGCTTTCATTATAACAGACTTTACAGAGAAATCCAGTATTTTCGCATATTTTTTCGGCAATAATTTTTCTCAGGGTAGGAAATCTCTCCCACGGAGGAGAGGGAGCCGCAAAAAGCGACGGTTTTTGCGGTGAAGCGAAGGAAAATTTTATATTTTTAAGAAAAAATATGTGGATTCTGCAAGTTATAGTTGCATTTTTTTGCGGATTGCATTACAATACATGAATCGATGAGACGATGCGCCCGCAGGGGCGGGAAGGGAGGGAGCGGCTCCGTGCTGAATATCGTATTGGTGGAGCCGGAGATTCCCCAGAACTGCGGCAATATCGCCCGCACCTGCGCCGCCACCGGCAGCCGCCTGCACCTGATCCGCCCGCTGGGCTTTGATATCTCCGATCGGGCCGTGAAGCGGGCGGGACTGGACTATTGGCATCTGGTGCAGGTGCAGGACTACCAGAGCCTGCCGGACCTCTTTGCCCAACACCCGGAGGCGGGGGAGGAACTGTGGCTGGCCACCACCAAGGCCCCGCAGGACTATACGCAGGCCCGCTTCACGCCGGACAGCTGGATCTTCTTCGGCAAGGAGACGGCGGGGCTGCCGGAGTGGTTCCGCACGGCCCACCGGGAGCGCTGCATCCGTCTGCCCATGCGGCGGGAGGCCCGCAGCCTGAATCTCAGCAACTCCGTGGCCATCCTCACCTACGAGGCCCTGCGCCAAAACGGCTTCCCCGGCCTTACCGGCACGGGGGAGATGGCGGAATAAGTACTATTTTTCATAAAGGAGTCTACCGATATGAACTACAATAAAAAGACCATCATGGATGTAGACGTGGCGGGGAAGAAGATCCTGCTGCGCTGTGACTTCAACGTCCCGCAGGATAAGGCCACCGGTGCCATCACCAGCGACAAGCGCATTGTGGCAGCCCTGCCCACCATCCGGTATCTGCTGGAGCGTGGGGCGGCGGTCATCGCCTGCTCCCATTTAGGCAAGCCCAAGGGCCAGTGGAAGGAGAGCCTGACGCTGGCTCCCGTGGCGGAGCGGCTGAGCCGGCTGCTGGGGCAGGAGGTCATCTTCGCCAAGGACATCGTGGGCGAGGATGCCAAGGCCAAGGCGGCGGCCCTGCAGGGCGGCCAGATCATGCTGCTGGAGAACCTGCGCTTCGATCCCCGTGAGGAGAAGAACGACCCCTCCTTCGCCAAGGAGCTGGCCTCCATGGCGGAGCTGTACGTCTCCGATGCTTTCGGCACGGTCCACCGGGCCCACGCCTCCACCGCCGGTGTGGCGGCCTTCCTGCCTGCCGTCTCCGGTCTGCTGGTGGCCCGTGAGCTGGAGGTCATGGGCGGTGCATTGGATAACCCCAAGCGCCCCTTCGTGGCGGTGCTGGGCGGCGCCAAAGTCTCCGACAAGATCAACGTCATCAACAATCTGCTGGATAAGGCCGATACCGTCATCATCGGCGGCGGCATGGCCTATACCTTCGCCAAGGCGCAGGGCGGCTCCATCGGCAAGAGCCTGTGCGAGGACGACAAGCTGGATTACGCCCGCCAGATGATCGCCAAGGCGCAGGAGAAGGGCGTGAAGCTGCTGCTGCCCACGGACACCGTGGCCGCCACGGAGTTCGCCGCCGACGCCGAGAGCCGTGTGGTCCCCACCGACGCCATCCCCGACGATATGGAGGGGCTGGACATCGGCCCGGAGACGGTGCAGCTGTTCTGCAACGCCGTCCGTGGTGCCGGCACCGTGGTGTGGAACGGCCCCATGGGCGTGTTCGAGTTCGAGAAGTTCGCCGCCGGCACCCGTGCCATGGCGCAGGCGCTGGCCGACAGCGGCGCCGTGACCATCGTGGGCGGCGGTGACAGTGCGGCGGCCGTGGAGCAGATGGGCTTTGCCGACAGGATCACCCACATCTCCACCGGCGGCGGCGCCTCTCTGGAATTTCTGGAGGGCAAGGAGCTGCCGGGCGTGGCGTGCCTGCTGGATAAGTAAACACAGAGCGTTGTGTGTTCTATGATATATAGGGAAAGATATGTAAGGAAAGAGGAGCAAGAGAAATTATGAATCGCAGATACCGTAAGACCATTATCGCCGGCAACTGGAAGATGAATAAGACTGCCAGCGAGACTAAGAAATTTGCCGAGGAGCTGAAGGCCATCCTGCCCAAGGCCAAGTGGTGCGACGTGGTGGTGTGCGTCCCCGCCGTGAATATCCCTGCCGCCATGAAGGCCTTCAAGGACGTTCGGGTGTCCGTGGGCGCTCAGAACGTATTTTATGAGAAGTCCGGCGCCTACACCGGCGAGGTGTCCGCCGATATGCTGAAGGATCTGGGCGTCAAGTACGTCATCATCGGCCACTCCGAACGGCGGCAGTACTTCGGTGAGACTGACTTCACCGTCAATAAGAAGGTGCTGGCGGCGCTGGAGGCGGGCCTGCATCCCATCATCTGCGTGGGCGAGAGCCTGGAGCAGCGGGAGCTGGGCATCACCATGGAGCTCATCGCTCTGCAGGTGAAGTCCGCTCTGGCCGGCGTACCGGCGGAAAAGGTCCGCAAGTGCGTCATCGCCTATGAACCCATCTGGGCTATCGGCACCGGCAAGACCGCTACCGCCGAGCAGGCGGCGGAGGTCTGCACCTTCATCCGCACCACCGTGCGCCACCTGTACGGCGCCCGCATCGCCCGCTCCGTCACCGTGCAGTACGGCGGCTCCATGAAGCCCGCCAACGCAGCGGAGTTGCTGAGCCAGCCGGATATCGACGGCGGCCTCATCGGCGGGGCCTCCCTGAAGGCGGCGGACTTTGTGGAGATCGTCAACGCCGCCAATCAGGAATAAGCCTGCGGGAGGAACTGCTATGGGTAAAACGCCTACTACTCTCATCATCATGGACGGCTTCGGCCTGACCCAGCCCGGCCCCGGCAACGCCGTCAGTCTGGCCAATACCCCGGTGCTGGACCGCCTGTGGGCGGATCATGCTCACACCACCCTGTCCGCCAGCGGACTGGACGTGGGCTTGCCGGAGGGGCAGATGGGCAACAGTGAGGTAGGCCACACCAACATCGGCGGCGGCCGGGTGGTGTTTCAGGATCTGCCCCGCATCAGCCGTGCCATCGAGGACGGCACGTTCTTTGCCAACGAAGCCTATAACAAGGCGGTGGATGACTGCCTGCAAAAGGGGACCCGGCTGCACCTGTGCGGCCTGCTGTCCGACGGCGGCGTCCACTCCCATATTCAGCATCTGTACGCCCTGCTGGAGCTGGCCCGCCGCAAGGGGCTGGACCGGGTGTATATCCACGCCTTTCTGGACGGGCGTGACGTGTCCCCCACCAGCGGCAAGGGCTTTGTAGCGGACTGCGCCGAGACCTGCCGCCGTCTGGGGGTAGGCAAGATCTCCACCGTCATGGGCCGCTACTACGCTATGGATCGGGATAACCGCTGGGAGCGGGTGCAGCTGGCCTATGACGCCATGGTCTACGGCGAGGGCAACCAGAACCCCGACCCGGTGGACGCCGTGGCCCAGTCCTATGTGGCGGGCATCACCGACGAGTTCATGGAGCCGGTGGTCTGCGACAGCGACGGCACCGTCTCCGATAACGACAGCGTCATTTTCTTCAACTTCCGTCCCGACCGGGCCAGAGAGATCACACGGGCCATCGTGGACCCGGATTTCACCGGCTTCCAGCGGGAGTTTTTCCCCACCACCTACGTCTGCAATACGGAGTACGACGCCTCCATGCCCAACGTGCTGGTGGCGTGGCCCCGTGTGGCGGTGAAGAACGGGCTGGGCGAGTACCTCAGCTCTCTGAGCCTGACCCAGCTGCGGATCGCTGAGACGGAGAAGTATGCCCACGTCACCTTCTTCTTCAACGGCGGTGTCGAGAAGCAGTATCCCGGCGAGGACCGGGTGCTGGTGCCGTCCCCCAAGGTGGCCACCTATGACCTCCAGCCGGAGATGAGCGCCTATGAGGTGTGCGACAAGTGCGTCGAGCGCATCAACTCCGGGGCCTACGACGTGGTGATCCTGAACTTCGCCAACTGCGACATGGTGGGCCATACCGGGGTACTGGAGGCCGCCGTGAAGGCGGTGGAGACGGTGGATACCTGTGTGGGCCGTGTGGTGGAGGCCACCCTGAAAATGGGAGGCATCGCCATGATCACCGCCGACCACGGCAACGCCGAGGTGATGCGCCAGCCCGACGGCAGTCCCATGACCGCCCATACCACCAACCCCGTACCCTTTATCCTCTGCGGAGCTGGCACGGAGCTGCGGACCGGCCGTCTGGCGGATATCGCCCCCACCATTCTGGATGTGATGGGTCTGGCCTGCCCGCCGGAGATGGACGGTAAGAGCCTCATCGTCCGGTGAGAAAAAACGCCTTTCCGCCAAAAAAATGATTAAAAAAGTCTCTGCCTGTGCATACTGAGGGCAGAGACTTTTTTTGTGTCCCATTTCGGCGTGCCGCACACCGTCAACCATGCGGCTTCCGGCGCTCTGCGCCGGAACGGAAAGGCAGCTATGAGCAGAATCGACCGTTCCAAGTCCCGCTCCGCCGGCGGCAAGGGCTTCTACATAGCCCTTGCTCTCTGCCTTGCGGCAGTGGGAGCCATCGGCTATTTCACCCTGATCCGCCCCGCCAACGTCACCATCGACGACCCCCCCCCGCCCGCCCGGCAAACCGAGCGCAATGACGCCCAGTGGACGGCCCCGGGGCTCCAGGCGGAGCCCATAGAGGTCCCGGCCGTGGAGGAGGAGCCCGCCCCGGAGCCGGAGGACCTGCTGCCGCAGGTAGTGTCTCCGCTGGACGGCACCACCGTCACGGTGTTCAGTACCACGGAGCTGATGTATGACGAAACCATGGCGGACTGGCGTACCCACAACGGGCTGGATATCCAAGCCGCCGAGGGTGATGCCGTCAAAACCGCCGCCAGCGGCATGGTGGTGTCGATCAAGAGCGACGAGCTCATGGGAACCACCGTGGTCATCGAGCACGCCGGCGGCTACACCACCCAGTATAGCTGTCTGCAGGCCGAACCCCCGGTAACGGAGGGCCAGCAGGTGGCGGCGGGAGATATCATCGGTCTGGTGGGCAGCACCGCTGCCGCCGAGAGCAGCATGGGCCCCCATCTGCACTTCTCCGTGGCCAAGGACGGCGTCACTGTTAGTGCCGTTTGCAGACGGAACCATCGTTTTTTCTATATCCAGATTGGCATATCTCATGCGCAACAGTTCCCGGTTTGCCAGTAAGTTAGCAATATTTGCCCGCAGAATTTTCACGCTGAAAGGTTTGATGAGGTATTCGTCCGCACCAATGGACAAACCGTCAAGAATATTATTTTCATCTCCTAAAGCTGTGAGCAACAATACAGGAATATGTGAAGTCTCAATATCACTTTTGATAGCGACACACAATTCGTCTCCTCCCATCTCCGGCATCATAATATCAGAAAGTACCAGTTCCGGCCAAAACTCTTTTATAATAATCAATGCTTCCTTTCCATTGGCACAAGCTTGTACATTATATATAGAAGATAATGAACTGACCAGATAAGAACGTAACTCATCATTGTCTTCTACAACCAGAATCCGTCGTGAATTTGGATTATCTATGGTAGCAGTTGCTTTTGCAGGTACATTGGGGGTAGGTAGGACAGGAGCCAACGCTTCAAATTTAGAGGGTGCTTCCTCACCGGTATTTTGAAAGTTCTTATTGCTTTTCGGAAAGACTATTTTGATTGTCGTGCCTTGATGTTCAACACTCTCTACACTAATCTTACCACCATGAAGGCTGACCAGTTTTCCCACCAGCATTAATCCTATACCACTACCTGTCACTTTGGAGTTAATGGCATTGCTCGCACGAAAATGTAGCTTGAACAACTTACTTTGTTCACTGGCAGGAATACCGATACCTGTATCCTTGATAATCACTTTCCATGAATCGTTCGTATCAGATACAGAAATGCTGACCTTTCCACTTTCCGGAGTATATTTTAGCGAGTTCGATATTATATTCTTCAAAATAGAATCCATCTTCTCCTTATCAAACGATACATTCA
>OGYJ01001440.1_pt1 | contig 18966 bp, 13 predicted proteins | sample 1576531 | NCBI WGS metagenome assembly OGYJ01 (sample SAMEA3541574, study PRJEB24748) | human gut metagenome | biome: human gut; feature: human-associated habitat; material: faeces | place: China | collected 2012 | reverse complement strand
TGGCTGCCGGAGGATTTCCGTTCGGGGTTCACCTCGTCGGAAGTCCGGGCCGCGGCCAGCGCGCCGCGCGTATGCGCCAGCGCCGGATAGACGATCTCGGCGGGAATCAGGTAGCCCGCATCGGACTCGCCCAGCATCGTGCCCGCCGGGGCGCGGCGCGAGGCGGGATCGCCCGCCTGGATCATAAAATCGGCGATCACACGGTGGAACAGCACCGAATCGAAAAACCCTTCGCGGGTCAGTTTCAGGAAATTGTCCCGGTGAAGGGGCGTCCGCCCGTCGAGTTCGATGCGAATGTCGCCCGCCGTGGTATGCAGCAACACCTCGGCCGGGCCTTCCGGACGGGACTGGCCGCAGGCGGCGAGGAGCAGGAGGGCCGAAGCCGCGGCTGCGATTCTGGGGAAAAGTCGTTTCTGCATACTCCGATTCACTTTTTACCTGTGCAGGAATGCGCGCAGCATCGCCCCCAGGTCGATCCGCTCGCGGCGGACGAGGTAGGCGGCATACAACGCAAAGAACACTATATTAAACGCATAGCTTACAAACATATTGTCCGCAGAGGCGGTCAAAGCCTCACAAACGGCGAAAACCGCGAGCGCCGCGGCGACGTATTCGCCGATGCGCCGCCAGTCGTAGGGCGTCGGGTAATAGCGGCGGTTGAGCCACCAGCTGACGGCGACCATCACCGTTTCGCTCGCCAGGCGCGCCCACGCGGCCCCGTAGTAGCCCCACAGCGGGATGAGCCAGAACCCGAAAGCGACGATGGCAACCAGTCCAGCACCCGTGACGACGATGGCCAGCGACGTGCGCTCCTCGCGCTTGTACCAGAACGAAAGGTTGAGCCACACGCCCGTCAGCACGTTGGCCCCGAGCACCACCGGAAGGATGAAGATACCCTCGCGGAAACTGCGCCCCACGATCAGCGCAAACACGTCGCGGAACAGCGCGATGCCGAGGAAAATCAGCATCGAGGCCATGACGTAGTATTTCAGCGCCGCGGCGTTCATCGCCACGAAGTCCGATTTCCTGAAGTTCGAGAGGAAGAACGGCTCGGCGGCAAGCCGGTACATCTGGTAAAAGAGCATCATCACCACGGCGATCTTCGTAATGGCGCCGTAGATACCTACCTGCGCCATGGCTCCTTCGGGCACGAGGTATTTGATCAGCTGCCGGTCGATGAATTCGTTGGCCGTGCCTGCCAGTCCGCCGACCAGCAGCGGCAGCGAATAGGCGAAGACCGCGGCCAGCAGCGCCCAGTTGATCTTGGGCACGGTGCGGTCCACGGTGGCGAGGATGACCAGCCACGTCACGACGCTGGCGATCAGGTTGGCGACGAAGACCCAACCGACGCCGAATTCCGTAGCGAAAAGCCCGGCGACGCCGAAAGCGACGGCCAGCGCTACGTTCATCACCACGTTCAGCGCCTTGATGCCGACGAACAGCAGCGCCCGTCCCTGCTCGCGCAGCCGCGAGAAGGGGATGCAGGCCCAGACGTCGAAGAGGATGATAAGCCCCACCCAGACCACATATTCGGGATGCGCGGCATAAGCCTCGCCCATCAGTCCTGCGACGCCGTTGCGGAACGAAGCGACAAGCACGAAGAACACCACGGCGGCGAGCGATGTAACGCCCCACGTCGTGGCGAAAAGCCTGCGTTTGGCGGCCCGAACGTCGCCCCCGGCCTCCTCGGCCTTGGCCGAAAAACGGAAGTAGCTCGACTCCATGCCCATCGTCAGCAGCGTAAGCGCCAGCGGAATGAGGGCATAGATGTCCGTGACGATGCCATAGGTCTCCTGCCCGAAAATACGGGTATAGTAAGGCGTGAGCAGATAGCTCAGAAACCTCACCACAATGGTGCTGATGCCGTAGACGGCGGTTTGTTTGGCCAATTTTTCGAGCATGGCAGACGATTTGCAGTCGACAAAGATATTGCACGCCGGGCTTTGCGCCCGACAAAGATACAAATTTTAGCCGGAAACCCCGCATAATGCCGTTTCTTTCGGCAAGGCAAGATAAAAACGCCCCGGAAGCCGGACAAAGCCCCTGACAACCGAGCCGAAACCGTTTCCGGCAGCAATCGGACCGAACAGCGTATTTTCCGCCCAAAATGATATAAACAAAATTGTGAATCAATATCTTTTATTCTTGCAGAAAAAATACTTTTTTATGAAATTTGCATGAAATTTCCATAATGAGTGTTGTTCAATCCGAAAATTATTTTCTAATTTTGTCCTGTCGCAAACCGACAGACATACGGAAAGTGTTTTTCACTCTGTCCTTACAAAGAAATCTGACAGTTTCAACGTGAATCGGGGCAATGAACAGCACTCATTTTCTTGTTTAGATAGATTCGGCCAAAACAATTTTGCGCCGCAATTTTCGTATCTATTCAAGTGTGGGGTAAAGCATTCGTTTATTCGATTCTGGGTTTTGTCAGAACCTCTTTGTAGATGAACGAAAACAGCTCCACACTTTCTTTTTGTACAACCCACTACATGTAACACCCGCCTTGCGGAGCTGCGAGGGGGGGGGAATTTGCCGAATATCAGCCGGATACTCATCTCGAATGAAACGGCATATCGAAGAATTGCCCTATGGAACAACCTTGTATACGCAGTTGTCCGAGTTCCGAAACCCAGCACGTATCCGAAAGAATACGGTCCGGGAGCGTCCGTTTGAGGATGATCCGTATACATGCATGCAGACGAACCTGATCGAAGATACGGCCATGAAATTCAGAATCTTTCTTTTGTTATGCGCATCGCTCTGGGGATGGAACGTCCGGGGGCAGAGCGTAGCTTTGAAAACAAACGTACTGTCCGATGCTTTCATGAACATAAACCTCGGTATGGAAACCGGACTGGCGCCGAAATGGACACTGGACATCACGGGCGATTTCAACGCATGGACACTGTCGCACGGACGCCGCTGGAAACACTGGCTCGTGCGCCCCGAAGCGCGGTTATGGTTCTGCGACCGTTTCGCAGGACATTTCATAGGTTTCCACGCACACGGAGGGCAGTACAACATCGGAGGCGTGAAAAACGGGATTTCATTCCTCGGTTCCGACCTCTCGAAACTCTCCGACTACCGCTATCAGGGCTGGTTCATAGGCGCCGGCGTCGCCTACGGATACGCTTGGATACTCGGCCGGCACTGGAATCTCGAAGCCGAAATAGGCGTTGGATACGCCTACACGCAATATGACAGCTTCCGATGCGTAGGCTGCGGAAAGAGAGTCGAGAAGGACAAACCGCATCATTACGTGGGGCCGACCAAAGCGGCCGTCAATCTGGTTTACGTATTCTAAATGCTCGCTGCAATGAAACGAACGATTTTTTTCCTGTCGCTGCTGCTGGGAACGAGTCCGCTGCTGCACGCTCAAGAGGTAGACGGAGTCTCGGTCGGGAGCCTGAAGATGGATCGGAACGGCGAATATCTGGTCGTGGAGATGGATGTCGAACTCTCCCGGCTGGAGGTAGAGGCGAACCGCGCCGTACTTCTGACACCCCGGCTCGTGAACGGAGCCGATTCGGCCGACCTGTCCGCCATAGGCATCTACGGCCGGCGACGCTACTATTATTATATGAGAAACGGGGCTGGCATGTTGTCGGGCGACGGCGAGACAAGTTTCAAGGCCGCCGAAAAACCCGAACGGGTAGCCTATCACGTCATCGTGCCATACGCCGAATGGATGAACGGCGCGGCGCTCCGGCTCTCCCGCCGCGACTACGGCTGCTGCAACACGATGCTCGCCGCACAACAGGGCCTGCTGGGGCACTTCGAGGAACCCGTCCCCTACACTCCCCGGCCGGTCTATGTCCGTCCGGCGGCCGAAACCGTCAAAAGCCGCTCGCTGAGCGGGTCCGCATTCATCGACTTCCCGGTGAACAAGATCGTCATCTACCCCGACTACCGCCGCAATACGGCCGAACTGGGCAGGATAGAGGCCACCATCGATTCGGTACGCAACGACCGGGACGTGACCATCACGTCGGTATGGCTCAAAGGCTACGCATCGCCCGAAAGTCCGTGGACGCACAACCGCATGCTGGCCATAGGCCGCACCGAAGCGTTGAAAAAGCATATCGGACAGCTCTACCGCTTCGAAGAGGGGATCATCCAAACCGATTACGAACCGGAGGACTGGGCCGGACTGCGCAGCTATGTCGAACGCTCGAACCTGACGCACCGCGCGGAGATACTCGCCCTGATCGACAGTTCGCTCGAACCCGACGCCAAGGAGGCGAAAATCAAACGCTCCTATCCCGATGAGTACGATTTCCTGCTGAAAAACTGCTACCCCGCGCTGCGCCACACGGACTACCGGATCACGTACACCGTCCGCACGTTCAGCGACGCGCAGGAGATCCGGCGCATCATGCTCACGCAGCCGCAGAAACTGAGTCTCAACGAATTCTACTTGGCCGCACAAGCCTGCAGCCCCGGTTCGGACGAATTCAACGAAATATTCGAAACGGCCGTACGCATGTATCCCGAAGATACGGCGGCGAACCTCAACGCGGCGAACACGGCCATGCAGAAAGGCGACCTGAAAAACGCGGAACACTACCTGCGAAAAGCCGGGGAGTCGCCCGAAGCCCTCTATGCGCGGGGCGCATACGCCATGCTCACCGAGGAGTACGAAACGGCCGCCGGCTATCTGCGGGAAGCCGAGAAGGCCGGCATACGCGAGGCCGGAGAGGCTTTGGAACAGTTGCAAAAACAGAACAAAAAATAAAACTTCAATCACATCTCCTATGAAACTGAAAAACATCCTTTGCGGGATACTCGTTTGCGGAGCATTCTGCGCTTGTTCGGACCAAGAGTCCGAAAACAGCAACAAGCCCGGATCATTCGACGGGAAAGCCTATCTGAGAGTCAACATCACCGACGCGAACTCCACGCGCGCGACCGGAGGCGACTTGGAATACGGCGACGCGACCGAGCACGAAGTGGTCAACGCCGACTTCTTCTTCTACGATACGAACGGCATATTCATCGCCCGTGCAAACGTCTGGGACAGCGGCACGGAGAATGAGGACAACCCCGCGGGCAACATCGAATTCTTCGGAAAATCGGTCATCGTGCTGAAGGGCCTGACCGAAACCAACCACCCGAAACACTTGGTCACGGTGCTCAACACGCCGGAGGATTTCGAGCCGGCAAACACGCTGGACGAGATGAAGACACTGCTTGCAGGCAGCATCTACAACGGGTCGCACTTCACCATGAGCACCACCAGCTACGGCCGCACGTCGGCGGCGGTTCCCTACTTCGTGACGGAGGTGAGCGAATCGGACTTCAAGAAGGAGCTGGACGAGGCGCAGAACGCAACGCCCGTAGACATCTACGTGGAGCGTCTGGCGGCGAAAGTAACCCTGCGCGTGGACAACGACCAGCTCGTTCCGGTCGAAGGGAAACCCGGAATCTACAAGATCAAGGTGACCGTCGCCGGAGACCCCAACAAACAGGAGCAGGGAACGCAGACCGGAGCGGCCGACATCTACGTCCGATTCCTCGGATGGGGGCTGAACGCCACCGCCAAGGACTCCTACATCGTCAAGAACATCGAAACCACGTGGTCGGATACGGACCTCGGATTCGCTTGGAACGATGCGGTCAGGTTCCGCAGCTACTGGGGAAAATCCTACAACTACGGCAAACAGGACGGCAAGTATCCCGACGTTTCGGCAGAAGCCGCAGTCGCCGAATACCTGAATTACATCAACGCCGACAAGCTTACCAAACAATTCGGGCAGTCAGCCTACTGCGCCGAGAACTCCAACACGTCGGAAATCGTATCGGAGTATCTCCACTCGGCCGTGACGAGCATCCTGCTCAAAGCGCAGATCCTCGACGAGAACGAACAGCCGCTGGAGATGATACGCTACAACGGAACGCTCTACAAACGCAACGACTACCTGAACTACGTGCTCAACACGCTTCAGAAAGGGAACAAGCTGAACCTGTACTGTCTGGAAGACGAGGCGGCCGGGAAGTATGTGCAGATAGATCACAACTGCGTCGATCTGGCCAACGACCGCGACGGAAAGGTCTACCTGAAACTGAAACCGCTCGCCGCAGGCACCTCGCTGTATAGAAAGTCGGGCGAAACGTATGCCCCGGCCAGTGATACCGAACTCGGCGAGGTCGAGAAGAACATGAAGGATTTCAATGCCTACAACGAGGCGATCGGCTACAAGGACGGCCTGATGTACTACAACATCCCGATCGAGCACCTGAACAACGCCGCGACGACCACCGACGCCGAAAACAAACGGGTGATCCCCGTCGCCAAGTACGGCATCGTCCGCAATCATCACTATGTGGTGACCGTCAACAGTCTCACGAAGATCGGCAAAGGCATCTTCGACCCCGAAGAGGAGATCGTACCGGGCAAGAACGACGAAAAGGATACCTATTACGTAGGCGCCCGGATCAATATCCTCTCATGGAAAATCGTCAACCAGAACGTAAATCTGTAGTTTCCGGCAGCCCCTTCGCGGAAGGGGCTGCCCCGGTCCGGACCCGATGAACTAAACAGAGTGACAGAGATGGGCACATCGTCTTACATATACGCAATAGGCAAAAGGACGCTCGCGGCGATCGTCTGCGCCCTGACGCTGCTGGGCTGCGACAGCGTGATCTACGACGGCGAGGGCGACTGTTCGGTAAATTACCGGGTGAAGTTCCGCTACGACATGAACCTGAAATTCGCCGACGCATTCGCCCACGAGGTCGAGTCGGTAACGCTCTATCTGCTCGACGGCGGCGGCAGGGTGGTCTGGCAGCGCACGGAAAGCGGCGAAGCCCTCGGCAAAGAGGGATACGCCATGGAGGTGGACGTCGCTCCGGGAACCTACGACCTGCTGGCATGGTGCGGATCGACGGACAAAGGTTCGTTCAGAATCCCGGAATCGTCATCAGGGAAAGAGCTGACCTGCACGCTGAAGCGCGAATCCGGATCCGACGGGACGGGGCACGTCCGCGAAGACCTCGACAGGCTCTACCACGGTTATCTGCCGAATCAGACCTTCGGCGACACGGAGGGCACCTACACCTACGTCGTACCGCTCGTGAAGAACACCAACAACGTTCGCGTCGTATTGCAGCAGACGTCGGGAGAGCAGCTCGACGAGAAGCGTTTCTCGTTCCGGATCACCGCCGAAAACGGCCGGATGGACTGGGACAACCAGCTGCTGCCGGACGAACCGGTGACCTATCATGCATGGCACAAACAGTCCGCGACGGCCGGGACTGCGCTTCCCGACCTCCCCGACGCCGTGACGTCGGTCAATGCCGTTGTCGCGGAGCTGACCACCGCACGGCTGACGGTGCGCGACAAGAGCGCGACGTTCCGGTCGGCAACCGGAGCGAATACGCCGGCGCTGCTGCCGGAGGAACTGCCGGAGGAGCGCAAGATGAGACTGACGGTGCGCGACAACGACACAGGAAAGACCGTACTCAGCATTCCGCTGGTGGACTACGCCCTGCTGGTCAAAGGCGAATACCGCCGGGACATGGACGATCAGGAATTCCTCGACCGCATGGACGAATACAACATCGTATGCGTGCTGGGAGAGGGAATGCGCTGGATCAGCATGAGCATCAACATCCATTCGTGGAAAATGGTTTGGCAGAATACGGGAATCTGACAATTTACGCACATGTCACCGAACGGAATCATACGCATTTTCATCTGTCTCGCGACGCTCGTCGGCGCGACGCTCGTGTCGTGCCGCCGGACCGGACATGAAGAGCCGGTCCCCGGAACCGGCACGGAGCGGCCGGACGACGTGCGGGTAAGCTTCCGCATCGCGCTCGGCAGCACGAACGGCACGCGGGCGGGCGGAACGCCGGAAGGCTCGTACGACGACGGCACGCAGAGCGAATTCGAGAACGGGATCGACCTCGAAAACGGAAATTACAGATTCTTCTTTTTCGATGCGCAGAACCGATACCTCTCCGCGTTCCAGACCGTGGAGCTTATCCCCGACGGAGACGATTCCGACCGGTCGAAAACGTATGAAGTGGTCGGAAAAACGGACAAGATGCCGCCCGCGGATTTCAAGGTCGTCGCATTGGCGAACTGGCCCTCCTACCCCGGAAAAATGACGGCGGGAGAGACGACGATCGAGGAGCTTTGCACGGCGGAAAGCAGCCGTTACACGTTCTCCGCACCGTTCGCACTGTCCCGCGAACGGCTGATTCCGATGTACGGCGTAAAAAGCTGCGAGGAGATGACGTTCACACCGGGAATGCTGACCCATCTGGGAACCGTCCACCTGCTGCGCGCCATGGCCAAGGTGGAGGTGAGCTGCAAGACATCGGGCTGGACGCTCGAAAAGGTCGAACTGCTCCGCTACAACGCAACGGGATATTGCGCACCGAGCGGGGTTTACTCGCAGGACGACTACGTCAAGGGAAACTACGCCGGCGACTACACGGACACCGTGCATCTGCCGGACGGCAGGAACGACGAGGCCCCGAAAACACGCGCATTCGACCGGACGGCGGACGGGCGTTTCGTCGCCTACGTCCCCGAATACCGGAACGTCGCGGCAGGGACCGCGAACCGCAAAGCGGCCGACGCAGCCGAAATGCGGGTCCGATTCAAGGAGGCGCCCGGCAAGGAGTATACCGTAGAATTCAAATACTACAACGCACCGCCGGAAGGAAGCGCCGTCGGAGATCCGTTCGACATCCGGCGCAACTATTACTACAAATTCTCGATTTCGAAGACATCCGAACCGGATCTCGTCGTAGAGGTGTTTCCCTACGAGCTGGTCGAACTCGATCCCGGATTCGGACTGTTACCCTAAACAGACGACTGAAACGGATGAAAAGCAAAGCGATATACTACCTGCTGCTGGGCGGCATGCTGTTCGGATTCGGTTCCTGTATGCGCGACGACTTGGACGCGGAGGCGGAACCGATCGGCAAGGGCGAAAGCCGCGTATCGTTCGCCGTGACCTTTCAGGCCCTTTCGAACCTCTCCCTCGGAAAAACCCGCAGCCTCAAAGGCGACCAGATCGCCGAAATCGAAGATATCTTCATCGCATGGTACAATGAAGACGGCTCGCTCGCAGGAAGCGGTTACCGGACACGGGAGCAGATGAAGATTTCGAACCCCGAACGGAAAGGAAGCCCGACCGAGCAGACCACGCAGCGGGCCGAATTCACGTACAACATACCCTACGGACGTTACCGGATCTACGCCGTGGCCAACATGGGCGACCTCGCGGCAAACACCCGATATGCCGAAAAAATCGCTCTGGAGGAGGATTTCAGACGAATCGCCCCGGCATGGGAGACCGATCCCGAACTGACGCGGAACAACGATCAGATGTCCGGCTACTTCACGGCCAACAAACCGGAATCCGGAGCGGTCCGGGGCAAAGCGCCGCTGCTGACGATCAATTCGGCCAAGCCGACGATCCACGCATGGCTGCGCCGGCTGGCATCGAAGGTCACGATATCGTTCGACACGAAGAATCTCTACGACAACGTCTACATTTACATCAAGTCCGCGCGCATACACAACATACCCCGGTCCTGCACGCTGCTGGACGCAAACGACGAACAGCGCATCAAGGACCCCGACAACGACGTATGGTTCGCCGGCGACACGATCGAATACGGTCAGGGAACCGATTTCAACCAGTGGCCGCGTCTGACAAAAGGCTCCAACCCCTTGGGAGGGACCGCCCAATCCAAGGAGCAGCTGCACGCCAACGACGCCCGGTCGCTCTTCTTCTACGAAAACATGCAGGGAAAAGGCAAGCTCAAATGGCAGGACGTGTCGGGCGACAACCAGCACATATCCTTTCCGGACGGCAACGACCCCGACGATCCGGGATACCGCGACGGCAAGCCCTGCGGCACCTATATCGAAGTGGAGGGATTCTATATCTCGAACACCGCGGAAAACCCCGGAAAAGGTACGATCTTCTACCGGTTCATGCTCGGCAAGAATGCCGACGACGACTACAATGCGGAACGCAATTTCCACTACAAGCTCACGATGCGCTTCCAAGGCAGCGCGAACGACGTGGACTGGCATATCGACTATCAGGAGGACCCCGGCATTTACGTCCCCAATCCCTATTACATCTCCTATCTGTACGATCACTCGATGATGCTTCCGGTGAAGATCAAAGGCAAACCCGTCGGAAATCTGAAAGCCGAAATCGTGGAGAACAACTGGGGGCCTTACCAAGCCGGGGACGAGTTCGAATATTACCGCGACGAGGTCTACACCCTGAGCGGAAACCCCACTGCGGGCAATGTCGGCAATGCGGATCCCGACCACCCGAAGATCAAAGACGGCCCGTGGAACGGATTTCTGTCGCTGGCAGCGACCCACATCAACTGGATCGGACGCGACAAATCTTTCTGGAGCGGCTACAACTACTTTTACTGGCTTCAGAAAGACTTCGGAACGGCCCTGTCGGGAGAAAGTCTGGAGGCATACGGCCAAGAGCTGCTGCTTCCCCAAGAGAAAGGGCAGGCGCCCCGCGGATACCGGGAGTACGAGCTTTCGAAAAGCGGCACGATCGACGGCGGGAACAACGGCGACTACATCGTCACGATCGACGAGGCGAAAGAGAGGACCGTCCTGCAGATTCCGTGTTACACCAGAGCATTGCAGCTGGTGAGTACGACCGGATTTTCGGGCAACAACCCCTATTTTTCATACAGACGCTCGGCAAAGGTGAAACTGACCGTCCAGCTGGAGGGGCACTCCGAACCTACGGTGGACACCGTAACGATATTCCAAGTCCGCCGCGTCATCAACCCCAAGGGCATTTACCGCCGTCACAACAACGACAAGCCGTTCAACGTGGTGCTCACACACCGTAAGAACGAGGCCGCCGCACAATACCTTCCGTTCGAATCTGAGGGGCCGTGGGAGGCCGAAATCGAGACCGGCGGCGACTGGATCAGGATCAACGGCGTACTCGGAGGGCGGGCCAAAGGAGCCACCGGGTCCGAGATCCGTTTCTCCTACCAGCCGGACGGCACGATCGACGCGGATCAATGCAGGTACGGGATCATTCTGGTGCGTTATCACAACTACTCCTGCTACCACCGGATCTTCGTTCGTCAGGGCTACGCTCCCGACCAAATCGCGGGCGATGCCAAATGGCACTGTTTCAATCTTTGCTACAACGACACGGAAGCGAAGTCGCCGTGCGAGGAGGGGTCGCTGTTCCGCTTCGGCAATTTCGACCAGCCCATCGACGCGACCAACAACGTATTCGACAATTTCAAGGACCATGCGACGACCGAGTTCGATCTGGCTCCCTTGGAATCGAAAAAGAAGGGGACATGGACCGAGGTCGCGGGAAAAACGCAGATCACGAACAGGCCCCGCGCTTCGGAAGGATTCAGCGACCGCAAACAGACCATCAACGGCAATTCCAACTGCCATGTAGCCGAATACGAGGATTTCCACACCCTGCAACTCAACTGCCAGTTCGCATACGGCGTGCTTTACGACGACGAATCCACCGAAACCTCTTTCGACGTGAAAGACATTTACAGCTACGCCTATTACAACGCCAGCAACAAGAACAAAGGCATGCGCGGATGTTTCGTCTACAACCCCAAAGGGAGTACGAATTCAGGCGGAGAGGGTGCGAACCTCTTCTTCCCGGTCGGGGCTTCCGGGTACGGACGGCGCAAGAACTGCGCGCAGGAGGGCGGCAAACGCGGCGTGCTGCGCTATGCCAACCGAGGCGCGCTCTACACCTCGTCGGACATTCATTACCGCCCGATGCTCTATACCGTATACACCAATTTCGGAGCGGTATACTGGGTCAACAAACGGTCCGATTCGGGAACTTCGGCATGGGATATAAACGTCTCCACGTTCGACTTCAACAGTTTCAACGACAACGCATTTCTGGTATCGGACTGGAACGCCGGCGACGTAAGCGACGCCTGTTTCGTGCGGCTGGTGGAGTAACGGGAAAGGCAGGAGCGCGCCCGCAGAGCGGGCGTGTCTTCAGAGCCACTTCTTGTACTTGAAGTACCAGATGGTCAGCGCAGAACAGAAGATCATCAGGCCGATGGCGAAGATATAGCCCAGCGGAATGTTCCAGCCGTTGGAGAGCGTCAGGGTCCAGTCCAGTTCGGGCATGAATTTGAAGTTCATGCCGTAGATCGACGCGATGAGCGTCGCGGGCATGAAGATCACCGCCGCCACGGAGAAGATCTTGACGATCTCGTTCTGCTCGATGTTGATCAGACCCAGCGCGGCGTCCTGAATATAGTCCAGACGCTGGAAGCTGAAGTCGGCATGGTTGATCAGCGAGTTCACGTCCTTGATCATCAGCTGCAAGCGTGGGTAGATGTCGTTCGGGAAGCGTTCGGAGCGCAGGATGCCCGACAGCACGCGCTGGCGGTCGAAGATATTCTCGCGCAGCGACATGGTGCTCTCCTGCAGGGCGCTGATGCGGTGCAGCACGGCCTTGTCGATCGAATCTTCGGAGTTGATGTCCTTCGAGAGCGCCGCAACCTGCTTGGCGATCAGCTCCACGAGGTCGGCGTCGAAGTCGATGCGCACCTCCAAGAGCGAAATGAAGAGGTGATAACCCGTCGAATAGTTGCGGTAATTCATCTGCAGGCGCTTCTCCGTCTCGCGGAAAGTCCGGAATTCGGCACTGCGCACCGAAACCAGCACACCCTCGTTCGAAATGATGAACGACACGGGTTCGACGATGAACGTGTCGCCCGTCGGCACGAAGAAGTTGGAGTTGGAGATGATGGCATTCTCGTCTTCGGAGTATTTCGAAGTCGATTCGATCTCCTCGACCTGCTGTTTGGTCTGAAGGCTGATCTCCATGAAATTCTCGACGGCCTTCTGCTCCTTGATCGTGGGCAGAAGCATGTCGATCCACAAAATGTCGTCGTAACCCAGCTCGTCGAAGAGCTTCGTGTCGGCATTGCGGATAATCTTGTTGTATTGCTTGAGGTAAATCGTAATCATAAAACGCTCTCCTTCTTAAAGTTCATAATCCCGTTCGGCAGAGAGGCGGACAGCCGTCCGCTAAGCTCTTCAGCCGGGATTGGCCCTCGGAGACACCTTGATGCCGGAGTTCCAGAACTTTTGCAGCGCTTTATGCTTCTGATTGTCGAAAATATAGTCGATATTCTGCGTTAGGTAGCCGTACGCATCGTACGGTTTGCGGTCGAAGCCGTGTTCGAGGACGGCCTCGTACGTGTGTTCGATGCCGAAAGTCAGCGCATGCTGCAACCCTTCGGTCAGATCGGGATCGACACCCTTGCGGGCGATCCAGACGGCGAAAGCGAAGGGCAGACGCGTGGCTTTTTTCCACTCGGCGGCCAGATCGTATGAATAGGCGAAGCGGCCCTCGTAGTCGAAAACCTTGTCGCCGATCAGCAGGAACGCGTCGCCCGGCAGGGCGTGGTCCAGCTGCGCGTAATCCTCCAGCGTATAGTATTCGGGAGAGACCTTCCAGTGTTTGGCCAACAGATAGCCGGCCAGCTGCACCGAGGTCAGCGAATGGGCGTCGAGGAAGACCCGGCGCACCGTTTCGATCGGCCCACCGCTCAGCAGGACGACCGTCCGCACGGGACCGGCGGCGCCGATGCAGTATTCGGTGACGATCTCGGCGTCGGCGAGCGACGGCACGGCGGCGGCAGGCACCAAGGCGATGTCGGCCTTGTGTTCGGCGAAATTCTTAGCGCAGACGGCGGGGGGAGACAACAGCAGTTCGGCACGCAGGTTACCTTCGTGCCCGATACCATAGATGAACGGTATCGTATTGAGATACGACACAGCCGCTATACGTGGAACTATGACCATCATCCATAAGGTATAAAACTGTTGGTTTCGATAAGGCAAAGGTAATCAAAAATCGGGAGTTTTTCCATAAAATTTAGAAAAAGTGCCCCGACCTCTTGACAAGGGGGTATCCGCCGATGTATATTTGCATCACAATTCACACCGCACGGTGCACCGTGCACGGGTTATCAACAATGGGACAAAATTCTTTGTCAGCCCCTTACGAATTGTTATTATCGTTTTTCAACAATCTTTCAAACACTTGTCAACAATGAATCGCACCCATCTCGAAGGTGCGGCGGAAGCGCTCGCGGCGCAGCAGGGTTACGCTTTCCACACGGGGCCCGAAGACGGCATGGCCCATACCGTGCGGAGCTACCCGGCGGCATGGCTCGCGCCCCTCGAACTGCACGCCGTCGAAGGACGCAGCCACGGCCGGGCGACGTACGACATGACGCTCCACCTGTTAAGCTCCGGCGCACGGCTCTCCCCCACGGAGCGGCGCGCTGCGCTGGCCCGGATGGAGGAGCAGCTGCTCGAAATCTTCGCGGCGCTTTCGCTCGACGAACGGGTTCTCGCCGTCGAAGGGCTTTCGGTCCGCCCCCGCGCCTTCGCACTCACGCCGCACGGCGAAATCTCGCAGACCGCCGCCGCGCGCATCGTAACCTTCTTCTGATTCGGAGCGCCCCGCCTCTTGCGGCGACACCGCCCCGGCCCGGCTCAGGACACGGCACTGTCCGCACACGAGAAAGCCGCAAAAGGCGGCGGGGCGCGTCTCCGCCGTAACGACATCTCTCAAAACACGATCCAATGACATTCACACAAATTCCGCAACAGTACGCCCCGCTCGGCGGAGAGCTTCGCTACACGGTCACGGCCGCGGCGGCGGGGACGATCGACCTGCGCATCACCGACACCGGAAGTGCAGACCTGATCGGCGCAAGACGTTTCGCAGGAAGCGCGTCGGTCTCGTTCGACGCCGCGCCCTGCCTGCGCCGCGCCATCCGCTTCTCGCCCGTGACCGGGAGCACCGGATTCCACGTCGCCGAGGGCCGCTGCATTGCGGCGGTCGTCGAGGCCGGCATGACTCCGGCCGGAGAAACGGCCGGAGAAACGGCCCCGGCAAACGGCGAAAAAGCCGTCTCCCCGGAACGCACGTTCCTGCCCCGCCGCAACATCGTCGCGGCCCCCGCCCTGCTGACGGCCATGCCCTCCGTCCGCACGATCTCGCCGGGCGAAAGCGACGAACTGACGCTGCTCTGCGACGAAGCCTGCACGATAACGGTCACGGCGCAGGCCGGGGACTCCGCAACCGCCGAGAGCTACCGCACGAAAAGCGGCGGAGTGCTCGTCTTCCGGCTCGACACCCGCGACTTTCCGGACGCCGAAACGCTGACCGTGGACGCCGGAAAATGCGGTTCGGTCTCCTACACGGTCGTCCCGACCGTTTCCGGCGGCCGCAGGCTCGCATGGCGCAGCAGTGCGGGCAGCATCGAGCATTACACCTTTCCGATCGAAAAATCGGTGACGGCTGAGACCGTAAAGGACCGGGCGTACGGGACCGACGGCCACCTCACGGCGGCGGCCCGCACCGAACGGCGGACAACGCTCGTATCGGCTTACGAGACGCGGGCCGTACTCGAAGCCCTCGGCGAGATCACGGCTTCGCCCGAAGTATGGCTGGCGGAGAGCGGGGGATATACGCCGCTCGACGTAACGACCCCGGCCGTCGTCGTACACCGCCACGCGGCGGTGAGCTGTCTCGAAATCGAAATCCGCTCCAAGCGCAAAACCCGCATGCCATGGAACTGAATATCGACGGAAAGCCGTGCGACCTCGGATCGGAGCGGATCGCCGTGCCGGGATACGACGCCGCGGCCCTCGCCGACGTCGAGGCCGCCCGCGAAGGCCGTTCGCTGACGCTGACCATCCCCGCAACGATGCGCAACGATGCGCTCGCCGGATTCGCCCGCGATCCGCATACCGCAGAACGGTTCAACGCAACGCTGCACACGGCGGAACTTACGGCCGAAGGTTCCGTGATGCTGAGCGGAACGGTGCGGATGTTGAGCGCATCGGACGAAGGATACCGGATAGAAATCCGCGACGGCGGAGCGGGCTGGGCGAAAAACGCCGCACGGCGGATGTTCAACGCCCTCGGCGTCGATTTCCGGGCGGCCCTGACTCCGGAGACGATCCTCGCAGGCTGGACGGACGATTCGCCCGTGAAGTTCTTCCCGATCCGCCGCGACGAATACCCGCAGCGCAACAGCCCGACGGACCTGCTCCCCGCCCAGCGGCTCCTGACGGTGGACGATTACCACCCGTTCCTGCATGTGGCGACGCTCGTCGAAACGATCTTCGGCGAAGCGGGGTACCGCATCGAAAGCAGATTCATGGAGTCGGAGCTGTTCCGGTCGCTCTACATGAGCGGCGCATACGCCTCGCGCGACACCGCGGCCCTTGCCGCCCGCATGGGCTTTTTCGCCCGGCGGCTGTCGTCCGCAACGGCGAAGGCCGATTATTCGGGCCGCGTGGCCGCCAACCCGAACACCGCGCTCAACTCCGTGGGGAACATCGTCGAGACGGCCACGCCCCAGACCCCCGACGCCGACGGGGAACCGGTTCCCGGCCTGAGCAACAACGGCGGCTGTTTCGGTTTCGACCGGGGCAATATCGTCTTCACGCCCACGACCGAGGTGAGCGCGGGATTCGAGTATTACCTGAAGTACACCACCGACCACGTGATCCAGAGCCGCCAGCGGCTCAAAGGATTCGATTCGGTCTACTTCGGCACGGGGGCCGACATGCGTTTCACGCTGGCCAACCGCTACGAAGACCGCCGCGGCGGAATCGCGCCCAACCACAGTTACACGGCGATCGTCTTCGACCACGCCGAGGGACGGCAATACCGCCTGAACTACACGAGGAATGGAACGGCGGACACGCTCTGGGCCGAATTCTCCGCCCGCACGGCGCAGGTCGTCACGCCCGCGGCAGGAAGCGTGGCGAATCCCGTGCTGCTGGTCGGCAGCGGCTCCCGCTGGGAGCCGTACGCCGGAGATTGGGCGCTGTACGACGGGTACATTGCCGAGCGGGGACAAACCACCGTCGAACTGCGGGTGCGCACCGCCGCCGAGCGGCTTTCGCCCTCGTCGCCCAAGTACTTCAACCGGATTTACTTCCACGGGGCCGAGGAGGGCATGTCGCTCACCCTGCACAAGGAGTGTTCGCTCCAGCCGCGTTTCTCGTCGGCGCCCGGATACGGGTCGGCGATCACGTTCGCCGACGTGGCCCGGCACCGGATCCGGCAGTCGGAGCTGCTCGAAGCGCTGCAGCACCTCTTCAACCTGCGCTTCCACACCGAACAGGCGACCGGAACCGTCCGGATCGAACCGGCGGACGACTTCTTCGCGGCAGGCCCCGCAGCCGACTGGCGGGCGAAAACCGACTTCTCGCAGCCCGTCGTACTGGCGGACATCGCCCCCGAAGTCCACGAACGCCGCACATGGCGCTATCTGGCGGGCGACGGAGCCGTGGCCCGTTTCGACGCCGGGGCGGAAAGCCCCTTCGGGGCATGGAGCGTCACAACGGACTCCTATGCGGCCAAGGAGGGCGAAAAGACGCTGGCCAATCCGCTGTTCAGCCCCACGATCAGCACCGCAGGAGGTTACTCCGACGCCCCTTCGGCCGTAATCATGCAGGTCGGCGATCGCGACGACGCGCAGGAGGACGGCACCAACTTCACGCCGCGCATCGTACGCTTCGCGGGCATGCACCCCCTGCCCGACGGCGAGCGGTGGGGATTTCCGTCGGGGCAGGCGGAATATCCCCTCACGGCGTTCCACTTCGCGGGGGACGGCGCGGCGGAGGGATTCACGCTCTGCTTCGAGGACCGCGACGGCATGCGGGGGCTGCACCGTTATTATGACCTGCAAACGGGCCGAGAGTCCGCAGGCCGGCGCATCACACTCTCGCTGCGGCTCGCACCCTACGAATTCGAAAGCCTTTTCACGCCCGGAACGGGAGCGCCCGACCTGCGTTCGGCGTTCCTGCTCGACACGGGCGAAGGAACGGTACGCGCAGCGCTCCGTGCCGTCGAAGATTACGACCCGCAGGCGGCCTCCGTCCGCTGCACTTTCACCCAACTCCCCGACGCATGACGACCCGCCACAAAAAACGATTGGCCGCGATCCTGCTGCGGGAAATCGGCGGACTGGAGGGCGAACAGGCCGTCGAACGGCTGTTCGAACTGGGGCTGGTCAACCTGCGGGTCTGCGAACAGCGGGCCGTACGCGGCGAAATCGAACGGCTGGGCGCAGAGGGCATGCCGCGGTGCGAAGCCATGCACGCCACGGCCGAGCTGTTCTGCTGCTCCTACGAAAAAATCCGCAGCTACTATTACAACTCGTACAAATCCTGAAACATGAAATCGGAAATTCAAATCGACAACAACGCCGGCGTCTGCCAAATCGACATCGAGGGCACGATCGGCGTGCCCGAAGAGTGGCAGTTCGACCGGCCCGAAGCGCGCGTGGCGACCTACGAAAAGTTCCGCGACGCCGTGCGCCGCATCGCCGAAATCGACGCGTCCGAAGTGGTGGTCAACATCCGCTCGACGGGCGGCGACGTGAACGACGCGCTGCTGATCCACGATGCGCTCACGGCGCTCGGCGCACACATCACGACCCGCTGTTACGGGTACACCGCCTCGGCAGCGACGATCATCGCGCAGGCCGCGTCGCCCGGCTGCCGCGAAATATCGGCCAACGCCCTCTACCTGATACACACGGCCGTCTGCGCCACCGAAGGCAACGCCGCCGAACTGAACGGCAAACTCGACCTGCTGCGCCAGACCGACGCGCGCATCGCCGCAGTCTATGCCGCCCGTTCGGGACGCCCGGCGGCCGAATTCGAAACCCTGATGGCCGAAAACAACGGCAACGGCCGCTGGCTGTCGCCCGAAGAGGCCGTCGCGGCCGGTCTGGCCGACGTCGTGACCGATGCGGCGGGGCATCCCGCCCCCTCGCTGACGCGAAACATCGCCCGCGGCTGGGAACGCCTGCTCGTCCGCATCGGTCTCAGTGCCGGAGAGCAGCTGCCCGCGGACCGGGACCGCAACGTCCTCCACACCGAAGGAGAAGAGCGGG
>OGYJ01001426.1_pt1 | contig 19138 bp, 8 predicted proteins | sample 1576531 | NCBI WGS metagenome assembly OGYJ01 (sample SAMEA3541574, study PRJEB24748) | human gut metagenome | biome: human gut; feature: human-associated habitat; material: faeces | place: China | collected 2012 | reverse complement strand
ATATATGGCGATTCGTTCAAATATGAAAAAAGAACAACCCGGCAGTAGACCGGATTGCTCTTTTTCAACAAACTTATTTCAAATGAGCGGTTCCTCATTCAAAGGCCTTTTCATTCTGCCTTTTTCAAAGTTTCAGCACCTACATAGTAACCTAAGTTAGTTCCCTGGTTATATCCCATATTCTGCATCGCTTGAGACATATCATAATTATGATCGGTCATCAAGTGAGGAAGACGGAATTCGGTAGGATGATTCGTGGAGAATATATAAATAGATTTCATGTCACTTGAACCCATTATTACTTCTTCACGATAGTCACCGAGAAAATCACCATAGTAACAAGGATTGTATTTGGTGCTATGGTTACCGTCATTGCTACCGTAAGTTCCAAAATATACCAAACGAGTCTTATTCGTCTTGTTTACATCAGGGTTCTCTTTATAGCTCACGACACAAGCACGGTCCAGCATTTCTCTTGTCGGCTGCCCGCTCCAATAAATGGCTACATTATACAAAACTCCACCACCAATACCTGTAGGATATGTACTGGATACCAATCCACTGCCACTACAACTGAATACCCCTTCCTGCAAAGAAGACCAGTACTCAAAATTCGGGCTATCCGGATCGATATCTGCCACAATACAACGACCGACATCAGTAGTCGAACCCGCTCCATGGCCGGTAATCAAGCCACCATCTCTTGCATCAATCACTTGACATCCATAACCGTGTCCTTGTCCATTATAATTGCCCGGTTCTTCAAATGAAGCAACAATTTGCAATCCTGAACGGTCTTTTATAAATTTGCCAACACATAAACAGTCACCATGACCGTTTCCGGTACACCACAATTCGCTTCCATCATCATCTATAGCCGCAGAACCATACAAGATTTCATCTTTTCCATCATCGTCCAAGTCCGCTACACGAAAACTATGCGAACACATGGACAACCATTTTGAAGAATGTTCGGCTGTATCAAACTTCCAACGGGTTTCCAGTTTATTCCCTTTCAAATCGAGTGCCCATACTTGCCAATTATGATAAATACCTCTACTGATGATCAGACTGGGGTTGCTTGTTCTCACTCCGGTCGCTTCGTCAGGTATACCATCCAGATAAGCCACCCCGATAAAGAAACGGTCCATGCGGTTTCCGTAATCATCTCCCCAATATTCACTCCAATATTTAGCACGCGACGCTTTTGAACCACTTCCACCACGAGGAATATTATCCACCCGGGTAATTTCACGTCCATCATATCCACGGCAAATAGAGATATATTCGGGACCTTCCATTATCAAACCGCAAATTGTATTAATACTTGCTCCCGAATACCAGCCCACAGCGTCAGTCTGACGAATTCGATAATCGTTCACATTACCATAAGCATCGGTAATGACCTTACCATCCCCAAACTTTGTACCTTCTGAAGAGCGGAAAGCTATTTCACATAAACCATCTCCATCGAAATCGTATAAAATATATGAAGTATAATGTGAACCGGAACGAATATTGATTCCCAAATCAATTTGCCACAAAAAAGTACCATCCATCTTATAAGCTTCCAACAAGGTCGAACCATTATTCCATCCCCCCTGGTTGGCACCATCATACGGTTCTCTCTTCACCACAATCTCCAATTCACCGTCACCGTCCAAGTCACCTAGCTGAATATCATCAGGAGAATATGTAATCGATGCATCGGGTACATTCATGTTTAATCTAATTTCATGATAAAACTTTTCTGCCATTTCAGAGGTAAAGGTATAATCGCAAAGCGTTTCAGCCTGATTGGCAAGAGTGACCCGGTATACATTCGTTTTTGATACATCAATATCTGCATCCACCCAGGAAGTCGTATTTGAAATAGGTTCTTCATTCAATTTCACTTCCGTCTCACCGTCTACTGATTTATAAATATCAAAAGCAACATTAGACGGATCGGTCTTCAATAATCTCCAGCTAATCAATGCGGATGATATGCCGGAAGAGTTATTGGCGTCAACATTTGGTGCCGGGTCGTAACTAACCCACATTGCACGGCTACCCGTTATAACTTCAGTAGGCAGAGGCGGCAACTCCTCTTCCGTCTGATTGCCATTGTTCACTTCAACGACGGGGTCATTATCCGAGCAGGCAACTATGGCCAGCAGACAAAACAGCCCCAGTATTATATAATGTTTCTTCATTTCTTTCGTTTTTTTATTCTATAAACATCCGTTCTATGCAAGAATATCCTATCACTATTCATCAGCATTCCGGTTGTGGGTTACCACCCCGGATTCTGCTCCAAATTAGGATTCTTCGATTTTTCACTCTGCGGAATCGGGAAGAAATACATCTTATCATCCCAACTTCTTTCTTTTACCTTACGTTCATACGTATAAGTATCATCCCCATTCTTCGTAATCTTCATTTCAACAATGTTCTTGAAATGTTTATCACCCTCCTTCCAACGGCGTACATCCCAAAAACGATGTCCTTCAAAGGCCAATTCTACCATACGTTCATTCTGATATTTCTTCCAGAAAGCATCATTGGTCATCCCTTGAGGGAATCCGGGCATCTCGGCACGCGTACGAACTACTTTGATAGCATCCACAGCCGAAGTTGTAAATTCATTATCCGTTGCATACGGACTACCCAGATACTTATATACAGCTTCCGCATAATTCAAATAGAACTCTCCAAAACGGAACGTAATCCATGAATGATAGGTCTTTGAAGCTGTACCGGCACGTAAGTCTACTGCCGTCTGACAATACTTCTTCAGATAATAGCCAGTCGGAGTTCCGCCACTCAAAGGCTCCGCATTTAGTCCGCCCTGATAGGTTTGCAGAGGAACAGTATTCCAGTTAGGCCACTTTTCGTCCCCATTCTTGGCAATAGTCAGATAGAAACGAGGGTCGCGGTTGGTATAATAAGGATTAGCAGGATCATAGTTATCCAACTCGTCCGGACGCAACCCTGTATCCTTCATCTCATACGCATCCACCAGTGTCTGTGTGGGACAGTTTCCACCTTTACAATTTTCCAACCCTACCGGGAAGTTATATCCCTCAAAAGAATTAGTGGTAGTAGTGGCACGACGGAGAAAAATCAATTCATTAGTAGCGTCATTGTAATTGTCCTTGCTCCAAAGTGATGAATAATCCTCCACTAAGAGTTTTGCCTTTTCAGCAAACCCATTACTGTCATCTAAAATTTCCTTATTGGCTTTAGCTGCACGATACCACAGTTCTCTATTATCAGTCGGATTAAATAAAGGACTTGCCGCATACAATGCTGCACGAGCTTTCAAGGCCAATACCGTTTTACGGTTGGCACGTCCTGTTTCCGCCGGACTACTAGGCAATGCCATATCTCCCAGTTTACTGTAATCGACAATAATCTTATCCTTTATATCATCACATTCGGCTATGATATAATCAAAAATCTCCTGTGCCGGTCTGCGCGATAACGTATTCGATTCTTCGGCTGTTAATATATGGTCGCTAAACGGCACATCTCCATATTGCCGTACCAAGTTAAAGTAGAAATATGCACGCAGGAAACGCACCTCATACTCGTAATTGGCATAGCGGAACATCTGTTGTGCATAATCACTGTTCAAAGCCAACTCGGGAAATGTCAGTCCGGTAAACTTCTCCAGATACAAATTACAATTGGCTATCCCTTCATAACAAGATGTCCACATACTACTTTTAGCATTCGACGGACTCCAAGAACCATTGTAAAAGTCTTCAATCTGATTTCCCGAATAAGCATATTCGGACTCATCGGTAGCAGAACCAAGGACTGCCCCGCTATAGTTTCCAAAGTCCACATCCATGGACAAATAGATATTTGTTATCAGCCCTCCCACATTACCGAAGTTGAGCTTCACAAAATCCTCATCATAGTTATTGTACTCATGATATTCCATCTTATCTGAGCAGGAACCGAGTGCGGCTACACACATCATTCCGTAGATAATGTTTTTCAGTTTCATTCTTTCGCTTTGTTTTTATGATTAAAAACCAATCGTAACACCGACTACTACACTCTTATTCAGCGGAGTCGCTACACCATAACATTCCGGATCTGTCACATCAATATGATCTGAACAGAACAAGTCTGTTCCTCTGACATATAACTTGGCACTCCCCAATATCTTAGTCTTCTTCATCCATTCTTCCGGAAATCTGTAATACACCTCCGCGTTACGTAACTTCAAGAATGACCGGTCCGCCAACCAAACTGTATTAGCCTGATAGTTATTGGCATTACTCTGTGAACTCAAACGAGGATATTTAGCATTTTGATTTTCCGGTGTCCAACGATTCTCATAATAATGAGTAGAAAGTGTCGTATTATTTATCAACGGCCAAAACATACTCTTCGTATTCAAGACAGCAGAATAGTTACCTGTTCCTTGGAACATTACATCTACTCCAATCCCTTTCCATTCGGCTCCCAAATGGAAAGAATAATAAATTTCCGGAGCCGTCGTACTATAACCGATAGCTGTTTTATCATTGGCATCAATGATTCCGTCTCCATTCACATCTTTATATTTTATGTCTCCCGGCACTACCGTACTAAAGTTTTGCGGAAGGCTGTTTGCTATATCTTCTTTATCTTTGAAGAAACCTTCAGCTACCATTCCATATACTTGTCCCAACCGATTTCCTGTTTGCACAAGATTCTTATACAAACGCGGTTCTTCCAGTTGTTCCTTAATTTCATTCTTATTCCAAGCAAAATTACCGCCAAGGTTGAACACTACATCTCCTAACCGTTTCGTATAGTTAAGTCCTAGTTCCACGCCATAGCTATCAACGATTCCGGCATTCTCGAACGGAGCATCTACGCCCAACACATCGGTATATTTTCCTTCGGAAGAGACCCAAATATCTTTTCTCCGTTGGTAATAGCCTTCTGCCGTCACGTCCAGTCCATTGAACAACACGGCATCAACACCAACATTGTATTTATACGCTTTCTCATGTGTCGAATTAGCTGTTGCCAGGCGCCCGATAATAGTACTTCCGAATTCAGAGTCGTAACTACTGTTAAACTTATATTGCGTACCGGTAGTCGTATAAATCTGATCCCAATAGTCATATACGGTAGTACTTCCGTCTTTAGGCAGATAATCAACATTGATCACTCCAAACGAAGCGCGCAATTTCAGGAAGTTCACCCAAGACACATCTTTCAACCATTTTTCTTCCGAAAGCACCCAAGCAGCAGAAATGGTAGGCGAGAAAGCCCATTTATGCCCCGGTGCCAATAAACTGGAGGCCGAGCCAACCAATGCCAGATCCAAATAATAGCGATTAGAGAAGCCTACATGATTATACCAGGATACATTTTGCCGATAAATAGTAGTGTTCAATCCGTATGAATCACGATACTCATAATCCCATTTGAATTGAGAATACACATCCCACTTCCGAAACGAGCGATTGTAATCGACACTACCTGCAAAGTTAAATTGGCGCGCCCAGTTGTCAATACCTGCACCCGAACCCATTTCACTGGATTCGCCACCTGAAATGGCAGTATAAAACGGACCGTTAGTTGTCCAGCTTGTTGCATAACCGGCATACGTATAAGTCTTGCTATGGTCTTCCAGAATATTGGAATAGTTGTCATAAGCTAAACGAAAGTTTGCTCCCAATCCTTTCAGCAAACCAGACAAATCTTGTGACAAGGTAAGGTCGGCAAACAAACTACGAGAGTGTCCTTTAGAATAAGCAGCTCCCTGCGATTGTGCGACAGGATTCGACGTCCCCGCCCAAGTAGTACTTCCTCCCCAACTGCCATCTTCCGTACGAACCGGAAAAGCTGCAGAAGGAATCGAATAAATCATATCCCATAGGTTAACCGAAGCCCCCGGAATCCGAGATTCGGACAAGGTACCGAGAAGATTCAACTTCAATTTGGTAGTGGCGGTTAAATCAATATCCAGATTTGTACGCAAATTAGCACGTGAATACATATTTTGTGTAGAATATCCGTCATTTGCATTCGGGGTTTTGATAAACCCTTTGTCTGTTAATAAATTCGCCATAGTATAGTAGCGGAACTTTGCTCCTCCCCCACGGAATTCGATCGTATATTTATTAGAAACTCCTCTGTCTTTAAAGGTTTCATCAATCCAGTTCACATTAGGATAGAGATAAGGGTACATACGGGAAGCCCCTCCACTGCCTACTCCATTACGGAAAGCATCGACTTCTTCCGGAGTATACCGAGCTCCCAAACCTTCATATCCACGCGCTTCATTCACTGCAGAAGCATACGTAGCTGCATCTACAAATTCCGGACGTCGAGACTGAGTGTTAATGATATGATCATACGTAAAAGTTATCTCTTTTGTTTTGTACTTACCACGCTTTGTCGTAATCAAGATCGCACCGTTCACCCCTTTGTATCCGTACAATGCCACAGCCGCGGCATCTTTCAGGATGGAAACGGATTCTACTTCTTCCGGACTCACCAAGCTCATGTCTCGTTCCAAACCGTCAACCAGCACAAGCGGTGTACTACTTGACAAGCTCTGCAAACCACGTACATAAAAGGTAGGATCTGCCATTAACCCGGTACTGGCCGCATTCTGCAAAGTAGTAAGGCCCAATCCATATCCATATAAAGAATTGGATATATTCCGGGAAGACCGCTTATTAAACTCTTCGTTATAGGTGGTAGAAACAGCTGCTGTTGATTCATGACGACTGAATGTCCGGTTAGCTCCCACATCAATAGTCTGCGCTGCATATCCCATCACAATAGTCATCGGACCATCAGTCTTTGCCACAACTGTGGTAGAGCCTTTGTCGACAGAAACGACACTCAAACGTTGTCCTTTCTCGACCGCAATCTCGAATTTACCATCTTTATCAGTTTCAACCCGGGTCTCCACTGCGCCACCTTCCACATTAACGGACGCTCCATAGACTGGGTTTCCCGATTTATCAACAACAATACCTATAATGTTGTTGTCTGTATTCTGCGCTCTGACCGGAATGCTCAAACAAACCAGTAAAGCCAGTATCAGAATCTTATTTTTTCTCATATAAATCAATATTCAATATTGTTTTAATCTATTTCGCTGTCTCACATTACCAACCCGGATTCTGAATCAATCCATATCCTTTGTTAATTTCCGTTTGCGGGAATGGAGAAAGATACCATTTGGGATCAAATCCGTATGTCCACCAACGACGGACCGGTTTGGATAACTCAAACCTTTCATATTCAAAACGAGTAGGCTGCAATGCTCCCTTGTTCTTATCTCCTTCATTCCATTTAGCATTTCCCGTTATACGATTACCGGTATCATCCAAACGATAGGCGAGCAACCCGTGCAGGCGCTTCTCGAAACGATCGGCACGCTTGTAACGGACAAGATCAAAGTAACGGCTATCTTCAAGCCCCAATTCCCGAACACGCTCGCACAGCAATTCTTCCAATAAGGCTGCTTTGTCAGAAAGTAAATTCTTATCTGTAACACACTCCGCCAAATCTTTCTTCAATCCTACGCGGGCACGTACTATATTCATTTGGTCAATAGCACCCCGGTGATCATTCTTGGCTTGAAGCAAGGCCTCTGCATAAGTTAAATAAATGTCAGATAAACGAAGATATACCCAATGCGTATACTGACGTTGGTACTCTGTTCCCAAATAATATTTCATATTTTTATAACCAGTCGCATAGTTACCTGATTCAAGTGCAGCATTTTGTCCTTCATCGTATCCTCCGACCCACAATTCATAAGGTAAACCGGACATTGTTCCTGCACTCCAGTCTAACATCTTCGGCAATCCGTTTACCATGCAATGCTCATACAGACGAGGATCACGGGTTAATACGATTTCCGACAATAGTTGTTCTCCATTTTTGAATGTTCCGGTCAGGAACATTGCATCCAACTTACCTTCTGTTTCCGCCTTTTTCCAGTCAAACGGAGTACCGTCGGCCCATGGGAACATCTCCACATATTCCTGTGTAGGCGGATATTCGGTACGACAAAGTGACGGAACAGCCCAGGAATGCCACATATAAGAACTTGAGTTGAAAGCGTCCGACATATTCGTGCGGACAGAATGCAAGACCTCCTTGCTGTTCTGACGAATATATCCCATACGATATGCCTGCCGATACTGTTCCGGTGTTTCTTCCGAAGCCTTATTCAGACTATAGCCGCCTTGACTCTCCAGCTCTTTAAAGAATGCTTCACAAGCCTTCAGACAGTTATCCCAAAGTTCCGCATGGTAGCCACCGTACCATACCAGATGCTGCTGTTCAGCCTCTGAGTTTCCTCCTGCATATCCGTTGACATCATTAAACAACGGAGAAGCGGCAAATTGCCAGATTTTGCATTTCAATGCCATCGCACCGGCCTTTGTCCAGTGTCCGGCCTTGCTGGCAAGATCGGCATCAGCATAAGCCCACACCAATCCGCCGGAATTGATAGCATCATCCAACATCTTTATCATGTAGTTAACAGTCTCCTCTACCGTAGCACGGGGGATTTCATAACCTGACTCCGTACCGGTGAATGAAGCATATAACAATGGAAGACCTCCATAATGACGGAACATATCAAAATAGCGTGCCGCAATCAGGCATTTAGCTTCTGCCACCAACTGAGTTTTTTCAGTGCTATCCATGCCCGGCACTCTATCTATATTTTCCATTAGCAACCAACACCAACGCACTACTTCCCATACCATTTCCCGTGTATATGGGAAAATATTACCACGCGTGCCATAGTTGGCATTGAGAGAACCCAAATAATACTGCTGATATACAGTTGCGTCACTAAAATAAAGTGACCAGCAGTCTGTTAGCGCATCCTTCTTTCCTAAATAAGGACTGGAAGAATCAGGAATATTACCGTTACTGTCCGTATTATAAGGTAATCCGTAATACTGTCTACTGTAACAGGTGTTCAAAAATTGGCGCGTATATTCCGCACTATTGAACACTGTGTCAATAGTAGCATTTCCGCCCGGTGCCTTATCCAAAAAAGAGTTTCCGAATTTAATTTCGTCCACACATGAAGTGGAAACCAAACAAACTGCCGCTCCCAACATCGCACCGATGAACCATTTATTTTGTAATTTCATTGTATCTTTCCTTTATCTATTTTAGAATCCTAATTTCAAGCTCAACGTATAAGTCTTGGACAATGGATAAGAAGGTGCATTAGTAGCTCTTGCCTCCGGATCACCCCACAAATAAGGTGTAATAGTCCACAAATTATATCCTGCAAAAGCCAACTGGCATGTATTCAGTCCAAGTTTCTTCATTAATGGGAAGTGAAAATTGTATGCCACCTGAAGAGTTTTCAAACGCAGGTATTTTGCATCTTTCTCATATAAGGTGGAGGTAGCATAGTTATTCTTCGCATTGTCAATGGTAGCTCTCGGATACTCCGAAGATTGTGACGGATTTTCCGGTGTCCATGTATGGTCCAAATGGTATGCCAACAATCCTCCCTGCTCGCTATTGGAAGATGAATAGAACGGCTGACGAAATACATCCGAAATCATACGGCTTACGTTCCAGGCCCCTGTCCATTGAGTACTTATTTCCAGATTCTTCCAACTGAATCCTAAATTAATACCTAGCATATATTCAGGATCATCCGTAAAGCCATAGTCATAACTTGCGTCGTTCGCATCAATCTTACGGTCACCATTCAAGTCAACATATACCGCATCTCCATTTTGAAGAATGCTCTCGTGAGTGGGGAACGGACGATTAAATGTCTGCTCATATAACGCAGGTGTATCCTCATCATAGAAGCGCCAGAAAACATATTGACTACGCGAACCGATACGGTGTCCCTTCTGATATTGATATAAATTATTCTGCGGTGCTTCCTTCTTTTCAAGAATCTCATTCTGATTATAAGAAAGGTTAATACCCGCCCAATAACGGAAATTATCGCCAATCTTATCGTTCCATTTTAAAGAAAGTTCCCAGCCCCAACTGTCTACACTTCCTAAATTTGAATAGGGAGTAATGAACCCTAACATTCCCGGAGCTGTACCGTCACGCAAAAGGATGTCATTACGACGTTCTTTATAATATTCAAAGGTTGTTTTCAGACGGTCATCAAGGAAGTTAATATCAACACCATAGTTCCGTTTCAGAGCTTTTTCCCATGTCACAGCAGGGTTATTCTTAGCTACCTCACGCGCACCCAGACTAACAGTACCATTATCTGTTCCGAATCCATATCCCCAGGCGTTAGTTGCTCCTCCACTTGCCGTTACACGATTTGCCAAGTCACCTAAACCGACATTATATGGATCAGCCATATACATAAACCGCGATCCTCCAATATTATCGTTACCTACCAAACCGACACTGGCACGTAATTTCAAAAAGCTAACCACCGACTTCAAAGGACGGAAAAACTTCTCTTCACTCATCACCCAACCTATAGAACCAGCCGGGAAATAAGAAAAGCGCAAATCGGACGCAAAGTTTTCCGAACCGTTATAACCCACATTAAACTCTGCCATATAGCGGCTCTTCCAATCATAAGTGACACGTCCGACTAATCCGACATATCCATGAGGAATGTCCGAATATACTTTCGGATAATACTCTTTCTGTTGATTATACAAAACTAAGGCTGTCACCGTATGATCACCAAAAGTACGATTATAATTAAAGCTGGCTTCCATATACCAATTACGTGCTTTGCCTGTAGTATACGAATACTTCACATCTGTATTCTCTCCAAACTTACGATAAGCAATACTACCGTCATCCATCAATACAGGAGTGTATGTAGCAATAGACCCACCAGAACCGACTTTATTAACTGTAAACGAGCTGTTATAAGATCCCTTCACTTTAAAAGAAAGTCCTTTAGTCAAGAAGTCCATTTTTTGATCCAGAATCACATCCACATTCAGCGAATTGTTGCTGGTCTGGCTGAACCCATTTCCATAATATCCCATACCTGTACCTCCAGTAAATGGTAATTTCAGCCCGTCCGAATAAGTCTCATCGCTCGAATTTACTAATTTTCCGTCTATGATTCCCGGACTGGAGAAAGGAGTAGCATAATACATATTTTTAATCAATCCGGAAGATCCCTGACTCGTACGCGGCTGGTCTGAGTTATTCACATTACCACTAATATTGAATGACAAAGTAGTCGTTTTAGTGACATCCATATCCAAGTTTGTACGATAGTTAAACCGACGGTACTGATAGCTTAAATTATAAGGAAGATCAAACTCACTAAAAAGTCCTCCTTGCGTATAAGCACCTGCAGAGATGAAATAACGTACTTTATCTGTTCCTCCCGAGATGTTCAGATTATGCTGGCTCTGAAGCGTAGAGCTTTTCATAATATAGTCAGCCCATTGTATATTTGGGAAACGAATAGGATCGGAACCATCTGCAAATTTTTGAATCACGCCATCACTAAATAAGGCAGATTTGCCATCACCGGACATCATTTGATTATGAAAACGGGCATAGTCATAGGAACTTGCCTGTTCTACCATTTTTGTAGGCATCAATACAGAAGCAGAAGTAGTAAACGAAATTTTCGCCTTTCCTTCCTTTCCTCGTTTAGTTGTAATCAAAATGACCCCATTTGCTCCACGAATACCAAATACGGCTGTTGCCGAAGCATCTTTCAAGATAGAAATGGATTCAATTTCATTCGGGTCGATATCACTCATACTTTCACGATCCACACCGTCTACCTGAATTAACGGTGAAGAATTTTCCCAAGTAGCTTTACCACGAATAAAAATTTCAGCGGCATCCGCTCCCGGCTCACCGGAATATTGTACGGTAGTCAAACCTGTCATCTGCCCTCCTAATACATTGGAAACCGAACCTACAGATACACGGGTCAATTCTTCTCCCTTCACACTAGCGATAGCTCCTGTCATGGTCACTTTCTTCTGCGTACCATAAGCTACGATTTCCACCTCTTCAAGTGCTGTCACATCCTCTACCAGAATGACTTTCATGTCATTTTTCGCTACTACTTTTTTATCGGTATAACCTATAAAAGATACTTTCAATTTCGCACCGGGACGTACATTTATTCTAAATACACCGTCAATATCGGTAATTGTACCATTAGATGTTCCTTCCGCAAGTACACTTGCTCCAATTATCGGTTCGCCTTGGCTATCTACTACTGTTCCTTTTATAGTACTTTGCTGCTGTACAACTTCGATGGCTGCCGAAGCTGTTTGCAATCCCCATGCAGGTGCAAAAGTTGCTATAGTGAAAAACAGAGCGACAGGTAAGGTTGTCCCCTTTATAAAGTTTTTCTTATTCATATATGTATATGTTCATGATATAAGTATAATTTTAACGGACTTTATATACCGTCATTATTTTAGAATGCAAGCATCATACGGAAATAACCGGCACGCGAATCACGTTCACAAATTATGTGATATCTTCCACCAGCCATACCGTGTGTCCATTGGTTGGCTGGAGAACGCTGTGTGCTACTCCAATAGTGTCCACTGTTAGTTCCTGACTCGACAGAGGTCATCTCATCACCATTTACATTCTTGAGACAACGGTTAATAACACTCAAATTCTTAGCGACTGTATCCCAGCACATTATAGAGGGCAAATACCAAGGAGTCACATTTGCCGGAATAGCTTCCGCTTCACGATAAGCCTTGATATACGCATAAGCATGGTCGCAAGTAGAAGGACTACCCATACCTTCGTAACACATAGTAAGTAACTGTGTATTATTGTATCCCATTAGTGCTGGGAAAACCAATGAAGCATCATTCTTGTTAACATCCTTCTCTGTGTTACAACCTACAAACTTGTTTGCCCAATTCTCATCTGAAGTAAACCAGTCTGAATAATAACCGGACTTACTTGAATGGAACATTTTCAAAGCAACATCATTTTGTTCACTATCTTTTACCACAGAATTCTTAATAGATAGCACTATACCGTGCGTACATGCAGGGAAATCGCGACGCAAAGCATCAACTTCTGCTGAATAGAGTTCAGTATGTGTTACACTGGGTTGTGAATTTCCTACATAACATACAATACCAATCACATTCTCCGGCACCGTTTCCGCATCTACTGAAACTATTTTTCCATCTGCACAAAAATAGTCTCCTACCTGCAAAGTATGGTTGATTTTACTTTTATCTTCGATGGTATACATTTTCGCCGTTCCTCCTTCCAGCGTACCTTTAGCTTCATATTCCATCTCACTTACTCCAGAATAAGTACCCTTAATTGAGAATTCCTTCTTCGGATTAACCAAGAAACGGTATGTATCCGTACTTTCCTGATAATAAGGAGTTGCTTGAGTATTGTTCACTGTAAACGAACCGGCTGTTAATGGTAACAAATAATCATCTATACCGCCATTTGTAAAGCTATAGGTCAAATTAGGCATCTTCACTACCGCAAGAGCCATCCGATGTTGCATAGTAAAAGCGATCTGTCCTTTCAAACGATCCCCCTGAACACTACCCGTACTCGTCATCAAATCATATTGTGTATAATTTCCTTCATTTTGTTCACTGCCTATTTTCCAATTGTTGACGTATGTTTCAAAAGGATCCACCTTCGTCGGATCAAAAGTCACATTCGCATTATACGGATAGTATGCATAAAAAGTCATCCGCTGAAATTGTGAACCTTTGTATTCAATAGGATCCCCTCCATCAGTCAATTCCCAATAGCCATCTGTCAGTGTGAATTTCCGATTCTTGATATCCTCTACCACCGTTTCTCCTCTTACCGCAAATATACCGATAGCATCTCCGTTAGAAAATCGGGTAGTATATCCATTCTCTGTAGCACGTGTCTTACCACTTTCGTCCATAAATCCTTCATCAGACACACTAATCTGAAATCCCTGCAAAGAATCCGGTGTTTCTCCGGTGAGTTCTTCATTTTGCGAGCAAGACGCAACTATGGCTGCGCCAGCCAGAAAAAGCATTGATATATAATTATATATTTTCATAAATCTCATGTTTATATTTTTAGCATTTTTATCTATATTAGATTGGTAAACAGATCACTTCACAACAGGCTGTGGAGTTACGGTTTCTTCTGTAATATTCCAACTAGGATTAGTTATCTCTGTTCCAGTTTCAGCTATACTCGGGTCGGATGTTATAGGATCGTGGTTTTCATCCTCCCATCCTATTATTTGCGTTTGTTCTGTAATTGTCAACACATAATTATTGTCCTCGTATTTATTTGTCTTGATGATGTAATTATAAGAAAATCCTGATTTCAATTCTGTCAAGTTAGCAAACTCGGCTTCATAAAGATAACCGTTCATTCTAGCTTGGATAGTTACTTTGCCTTGCACCTTCTGTGGCAGTAAAATAGCTTGTACTGTATAATTATCCTGCTCTCCTATTTTATCCCAATAAATATCATCTTTATCCGTAACAGGGTCTTCACTGACTGTTGTCTCCCCTGTTTTAGGATTAAATGTACCATTATTCTTAAGCCCAATAAGATAACAAGTTATATCTGCCAAGTCCACACCTTCGCCAGCTTGAAACTCCAATCTAATACGACTCATCACATGATTGAATGCTAATGTCACGTTCGGGGTTTGTGATGTAGCCTTCCCTTTAGCAAAAAGAAAATCTATCTTCGCACGTTCTTCTGCTGTAGCTTGATTGTCACTGGCTGTAGTCACTTCCAATACAGGTTGTTCTTCACCTGATGTACCAGAAAATGGAGCGTATGCCACTACATCATACTCTCCGGAACCTAATACCCAAATCTCTTCTGCATTTCCTCCTTTTGCTGCAAAAAGACCATTGCCCTTGTATTTGTAATGAATATTCACTTGTTCCGTACCACAAGTGATTCCTACCGAGTCTTCTGCCTCCCAGTTTGTTTCCGTAGCTCTTGTAACAAGATTGCTAGCCTCATGATTGTTTATTACTGCACTAAAAGAAACTTTCGCTCCCGTATCACCGGTAAACTGAATATCAGTTTCTTTAATATCGTTGCTACATCCTGCTAAAAGTAGTAAGGCAACAGCAGTTGTGACATAGTTTTTTTTCATACCATGTTTTTTAAAGTTAAACATATTTTTGTTGATTAGTAAAATCGTCGTAAAGTAAAAAAGACAATGGCTGCATTCTTTTCCAACCAGCAATTGAAATAAATGAAGCATTTTTTTTGTTGTTTCCCATATCTATTAGGTGCATCTGTTAAGTTAAACAAAAGTTAGATTCTCTTTTTAAACATAACTACCTGCGCATCAAACGACTACATACAGCTAGCAATCAATTGAGGATAAGATTTGAACAATTAGTACCATTAATATCTTTTTTACCTATTATGAGTTATCCGGTATGCGAATCTTTCTTCGTTCCACTATAGTTATCTTTGCGTTTGACTATAGTTATCCGCAAGGGTAACTATAGTGTACTTTGCGGATAACTATAGTGGAACGAAAAAATGATAGCGATCGGAATGAAATCGATTAGCAAAAGAAGGAACTAAAAATAGCAGTGAAAAACTATCTATACTATAGCAATTGGTCAAGTACGGCACGGAACACCTTATCGGCATGTTCTTGCATAATCTTAATATAATTAAAGATAGGACGGTTATTTTTCATACTGTGTCCGATACAGTATTCTATTTTTTCAATTTGAATGCCTAAATCATATCCGTGTTGTGCAAATGTCTTTCGGGCGGAATAGTAAGTAACCTTTTTCTTTACCCCCGAAAGTTCTGTTACCTTATTTATATGTCGGAAGACTAAACTATATATTTGTTTATAAGATGAATATTTACCAAATTGCAAATGCCCATTTCTCGACATATATTTATCTATGAGCACTTTTGCTTCAGGCTGCAAAGTAAATACAATTTCATTTTCTCCCTTCTTGCTATTGCGTGTTTTGTGACGCACATAACGCATATCGTTCTTATTTTTAAAATCATATGCTAATAAATCTCTCAGGTTGATACCGCCTAAATAATAAGTAAGCATAAAAATATCTCTCACCATGGATAAAGAAGACTTTAAAAGCCGGACATCACGTATTCTCTTCAGTTCATCTATTGACAAATCAAGTTCCCGCACATTACTTGTCGGCATCTTAAAGAGGACAAAAGGATGAATGGAGTAAGATACATAATTCATCTTACCGGCATAATTTAATATCACCTTTATCAAAGTCAGATATATTCTGATAGTTGTATCTGCCAGATTCTCCTCGTGAAGAACTTTGGCAAATTCTTGGATATGTATAGGTGTCAATTGAATTAAAGGAAAATCCCCTTTCATATATTTGACTAATCTTTCGGAAGCTATCTTATAAAGTTTATAAGATTTCTCCCGCTCTTCTCCTTTCATGAAATTCATGTATTCTTTTGCAACAGCTTGAAAGGTTATACCTTTTTTCTTTTGTTCATAAGTAATTATACGTATAAGTTCGGTACATGAAATTGCTGGTAAATAGCTGATCGATGTAACAATTTCTTCATACTCATTGATTAGTTTCCGAAGACAGGCATTCATATTCGCTGCATTCTCATGCCTTACTACTCGACCATTTTTTAGTTGATTGGCAGAATCCAAAGTAAATTGGGTAGATATATATCTGGTTTGAGAATGATGTGCTACGGCTATCCTTATTCGATGTCTGCCATTTGATAATTTTTTAGTTGGAACAACTACAATTGAAAAATTCGCCATATCATTTTTAGGTTTATAAATTACTATTTTCCATACAATAAAATAGAAACAAAAAGGTTCATAGTCATTAGGTACTAATCGAAAATCGCTCCTACAGCATGGAATATCGTGCAAAAGACGGTATTTTCCATGCATTTGTACGATTCTGCATTGCTATATCTTGATTAAGTCGTTATGTTTGCAACACTTTTTCACAGGTAGAGTGTGAAAAAGTGCTTTTAAAAAGAGAATCTAACTTTTGTTTAACTCTATAATAAATGTGCTATGTAAATATAGAAATATCACACAATATATTATACTACTAAACCTCTATAAAGTACTACGTTACAGGAATATCCATATAAAAAGAAACAAAGAGTCTTCATTAGAGGATAAAAAGATAAATCAACAATAAAGGATCTATAAACCAATATTTATAACTTAATAATTAAAGTATGAAAAGCAACAAAAAAGGTAATCACCTGTATGCCTATAAGGATACTATCCGACGGCTATTTCTTCTCACTTTGTTCTCCTTTTTAATAGTAGAATCTTATGCCCAGAATAAGACAATTTCGGGCACAGTTACAGATTTCACCGGAGAACCGGTTATTGGTGCCAGTATATTGGTTAATGGTACTACTAATGGTACAATTACTGATTTAAATGGCAAGTTTTCTCTTTCCAATGTGCCAACCAAAGGTACAATCACTATCACTTATATAGGATACAAAAAGCAAGAAGTATCCGTAGCAGGAAATACTAACTTCAAGATAACTCTTCAAGAAGATACCGAGACCTTAGACGAAGTAGTAGTTGTAGGCTATGGAGTACAGAAAAAAAGTGACGTAACCGGTGCTATGGCTCGCGTAGGTGAAAAAGAACTGAAAGCAATGCCTGTAAGAAATGCGCTAGAAGGGATGCAAGGTAAAACAGCCGGTGTAGATATTACATCCAGTCAGCGTCCCGGAGAGGTGGGCAACATTAATATTCGTGGACAACGCTCTATTAATGCGGAACAGGGTCCACTGTATGTGGTAGACGGTATGGTAATTCAAAATGGAGGCATTGAAAATATCAATCCTTCCGACATTGAAGCTATTGACATTTTGAAAGATGCTTCGGCCACAGCCATTTATGGTTCACGTGGTGCCAATGGTGTAATTCTCGTAACTACTAAAAAAGGAAAAGAGGGAAAAGTAACCCTGAACTATTCAGGTACTGTTACTTTTGAAACATTACATGATGTCACAGAAATGATGTCTGCTACAGAATGGCTGGATTATGCTCGCCTAGCCAAATACAATGCGGGTTCTTATGCTTCGGCCACTCCAACTTTTGAAGCAGATAAAGCAGCATTCGGAAGTGTAAGCGCTTCGTGGAAGAATATCGAGCAAGCATGGTCAAACGGCAATTATGATCCCTCAAAGGTCGGCTCCTACGACTGGGCATCTCACGGCAAACAGACGGGTATCACCCACGAACATACCTTAAGTGCCTCCGGAGGTTCGGACAAATTCCAAGGTTATGCTTCATTCGGCTATCTAGATCAAAAAGGAACACAACCAGGACAAGCCTATGAACGTTATACATTAAAGACATCATTTGACATAACTCCTGTTGATTGGTTCAAAATGGGTTCTTCAATTAACGCATCATATTCTACTCAAGACTATGGATATAGTTTCTCTAAATCCGTAACTGGTTCCGGTGACTTCTATAGTGCATTAAGAAGCATGATCCCATGGACTGTGCCTTACGATGAAAACGGTGAATATGTCCGTTATCCAAGCGGTGACGTAAATATCATCAACCCCATCCGGGAATTAGACTATAATACCAATCAACGCCGTACTTTCCGTGCTTCTGCCAGCATGTACTCACAGATTGATTTCGGAAAAATTTGGAAACCACTGGAAGGTTTATCCTATCGTCTTCAGTTTGGTCCCGAATTTCAATTTTACACTCTAGGAGTTGCTAACGCTGCTGATGGCATCAATGGAGATGGTAACAACGGTGCACAATATAAGAACGAACAAAAGCGTGCATGGACATTGGATAACCTGATCTATTACAATAAAACTCTAGGTCAGCATAGTCTAGGAATGACATTGATGCAATCCGCTTCTGCCTATCATTACGAGATGGGAGATATGAGAGCCACCAATGTAGCCTCGTCGGATGAGCTTTGGTATAATATGGGATCTGCCGGTACATTGAATTCCTTTGGTACTGGACTAACCGAAACTCAGATGGCATCTTATATGGTTCGACTGAACTATGGTTACAAAGATAAATACTTGTTAACGGCATCTATGCGTTGGGATGGTGCCTCTCAATTAGCCGAAGGGCACAAATGGGCAAGTTTTCCTTCTGCAGCTATTGCATGGAGAATGGATCAGGAAGATTTCCTGAAAGACATCAGTTGGTTGAATCAGT
>OGYJ01001423.1_pt1 | contig 19166 bp, 14 predicted proteins | sample 1576531 | NCBI WGS metagenome assembly OGYJ01 (sample SAMEA3541574, study PRJEB24748) | human gut metagenome | biome: human gut; feature: human-associated habitat; material: faeces | place: China | collected 2012 | reverse complement strand
AGCGCTACGCTAAGTGGAATAAGCGGACGACAGCGGGGAAAAGGCGCAAGCAGATAGCACAGGCGAATCTGGAAATAGTATGAGAAAAAGCCTCCGCCTCTGCTGATTTTGCAGGGACGAAGGCATTGCTGACTTGCATTGCTTCGCGGTACCACCCGGCTTAGGGCAAAGGCGGATGTTCCCCCTTGTCCTCTCTCTTGCGTCCGCTCTCGGAGACGAACCGGCGGGGATTAGCCGCAGCTCCCGGTCGGGATGACGCGCCCGCTCCCCATGCGCCTTCCACCGCCGCGCACTCGCTTTCCGGGACGTTCCTCGCGTCAGAACCGTTCATTGCTCTGCTGTGATTATACACCACGCCCGCCGCAAATGCAAGCACTCCGCGCAAATTATTTCCGCACCAGCACACTCATTCCGAATTATTTCTTCCCCCACAGCGGCCGCGGATACTCGCCTTCCTCTGCCTTACGCAGCATCGCCTTGGCGACGACTGCCCTGTCCTCGTGGTACGTCACGCCGTACCAGCGGTCGGGGCAGGTCAGCACGCGCGCCGTCGCCCGGTGACGGTCAAGCTGGCGGCTGACGGCAGTCGGCAGGTAATACTCCGCCTTCATCGGGTTGTTCTCCATCGCCTCGTTCAGGAAGGGCACGAAGCCCTCCGCCAGCGCATCCAGAAAATCCGGCGTAAAGCCCCAGCAGTTCATGCTGACGGTCGTATCGTCCGGCAGGCGGCGGTACATTTCGCCATCCTCCGTGAACAGCGGACCGTCGCAGCTGGCGATAATGTGCGTGCGCTCGCGCACCTCCTTCAGGAAGCCGAACTCGTTGACCGTGCACACGCCGCGCGACACATAGCCGTTCTCCGTCAGCGTGTTTTTCAGCGCGTAGCCGACCATGAAGTACTCGCCGCGCTTGCCCCGCAGCGTCCGCAGGTACTCATACGCCAGCTTGAACGCGCCCGCGCCGTAGTAGTCGTCCGCGTTGATGACGAGGAACGGCGCATCGAGGAATTCGCGGCAGCACAGCACCGCGTGCCCCGTGCCCCACGGCTTCACGCGCCCTTCCGGGACGGAAAAGCCCTCCGGCAGCTTATCTAATTGCTGGAAGGCGTAGTTTGCTTCCATCCCCGCCGGCACGCGCGAACCGACCATCGCCTTGAAGGCATCTTCAATCTCGTGCTTAATCAGGAACACGACACGGCGGAAGCCCGCCTGGTACGCATCGTAGAGGCTGTAATCGAGGATGACCTCGCCGTCCGGGCCGACCGGATCCAGCTGCTTCAGTCCCCCGTAGCGGCTGCCCATGCCCGCCGCCATCATCACCAAAATCGGTTCTTTCATGGCTGATTCCTCCTGCTGATGAGTTTTTCCTGCCGCCATTATAGCGCGAATCCGTAATTTTTACAATCTGCAAACGGAAAAAACGCGCTATCAGGTTGCGCAAACCAGAATTTTGTCGTATAATAGAAGCTAATTTAGAATGCAAGGAGGAACATTCCTCATGGACTTTTTGAAAACGCTTCTGGCGTATGTCGCGCTGACCGTCGCCTTCTCCGTTCAGGAAGGGCCGCTGCCGCAGGATGTCCCGACCCCGACGCCCCTGCCGCCGAACGTGACGGCATCCCCGATTCCCAACGCGCCTGCCGCGACCGACGTGCCCACCGCCACGCCGACGGCCTCGCCCATCCCCGAACCCACGATAACGCCCAACATGGGCTACAGGACCGTGCAATGGCAAGACCGCGGCTCAGGCGTGCTGAAGGTGCAGAAAAAGCTGATTGAGCTGGGCTATCTGGCAGAGGGCGAGGATGACGGCGCGTACGGCAGCAAGACGACCGCCGCCGTCCGCCGCTTCCAGAAGGCGAATGGGCTGTCCGTGGACGGCATTGCGGGTCAGGCGACGCAGACGCGCCTGTTTGAAGACCCGAACGTTGTGCCTTACTCCCCGCCGACCGTGCCGCCGACGGCGACCCCGACCCCCGCGCCGGAAACGCCCGCGCCGAGCGCCGCGCCCACGGCGGAGGATTTGCCCCTGCCCGATGTGACGGACGCTTTCCCCGTGGACGTAGTGACGACCGAAGCGCCCGTGTATACGCCGGATGGCTTGACGCTGCTCCCGAATGGCAGCATCTTCCTCGGCAGCGGCGGCAATGGACAGGCGCTGACGATGACCGTCACGCAGGATGGCGTGGGCTACACGCGCCGTCCGAGCCTGTGGGTGAACACAGTAGGCAGTCCGGTCATGTCCCTGCGCGAGCTGGCGGCCTGCATCGACGACTGGCAGCTGGATGTGAGCGAAAGCGGCGTGTGGGTGCTGTCCGCGGCAGGCTACACGGTCGTCATCCGCGAGACGGACAGCGGTTTGTCCGTGATGGTGGATGGCAGCGCAATTGCGATGGAATCCGGCGCCGTCCGGCTGGACAACGGCGAAGTGTACATCTCCGACATGTTCCTGCGCACGGCGCTCCGTGCAACGACCATCTACGACAGTGACGAGCAGTCGCTGATTCTGTTCGTGCGGAACAAGTCCGTCAGCACATCGGCAGACTGAAGGTAATTCGGTGGTTTGTTCGCGATTCCGCGAAAAGCAAAAAGAACCGCCCGGTACATCTGTGTTTGGCAGATAACCGGGCGGTTTTTTAATTGTACTCCACCGTCTCCTGATACGCCTTATACGTTGACGTGCAGAGCAGCTTGCGGTCAACTTCCTTGCCGTTCTGATACCAGATTTGGTAGGTTTCGACGACGTAACCGGTGCGCTTTTTGATGGTCGTCTCCTGCGTACCGGCGGCGAGTTTCGTGTTCTGGACGTACTTGGTGTCGCTCGGCGGGTCAATCGTGCGCGTGACAGTGCTTTCTAGGTCAATCGACACGCCATCGGGCAGGAGCATCCCGTAAATTTCGACGGTGCACTTCTGCTTGAAATAATTCGCGACGATGTAAATCGGCCACTCGGTATCGTTCTTGAACTTGAAGTCCAGGTTCGGCCAGTTGACCGTCGCGTCCATCCCCTTCTGAACGTAGGAACTCGGCCACGCGTGCGGGCTGCGGTAGACGATTTCCAGATTCGCGCGCGCGACAGCGTTGAAGAGCGTCGAGCTGGTCTGGCATACGCCGCCGCCCACCTCCGGCACGCTCTGTCCGCCGGAAATCGCTGTTGCTTCCTTGTAGCCCTTCGCCGCCGTGCGCTGCCCCGTCGCCTGATTGAAGGAGAACGTATCCCCCGGCGCAACCTTATAGCCGTTGATGGCTTGACAGGACAGGTCGATGTTCGTGTTGCGGTTGGAATTGCTGGTGGTTTTCGTCGTGTAGGTGGAAATGCGCCCGAACTTGCCCACAATCTGTGATTTTGTCACGTCCGCCAGCACCGTGTCCGACTGCAAGCGCAAGGACGCGGTGTAATTGCCCATGTCCAGCACGCCCGTGAGCGTCTGATACACGCTGTTGGCATCCAGGTACGCGCCGCTGATGTCGCTGTTGAAGGTGAACTGCTTCGTCGCCGGGTCAAAGGACTCCACCGTCGCGTTGACAGGCGTGCAGGTCACATCCGCCGCGATATTCTCCGCGATTTTTCGCACGGCATCGCGGTCGTAGGTGATTTGCGTCTGAAGCGTCACGGGGCTTTGCTGCATCGCACGAATCGTCGCGACGCGCTCGCTCAGCGGCGTCCGCCCCGAACCGCGCAGGGCGGTTGTGTTCCCGCGCCCAGCGGCATAGGCAACCGCCGCCATCTCGCTCACGTTGCGGTAGAGCGGGACGTCATAACCCGTGATGTCGTAGGTGTACGCATCCGCCACCACATGCAGGTTCACGCTGGAATTGTCCACGCCGCCCTGCCCCAAGGCGCTTTCGGCGTCCGCGCGGGTCATTCCGCCAACGTTGATGCCGTCAATCGTCACGCCGGGGAAAATGCGGTCGGTGTTGACCAGCGCGACTGCCTCATTGAAATTCGCGATTCGCTCTGCGTCATACCGGATGATGCTGCCGTTGACGAACGCCAGTGTCGGCAGCCCGGTCAGCTCCATGCCCAGCATCTGCGGCGCGGCAAGCAGCAGCAGCCCCGCCGTGCACGTCAGCGAAATCAGCATGACAAGCAGCCATAGGAAGGTACTGCTGCGCTTTTTGCGCCCCTTGCGCGGTTTGCGTGTCGTTTTCCGCTTCGGCGCGGATGGACGCTTGCCCGTGGGTGTGCCGCGTGTTTTGGGCGGGGCGCTCCGGCGCGCTTCCTCTTCTATCAGCCGCTGTGAGCGTCCCTTCGGCTGGCGCATGGCGGGCTGGCGCGGCTTCGTCTCCGGCGCCAGTTTTTCCGTCAGGCGCGTCTGCTGGCTGCGGCGCGGGCGCTGCGTTCCGCCCGAAATGTTGCTCATGTCATTCCTCCAAAATGGATTCCAGCCCTTGCACAGCGGCTGCTGCGGAGGGCTGGTGTGTGATTTACTTGCTGTTTTCCTCGTTCCGGTGCGCCATGTGGTAAGTCAGCGTCTGCAAGCTGTCCGTCAGGTGAACATTGACCACCAGCATGTCGTCCGGATGGGTCAGATCGGTCGGCGCGAAGTTCCACACCGCGCGGATGCCGCAGGCGTAGAGCTTGTCCAGCGCTTCCTGCGCGACGCGTCGGGGCAGTGCCAGCACCGCAATATCCGGCATGTTCTCCTTCAGGAAGTTCGGCATTTCCTCCATGCTGTACACGGGAATATCGCCCACCGGCACGCCGATTTTCTCCGGGTCGTTGTCAAACATCGCCAGCGGCCGGAAGCCCTCGCGCTGGAACGTCGGATATTTCGCAATCGCGCAGCCGATATTGCCCGCGCCCACGATAATCTCCGTATGCTCACGGTCAAGCCCCAGAATTTCGCCAATGTGCATTTTCAGATCCGACACCTTATATCCGTACCCCTGACGTCCGAAGCCGCCGAAGCAGTTGATGTCCTGCCGAATCTGCGACGGCGTGAGGTGCATCCGCTCGCCCAGCTCCTGCGACGAAATCTGCTCCACACCTGCGCTTTCCAGTTCCCGCAGATGCCGATAATATCCCGGCAGCCGACGGATTACCGCGTCAGACACATGCCCTGCCATCCTCATTCTCCTCCAGTGCATTTGTTATCTTGGGGCATTTCCGCCCAATTCCTTCATGTGAAAGGAATATCAATCTGATTGTAGCACACTTTTGGGTTTTGTGCAACCTTGCCGGAAAGATTCCGGGGATTTTTTCGCGCTTCACAGCTGTCGTGAAAGGGGGATTTATCGGATGACAGCCGATATTGCTGTGATATACAGGCAGTTTTTTCTTGCTGCTCCAGTCGCCTCTGCGGAGGCGATGTTGTTACTTTCTGGCGCGCCAGAAAGTAACCAAAGAACGCCCAGAGGGGGCTGAAGAGCGTGCAAGTCTGGACTTCGGCCCCCTCTGGACTCCCCCCGCCACCCATGTTTATTGGGGGAAAGAGCGGCTGTTGTTGCCCAGCTTGACCGCATTTTTCAGTTTGGCTTTTGTCCGGCTTTTGTTGTCTTGCTTGCGGGTTTCGGGAAAAGCGCTTACTTTCGGTGATTCCGCGTTTCGCCGCGGAGGAAGTCGCCCGTTTCGGTCGCGAAGGGGACGTCCATGCGGATGATTTCGCCGCCGATGCCCAGCGTATCGACGATTTCGCCCGTCTTTTCGCGCAGGAACGGCGTCGCCTCGAATGCGTGCACGCCCGACGGCGTCAGCAGTTCGATTCTCTCGCCCGCCTTGAAGCGATTTTTGAGCAGAAAGCGTGTGCCGCGCCCATCGCGGCTGCCCTCCACCACATGCGCCAGATATTCCCGCTCCTGATGGAAGCCGTCCGCGCCGCCGGGATTTGCTGGCTTGCCCAGCGCAAAGCCGGTGTCGCTGTCACGGTGGCTCGCGCAGGATAATTCCGCCATCAAGCCGGGGAGCGCCGCCGCGAAATCGCCGCCATCCGCCAGCAAATCCAGCGCGCGGCGATATGCCGCCGTCACCGTCGCGACGTAATACGCCGTTTTCATCCGCCCCTCGATTTTGAGGCTCTTGATGCCCGCGTCCACCAGTTCCGGCAAAAGCGGCATCAGGTTCAAATCATGCGCGGAAAATATGTATGTGCCGTTTTCGTCCTCGCACACGGGCATGTACTCGCCGGGGCGCTTCTCCTCCACCACGCTGTAATGCCAGCGGCACGGCTGGGCGCACTCGCCCTGATTGCCGCTCCGCCCCGCCATGGCCGCGCTGAGCAGGCACCGCCCGCTGTACGCCATGCACGATGCGCCATGCACAAACGTCTCGATTTCCATCTCCGGCACGCGGCGGATGATTTCCTTCGCCCGCGCGATGGACGTTTCCCGCGCCAGAATCACGCGCTCACAGCCCATGTCGCGGTAGACGCGCACGGCTTCCGCGTTGACGGTGCTCGCCTGTGTGCTGACGTGCAGGGGCAGCTCCGGCACTTCGCGGCGCAGGGCGGCAATCGCCCCCAAATCGCTGACAATCGCCGCGTCCACGCCGATGTCCCGTGCTGCTTTCGCCGCCGCGATGAAATCATCCAGCTGGTCGTCAAACGGAAAGATGTTCATCGTCAGGTAGAACTTCTTGCCCGCGCCGTGCATCTTTTCGACCGCCTGCGTCAGCGCCTCCTCGTCGAAATTGCCCGCGAAGGCGCGCAGGCCGAACTGCTTCATACCGCCATAGACCGCGTCCGCGCCGAAATGCAGTGCCGCCTCCAGCGATTCAAGATTCCCCGCCGGGCACAGCAGCTCCGGCATCCGGTTGGTCATTTACTCAATGCCTCTTTCCTTGTCGTACTGCTGCCACAGCGGCGCGTAGATGGCGACCGCCTGTTCATGCTCCTGCAAGGTGCGGGAGAAGTGCAGCTCCGTGCTTTCGGGACTCGTCGCGCAGAAATACAGGTAGTTTTCCGCCACAAACGTCTCGTCCGGGTAGAGCGCCGCGTTGATAGCATCCGCGCTCGGCGCGCAAATCGGGCCCAGCGGCAGCCCCGTCACCTGATAGGTGTTGTAGAGGCTGTCAAGCGCCAAATCACTGCCCGTCAGCGACATTTTTCTTACGCCCGTGATGTAGTGAATCGTCACGTCGCTTTGCAGCTTCATGCCCGCTTTCAGGCGGTTGTGGAATACGGCGGACACCTTCGTGAAATCCGCCTTGGACGCTTCCTTCTCAATCATGCTTGCCAGCGTCAGAATCTCGTCCATCGTGTAGCCCAGTTCTTCCGCGCGATCCTCACAGGCGACGGTGAACACCCGCTCGGTCTGCGTAATCAGCTTGCGGATGATTTCGCTTGCCGTCGCGCCGATGTAGATTTCGTAGGTGTCGGGCGCGAGATACCCCTCCAGCACATAGCGGCGCTGGCTGACGTTCCGGCTGTTCAGCACATCCTGCACGGAGTAAAATTCGCTGAAGCTCGTGCCGCTCTTGCACAGGGACAAGAACTCCGCGCTGTCCGTCAGCACGCCGTCTTTGACCAGCTGCTCGGCGAACTGCTCAATCGTCCAGCCGGGAATGAGCGTGATATTGCGCACAATCGGGTTGCCGTCGCCGCGCGTGAGCTGGTCGGCAATCTGCCGCATGGTCATCGACGGGCTGAGCGTGTAGCTGCCGGACTGGATTTTCTGCCCCCAGCCCGCGAAGTCGCAGTAGTACTTGAACACCGTGCGATTGCGAATCAGCCCGGCTTCCTCCAGCCGGTTCGCCACGCGGGTCAGGCTCTGTCCGCTCTCGATGGTGAAGGGCACCTGCGCCGTGCTGTTTTCATCCGGCGGCGCAATGAACTCGCCGTACACCTTATTCCACACGCTGAACAGGATGCCCGCCACCACCAGCACCGCGCCCAAGCCAATCAGGATTGGGCGGATGATGCGCCACAGCGCGCTGTACCAGTACGGGCCATATCGCCGCTCGTCGCGGATGCTCTCGTAGCTGTCATGCTTCTTGCTCAACAAGCCTGCCCCCCTTGGAAAATTCGGAATTCGGAAATCATATGATTCCGCATTCCTAATTCCGCATTATTGTCCCATCCCCATGTCAATGTCCGCCGCGTCGGTGATGATGCGCAGAATGCCCGCCACTTCCTGCTGCAAACGCATTTCCGCCAGCAGGTACTGGCTGACCTCCAGCTTGCCGAACAGCAGCGCCGAAATGCCCTGAAAGCGCTGCATGTCGTCGTTATCCGGCTGCGTGCCGGAGACAGCCGCCATTTGCAGGCGCAGCTGCAGCTTCTTGTATTCCTTCAGGAGCGCGGCGGTCGTTTCGTCCGCCATAACCTCCTCTTTCAGTGCGTGATACGTCTGATATTCCTCGCTCTGGCGGATTTCCTGCGCCAAGCGGTGTGCCGTAGCATGTTCCATAACAGCATGTCCATCCTTTCGATACGCTATCCGTAATTAGAAACGTTTCTGTCCGCTTGATTCATCCCGATTTCCCACGAAAAAGAGAGAAACGCGTGTTGCAGCGTTCCTCCCTATTGTATCAGATGTGCGCCCCCATGTCAAACGTCAAGGATAATGGGCAGAATCATCGGGTTGCGCTTGATTTTCTCGAAGATGAAGCGGTGCAGTTCATCCTTGATGCGGTTCTTGAGCGCCGGCCAGTCCTCGCCCGCCAGCGACGACTGCGACAGAATCTGCCGCACGACATCGCGCGTATTCTCAATAATATCCTCATTCTCGCGGACGTAGATGAAGCCGCGGCTGATAATATCCGGGCCGGAGACAAGGCGCTGGTCGTCGCGGTTAATCGCCATGACGACGATGATCAGGCCGTCCTGACTGAGGTGCTTGCGGTCGCGCAGAACGACGTTGCCCACGTCGCCAATGCCCAGACCATCCACCAGCACCGCGCCGGTCGGAATCTGCTCTGCCAGATACAGCCCTTCCTGATTCATCTCGATAACCTGCCCCGTTTCGGGAAGCACGATGTCGGTGGAGTTCATGCCCATCGACTCCGCCAGCACCGCGTGCTGCCACAGCATACGATATTCGCCGTGAACGGGGATGAAGTACTTCGGCTTCACCAGCGCGTGCATGAGTTTGAGTTCTTCCTGACAGGCGTGACCGGAGACGTGCACCTCCGCCAGTGCCTTATAGATGACGTTCGCGCCGCAGCGGTACAGCTGGTCGATAACGCGGCTGATGCTCTTCTCGTTGCCGGGAATGGGCGTGGCGGAGATAATCACCGTATCGCTCTGCCGGATTTGCAGCTTGCGGTGCTCGCTGTACGCCATGCGCGTCAAGCCTGCCATCGGCTCGCCCTGACTGCCCGTCGTCATCACCAGAATCTCGTTGTCCGGGTACTGGTCGAGCGCGTCCGCCTCAATAATGGCTTCCGGCGGAATCCGCAGTTCACCAATCTGCATCGCCACGCGGCTGACGTTGACCATGCTGCGCCCGATGAAGCAGACACGGCGACCGTAGCGCAGGGCGTTGTCAATGACCATCTGCATACGGTGGATGTTCGACGCGAACATGGCGACAATCACACGCCCCTGCGCGTCGCGGAACATGTTCTCGAACGTCACGCCGATCTTCTTTTCGGAGATGGTGTGACCGGGGCGCTCGACGTTGGTGGATTCGCACAGCATTGCCAGCACGCCGCGCTCGCCCAGCTCAGCGAAAGACGCAAGGTCGGTGATATGCCCATCGACGGGCGTGTAGTCAATTTTGAAGTCGCCGGTGACGACGACCGTACCTGCCGGGCAGGTGAGCGCAATGGCGCACGCCCCCGCGATGGAGTGGCTGACGTGGATGAACTTCGCCGTGAAGTTCTTGCCCAGCCGCACCTCGTCGCGCGGCTGCACCACCTGCATCGGGATGCCCTGAATGCGGTGCTCCTTGAGCTTCAAGTCCACCAGCGCCAGCGTCAATTTCGTTCCGTAGAGCGGCGCGGGCACTTGGCGCAGGATGTACGGCGTCGCGCCGATGTGGTCCTCGTGCCCGTGGGTAAAGAGGTATCCGCGCACATTGCGTTTCTTCTCCACCAGATAGGACACATCCGGAATGACCAGATCGACGCCCAGCATGTCCTCTTTGGGGAAAATGCTGCCGCAGTCGACCACCACAATGTCATCCTCATATTCAAAAACTGTCATGTTCTTGCCGATTTCATCCACACCGCCAAGGCTGACAATCCGCAGGCGGCTTGCCGGCTGCGCTGCTTTCGTTCTCGGGGTCATACCATCACTCTCTTTCAAACGTTTTCGTTTCTTCTCTTTCACATACTTCCTTCACGGAAGTAAAAAAGCCATTTTTGCGGAAAACTGCTGCTGGACACGGCAAGCCCGCGTTTCGCCGAACCCCATCAGCATTATTTCCATGCCGGGAAAACGCATTTTATCCGCTGCGCCTTTGCAGCCGAAAACTGCCCGCGCAGGACTGCCCTGCCCGTGTCCGCTTTCGCAGCATTTCCCCGTCGTTTGCCAAACGCTGCCGATTCCATCACCGCAGGACGGGCATTGCAAGCCCTCCACCGGCGACTTCCTTTTCTTCATTCCACAATTCCGACTTCCCCAGCATCATCATTCCGGAATGGCGGCGTTTGATTGCGGTCTGTTTTGCAACGCACAGACCCCTCGTTCATATAGTATAGCACACATTCAAAAAAAAATCCACCGGAATTTAGCCGAAATTCCGGCTCAAATTTGGTGGATTTGCAAGGAAAGTATGAATTTTTCGTGTACAAGTGAGTTCCTCCCTTGACCCTTTCGCGCGATTGGGTTGAGCGCAACTGCATAGTGTGCCCGCGTGTTGATTAGGGGAACCCAAGGGGGCGCTGCCCCTTGACCCTGCCAAAGGGTCTTCGACCCTCTCGACACCCTTCTCGCGATTGGGTTGAGCGCAACTGCATAGTGTGCCCGCGTGTTGATTGGGGGAACCCAAGGGGCGCTGCCCCTTGACCCCACAAGGGAGTTCCTCCCTTGACCCTTCCGCGCGATTCAGTTGGTGACAACTGCATACGGTGTCCGCGTGTTTATCCGGCGAACCTGCGGTTCGGGTTAGATGCTCTATATAGCAAAGAAATATGAAACCCCAAAGCATGGGAGTGTGCACTGCGAAGGGGTCGAGGGGGCGAGCGCAAAGCCCCCTCGTCGCTCCCGCAGGAGCGAAACCCCCGTCACTCATACAGCGGAAAATTCTTCATAAAGGCTTCAACCTCCGCCTTCACCGAAGGCACAGCATTTTCCCCTTCCCGAACGACGCGCGCAATCCACTTTGCGACCTTCGCCATGTCCGCTTCCTTGAAGCCGCGGCTCGTCACTGCCGGCGTGCCCACGCGAACGCCGCTGGTCACAAACGGCGAGCGCGTCTCGTTCGGCACGGTGTTCTTGTTCACCGTGATGTTCGCTTCTTCCAGCAGCGTTTCCAGCAGCTTGCCCGTCATCTCCGTGCCGGAAAAATCAAGCAGCAGCAGATGGTTGTCCGTGCCGTCCGACACCATCTTGATGCCTTCCGCCCGGAACGCGGCTTCCAGCGCCTTCGCGTTCTTGATAATCTGCGCCTGATAATCCTTGAATTCCGGCTTCAGCGCCTCGCCGAAGCAGACCGCCTTGCCCGCAATGACGTGCATCAGCGGGCCACCCTGCGTGCCGGGGAAAATCGCCTTGTCAATCGCCTTGCCATACTGCTCGCGGCACATAATCATGCCGCCGCGCGGGCCGCGGAGCGTCTTGTGCGTCGTCGTCGTGACGAAATCAGCATACGGCACGGGCGACGGATGCTGCCCCGCCGCAACAAGCCCCGCAATGTGGGCGATATCCACCATCATCAGCGCGCCTACCTCGTCGCAGATGGCGCGAATCTTCTCGAAATCAATCGTGCGTGGGTACGCCGATGCGCCGGAGACAATCATCTTCGGCTTGCACTCCAGCGCCAGCGCGCGCATGGCGTCATAATCAATATAGCCCTGCGCATCCACGCCGTAAGGAACAAAATGGAAGTACTTGCCGGACAGGTTGACCGGGCTGCCGTGCGTGAGGTGGCCGCCGTTTGACAAGCTCATGCCCATGACGGTATCGCCCGGCTGGAGCATGGCGAAATACACCGCCGTATTCGCCTGCGCGCCGGAATGCGGCTGCACGTTGACGTACTCGCAGCCGAAAAGCTGCTTAGCGCGGTCACGGGCGAGGTTTTCCACCACATCCACGCATTCGCAGCCGCCATAATAGCGGTGCGCGGGATACCCTTCCGCGTACTTGTTCGTCAGGCACGAACCCATCGCCGCCATCACCGCCGGGGATACGAAGTTCTCCGACGCAATCAGTTCAATATGCGAGCGCTGACGGTTCAGTTCCGCCTCAATCGCGTCCGCCACCTGCGGGTCTGCCTGCCGAATCACGTTCAGTTCCATGTCTGCATGACCTCCTTGCTTTTCCTATTATTATACCTTGCTTTCCGTTTTTGTACAGTCGGAATACACAATTTGTACAAAACACACGCAAAAAAGCTGCGAAGGAATGTTCTCCACTCCTTCGCAGCCTTTGCTGATTTTTTGCGCTTACAGCGTCTTCTTGAACCAGTCGATGGTATCCTGCACCAAGGTCTTCAGCACCGTGTCGTCATTGCTGAAGACGCAGAAGGTGTGATCCGCGCCGTCCAGCAGCAGCACTTCCGCATCCGGGGAATTCACCGCCGCATCCACAATCTTCTGCGCGGTTTCCGGCACCACGGTCGTATCCGCCTTGCCGTTGATTGCCAGAAGCGGCACCTTGATCTTGGCAACTTCCGCCGGATAATCAATGCTCATCGCGCATTCATAGTAGGCAGGAGACTGCTTCAGCGGTTCACGCCAGTCATAGGTCACTTCGTAATAGCCGTTTTCCTTGGCAATTGCGTACTGTTCTTCCTCATTGCCCTTCTGATCGTAAGCGCCTGCCCACGTCAGCACGGAGGTGAACACCTCGTTGCGCGCAGCCGTCAGCAGCGCCAGACGGCCGCCCTGGCTCCAGCCCATCACACCCACATGATCCATGTCGATGGTGCCCAGCGTCTTGAGGTATTCGTAGCACTTCATCGCGTCTTCCACACCCTTGTCATAGGTGAAGTCGATGTAATCGCTGGTGCTGTCGCCATTGCCGATGTAGTCGAAACGAATCGTCGCGATGCCTGCCTTCGCCATGGCCAGCGCGGCATAATCATAGGCATTGCCCGCTTCGTGGCGGGTAGAGCCATTGCCATGCAGCATAACAACGGCCGGGAACTTTTCCCCTTCCGCGCCAACAGGCACGGTCAGCGTTGCGGGAATCTGGTGATCGCCCGCGTCGATGGTGATGTTTTCTTCGGTATACTGCATTGCTTCTGCCGTATCCTCCGCCGCTGCCAGCGTGCAGCAGGCGATGCTCATTGCAAGAGCCAGAAACAGGGACAGGAACTTCCGCATAATTGTTATACCTCCCAAATTACTTGCGCTTCTGCGCGATGGTCAGTATAGCACACATACCGCACAGAGACAATAGTTTCGCAGCGTTTTTTGCTTTGTTCGCCATCCACCATTTCACAATCCCGCGTCGATAAAAAAACAGGCTGCAATGAGAAGTCACTTTCCCATGCAGCCTGTCCATTGATATTCAAGTAGAAGATACCGCCGCTCAGACTGAGCAACCCCGCAGCACATCCGCCCAGCGCTTATTGCTGCTGCCTCTCGGCCCTGACAAGGTTCACACCGACAGATCGCACAGGACCCGGTCGTCATTGCAACGGCTTATGTAGTATAGCGGATTTTTGCCGCAAATGCAAGAGAACGTTCGTTCTTATCGTGATTTTTCCCGAAAAAAATACAGAAAAGATGCAAAAGCCCTTGACGGACGGGCAGAATTGTGGTAGCATATCGGATGCAAAAGTAATACCCCTTATCACGAGTGGCAGAGGGACGGGCCCAATGAAGCCACGGCAACCGGCACGCAGGTGCGTGGTGCCAATTCCCACAGTGCGCACACAGGCTCTATCCAGAGCAGCACTGACAGATAAGGACAATCGCTTCTGATTGATTCCCGGCTGCCTTGTGTGCAAGGACGCCGGGTTTTTTGCAGCTCTCAACCATCCCCCTATTGGCTTAGCTGAAAGGAGCTACAAAAATGCGGAAACTCTTTACCTCGGAATCGGTCACGGAAGGTCATCCGGACAAGCTGTGCGATCAGGTGTCTGACGCGGTGCTGGACGCGCTGCTCGCCCAAGACCCCATGAGCCGCGTCGCCTGCGAAACCTGCGCCACCACCGGCATGGTGATGGTGATGGGCGAAATCACCACGACGGCGAAGGTGGATATTCCCGCCATCGTGCGCGACGTTGTGCTGGACATCGGCTACAATGATTCTTCCCTCTGCTTTGACGGCAACACCTGCGCTGTGCTGACGAGCATCCACGCGCAGAGCCCCGATATCGCCATGGGCGTTGATGACGCGCTGGAAACCCGCACGCAGGATGCCAACGAAATCGGCGCGGGCGATCAGGGCATGATGTTCGGCTTCGCGTGCGACGAAACGCCGGAATACATGCCCACGGCGATTGCCTTCGCGCACCGCCTGACCCGCCGCCTGACCGAAGTGCGCAAGAACGGCACGCTGCCGTGGCTGCGGCCCGACGGCAAAGCGCAGGTGACCATTGCCTACGAGGACGGTCAGCCCGTGGCGGTGGATACCATCGTCATCTCCACCCAGCACAACCCCGAAATCGCCTACGCGGACATTTACGCGGCGATGATGGAGCACGTCATCCGCCCCGTGATTCCGGCGGAAATGCTGACGGCGGACACCCGCTATCTCATCAACCCGACCGGGCGCTTTGTCATCGGCGGGCCTGCGGGCGACTCCGGTCTGACCGGGCGCAAGATTATCGTTGATACCTACGGCGGCTATGCCCCGCACGGCGGCGGCGCGTTCTCCGGCAAAGACCCGACGAAGGTTGACCGCTCGGCGGCGTATGCGGCGCGCCACATTGCGAAGAACATCGTCGCGGCGGGGCTGGCGAAGCGCTGCGAAATTCAGCTGGCGTATGCCATTGGCGTCGCGCGCCCGGTGAGCCTGTTCATCGACACAATGGGCACGGGCGTTGTTTCGGACGACCAGCTGGCGGCAGCGGTGGACAAGCTGTTCGACCTGCGCCCGAACGCCATCATTCAGCGGCTGAACCTGCGCCGCCCGATTTACCGCGCGAACTGCAACTACGGTCATTTCGGCAAGGCAGACATGCCGTGGGAGCAGCTGGATTATGTCAATGCACTGCGGCGTGAGATTCTGGAATAATTGCATTCGCCTGATTTGACTTTTGAAGCCGTCTGTTTTCGCAAAGGCGCGGAGGCAGGCGGCTTTCTTTGCGCTTTTTTCGTGATTTTCGCTTTCGATGTGACTTGATTTTTCTTATTGCAGCGGGTTTCGCGTCTGCGGACGCGACGAGGGGGCATGAAAACAGACGAAGTCTGCGATCGCCCTCTCGACCCCTTCGGGTGCACACGCCCATCCTTTTGGGGTATCGTTGCAGAACCGAGCTCATCCGCCTGCAATCGCGCGCGTATTTCAAATTAGAAAAGTACAGCCGAAAATCAGCAAAAAATCCGCCAAAAATTGCGGAAAATCCGCCGTTTTCCCTTGACAAGGGCTGCTTTTTGTATTATTCTTGTATACAAAGTGCAAACAAAATGCACTTTGCGTCCGCGGACGTGTTGACCAGAAAGGACACAAACGCGGCGGATTCTAAGCCACCCACAAGGAGTTGTTCGCTATGGCAGCTATACCCTTCCAGCCCATGATGGAAAGCCGCCCGATTCGTGAAATCGCCTACGAAGTGCTCAAGCACGCTATTATCACCGGGGAAATTCCCGCTGGCGAGCGCATCGTCGAGACAGAATACGCCGACCGCCTGCACATCAGCCGCACGCCGCTGCGTGAAGCCCTGCGGAAGCTGGAGCGCGACGGGCTGGTGGAGTATGTACAGCGGCGCGGCGTGATCGTCCGCGCGTTCACGATTGCCGACGTGGAGGAAATCTACACCATCCGCAACGCGCTGGAAATGCTGACGCTGCCCGCGATTATCCAAAAAGCGACGGCGGATGATATCGCCGCCCTGCGCGACCGGCTGCACGAGATGGACGGCGTGATGGCAAGCCGCGATTTCGAGACGCTTTCCCCCATGGCGCGCGCCTTCCACCGCCAGATGACCGAAATCTGCGGGCAGAACCGCATTCTGCGCGTCATTGAGGGGCAGGATCAGTACATCACACGCTTCTCGTCGATGGCGATTTCGCAGGAAAACCGCCTGCTGCAGGCGCACGAGGAGCATTACAAGCTGGTGGACTATATCGAGCAGCGCGATTTGGAGCATTTCCAGAAGCTGATGCACCGCCACATTGAGCGCAGCAAGGAGAAGTGCCTCGAAGCGCTGAAAACCCAGCGTTATCTGCAAAAAATGTAATCAGGCAAAAGATGCACCGTCCACATGCGTCGGTGCATCTTTTTGCAAGGAGCAATTATGAAGCATAATTTTCACACGCACACATCCCGCTGCCAGCACGCCGTCGGCACGGATGAAGCCTATGGCGAAGCCGCGCTGGACGCCGGGTTTGATGTGCTCGGCTTCGCTGACCACGCGCCCTTCCCGTTCGCAAACGGCTTCGTCAGCGGGATTCGGATGCCGCTTGACCAGCTGACGGACTACATCCATTCCGTCCATGCGCTCCAGCAGCGCTACGCCGGGCAGCTTGAAATCCGCCTTGGCTTGGAGAGCGAGTACTTCCCGCGCTATCACGACCATCTGCTGCGGATGCGCGAGCAGGGCATCGGCTACTACATCCTCGGTCAGCACTACGCCGACAGCGAGGAGGACAACCCGTATATCGGCTTTGAGTGCCAGACAGACGAGGGTGTGCTGCGCTATGCCCAATCCGCAGTCGCCGCCATGCGCACCGGGCTGTTCTGCTACATCGCCCACCCGGATTTGTTCATGCGCCACCGCACGGACGACCAGTTCAATCACGCGTGCGAGGAAGCGGCGGACATGCTCTGCCAGTGCGCAAAGGAACAGCACATGCCCATCGAGTACAATCTGCTGGGGCTGAACAGCCAGATGGAGGGGCACACGCGGGGGTATCCGTCCGCGCCATTCTGGGAATACGCCCGAAAATGGCATAATGACGTCATTCTCGGTGTGGACGCGCATGACCCGGAGCACCTGAAAAATCACCGCGTATGGCAAGCGGGCATTGACAATGTTCGCGCTTTGGGGTATCATCTTGTTAATGACTATATCTTTTAAGGAGGCGTAACCCCCATGAATCCGAATTGGGATTTGTCCTATCTCTACAAGGGCTTTGATGACCCGGCTTTTCTGGCTGATTTGAAGCGTTTTCCGGAGGAAATCAAGGTCGAACAGGCGATTCTGGACGGCGGCGACGATCCGCAGACGAAGCTGGAGAAACTCACCGACCAGCAGGAGGTTCTTGGTGCGCTGTCCGACCGGCTCTCGTCGTTCTGCAGCCTGACGCAGGCGGTGGACGCGAACAATGCCGACGCGACAAAGTACCTGAACGTGCTGGACGTGATTTTCAACGACAGCCGCATCGTCAGCAGCGCCGTCACGCGCTATATCGGCAGCCTTGCAAACCTCGAAGACCTGATTGCCGCGTCCCCCAAATTGCAGAAGGTCGCGTTCCACCTGCGTGAATCCGCCGAGAACGCGCACCACACCATCCCCGAAGCGGTTGAGCCGTGGATTCTGGAGATGAGCCTGTCCGGCGGCAGCGCGTTCAGCCAGCTGCGCGACAAGCTGGATTCCACCCACACGGCGAATTACCGCGGGCAGGAGATTCCGCTGTCCGCCGTGCGTGGGCTTGCGTACGACGCGGATGCCTCCGTCCGCAAGGACGCCTACGAGGCAGAAATTGCTTCCTACAAGAAGATGGAGCTGCCCATGTCCTACTGCCTGAACGCCGTCAAAATGGAGGCGCGCACGCTGAGCAAGGCGAAGGGGTATCCTTCCGTGCTGGACATGACGCTGAGCGACTCCCGCATGGATCGCGCGACGCTGGACGCTATGCTGACCGCCATCCGCGAATATCTGCCGCACTTCCGCCGCTACATGAAGGCGAAGGCGAAGCTGCTGGGGCATCAAAATGGCCTGCCGTTCTACGATTTGTTTGCGCCGGTCGGGCAGAACGTGCACACCTACACGGTGGAGGAAGCGCGCGAAATGCTCGTCCGCCTGATGGGACAGTTCACGCCGGAAATGGGCAAGTTCATCGACAACGCCTTTGAGCAGCGCTGGATTGACATCTACCCGCGCGAGGGCAAGACCGGCGGCGCATTCTGCTCCCCCGTGCATTTTGCTGACCGTTCGCTGGTGATGACGAACTTCACCGGCAGCTTCTCCGATGTGTCGACCATCGCGCATGAGCTGGGTCACGCGTGGCACAACCGCTGCTTGGCAGGGCTGCCGTACTCGCTGATTGACACGCCCATGCCGCTGGCGGAAACCGCGTCCATCTTCAACGAGCAGCTGCTGGCGCACATGGTGCTCAAGGACGCAAGCCCCGATGAGCAGCTGTCCCTGCTGGAAGGCAACCTGATGGAAACGAACCAGACGATTGTGGACATTTACAGCCGCTACCTGTTCGAGACGGAAGTCATCGACACGCGCGCCGACCATGCCATGAGCGTCGATGAGCTGAAGGACGCCATGCTGCGCGCGCAGGAAGCGTCCTACGGCGACGGGCTTGACCCGGAGATTCGCCACCCGTACATGTGGGCGTGCAAGAGCCATTATTATTCGTCCGGCTACAACTTCTACAACTTCCCCTATGCGTTCGGCGAGCTGTTCGCCAAGGGCGTGTTCGCGCAGTATCTGCAAAAGGGCGCGGCGTTTGTGCCGGATTACTGCCGTCTGCTGCGCTCCTGCGGTTCGGGCACGATTGCCGACGTCGCCGCCAGCGTGGGGATTGATGTACGGAATCCCGACTTCTGGCGCTCCAGTCTGGAGGTTGTCAAGGGGAATATTGACAAGTTCTGCGAGCTGGTTAAGTAATAGGAAAAGAGCAGGTGGAGGTTGCAAGTCCACCTGCTCTTTTTTTCGTGCAGTTGATGGCAATTTCAGGCTTGATTTTGATTGTCGCAGGGGGAATTGCGCCTGCGGGCGCAACCAAAGGGCTTTCCGCTCGCCCTTTGGAAACCTTCGGCGTGCACCCATGTTTAT
>OGYJ01001422.1_pt1 | contig 19166 bp, 1 predicted proteins | sample 1576531 | NCBI WGS metagenome assembly OGYJ01 (sample SAMEA3541574, study PRJEB24748) | human gut metagenome | biome: human gut; feature: human-associated habitat; material: faeces | place: China | collected 2012 | reverse complement strand
TCATGTTCAGGAAGAAGTTCATAATTAAGTTTGAAATTAACAGCAAATGAAAGCAAATTCTTACCATAAGTTTGGAATGCTTTAAGAACATCACTCACATTATTAACTTCTCCTACGTTAGTTTCTTTAAATGGAATAGTCAAATAATCATAAAGACTAGTATAACTACCTTTTTCAATAGTACCTAGAGTTTCATTATAATAACCGTTCCAACGATAACGTTTCTTAAAACCAGGATAAAGATGTTTATGATATTGCATAACCGTACCGCCCAACCAATGTTGTTCTATATTAGCAGAACCAAGTTTATCATAAACACCATGAACTTTCTTATTTACTTCACGAACTTTATCAATAAATTTAGCATATTCTTTAAGAGTAAGTTTACTATCAGATTTTATTTGAGCAATACCATCTTTAAGTTCAAACTGATTATAAATATCTGGAAGTTCAGCAAACTCTTTATCAATATTCTTAATAAGTTCTTTACGTTTAGCAATATATTCTCTTTGTTGTTCTTCATTAAGATAAGTCTTAACAAAATCGAATATAGGATTAGCTTTAAATAAATTATATTTAGCTCGTTTTTTATTATCAGCTTTAGCATCGTCCATAAACTTATTGAATTGTTCAAGAAGAGATTGGCTCTCTCCTCTACGGGGAGTATTAATTACTGACATAAGAGCATCTTGTTCAGCTTTACGATGATACATTTCTTTACTCATTATATCATAACCACCTCTACCATTATCAACAAGTCTATGAGATTTAAGCATAGCAAATAACATAACATTTTGCATATAATGCTCACCAACAGATTGAGGACTAAATAATAATCCACGGACTCTACGAATATTTTCTTTAAGACCTTCAGCAGTGCTAACTTCAGTTACTCTATCAAAATCGACTACATGACTAAGTTTAATAATAGCATCTTGGAGTGTACTACTATTTTCACTATACATATTAGCCATATAACTAACAGTTCCTTTAATCCATTCAGATTTACCAGCTTCCCAATCTTTAAGATTGATATATTCACCAGCAGCTCGTTCCATAAATATGTTACTAGAACCAGTAAGAACGTTAGCTATACCACCAGTAATATTCATCATCATATATTTACTACCAGTAATGTTTTGAGCAAGAGAACCAAGTTTAACTAGATTAGGAGTTTTATTATCTTTATATTGTTCAAATACAAGACGACGTATAAAACTTCTAAGATGTCGACTAGTTCTAGTTTGTTGTTCTTGTTTATATTCAATTTCTCCACCAGCACTAGCTTCTCTATTTTCAGTTATATTACCTTTATAATTTATATCATAAGCAGTATTGCTAGTAATAATTTGGTCGGCAGTATAAAGAAGATTTTTAACTGTTTTAATAGCATTATATCTATTACTTTCAATTAAGAAACTATTAAATACTTCTTCCCAATTACGATTAAGAATATCATTATGAATCTTATTATTCTTTTCAATAATCTCATCTCTAGCTTTAATAGCAGCAGCTTTACGTTTACTAAATTCTTCATCACTTTCATTAGGCTCTTTAAATTTAGGTATAGTAGGAAGTTGTTGTGTATCTTTATTAGCTAATTGAGATAATCTAGGATTAGGAATATCATAATCTTTATCAAAAGTTAAATCTTCATTATTTCTCCATCCAGTATTATTAGGAACATTAGCAGTCCAACCAAGAAAACTAAGAGCTTGTTCAAAGTAATCTTTAACAGTCATATCTTTAGATTTAGGTAAAGCTGGAAGATAACCCATATCAACATATCTCTTATTACTATTAGTAAAACAATACTTTTTCATAAGTTCATTTACTTTATTCATAAGTTCAAGTTGATACTCATTAAGATTAGTATAATTAGTATTATCATATCCTGTTCCTACTTTGTACTTATTAACAAAACTACTATATTCTGGATTAACAAGTTCTTTTTTAGGAGTAATATGCATTTGATTAATACGTGGTTCATAATTACCAACAACAGCTGAACCATCATCTTTAATCATTTGCATAGTAGTCCAAATACGAATAGGTTTAATAGTACGAGTATATGGGTCAAAATAATGATTATCTCTATACCATTGTTTATATTCAACACTATCAATACCATATTTGTCAAGAACTTCTCTTTCTTTCATATAGTAATATTGAGTAGTAGTTTCTCTAGTTCTCTTTTGAAGAATATTAATTGCAGCAGTTCTATCAATATCAGTCCATTTATCTAAATCTTTAGGTTTAATAATACCATAAATAGTTCGATTAGGTCTTTCTGCAATAGTTCCATTTTCTTCAACTTGTTCACTAAATACTTCTAACCACTTATCATAATATTTTTTACCTTTAGCAAAAGCTCTATTTTTATCAAGTTCATATTGTTTCCAATTATAGGTAACATCACATTCACTTTCAATAAATTCAGCAACACGTTTTGCTTTAGCTTTATCAGTACTCTTTTCACCTCTAGTAATTTCATTAAATACTTCAAAACCAGTCTTGAGTTGTTCTAAATCTTCTTGACTAATATCAGCAGTATTAAGAGTTCTAGTAGCATTATCAAAATACTTCTCAAGTATTTTATTAATAGCTTCTCCTACATTAATTTCTTCTTCACTCTTAGATTTATTACCTGTAAGATAATTATAGAAATCAGCACGATAAATTCTAAGTTCATCTTCAGCAGAACGAATAATACCAACATAAGGCATACCATTGCCTTTAGTATATTTATATTTTCTAACTGTTTCAGCTTTTATAAGAGCTGCACGTTCTTCAGGTATTTTACGTCCATCAACTACATTAAATTCATCTTTAGCTTGAAATTCTTTAATAGCAAGATTAAGAACGCTATTACCTTTATTAGCATCTTTAAGTTCTTCAAATGCCCAATTTAAATCTTCTATATCTTTAATATCAAGAATATATCTAGTATTCTTACGAATCCATTCTTTAGCTTCTTTATATTCAGGAACTTTCATAAGTTCTTCCATACTAATAAGAAGATTACCATTAGCATCACGTTGACTTTCATATTTACTAATAATAGAAAGTTGTTCTTTAAGTTTAGAATCAAATCCTTCTTTAGCTTGCTTATCATAAAACATTTCTTTAACTTTACGAATATTAGTTTGATAAGCACGAAGTCTTTCAGCTACATTTAAATCATGACCAATTTTTTTATTACCATCTTCATCATAAAGACTAGTAAGACTATCCATTTGAGCATATATACGTCCAAGTTCTTCATCTTGACTTTGTGTAGTAACATTATCAGTAGCTTGGCTTAGAATATCTCGTATTCTACTATTAAGTCTTTTATATTCAGCAAATTCTTTAGGAATACCATCATCTCCTTTTTTAAGACCAAGAAGACTTCTTTCAAGATTTATAATATAAGTAGAATATTCAATAGTAACATTATTACCATCTTCATCTTGAACTGTAATTGGTTTAAGTTGATGAATAGTAGTCATATCAATAAATTTAGCTTTATTAGATAAAGCAATAAGATGTTCAACACTATTAATACCAAATTTTTGTTCAGCTTCAATAGCAGCATCTCTATACTTCTTCATCTTTTCTTCCCAAATAGGATTATTAGGTTGAATTAATCTACCATCATCATCAATAATACTATTAAGACTAACAGATTTACCAGCTTTAGCAGCTCTAGTCTTAAGCTCTTTAAGATAATTTCTAAAGTCATTAGATTCTTTAATACCATTAAGACGACCTTCTTCAACAGTACCCATTACATCTTTAAGTATATTTTGCAATACAAAGTTACGATTAGCACGAATATCTTGTATCCAATAGTCCATAAATCCAGTATCTCCATAAGCATCAAATTCTTTCATAAGACCGCTTATATAATTAGGATTAGTAGTGCGTAATTGAATCCATCTTTCAAACCAATCTTTTCTAGCAGAATGTACAGTAGTATTAGAATCAACTTGATTAACTAGTTTTTGAATCTTTCTAATATTCTCTTTAGTTTTATCATCAAGATTTGTACTATCAATATCAATTTCGCTAATAAGTTTATATTTATTCTTAAATGTATTAGCACTAAGAATAACATCTAAGAAACGATTTTGAAGTTGTTCATCTTTAAGAACTTTACTAATAACATCTTTATCGTTAATAGGTTTATCAATACCGTCAATTTTAATAAAACGATTAATATCATTAAGAATATTATTAGCTTCAACATCTATATAATTAGCTATAACTGATAATGAAAATTCAGAATTATCAGAAAGACTACTACTATCAAGATAGTTAATTTCAGCATTATTCAGAGCATTAAGAACATTTTGAGCAGCAGGTTGTCCATGACGAACAGCTCTTGAAATAACTAAACTAGCATTTTTAGCAAATCTACCAATAGGAGTTTGGTCATCAATACTACTATATCTATCAGTATTACTAGTAACTCTATCTATTTCATTTTCATTAATTTTAATAAACAATCCAAGTTTACTATCTTCAATATTAGGATATTTAGCTTTATATTGTTTTAAATCATCGCTTAAATTAATAGCAGTAGTTCCATTAATGTTAAGATAAAATTTATCATTAATAGTATATATAGTATTATTCTCAAAAGGAGTATTCATAAATGGTTGGAAATACTCATCAGATATATATTTACTATATAGTTCAGGAACTTCTTTATAACCTTTATTTACAGCTTCATTAATATTATCTTTAATACCATCAATAAATTTATCTCGTTTTTCTTGTTGAGTAAGACCTTTATAAAGAAGAACAGATAAAGGTTTATGAATGTTATTATTAGCTATAATACTTGGCTCAATACTATTATAAGTTTCAAATGATTCAAGTCTATCAATAGGATAATAAGCTAAAGTTCCATCATAAGTTCCTTTAATATATAAATTTCTATTAATTCTAATAGCATTAATAGCATCTCCATTTCTTATTATTCCTACATTATCAAGATTTTCTTGGCCATTAAAAGTAATAATACCACTACGTTTTAGACTATAATTAATTTTATTATTAGTAAGTCTTTTAAATGTATAACTAGGACAGTTAAAACTATTATAATTCTTACGAATAAAACCAATTATATCTTCAATATTATCTTTATCAATAAGACCATAACTATTAATACCTTTCATAGCTATATCTCCAATAGCTATTCCATTTTCACTCAATCCTCTAAGGGGAGTATTACTTATAAGTCTACTAATATTTCTAGTTCTAAATTTATGACCTTCAACAATAAAAGCATATTTAACTAAATCAAGAGCTGTAAGTTTAATAAGAGGATTAGGATGATTCCAAGCTCTATCAAACAATCTATGGGCTTCATCATTAGTAATATCACCTTGTATGTAATTAATATATTGAATATTTACATTACGACGATTATTTCTTTCATCATTAGCAACTATTTCAATATGTTCAAATACACTACCATCTTGACTAAAATTACGTTTAATCCAATCAACTTTCTGAGCAGGAGTAAGTCTAGCAAATACATCAATTTCAGTTTGTGTAGGTTCAAATATATTTTTAACTACAACATCATCAGTTTTAATATTAACTAATGTACCACTAACTCTACCAACTTCTAAAGCTCTAGATTGACCAGTACCATATTCTTTAATGAATTTAGGGTGAACAAAATTACCATTAACAATAGTAACAGGTAAATTAAGATAAGAACTACCATTATTACCTACTTCTAGTTTATTAATAAGATAATCTTTATAATCATTATATAACTTTTCAGTCATTATTCCACCTTTAGTCCATTCTGCTATTCTATATACATAATCAATAAATATAGGATTAGCAGTTTCAAATACTTGTTGAGTAGCTTTAACACTAAGAGCAGTACTCATTTGTAAAAATGCAGCTAAACTAGGATAACTACTTTTAGATATATCTGATTTAATAAACGCATCTATACCACCACTAATATCAGGAAATACACTTTCTAACAGCAAGGTTTGACCCCCCGTAGAGGATGGAGCATAAATATTACTATTTTCAATAACAGTTCTAGCATCTCTAAATACTTTATCACTAGCATAAAAACTTTGTTTAGCACCATATTTATCAGCACTAAGAATATTAAGATTATTACTTATATCCTGTCCGATTGAGTTTAACCGATTGAATTGTGCTAGAACATAAAGGTCAAATAAAGCCTGCTGAACCCCATTCATTTCCCCTCTAAGACGAGATTTATATGCGTCTGATGAAAATATAAGGTTGGGTGATGAAAATGCCTCAGAAACGCTTAAATTGAATAATTTCTTGAAAGTTTCACCATAACTTTCATTAATAATATCAATTAGCTTTTTACGTCCAGCAAAATTAACTTTTTCACCAAAACCAAGATTATGAGCAACTTCTCTAATAGCTTCAGTAAGAGGATTTTTAGTACCTTCTGCAAGAACACTATTAGTTTCTTTCCATTTACGAACTAGTATATCAATAGCAGGTTGCCACATAAATCCAATAGCAGTATCATAATTACTTCCAAAATCAACAATAGTTTTAAAAGCATTAAACGTATAAGTATTTTCATTATGTATAGCTCCCTCTTTCATAACATCAAGAATATGGGCAGTAGTCTGAGAACTATAAGGATTAATCAAATAGCCATCAACATTCTTATCATCTTCAGACCAACCAAAATTCTTATGAGTAATACGAATATGTTTATTACCAATAGTTTCAACATTTTCTTTACCATATCTATTAACAGCTTCTTGCTCACTAATCACATCAGTAGTGTACATAACTTTAATACCTTCACTATGATTAGCTTTAGTAACATTACCAATACTCATAAAAGTATCTCGATTAACACTGATACCTTTAAGTTTAATACCAGAAGTAGCAGCATCAAACCAATCAAGTTGAGTAAAGAAATCACTAGGAGCAACAGTTGTTTTATTAGCACCAACTATTTCTGCATAAGTTTCATTAGCTTCTTTGACATTTTCAAAATTAGAAGTAGTAGTATTTTCTTCAAATGCAGCAGGATTATTAAGTATATCAATAAATGATTGAATAATAGCATTAGTTCTAGCAGCTTGACTACTTGTATCCTCCACGGGGAGTTTTAAGTATGATTCGTAAGACTTAAGTCCACCGTCATTAGCAATTTTTTCAACAACTTTAAGGTTACCACTATAACCTTCAAGAGTAGCATTAATAGCATCTTCGCTATTTTTTAAAGAAGCTCTAATATTACCTTGTTTATTATAAGTTTTACCAAGAATCTTACGACTAGCTTTATCTACATTATCTTTAACATAATTAATATATCCTACTTCATCTTTAGTATATCTAGTATGAGTAATTTCAGTTGGAATACCTTTAACAAGATTAAATGTTTTAGACATACCATAAACACTATCTACGTCAAAGTCAGAACCAGTTTGAGTAACCCATTCATCAGGAACAACAACAGTACTACCATAAGCATCTGGAAGAAACTCTTTAACATACATAATACATATAGATTGTTTACCTTCAGTAGGAATACGATAACCAATCATAGTACGTAAATTATCAGGAACATTATTAATATCTATTCCTTTAAGTTTATTACTCCATCTAGGAAGTTTAATTTCAGTATAATAAACAGGAGTACCATTAACTTCTCCAATTTTCTTATATTGAAGTTTACTATCTGTTTGAGTTTGTTTATCAACTTTAAATCCAAAATCAGATAGCTGAGCAGCATGCCAACCACTAATAAGTTGTCTAGTAATATTAGTATTAAAATAACTATTAGCAATACTTTCAAGCTTACTACTAATGTTAGATAAGAATAAAGGAAGATTATTAAATCCAGCACTATCTAAATCAAAAAATTCAAGAAGAGCTTTTTCAACTCCTTGTTGTTGAGCATTTTCTTTAAATCTATCAAAAAATACAAAACGATTAAGATTTCTAATAGTGCCATTAGAATTTAAATCAATATGACCATTATCATCCAATCCAATACCAAGTTCAGCACAAGTTTTTTCAAAACTATTTCTAATATTAGCTACATAATTATTAAATACTTTACTTTTAAGGTCATTAAGTTCAGGTTTATTAGGAAGATTATCAAGCATTTTTTTCATAATCTGAATAGCAGCTTTATTACTAGCGTCAACCATATGCTGAGGAACTTCTTGTTGACGATAAAGATAATTATAACTAAACAATTCAGAATTATCAAATACATTATTATCAAATTCTTGAAGAGCTTTATCAGTTAAAACACCATTATTATCCCAAAGAGTCATTCTATTATGTTGAGCAACTTTAACAGTTTCAACAGTATTAAGCTGATGAATACCTCTATTAGTCATTATATTATAAACTTTCTCAAGTTCTGTTCCTTTAATAAGTTTAGGAATAAGAACAAACTCTGCATTCTTTACTTGTCTAGGAACTTCAATACCAACAGTAGTATCATAATATAAATCATAATAGAAATTCTTTTGAATTTGAACTTTATTAGCAAATTTATTCCAATCAATTTTATCAATGGGAGTGTCATCTGTAAGACTCTTAATAAGTCCAGCATATTTATCTAATTCACCAGCAGCAGTAATACGACGAATCCATTCTTCAAGAGTAATATAAGATTGAGCATCATTAGCATTAACTCCTCCTTTAAATGGTTCTAGTATTCGTTCTCTGTCTTTTTTATCAAGTCCAGCTTTTTTAAGTTGGTCATCAAGTCTATCAATAACAACTTTATCAGAAGATTTAAAAGTATTATAAATAGTAACACCTCTAAATTTATCTTGTAAAACTACTTTTTTACGTTTAACAACTCCATTAACTGTATAAGGAACAGTAACAGCATTACCATTAATTGTTACATCATATAAATTAGTAGCTATATCTAAATCATTTTTAGTAAAGTCTGTATTACCAAAAGGATTACCACTAGCTTGTACTTCTTTAATACGTTTTAGAATAGCTTGACCATTCTTATAAAAACTTTGGTCACCACCATACATATCGTACATACTATCTCTAACAAGATAATCATTAACTAGAAATTCAGCTAAAGATTCATTATTAATTCTATCATCAATAAATGTACCATATTTATTTTTAAGTTCTTTATAACCATTAGTTATATATTCATTTAACCAATCAGCAACAGCATCTTCAAGAGCAATACGTTGTTCTCCATTAAGAACTACTTGATTATTAACATAGCTAAGCCCACGTGTAGACCCCCCGTAGAGGATGTCAATAGTCTTACCATACCCAATTAGTTCATTAAATGCTCCATTACTATTAGGAGTAATTTTACTAACTAAACGTTTAAAACTAAATACTCTACCAGCTAAAACTTTATGTCCATCTTTAGTAGTAAATACATTACCTTTTCCATCTTTATGGTATTGATTATAAAAATGTTCAGGTTTATTATTATAAGTATCACTAAATTCAAAATCTCCATTAGTTAAAATAGGATTACCATTAGCATTAGTCTTAAACATTACATTAACAGCTTGAGCCATATTAGTAAGTTCTTGAATAACTATATTATAATATTGTTTAAATAATGGATGTTCTTTATTTATAATTTTAGTTCCATCTTCTAGTTGACTACGTAATCCAGCAAGACTATATCTAGGAGCAGTAATAGTAAAGTTTTTAGGAGCATCGCTAGGTATTGGAAGTAAATAATTAGCAGTAGAAGTTTCAGAATTATTAATATCAGTCATAAATAATCCCATAGCAGTAATTAAATAATCACCATCACTCATACTACGATATAAATCATTACTGTTATTATCTAATTCACTAATACCATTAAGAAGAGAAGTTTTAAACATACTACGAGCATATTCAGTAAGTTTAGGAATTCCATTTCCAACTCTTCTAAATAGTCCATAATTAATTATATTACCATTAGTATCTCGATGTTCAAGAAGTAAATTACTATAATCATATTGATGACTAGCAAACTTTTGTCTAGCATAAGCTTCAGCCATAGCATTTTGTTCTTCAACAGTAGATTTGTCATCATTAATTATTTTAGCAATATTAGTAATAAAACTTCTATTAATAACATCAGAACTTAAATTACCTTCGGGATTACGAGAATTAAGTTCAACAGGAATATAAATAATATCTTTAAAAACATCAGCCATTTGATATATAATAGAAGTATCACCTCTATTAATAAAACTATCAGGCATTTTAGTTTTCTTATCTTTTTTAAGAGCTTCTACATATTTATTATAATTATCAACTGTACGATTAATAACATTAGCAAAGTTAATAAGATTATTAGACATAGCAATACGTCCAATTTTAGCAACAGCTAAATTAAAACTAGCTTGATTAATATCTGGAAATATTTCTTTAAAAGCATCATATAAATAAAGATTAGCATGAGGAGTATTTTTATATCTATCATATATACGAAACTTTTCACGAGCAGCAGGAACACGATTAGTAATAATATTATTCTTAACATTATTATAAAAAGTATTCTGTAAAATAGTACGGGAATCAGTATTAGGATTAGTTACACGAGCACGAACATAACTATTACCAGCAGAATCAGTTTGAATATAAGTTTCAATTTTAGATATAATAGGTTTATTAAAAACCATCATATATTTATTAGCAAATACTTTATTTTTGCTAAGTAAATCATGTAATTGAATTAAACATTCACAATTTGGAATAGTTTCAGATATACGTTTAAGACTAGCTATAAAATTATCTACATTACTAGTATCAGCACTAGCATATAATATTTTAGATAAATAATTAGCATCGGCAAAAGTAACAACACCTAATTCATTATTAGTATCAAAAGGATAATTTCCATTATCAAGTTGAGAAGCAGCAGTAAGTTTCGGTAGACTTGCAAGATGATACTTAATAACTTCTTCTACGTGTTTATTAAAATCTTTAACTTCACCAATACTTAAATTCCAAAGTTGAGTCATTAAATCAATACCATCATCTATACTATTTTCATCACCTTCAGTAGAAGTTTCATCAAGATATCCACCTAATTCTTCATAATCAGTAGTTTGATATAATTCATCTCTTTTAATAAGTTTAGCAACATTCTTATTATTAAAAAGAGCTTCATTAAATTCAGTATTAGTTAGAGAACGCAGTAATGCTCCATAATTAAAATTTTGAGCATCACCATATTTACGAAGAAATGCTCCAAGACCATTAATTTTAATAGCAGGACTTGGATTATTAATAAAACTATTAAGTTCATTATTTCTAGTTTCATCACTTCCAGCTAATTTCTTAGCACGTTTAAGTCCAGCATTAATAACAGTTTCATTAGTACGTTTTTTAATTTCATTAAAATTTAATGGAGCACCATTATATAGAAAATTAAAACTAAGTTTATTCATAATATCAGCCATATAAGTAATAGCTGTATCTCTAGCTTTAATTGTACTAAACAAACCACGTTCTTCTTTTTCAGCAACAGAAGCTATATCATCCATATTACGAAGTTTAATAGCTCTAGCTTCAAGAAGAGCATTATAAGCTTGTCTTCCAGAAGTTTTAACATTAATACCTTTATCAGCTATAATCTTCTTAAAGATTGGGTCTTCAACCATAGCTATAAGACTATAATAATCAGCATTATTAGAACCATGTTCTTTAATAATAACATTATTAAGATTATTATATCCTACAAGTTTAATATTTCCACAACTCATAAGTTTATATTTAAGTTTAAATTCATTAATAGTAATACCTCTATGACTAATGTAAAGTAAAATTTAATTACATCGTCATAGAGGTGATTTTCTTTCGTTCTAAGCGACTTTTATCTCTACTTGATTAATTCTACATACAGCTAAAACTGATACGTCCTGTGTCAAGCAAAGTGGCAAATTCGAACTGTTGGTCTATTGGTAAACGGCTAGTTAATTCCGCCATATTCACTATATCATCATCAACACTACTAAACATATCAAGTCCATCATTAAGATTATCATTATTATAATTATAATCTTGACTATTATCTTCATTAGGATTTTCAATTTGTTCTGTACTAATAGTTTCTTCGTCAAATTGAAAAGTTCCTTGAATAACATTTTGTTCAGTTTGTTTAGGCATTTTCTTAATAGCTTTATAAGCATCTCTAGCAGCAGCTAATAAACTATCTTCATTAATTTTAATACCTAACATATCAGCAATAACTTCAAGAAGTCTACTAAATAAAGTCTTACGTTTATTAGTTTTTCTATTATCATATTTTATTTCATTAAGAGCTGACATAAGAGCATTACTAGTAATACTTTCAACTAGAAATTCTTCAAGAGCTTCACTTGTATTAAAGTTCTCAAATAAATAAGGTTTAAGTCTTTCTTTAGTAGAATTATCTTGAGTATCAAGCCAAAATTTAAATTTATCATATATAGGTTTAACTAAAGCAAGAGCTTGTTCAGTATTATATTTAGTATAAAGTTGTCTATGTAAACTTTCATGAAGTATAATATTAATAACTCGATAAACTCTTTGACCTGCAATAGCAGAACTACTAAGTTCAATTGTATCAGTATCACGATGATAAACAGCATTAACTTTATTACTGTTATTATCAGTAATACTATCTACAACTTGAATATTTTTAGGTAATATACCAATTTTTTGAAGGGCATCAATATAATCAATAGCAGTTTGGTCATTAGCAAAATACTTTTTAAGTCCACGAGTTAAATTCTTAGCTGTTATAGCAGACTCAAAAGCATTAAAATTAATAGCATTAAGAGTATCATCTAACATGAACTCTGATAGCTGTTCAGGTATTGCTCCATCCTCCACGGGGGGTCTACCCTCAAGCTCGTATGCAATATCAAGTTTAGAATGAATATCTATTTGCCAATTACCAGCAGTTTCGTCAGTATTCGTATTAGCTAGTTTAGTTCGAACTAAACCATTACTAATAATAAAATCTTGATAACTATTATAACTATAAGTTTTATCATCAATATTTATAATAGTTTTACCATTTTCACGATAAATATATTTATTGGTTTTATTATCAGTTTTTGTACTATCATTAATAAAATCTTTACTAATAGCAAATTGAGCATAGTTAAACATTTCATCAATAACAGGACGAAGAGCATTATCTAGTTCATCAATAGTACCAGCATTAATTCCATAGCTTTTACCTATTTTAAAAGCACTATTAACAACATAAGGAGAATTAATAATAATATTACGTTTATAATTACCAGCATCAGAATTAATAGTAAAAGCATAATCTTTACCATTAAAATGTGCACCTTTAACATAGAAACCTATATTAGTAGAATTAATACTAATTTGAAGTCCAGTATTTCTATCACCATTAACAAGTTTATTATTTCCAAATATATCTCCAAGACTTTGTTTAAGTTCACCAAAACTTATTTTTCCACTAATATAATCTCTACAAAGATTATTAACTTCATTCTTAATAGAATTAATAATACGTCGAGCATCACCTTTAAGTAGATTACTATTTAATGGAACTTGTTTACAAAAAGCATATAGAGAAGTACCATCACTACTTGGAATACTAATCACAGGCATGCCATTAGTAGTAAGATTTTCAATAATAGTAGGTTTACTTTCTCCATTAAGATATAATTGACCTTGTACAACTACACCAAGTTTGTTAATATTTTCACCATAACCAACTACTGTTTCTTGTACATCATTCCATTCACCATTAGTATCATCAATAGTATTAAGAACTCCATATTTAATATTAACAGCTTTAATCTTACCTTTAAAATCACCTTTAACTATTGTAATAGCTTGGTCATAACTATTAAGAAGATTATTAAACCAACGATTAATACTAGCTTCATGACTATTTTCATAAGGCTGATTAAATATGTATTTAGTAAGATTAACAAGATGTCCAGCTAAATCAAAACTTGCAACAGGAGTAGTAAAATCTCTAACTATATCAGGATATTTAGTTTCAAATTCTTTAAATAGATTAACAAGTTCTTCTTGTGTAACTTCTTCTTTAACAGCAAGTTCATATAAATGACCAATAAATTCTTCGTCAAATCTATCACCATCAAGAATACTAATTAAAGCGTCTTTAAGTGGAGAAATAACTTGACCATTTTCAGCATGAATATTATATTTCCAACCTTGATTAACCATATCATAATTACCAAACTTATCAATATTTGGAACTCCTATATAACCAATAATTGTACCATTAGCAAGTATATTAATACGTCTAAGCTTACTATCATATTCAGTTTCTAGATAATCACCTTGTTTAATAGAAGTAAATGCTTTAACATTTTCATTCTCTACTATATACTTAAGATTAACATTATTAGTATGTTCAACTTGAAGTCTTTCAAGACGTTCTTTAGCAATACCATCTATATATTGAACAAATTGTCTAGCATTAAGTTTTTTAATAGTTGATTCATCAGTAGCACGATATTTACCTTGATTATTAGTGCTTGCGTAAAGATAGTTTTTTATTTGATTAAACAAATAATTTTTAATAATTTTATTTCCTGTAATACCATCTATATATTCAACTAATTGACCAATACTAAGATATACTTTACCGTTAACAATTTTACCTCTAGTATTACCTTCACTATCAATACTATTAGCAAAATCATCCATAACAGCTTCTATATTACGTTCATTACCTGTAATAGTAGCATAAGTAGCATTAAGTAATAAACGTCTTGTACTATCATCTTGAACAGAACTATATAAACTACCACCTGTAAGACCATCAATAATATTATTAACTATATCAGCAGCTTCTGTTTGTTCAAATCCAGCTTGACTAAGTTTATCAATAAAAGATTGTCTTGCATTAAGTAAATCACTACTAGTTGATTCATGCCCAAGAGAATCTTCTAAATCAGCAATACTTTCATAAACTAAATCGGTACCTATTTGACCGCGTTCAAATTCATCATCTGGAAGAACATTAGTAACTTCAGGTTTAGGAGTGCTAATAGGTTCTTGAGAAACTGGTTGCCCAGTTTGAGATTGAGGTTGTTCAGTATTAGTAGGTTCACTAGGAACAGCTCCGCTTCGCTCCGCTATACTCCCCGTAGAGGATGGAGATGAACTAGTATCATCTGTATCAGTTTCATTAACTTCATTAGTATCAGGATTAACAGGAACTATTTCTTCCTCTTTAGGAGTATTATTAACATCATTTTCAATCTCAGCAATCTCAGCTAATTGTTCTATTGTATTTTTAAGATGTTCATTACCTTTAGAATTTAAATCAAGTGCAGTATAAGCATTTCTAATAACTTTATCTATATTAGGTTTATTACCATTATTAGCATCTTTAATAACAGAATTAACATAATCTTTTCCATATTGTTTATAAGCATTACGTAAATCGTCCATAGCTTTATTAACAATCTTTTTACGACTATTATCAAAGAAATTATTAAGATAAGTTATACGAGATTTAATATTATCATCAGATAAATTAAGTTGATTTTTATTAACTTCAACATTAATTTCAGCATTAACAACTTCTGCTAAATCTTTAAATACTTCATTATATTGTTTTTGAAGTTGAATAGCTGATTGAATATCATTTTTATTTTCAATATCAATAGGGATATAAAGTTTATTAATAGCATCTAGACGTTCATTTAATTGAGCAATACGTTCTTGTTTAACTGAATCATTAATTGCAGCATTATCTTGAATAGTTTTAATATCTCTTTGAATACTATTAAGAATATGTTGATATATACCATTTTTAGCAGAAGTAATATCAACATCTTCAATATGATTATTTGTAATATCTTGATTTAAAACATTATTAGCCCAATTAAGAAGATTATTATAATTTTCTTGACGATTACGAGCATGAACCATTTGGGTAGCTATAATACGACCAACTTCAAATCCGCCACCAAGTCTATTAACTTTATTTAAAGTAGTATTATATTCATTTTTAAGATTATTAATTTCAGTTTTAAATCTATTAATAAGTTCATTACTATCTTGTTGTTGTAATCCAAGTTTATTAGTAATACTATCATTAAATTCTTTACTATTAATAGAACTTTCAAGAAGTCCTAAATTACCAGCGTTCATAGAATTAATAATAATATTATCCATATATTCTTTTTCAGCTATATTACGAAGTTCTTCTTCAGTACCAGTAATAATATCTGGATTAACCTGTTGACCATTTTCATCAGTAATAGTTATAAATGGATTTTTACCATTAGCAATACTATTAAGTCTTTCTTGATATGCTTGAAAAGTAGCAGTACGACCAAGAATTTCGTTTTCTCTTTGTTTTTCAGCAGAAGTCCAATCTTTATCAAGACGTTTATTAATAAACTCTCCAGCTTTATTCATAACACTACTAAAAGTAACACCACCAAGAGCACCCCAAAATGCTTGTTCCCATAACATTGGGTCTTGAAGATAATCTTTAATAGTTTGTTGAGGAATATCTTTATCAAATACTTTTTTACTATTATATAAACCATCTTGACTAGCTATATAATTAATAGCTTCTTCAACTCCTTCTGTCCATTCAGCTCTAACACCATGAAGAATATCATCGCCTACATCTTTTAATGTACTAGTAATTGCTTGTTTAGTCGTTTTATTACTTAAAGCGTTAGTAATTGCAGCAGCATCATCAATATTACTATTAAATGCAGTATTTAAATTTCTAAGTCTAGAACTAGTTGTATTACCACTTAAAGCATTTTTCCATAAGTTTTTTAAACTATAAACTTGCCATACATCAAAAAGAACATTAGCCCAATCTTCTGCAAAAGTAATATCAGCACTATTTTTAGCAATATCTTTAGCTACTTCTTCATCAGACATATCTTTATATTTAGGATTATTATTATAAAACTCTTCTCTTTGTTTATCATTCATATTAGCAAGTTGAGTTTTAGAATAATCTTCAATATCATTATAAGTTTGTCTAGCTTCTTGATAATTTTCAAGATAACGAGAAGGAACTCCAATAGCAGCAGCCTCTGCTATTCTACCAGTAATGGCTCTACTCTTTTGAGTCATATTAATAGCATTAGCCATTTTATTAGCTAATTTATTAAACTTTATACCTTTACCTAATAAAGAAACACCTTTAGCAAGACCAGTACTAGGAACCATAAGAGTTAAAGAACTAGCTATACTAGGAGCGTTACTAGCCCACCAAGCAAAATCTCCAATATCAAAAGCAGCATTAGGATTTTCTCTATATATAGCTAAACGCTCATTAATAGATTCTTTTAAAGATTCAAGTTCAGAACTTATTTCAGATTGATAATCATTAGGGCTATTACTAACCATATTATAGAAAGCATCAGCTAAATCTGCAAAACCAATAGCTGTACCAACAGTAATCTCATTACCAATCTGTCCAATCATTCTTAATCCTTGTTCCCAATTACTTTGATTAACAGCACGTTCTTTATCAAGTTTTTCTGGGTCATCAACAGGATTAACATAAACATCATAAGGAGCATATTTATCTATATCATATTGATTAAGATTATATGATTGTCCAGCAATACGACTAAATAAATGACTACGACCCCGGTCACTAATAGAAGTGCCGGGGTTGTAATCAACTAAAGTAGGAGGCTGTATAGCCCCCTTTTTAGTTTTAGGATTATATTCAGGATTAGGTGTTTTATTACCACCTTGTAGAAACTTTAATACATCCATATTAATATAGATTATTAGTTAATTCATTATAGTAATATTGAATAACATAAGGGTCTGAACTGCCACTGAGTTGGGCAAGTTTAGTAGCAACATTTTGTTGAATAGCCTTAACAGCATTTTCATCTACTGCCATACCAGCTTTAACAGCAGTTACAGTTTGTTCCCATTGAGATAAATTATCTACAATATCAACAGCATTTTCTTTACTTACTAAACCAATAGTTTGATTATTAGTAGAATTAATTAAATTAAAACCTCCACCATTAGGTACTAATTTAAATTTATCAATTCCAGTAAATGCAGCATTATTAGTAAGAGAAATAGGTCTATTAGCATTATAATAATTTTCTACTTTACCAGCAGCTCTCCAACTAGTATCTTGATTCCAAGATTGAATAATAGAACTATCAATAGCACCACTACCTACAAGTAAAGTAATAGGTTCTCTTTTAAGTTTACCTTCTGTATCATAGTAACCTGCAATATTAATTTGAACTCCAACATCCCCAGTTTTTGGGTCACGAACAATAGTAGGAGTAATCTCATTTTCTTTAGCACTTCTAAGATAAGCTGTATAAGCTTTTCTATCTTCAGAAGACATAGGCTCAAATATTCCATTTTCACTAGTAATATAAGCTTCACCTTGAGTTAAATCAATACCACTACGAATAGCCATCATAGCTTGTTCTTCTTTATTCTTTTTATAAGCTGAAAGTTTACTAGCTTCTTCAGGATTAGCGTTCATCATAAAATTAATTTCAGCTAATTCTGGAGTTAAAGCACTAATACCAATAGTAGAAGAAGTTATTTGGCCACCATCAAGAACAGCATCATTTTTAGATTTAAGAGAATCAACATAATCAATTAAACCAATATAAGGTTCTTTATTACCTGTTGGTAATCCAGCATGATGTTCTTCACCATTAGAATCAACTCGAACAAATTTATCACCATAACCAAAAAATCTAGTCTTAGCAGAATTAAGAAAAGCATTTAAAGGATTTCTAGTATCTTCAGCTTCTTTAACAGCTTTACCAAAACTATAAATAGATTTATGATAATCTTTTGGTAATTCAGCATATCTATAACCATTACCATCAGAGCCAAATCTTATTCCAAGACTAGCAGCTTTTTTCTCTCCACCAATAGCATTAATAAATGAATTATATACATCATTGTTATTAAAGTATTGTCTAATAGCAGAACTATCTCCAAATATCTGATTAACATATTTACTATATGTCTTAGAATATTTATTAGAAGGTAAATCGCTTAAACTAATTATAGCATTGTATGTATCAAATCCAAATTTATCATCATCCCTTTTACCAACTTTAAGACTATTAATATATTCTTGATTATCAATAATATCATTGAGATAACTTAAAGCATAGGCTCTATCAGATGGATTAGTAATATTAGTCATGATACTA
>OGYJ01001415.1_pt1 | contig 19222 bp, 19 predicted proteins | sample 1576531 | NCBI WGS metagenome assembly OGYJ01 (sample SAMEA3541574, study PRJEB24748) | human gut metagenome | biome: human gut; feature: human-associated habitat; material: faeces | place: China | collected 2012 | reverse complement strand
TAGTAAAACGGTAAAATATATATACATGGGGACTTGTTTCTTCACCGGGAAAATGATAAAACTGTTGAGAGAATTGATAAAGAAACACAGCAAAAACTGCTGCTTGAGATGGGGTTTGCCAGGGAAGTGGCTGACCGTGTTATATTTATGGCCGATGGGATCATAGTTGAGGATGGAACTCCGGAGCAGCTGTTCGGGGATCCGCAGAATGACAGGACAAAGGCGTTTCTCAATTCAATTCTCAACACATAATAGAGTGCCTGTATGTTGTATGCTGTGGCACGGACTAAAAAGAACGAGAGGTTTCACAGATGAAGAGTAGACAGGTAAGGAATTCACTGCTGCTGGTTTTGACAGCTTTTATATGGGGCGTAGCCTTTGTTGCACAGAGACAGGGAGGAGATACGGTTGGACCGTTCTCTTTCAACGGAATACGATCGCTGATCGGCGGTGCTGTTCTTATACCGGTCATATTTATAATTGACAGGATAAAACCATCTGATAGGAAACCATGTAGTAGATCAGATAGAAAGAGACTTGTGATTGGAGGTATATGCTGTGGAACTGTTCTATTCCTGGCAAGCTCTGCACAGCAGCTTGGCCTTTATATGGGAACACCGGCGGGGAAAGCGGGATTTCTCACAGCGTGTTACATATTGCTGGTTCCAATACTGAGTTTGTTTTTGAAGAAGAAATGTGGCTGGAATATATGGCTTGGAATAGTTATAGCTGTGATGGGGCTTTATCTGCTTTGTATGAGCGGATCACTGTCATTTCAGAGCAGTGATCTTATGGTGCTTGTATGTGCATTGCTTTTTGCAGTACATATACTTGTGATAGACCATTTCTCACCGCTTGTGGATGGAGTCAGAATGTCATGTATACAGTTCTGGGTATGCGGGATTCTCAGCATATTCCCGGCGTTTTTCTCGGAGATGCATCACAGTGTGGCCGGGATTGCGGCATGGGTGCAGCCTCTCGGTACATTGAGTGCGTGGATTCCGATACTCTATGCAGGAGTGTTGTCGTGTGGCGTGGCATATACACTTCAGATAGTTGGACAGAACGGACTAAATCCCACTGTCGCTTCAATGATCATGAGCCTTGAGTCGGTATTCTCTGTCATTGCCGGTTGGATCATCCTTGGAGAACGTATGGGGGTAAGACAGCTTGCAGGATGCGGGCTGATATTTGCCGCAATACTTCTGGCACAGATCCCGGTCGGACGAGAAAAGAAAGAGATGGCATGAACGTCTTGAGAGTCGATGATAAAAATACTTTGTTTTCACAAGAAAAAATATGCAGCAGGCGTACATATATCGCTGAAACACTTGAAAAAAATGCGAGTTTTTATTTACTTGCAAAAATGGGTTGACATTAAAATACTTCAGTGCTAGTTTAGGTACCGAACAAAGAGCAAATGCAAAGAACAGAATACGGTCGTCAAAGATCGCATACTTCAGAGAGCCGCCGGTTGGTGTGAGACGGTGTATGTCCTTGATGATTATCCTCTGCGAGCAGTGCGCTGAATTCCCTGGTCATGAGATGCCAGAGACATTAGGTGTCACCGGTTTTCTACCGTTACATAGAAGCTTATTTCAATAGACAGTGAGTAGTGGTCAGGCGAGATGAGACCAGAGAGGTCATCCTTTTATGATGGCAAATAAAGTGGTAACGCGGAAGTATACAGGCTTTCGTCTTTATGAGATTGCATAAAGACGAAAGCCTTTTTTTATGTGTTTTTTATGTATAAACTCTTTGTACGAATAAATCATGTATCAGCCAGCTTGAGGTCATTACGGATTCATGAGCAGGCATATACTAAAAAAAGGAGCCGCTGCAAGGCGGGAGAAAGGAGAAAGATATGAATAGTTTAGTTATCATTCTTATCGCAGTAGTAGTTTTAGGTGCTGGCTATCTGGGCTATGGAAGATGGCTTGCCAAGAAATGGGGTGTAGATCCAAATGCAAAGACCCCGGCAGTTGCAAATGAGGATGGCAAGGATTATGTACCATCGTCAAAGCTTACAGTATTTGCACATCAGTTTTCATCGATAGCAGGTGCAGGCCCTGTACAGGGACCTATCATTGCAGCCATGTTCGGATGGGTGCCGGTTCTGCTCTGGCTGCTTGTCGGAGGCGTGTTCTTCGGAGCAGTTCAGGATTTTGGTTCATTGTACGCATCGGTCAAGAATGAGGGTAAGTCAATAGGACTTGTCATTGAGAAGTACATAGGCAAGGCAGGAAGAAGATTCTTTTCATTATTCTGCTGGCTCTTTACACTTCTTGTTATAGCAGCATTTACATCGATGGTTTCATCGACATTTAACGGTTTCACAGCAGGAGCTGATGGAGCTGTGACAAAGAACTTCAACGGCGCTGCAGCAGCTACAGTTTCCATGCTGTTCATCGTAGTTGCTATGGTATTTGGTGTGGTTATGAAGACATGCAGGAATATGAGGGAGTGGCTCAAAGCTATAGTAGCCATCGTCCTCATCGTTGCAATGTTTGCAGTAGGTATGAAATGTCCTTGGTACTTAAATGGTGACCAGTGGAATTACGTAATCATGGCTTACCTTTTCCTTGCATCAGTGCTTCCAATGTGGTTACTCATGCAGCCAAGAGATTACATGACAACATTCATGCTCATCGGCATGTTAGTTGGTGCATTTGTCGGAGTTCTGGTAGGACATCCTGATATGAACCTGAATGCATTCAATGGTTTCACAGTTGTATCATCAACAGGAGCTAAGAGTTATCTGTTCCCAACACTGTTTGTAACGATCGCCTGTGGTGCGGTTTCCGGTTTCCACAGCCTTGTTTCATCAGGAACATCATCTAAGACAGTAAGAAATGAAAAAGATATGCTTTTCGTAGGTTACGGCGCAATGATCCTTGAGACACTCCTCGGAGTTATCTCACTTATAGTAGTTGGTGCTGTCGCAGTTGGCGGCAAGGCTCCAGAGGGTCTTACACCTTTCCAGATCTTCTCACAGGGTATCGCAGGATTCCTCGAGAAGTTCGGACTTCCAAACTCAGTTGCAAATGTATTCATGACAATGTGTGTATCAGCACTTGCTCTTACATCACTTGACTCAGTTGCACGTATCGGACGTATGTCATTCCAGGAGCTCTTCATGGGAGACACAACAGATACATCCAAGATGCCTGTATGGCAGAAGATACTTACAAACAAGTATTTTGCAACAGTTATAACACTGTTCTTTGGTTATCTTCTCTGCAAGGGTGGATATTCAAATGTATGGCCACTCTTCGGATCAGCAAACCAGATGCTTGCAGCCCTTGTACTTATAGGCGTAGCAGTATTCCTCAAGGCAACAAACAGAAAGCACGCAATGCTCTACCCACCTATGCTGATAATGCTTGCTGTTACATTTACAGCTATCGTGCTCAATGTAATAGGCAATGTACAGAAGTTCCAGGCTGGAACAGCAACATTCCTTGTAGAGGGACTTCAGCTTATTGTAGCAGTATTCCTTATCGTACTTGGTATCATCGTGGCTATCACATGTATCAAGAAGCTTGTTAATATGAAGAAGGAGAATGCTAAGAAGGCAGAGGCTTAATAGATGAGCGGGGGTTCCCCGTAAAGATTTTAAATACAATATCTACATAAAAAAGATCAGGCGATTGGCGAAATACCGATTGCCTGATTTTTTATGTTTACATGGCATGGCTGTAACCAACATTAAGGATTGACAGGTTGAAGTCTTTGAAGGAAAATAATAGGGAAAATGAGGGATATCATTCTCTTTGAGATCTTTGGACATCTGGAATAGTGGAGGAAATATAGGTATGATACAGGATATAGAACCACAGAGGTTTAATAATCAATATAGTAACAGGAGAGAACCAGAGGATCACGATATGGTTCTCTCTTTTTCTGAGAAAATGATATTTGCGAAAGTTATGGATAATGAGAACCTGCTTGGGTTTATGACGTATGGAGAACTGCAGAAAATAACCGGATGCGATAGGAAAATAGGGGATCTGGTTTATCTCTTTTCAATAGATGATACTGCATATTTTCTGTGGAATGGAGATAACCGACTGACAGCTCCGGGATATGATTACCGAAGCATGTATAAGACAAGGGCGTGCCAACCGAAGGCTGCGGTGCTTGCGGCGGCTACCGGCTGGCATCTGTCACTGTGGTACAGAACCAACAGGTTCTGCGGCGCCTGTGGAGAGAGAACTGTACATGATGAAAAAGAGAGGATGCTCAGATGTCCGTCCTGTGGCAGGCTGATATTTCCTGTCATAGCCCCGGCTGTCATAGTGGGCGTGATCGACGGCGACAGGATAATACTTACCACATATGCTGGAAGAGAATACAAGAGATATGCCCTGATTGCGGGATTTACCGAGATAGGAGAGAGCGCTGAGCAGACAGTCAGACGAGAAGTCATGGAAGAGGTCGGCATCAGCGTTAAGAATATCACTTATTACAAGTCACAGCCATGGGGCTATGACAGCAATCTTCTCATGGGTTATTTCTGTCAGGCAGACATACCGGAGGGCGGTGACGGACATCTGACTATAGACAGACAGGAGCTTGCAACTGGAGAGTGGGTAAAGCGTGAGGATATCCCGGACTATCCGGAGCACCTGAGCCTTACCCATGAGATGATGGTGTACTTTAAAGAGCATGGACAGGGAATAATAAGTAAATAGTAATACTGAGTTGACTTTTAAATACAATCAGATAAAATAATAATATGTATTTTAAATTGTATTTTCAATAAATGGATGGCGGTGATAAAGGGCTGAAAAGCCCTTTATTTCGTGTGATGAATAAACGAACAAAGAAGATTCAGACAGAATGCTGTGCGAAGAGCAAGGAGGACGACATGATAAAGAGGAATTTGATAAAACGTCTGATGGCGGCAGGGGCCATCATGGCGGTGACACTTTCGCTGACCGGGTGTGGTATCGGTGGCAATTCCGTGAAGCTGGGAGCCGCGGGAGTTGGCGGCGGATACTATGCGTTCTCCAACGCATTTGCGCAGATAGCATCCTCGGAGGATGAGGATCTTGATTTTGAGGTAAAGGCTACTGCAGGCTCCACGGCGAATATCAGGCTTCTGTCCGACGGATATGTGGATATGGCGATAGCCCAGGCGGATCTGGTGGATGCGGCCTACAACGGAACAGGCGCCACGGACAAGAAGAGGTACAGAGGGTACTCGGCAGTTGCCAGCCTGTACACTGAGGCGTGTCAGATCGTGGTGAGATCTGACTCGGGAATAGACAGCTTGGATGATCTTCAGGGCAAGAAGATTTCTGTGGGTGAGGAGGAGTCCGGTACCCAGAGAAATGCAGAGCAGATACTTAAGATGACCGGACTTGTGGAATCCCTTGTGGACACGGTTAATCTCGATTATGTGGATGCGGCAAATGAACTCAAATCAGGAAAGATAGATGCATTCTTTTGTACAGCAGGTATACAGACCTCGGTGATCGAGGAGCTGTCTAAGGAATGTGACGTAAAGCTCATCGGAATAGATGACAAATGCAGGGACAGACTAAAATCCGTGTACGGCTTCTATACGGATTACACCATACCAGCGGGAACCTACGAGGGACAGACTCAGGATGTTGTGACACTCGGTGTCAGAGCAGTGCTCCTCGCCAGGGATGATATGGATGAGAAGATAGTGGAGGAGCTCACAGGACTTCTCTTTGAACATGCGCAGGATATCCAGTATTCAATAGCACTCACCTTCCAGATAGATGAGAGTGAGGCTGTGAAGAACGTGACCATTCCATTTCATGATGGTGCGAAAGCTTATTATCAGAAAAAAGGAATAGAGATCCCGGCTGAACAGTAGTTGTCAGCTGCTGATAATAAATATACTGAATGCGGAAAAGAATATATGCAGATGATATTGGGTAAAATGGTATCTGATCACGGATGTCTGCATGTGTATATAATATAGATAAGAGAGGTCTTACATGGAGATACAGATAGATATGTATCAGACACTGGCGGTGTCAGTTCTGGTACTTATATTGGGACAGTTTTTGAAGAAAAGAATTAATTTCCTGGAGAAATTCTGCATACCGGCGCCGGTCATAGGAGGTCTGCTTTTCGCAGTCCTGACCTGTGTGTGTTACAGTCTTGGCATAGCAGAATTTACATTTGACGATACGCTGAGAGAGGTGTGCATGGTATTCTTCTTCACATCCGTTGGATTCCAGGCGAATCTCAAGGTTTTAAAGAGCGGAGGAAAGTCGTTGTTCATATTCCTTGGACTGGTTGTGGTGCTTATAGTGTCCCAGAATTTTCTGGCACTCGGGGTGAGTAAGCTGCTGCATCTTGATCCGCTTGTTGGACTCTGCACGGGATCTATACCTATGGTAGGTGGTCATGGAACTGCAGGAGCGTTTGGCCCGGTGCTGGAGGATTTTGATGTCAAGGGGGCAACAACTATATGCACGGCTGCGGCAACATTTGGACTTATCGCAGGAAGTCTTATAGGTGGACCTATTGGCAAGAGACTCATAGACAGGAAGAAGCTTCTGGACACTGCAGTTGCCGAGGACGACAGTATACTGGTTGAGGATGAGAAGAAACACGAGCGCCATACCAATATGTATGCGGCAGCTGTGTTCCAGCTCATCATAGCCGTAGGAATAGGAACCATCATATCGGAACTTCTCACAAAGACAGGACTTACATTTCCTATATATATAGGTGCGATGATCGCGGCTGCGGTCATCAGAAATATCGGAGAGTATTCCGGTAAGTTTGATATATACATGGGTGAGATCAACAACCTTGGTGGTATCTGCCTGTCACTGTTCCTTGGAATGGCGATGATCACACTGAAGCTGTGGCAGCTTGCAGAACTTGCACTTCCGCTGATCATACTGCTCTCGGCGCAGCTCATACTCATGATGCTATTCACATATTTTGTTGTGTTCAACGTGATGGGCAGGGATTACGATGCGGCGGTTCTGTCCGCCGGAACATGCGGATTCGGTATGGGAGCAACGCCAAATGCCATGGCGAACATGCAGGCTATATGCGACCGCTATGTTCCTTCGGTCAAGGCATATCTGATAATACCGCTTATAGGAAGTTTATTTGCTGACTTCCTGAACAGCCTGGTAATTACATTTTTCATAAACATACTTTAGGGGGTATAACCAACTATGAGAGAAAAAAATAAAGAACAGCATAAAAAGCATCACAGATTCAACATGTCATTTGACAATCTGGCTATTCCTGAGGTGAACACAAAGAGCCATGATGACAATGAGGATAATGTGGGTGAGGATGACTCGTCTGTGACATATGACACGGTGGCAATCCCGGAGATCCACATAAGGAAAAAGAAAGACAAATAGTGATTAAAATCGTCCGGTTGTGTTAGAATACAGTCGGGCGATTTTTATATTAAGATTATTTTATTATTGACAGGTTAATCGATATTGCTGCGAAATTGACTTGTTATTGTATATATGGGGGTTGTATATGGGTGACAGCAAGGTGAAAAATGAGAATATGATTTTGGATTTTACTCACGTATATCGTGATGAGGATATAAAAGATATAGATAGATTCAGATACATAGATTGCTCTGATATACAAGAGACAGATATGTATTGTTCAAAAAATGCGTATGAAAAAATATGGGGCAGGATAGAGCCGTACGGAATCCAGGGTATACATTATATAGATTCGGGAAATTATCATTATATAACGAAGATTATAACAGATCATATAACCGAACCGTTTGGGCTGGTTATGTATGATCATCATACAGACATGCAGATACCTATGGTTCCAGAAATGATGAGCTGCGGAGACTGGGCGGGACAGACTCTTATACAGAATGAAAATCTAAGACAGCTGGTGGTTGTAGGTCCGCCGGAGTCAGATATAGAGCAGACTTTGGAAAGTTATAAAGGTTCCAAGGGGAGACAAGAAAATGTGGGAAGCTATAAATGTGGGTATAATGTACAAGAAGCTGAGTACGATGATTCGTATGATATTTCCCGGGATATCTCAAGCGGAAGACTGTTGATATTTTCTGCCAAAGACCTGCATGGTGGACTGCCTGAGGATAAGCTGAACCATATCAGAACAGATCTGCCTTTGTACATATCTATAGACAAAGACGTCCTCGGAACAGAATACACGGAGACAAACTGGAGTCAGGGGGATATGTCAATCGGTGGACTTGAACACCTGCTCGGTGTCTTTCTTGGCGGTCAGGGTGAAGAAAAAAATACAGACGCTTGTCGTAATGATGAAAGATATGCCGGTGGTATAAGACATTCAAGAATATTGGGTGTTGATGTATGCGGAGAGGTTCAGACAGATATTTCAGTGCCTGAATATCTTGAGGCGGAGGAGAAGAATGAGAAGGTCAATATCGAACTGTTTCGGTTTATATCGGAGCATGTGAAGAAATTCAGATAGTATTAGATATAATAGTTGTATACAATTATGAGTTAGAATAGAAAAATGTAGAAAATGGAAAACTAACAACGAGAAAATTAGAAAGCGTAAGGTGAAAATATGGAGGAGATTCAAAAGCATCTGTTTGAACTTCAGGATATAAAGTACAGAGATTTTCACAGCAGGCTTATGCCTGACACCGACAAGGAGACTGTCATAGGCATAAGAGTTCCAGTGCTCAGAAAGTATGCGAAGAGTATAGCTGGAACAGAACTGTCAGAAAAGTTTATAAAAGAACTTCCACACCATTATTACGAGGAAAATAATCTCCACATGATGCTCATAACCAGGATAAAGGATTATGACATATGTATCTCGGAGATAGAAAGATTTCTTCCATATATAGATAACTGGGCGACATGTGATTTTCCTGCGCCGAAGTGTTTTGAAAAGCACAAGGAAGAACTGCTACCGGTCATCAAGTGCTGGATTGCCTCAAGCGAGACCTATACTATAAGGTACGGAATAGGAATGCTCATGAGACTTTATCTTGACGAGGATTTTGAGCCTGAGTATGTGAAGCTTGTGGCGGGAGTTGAGTCTGATGAGTATTATGTCAACATGATGATAGCGTGGTACATGGCTACAGCCCTGGCAAAGCAGTGGGATGCGGTCATTCCGTACATAGAAGAACACCGCATGTCCGACTGGGTTCACCGAAAGACGATACAGAAGGCAGTGGAGAGCTACCGCATAACTGATGAGCAGAAGAGATATCTTAAGGGATACAGATAATTACATAATCGCAACACAGGAAAGGAAAAATACAAATGACAACAAGAGAGGAAGCTTTGGCATATGGTCTCTCATTTCCGGACACTTACCAGGAGGCGCCATTTCACGACCAGAATTGGCAGCTTGTCAGGGTAAAGGGAAGCAAGAAGGCATTCCTTTGGACTTATGAGAGGGATGGATATATCAATCTGAATGTGAAGGCTGATCCGGAAAGCCGGGATTTCTGGAGGCAGGCATTTGAATCAGTTATACCTGGATGGCACCAGAACAAGGAGCACTGGAATACGATCATACTTGATGGAAGTGTGCCAGAGGATGCGGTGAAGCAGATGATAGCGGATAGCTATGACATAGTAACCTACAGTCCGACAAAGAGGATCTACGATGCGGTGAAGAAGATTCCGAAGGGATGTGTTGCAACATACGGCCAGGTTGCGGAGATGGCAGGTGACAGGAAGATGGCGAGAGCCGTGGGCAATGCACTTCATAAAAATCCTGATCCTGAGAATATACCGTGTTACCGCGTGGTGAATTCCAAGGGTGAGCTTGCGGGAGCATTTGCGTTCGGTGGAGCAAATGTCCAGGCGGACCGCCTGAGGGCAGACGGCATAGAGGTTGAAAATGACCGGGTAGACCTGAAGAAATATGGAATGAAAAACTGAGTCGCAATACAGACAGAAAGGCAATACAGAATCATGACATCTGATAACACAAAGACAAATGAAAATCAGAACAATCCCCTTGGATATGAGAATGAGGCACATCTGCTCACAACCTTTGCCATACCGTGTATCATATCAATGCTGGTGACAGCACTTTATAATATAGTTGACCAGATATTTATAGGACACGGAGTGGGAATGCTTGGAAATGCTGCGACAAATATAGCATTTCCTCTTTCAACGGCATGTACCGCGATATCGCTTCTTCTTGGCATAGGAAGTGCGACCAGCTTTTCATTGAAGCTTGGTGCCGGAGATGAGAAGAAGTCGGCTGAGGCAGCAGGAAATGGAATCTGTCTCATGGCGATATTTGGCGTGGCACTTTTCCTTGTGACGACAATATTCCTGACACCTATGCTAAAGGCATTCGGCGCAACTGACAAGGTTCTGCCATTTGCACAGGAGTACACAAGGATAACAGCGATAGGTTTCCCATTCCTGATAGCGAATACCGGAATGAGTAAGCTGATCATGGCTGATGGAAGTCCGAGGTATTCAATGATATCCATGCTGACAGGTGCCATCATCAACACTATACTTGATCCGATACTTATATTCGGGCTCGATATGGGTATGCGCGGTGCGGCGTTGGCAACTATCACAGGACAGATCATATCATTTGCCATAAGCCTCAGATATATGTTCCATTTCAAGACAATACATCTTACCAGGGAAAGTTTTGTTATGCGAGGAGAGCCCTGCGGCAATATATTCAGATTCGGTGCGTCGGCGTGTTTCAATCAGATAGCCATGGCGATAGTCCAGGTTGTCATGAACAATACTTTGTCAAGATACGGAGCACAGTCGGTGTATGGAGGCGACATACCACTTGCGTGTTCAGGAATAATAAGCAAGGTAAACATGATATTCATGGTGATCGTTATAGGAATATCACAGGGAACCCAGCCGATCATAGGCTTCAACTATGGCGCAGGAAAGTACAGGAGGGTGAGAAAGACTTATCTTCTGGCGCTGGCAGCAGCATCGGCTCTGTCGGTGGTGGCATTTGCAGCATTCCAGATATTCCCCAGACAGATCATCAGCGCATTTGGAGAGGGAAGCGAGCTGTACTTCCAGTTTTCAGAGAGATACTTCAGGATATATATGTTTCTTACCATCGTAAATGGAATCCAGCCGGTGACATCAAACTTCTTCAACTCTATAGGAAAGGCGAGACTTGGTGTGTTCATGTCACTCACAAGACAGATACTATTTCTGCTTCCTCTCATCATCATATTCCCTATATTCATGGGGATCGATGGTGTCATGTATGCGGGACCGATAGCGGACGGCATTACCGCAGTTGTCTGCGGCGTGTTCACGGTGAGGGAACTTAAGGAACTGATTTCTATAGACAGAGATGCACATGAAAAAGCCGTGAAAATATAGACGATAATCAGGATCTATATATTGCGCATACAACGCATCGTGTTATAATTGAGAAAAAATATCAATAGACATAAATAGACGGCATTCGACAGACGATTTTGTGGTACTGAAAGACTGCGTGGATGAATCTGGACGAATGATGAAAGAAGGATAATCAATTATGACACTGAGAGATTTGAAGGTGGGACAGAGTGCCAGAATAAAGGCAGTTGGCGGTGAAGGAGAGCTAAGACAGCATTTTCTTGACATGGGTGTTATACCCGGTGCGGAGCTCACCCTTGTGAAGCTTGCTCCGATGGGCGATCCTATGGAGTTTCAGATCCATGGATATGAACTTACACTCAGACTGGCTGATGCAGAGCAGATAGATGCAGAACAGATAGAGACAAGATCCAGAGCTCACACCAGAGTTGAGATCATAGAGGAGAAGGAACATCCGGGACTTGGCGAGGAAGGAAAATATCACGTCAAAGGGGACGGCGATCCGCTTCCGGAAGGAACAAGACTAACATTTGCCCTGGTTGGAAACCAGAACTGTGGAAAGACGACTCTGTTCAATCAGCTCACCGGATCAAATCAGCATATAGGCAATTTCCCCGGAGTAACTGTCGACAGAAAGGATGGTCCGATAAGGGGTAGGGAGAATACTTCCGTGACAGATCTTCCCGGAATATATTCGATGTCCCCTTATAGCAGCGAGGAGATCGTGTCCAGAAACTTTGTGCTTGACGATCACCCAAAGGCTATCATCAATATAGTAGACGCTACTAATATAGAGCGAAATATGTATCTCACGATGCAGCTTCTCGAGATGGAGATACCGGTTGTCGTTGCACTCAACATGATGGATGAGGTCACAGGCAATTCGGGCTCCATAGATGTAAATGGGATGGAGGCCATGCTTGGAACCCCGGTTGTTCCTATATCTGCGGCAAAGAACGAGGGTGTGGATGAGCTTGTAAGACACGCCATACATATAGCCAAGTATCAGGAAAAGCCTGGAAGACAGGACTTCTGTGATGAGAATGAGTTTGGCGGAGCTGTTCACAGATGTATACATGCGGTGGCGCATCTTATAGAGGATCATGTAAAGGCAGCAGATCTGCCGCTTAGATTCGCTGCGACCAAGATCATAGAGGGAGATCATCTCATACTTGAAAGGCTTGGACTTGATGAAAACGAGAAAGAGACGATAGAACATCTTATAATCCAGATGGAAAAAGAGCGAGGACTTGACAGAAGTGCAGCCATAGCTGATATGAGATTTAATTTCATAGAAAAGGTATGTGAAAACTGTGTAGTCAAGCCAAAGGAGAGCAAGGAGAGAATCAGAAGCGAAAAGATAGATCGCATTCTTACGGGTAAGTATACCGCAATCCCATGCTTTATAGGTATCATGCTGGCGGTGTTCTATCTGACATTTAACGTGATCGGAGCTGGACTTCAGAAACTTTTAGAGATGGGGATAGATGCACTCACGGTTCAGGTGGGAAAGCTTCTCACCGCAGCAAATGTAAATGTGGTCGTCAAGAGCCTTGTTATGGATGGAATATTTGCGGGTGTCGGAAGTGTGCTCAGTTTTCTTCCGATCATAGTGACTCTGTTCTTTTTCCTGTCGCTCATGGAAGACAGCGGATACATCGCCAGAGTTGCATTTGTCATGGATAAGCTGCTAAGGAAGATCGGACTTTCCGGCAAGAGCATAGTTCCGATGCTGATAGGCTTTGGCTGTACGGTTCCGGCCGTCATGGCAACCAGGACACTCCCGAGTGAGAGAGACCGAAAGATGACTATTCTGCTCACTCCATACATGAGCTGTTCAGCTAAGCTTCCTATATATGCGTTCTTTGTAAGCGCATTCTTCCCTGGAAAGGGCGGCCTTATTATGGCAGGGCTTTATTTCCTTGGAATTGCGGTAGGAATAATTGTGGCTATGGTTTATCGGAGCACATTGTTTAAGGGCAATGCGGTTCCTTTTGTCATGGAGCTTCCAAATTACAGACTTCCGGGTGCGAAGAACGTAGGCCAGCTCCTGTGGGAGAAGGCAAAGGACTTTCTTCAGAAGGCGTTCACAGTTATATTTCTTGCAACTATATGTATCTGGTTCCTTCAAAGCTTTGATATGCACCTCAATATGGTGAAAGACTCGCAGGACAGCATACTTGCTGCGATAGCCGGACTTTTGGTGCCGATATTTAAGCCTCTTGGACTTGGCGACTGGAGAATATGTACGTCGCTCATAAGTGGTATCATGGCGAAGGAGAGTGTGGTATCCACACTTGAGATATTGTTTAACGGATCAGTGACCGCAGCTATCACAACCAGGGCTGCAGCATCGCTGCTCGTATTCAGCCTGCTTTACTCGCCTTGTATAGCAGCCATCGCTTCCATCAAGAGAGAGATGGGCCATCGCTGGGCTGTCATGGTAGTGATCTGGCAGTGCGTTGTGGCGTGGCTTGCAGCATTTGTGGTGTATATGATAGGTGGAATTCTGTGATAAAAGCCTGAAGTATGGGGCTGATACATTCTGGAATACGTTTGGTATTAGTGTATTATCACACCAGTTTCTTCTCTGTCCACTTTCCGCTTCGCCAGCGCAGAATCATGCCAACCGCACGCACACATTCGTCACAGGTAAGGCCGATGTAGGCTCCGGTTACGAGCAGACCAAGATGCAATCCGAACAGCCATGTGCCGCCGGCGGCACATACAAACATAAAGACAGCGGCTATAGAAGCGGGAAATACTGCATCGCCACTGGTCTTAAGGGCCTGGCCGTAGACAAGATTCGTGACTCTGCCTATTTCAAGTATGATGTCAATGGTAAGAAGCCTTGTAACAATGTGGATCATGTCCGGGTTGTCGGTGAACAGCTTCATGGTCCATGGGGCAGTAACAGCAAATAAAGATTCAAGACAGGTCGCCACGATCACACCGATCATGGCGGCCTTTTTGGTGTCTCTTTTACATGCCTCTATATCACCAGCACCGATATGCCATCCGGTCATTATGGCATTTGCCTGGGCAAGAGCTGATCCTGCACAGAAAGAGAAGTTGCTTATCTGGGAGGCATATGAGCGGGCGGTGACATTTAATCCGTCGGCATCCATCTGATTTAGAAATTTGACAACCAGCATCATTGCAACATTGTACAGCATAGATTCAAATGCGGATGGCAGACCTACCTTGATAATCTGTGAAAGAACAGTACCATTTGAGAGCCTTTCAGGGCTTCTGCCTGCTTTTACAAGGGTGCAGGAGAAAATAATAACTATCGACAGATTGATAACTTTAGATATGATCGTAGCTGTGGCAACGCCCTGTACTCCTCTGTGCAGTACAAAGAGAAATACCGCATTTAAAACAAAGTTTACAAGGTTGCCGATTATGGTAGCGATAAGAGGCTGCTTTGTGTGTCCAAATGCCCTTAGGTAGCTTGCAAAGATTGGAATCAGAGCATTCAGAAAACAGCCGCCACCCACGATCTCAAGATAGCTCATGGCAGGTTCTCTGAGGTTTCCGGCTATTCCTATCAGATCAAGAATATTTTCGGAGAAAATGAACAAGAATATAGACATTCCCATACCTATGACTGAGTTGAATATAAGACCAAGCTGGCGTGCCTGATAAGCAATCCCAGGTCTGCCTGCGCCGATATTCTGAGTCATGACCGTCATCATGCCGGATGATATGATGGAGAACATGATGATGAACATTCCGATATAACTGTTTGCGGTTCCGACAGCACCCACGGCATAGTCCCCAACTGATGATAGCATGAGTGTGTCAACCATACCGGACAACATATAGAAAAGTGTTTCAAAACATATAGGTATAAAAAGTGCAGATAATTTCTTCATATAACCGTTGCTCCTTTGCAGACTAGTGCCAAATTATATATTGTAACTAAATTGTATAATATCGCATTTCCACAGGCTGAATCTTGTACTATATCAATCAAAAGTTGTACATATTCCACATATGGGGTAGTATGACAACATAGTATGAGACAAATGTGGAGGCAGGAGATTAATATGTACGCAGAATTAAAGGAAAATCATCCACACGGGACAAGAGAATATCCATTTTGTGAGTATCATATGAGATACTGGCCACATGCATTCCAGATCCCGGTTCATTGGCATGATGAGGTGGAGATAATATATGTAAGGAAAGGTCCACTTATGGTTGAGATTGATGGACAGAAATTTATAGGGGATGACGGAGCTGTATATATAGTAAGTCCGGGAGTGCTGCATATGATGGCCGCCCCGGAAACACCGGTGGATTATTTTACATTTCTGTTTCCGATGGAATTCATATCATTTCAGACCAAGGATGAATTGGAGGATGAGATATTTTTTCCTCTTAGGAATCACACACGGGAATTCAGACCTGAAGTGACGAATCGGAATCTGCTTGAAAAACTTATACCTATTCTTGATGAGTTGTCAGAGGAAAATGGGAAATTTGGAACACACAGACAGATACAGGTGAGAATCAGACTGTTGCAGGTTGTAGATCTTTTAGTGGAATACGATCAGCTTGAAGCGAAGACAGGGAGAGCGTCAGGTGGACTGGAAAAGGAGATACTTATATATATACAGGATAATTATCATGAGCACATAAGTCTTGATGAGCTTTCTGAACATTTTCATCTGTCGGAAAAGTACATGTCAAGATTCTTCAGTGAGAGATTTCACATGACGCTCACACAGTATGTGAACTATGTTAGACTTAAGTATGCAAGACATCTTCTCGAGTCCACAGATCTGTCGGTTACCGAGATTGCCATGAAATCAGGTTACCCAAATGTAAGTTATTTTATCAGGAAATTTTCTGCGGCGGTGGGAGAACCACCGTTAAGATATAGAAATGGTAAAGCTGTGAAAGATCAAAAAAACAGAATATAAAATTCGAAAAACTTGATGGCTGTTGACGGAAATTGGAGATAACAATATAATGGTAATACAGTTTTATGACGTTATATTAAGAGCATCTGAGGAGACCGTGAATGAGAATCAGACAATTTAGAGAAGACCACTGGGATAGGCTTCCCACGATAAGACTGCAGAAAGCGGTGCTTGACAACTTCAAGAGTGTGGAGCATGGAGAGATAGTATTTGCCTGTGGAAAGAAGTTTGTTCCGTATGGAACAGAATCAGATATATTGGGACTTTATGGACAGAACGGCTCGGGTAAGACGAGTTTTATAGAGGCGCTTGCCATACTGAAGCTTCTGATGATTGGAGCTGAGGTTCCGGCGGTGTATGCAGAATGTGTGGCAAAGGGTCAGGAGATGGCCAGACTGGAGTTTACATTTGACCTTCAGTACGAGGACGGACGCATCCGAAAGGTTGTGTACGAATTCCTCATGTCCGCTGTGGAGAATGAGACAAATAACGGGTTCAGACAGTACGGAGGAGAGGATCAGAACAGTGGCCAGCCGAGCTACAGAGTCCGCATATCGGGTGAGAAACTGAGTATGTCAGGTGATTTTGAGGGCAGGAAGATGATACTTCAGCCTGTGATTGACACATGCACTGACGACATGCCGTTCGGGCCTGTATCTAAGCAGAAATATTTCATAACAAATGACAGAAAGTTCGTGGATGAGCTGAATGTGGTGAGAAGACTGGCGCAGGAAAAGTCGGCGTCGTTTATCTTCTCGCTCGGAACTGCAAAGGTGTGCGATGAGTGCGGGTTATACTCTGAGTTTTATCAGGTTATACTGGAGCTGGCGTACTACAGTCAGCTCTATCTTCATGTGGTAGACACGAAATCAACAGGATATATAAGACTCAACTACGGACTTCCGCTATACACACAGAGCGGTAAATTCCTTCTGAAGACGGATGTGCCGAACATCATGCCGGAGATAGTCTTCAGCGAGATAAAGAGCCAGTTTGAAAATATAAACATAGTCCTCAGCCAGATAGTTCCGGGACTTAATGTTGATCTTCACGAGCTGTCGCCTGCCCTCATGAAGGATGGCAGTATGGGACATGTGGTGGAGATAGTGTCCAGCAGGAATGAGACGGACATGAGTGTGTTCCACAATCAGGAGGCTGCGCCTGACGGAAGAGTACACATGCCATTCAGGTACGAGTCCGACGGTATCCGCAAGATCGTGTCGGTGCTCAGTCTGATAATAGATGCGTACAATGAGCAGTCGTGCACGATAGCCATAGATGAGCTGGATGCCGGTGTGTTTGAGTATCTTCTGGGAGAGGTGCTGCAGACGTTCCAGGAGTCTGGCAAGGGGCAGTTTATATTTACATCGCATAACCTCAGACCGTTGGAGGTCATAAGCAAGGATTATATATATTTCACCACGACAAATCCGAGAAATAGGTATATCCGTATGAAGGGAATCGGAAGCAGCAACAATCTCAGAAATACTTATTTCAGGGAGATCGTGGTTGGAGAACAGGACGAGGAGCTGTATAGGAATACGAAGAGGTTCAAGATTGTATCGGCATTCAGAAAGGCAGGTATGGATCATGGGGAAACGACCTAAGAAGAAGATCTTCCTGTTCCTTGTCGAGGGAGTGTCGGACCGGAATGCTCTTGAGGTGCCATTTGGACAGCTTCTTGAGGATATAGATCCTGATATTGTTCTGGAATTTGCCATGCTCATGCAGGATGACGGAAGCTTTGGCGGTGATATAACCTCAAAGAATGGCATACATCCTGACAACATAGAGCGGTTTATAGATGAGATAATGGTCAGTCCTCTGCTAAAGAGGACGGGCCTGTATCCGAAGGACATTGTGGAGATAATTCATTTTGTGGATATGGATGGGGCGTACATAGATGACAATCTGGTCGTGACTGATGGGGGAAGACAAGCCGGTATACTACCCGGATATCATCGTGACGGCAAATCCGGATCACGTGAAGGAGCGCAATCTCTGCAAGAGTGCGAATCTGGATGTGCTCACTTCGCTGTCATCAATAAAGATAGGAAGTAAAAAGATAAAATACTCCGTATACTATTTTTCGTGCAACCTGGATCATTTCCTGTATCGGGATGCAAATTCAGATGAGCACGGCAAGGTGCGGAGGGCGGCGGAGTTCTCGATGAAGCATGAGACGTCGGGATCGCTGGAGCGTTTTTTTGAGGAGAATGAGACTGTGACTACAGATATGACTTATGGGGAGTCATGGGATTTCATAAAGAGTGGGGAAAATTCTTTGAAGAGGCACACAAATGTGAATCTGCTCATAAAGAGGCTTAAGGCTATTGCGGAAAATCACCGGAAGGAATCGGGCTGGAAAAAGAACCCGTTGTGTGGTCCGACAGAGTTTTCCAAACAAGTATTGAAATCAACCCCGCATTGATGGTATAATAACACCATCAGAAAACAGGAACGGTGTGCTGCCCAGCCATTCGGCGGCGGCAGCTGCAAAGCCGTTTTGAACCGAAAAAAAGCGGCAGTTCTGCTGCTTTTCAATGGAGGACAGCACAATGGATTTACAGAATATGGATCTTCAGGGCGGCAGCCTTCAGATTTCGACCGAAGTCATTGCAAAGATCGCACGGTGCGCTGCGCTGGAAGTGGAAGGCGTGGCAGAAGTTTCCTGCGGGACCCAGAACAAAAAGCTGAAGGATCTGCTGGAAGCCAGCATCCAGCCGCCGGTGGCCGTGGAAATGCGCGACGGCACGGCAGAGCTTACGCTGCATCTGATCATGGCGTCCGGCGCACGCATCCCTGCAGTGGCGGAAAAGGTGCAGGAAAATGTCAAGTCGGCCGTGCAGAACATGACCAGTGTCACGGTGAGCCGTGTGAATCTGGTGATCGCAGGTCTTGCTGCGGAGCAGTAAGAGCACTTGCAGCCGTACAAAAGAATGGATAGAACGCGTTCTTTCTGCCGGGGTTTCC
>OGYJ01001404.1_pt1 | contig 19305 bp, 29 predicted proteins | sample 1576531 | NCBI WGS metagenome assembly OGYJ01 (sample SAMEA3541574, study PRJEB24748) | human gut metagenome | biome: human gut; feature: human-associated habitat; material: faeces | place: China | collected 2012 | reverse complement strand
CCGACTTGTTGTCGCTTCGGGGGTGTCCCCCGATGCGCGCGTCAGATCTGCTCCTCGACGTCCTTGTCGTCGTGGTATGCGATGAGCGCGTTGTAGATCTTTTCGATGAGCTTCATGTCCGCGTTGGTCATGTATGCCAGAAACAGCAGACCAAAGAGTGCGGCGAGCACGATGAGCACGATCCAATACCAGGCCATATTCGTTCCTCCTTACCAGCTGAGTGTGTCTTCGTAATCCAACAGAGTGGGGTCAAGCGGCTTCTCGTTGAGCACCGTGACCATATACTGGCTGAATGCCTCGCGCATCTCGCGGCGCGAGACCGTGCGCGGATCCATGACGTCGTGCGGAATCCAGATGAGGTGGATGCCGCGCTCGCGCGCCTGATCCTCAAACAGGCCGTGCAGACCGCCGACGTTCTTGCACGATACGTGGTCGTACATGATGACGATGTTCGTGTGGAACTTCTCGCACATCTTCCAGCACTCGTCGAGCAGGTTGACATAGCCGCCGTTGGTGTGCGAGCGCATCATCATCTTCTCATAGCAGCGCACGAGATCGGCCAGCGCCTGCTCCTTGTCGCCGATGGTGATGGGCTGGTAGCTGAGCATGGCCTCCATGTCGTTGACGCAGGTGACACCCCAGCAGTGCTGCGTCCAGTAGGTAAAGTTGGTGTAATAGTGCGCGGGGCATGCCCAGACGAGGCAGCGGTATTTCGGCTGGGGCGCGTTGGCCGCCTTGTCCTGCTCGTAGCCCTTGAGCATCATCTTCGTGACGCGGCGGTCCGTCTTGAGCATGAACTTGTCCATGCAGGCTGCCGCCATGAACTCATATTCGCGCTGCAGTGCCAGCGCCGCACCGCAGACCTGTGGGTGCTCGGTGCAGTTGACGTCCCACTTCTCGATCATACAGCGCGAGCTCTCGTTGTACATTTCGGCGTTTTTCCAGAAGGCGTCCCAGTCCCATTTGACGCCGAACTGCTGCTCGAGAAATTCGATGCCCTTTTTCAGGTTCTTGACCGCATAGGTCTGCACTTCCGGTTCGTTGACACGCTGCGGCGGCGTGATCTGGAACGAGGGAAGCTCCTTGAAGTGCCGCGTGAGGATGTTTGTCTGCGAGATCGCGCCGTCGCACGGCATCGTGCCGGTGAAGTAGCACTTGCCGACGCGCGGATAGTCGTCCACCACGGCGCAGCCGCTCTCGGCGGCGGGTTCGGGGCAAACGTCCGCCGGCAGACCGAGGTGCTCCATGGCGTCGATGTAGAACATGCTGGCGTTCTGGTCGACCTCCGACGGCAGACCGATGGCGAACATGGCGATGTCGATCCACTTCACGGTGGGGAACCCCATCATGATCAGGTGCGGGGTCATCTCATCGAACATGACGGTGTTCTCGCGCAGCTTCGCCGCGTGCTTGCTGTTGGGGCGCAGGTTCTTGTCGCGTAGGATGATGTCACGCACGCCGAGGACGGAGTTATGCAGCACGGAGAAAAACTGGTTGTGTGCATAGCGCAGCTCCTTGCCGCGCAGCCCCATGGTGTGGCGGTCGACCATGTGCGCTGCGGTGAGATAGGACACCATCCAGCGGTAGCGCAGCATGGCCTTGACCATCAGGATCGGGTGGCAGCCAAGCTTTGCGGCCATGAAGCCGTAGAGATACAGCCAGCGGAAGAAATCATAAAAGGTGTCTCGGAAGCCGCGCCATTCGCGGGCGCGGAAGGCGCGGTGCTCGGCGGAATAGAAGCGGCCGAGGCCCTTGCCGGTTTTGGGGGTGTAGGCCATGTCAGTTGTCCTCCTTTTGCGCTGAGCGAAGCTGCTTCATTTCCAGACTCTCCACAAAGGCCTGCACGCGCGTGCGCAGCTGGCCGCTCTGCCCTGCGATGTAGGGGCGGTCGATGGAGAGGATGTGGATGCCGTAATCACGCGGCATGACCTGGTTTGCGATCACGCGCTCATACGACCAGTAGGTGCAGAACTTCATCTGCTCGTAGATCGCGCCGTCGGCCTTGAAATCATGCACAAGCTGGGCGACGTGGTCGTTGCGGTACTGGACGCGGTGCAGCGCGCTCTGGCGCGGGCACTCGGTGTGCTGCAGATACCAGCGGCACACCTGCGTGAGCGCATCCTCGCCGTCGGTGAGCACGATCTCCTGACGGCCAGGGAAGCTGCCGTAGCAGTAGCGGTCGGCGACCACCAGCGCGCCGCAGCTCTCGATGAGCCGGATCAGGTCCGGGTCGTCGATCTCGGAGCCGACGACGGCGACGCGCACACGGTAGTTTTTCTGCGCATCGACCTCGCGCGTCTTTACCTCGGCGAGCGTCTCGCGCAACAGCGGCAGGATCAGCCGCTTCGGGCAGACGTAGCTCACGAGCACCAGCACGGCATATTCATAGCCCGTGATGGGCGGGTTGTCCAGCTTGCGCGTCTCGCCGATCTCGGTGAGGATGCGGCAGACCTCGTTGTGCTCGCTGACCGCGGCGCGGATGGCGGCGTCCGAGGTGTCGACGCCGTAGTTTTCGCACATGGGCTTGAGGATCTTGCGCGAGACCTGCTCGCAGATGTGCTCGACGCATTCCTCATCGTCGGAATACGGGATGTCGAGGTTGCAGTAGAAGAATTTGTCCTTGTCCGCACCCTGCGCGTGCATGATCTCCATGTTCTCGATGGCGCGGTTGTTGGCCTCGCACACGTCGACGCCCGCCATGGCGTGCAGGAAGCCGTAGTTGCCCTCGAGCGCGCGCTCGAGGATCGCGCGGGAAAACTCGCAGCTGTTGTTGGCCATGTAGTAGGTGGCCAGCTCCATGGACGTGGTGTGCGGCGCGCGCAGACGCACCGAGAAGCAACTGCCCAGATTCAGCAGCACCTCCGGCGCGTGAAAGCAGGTATAGCCGATCGCCAGATCTCCTTCTGCCTCGGCCTGGCGGACAAGTTCGTTGTGCGCGTCGTCCAGCAGGCGCTCAAAGTACATCAAATGCTTCAGTTCCTTCATTGCGGCCCTTCTTTCTTTGGATTTCTATCTTCCTTCTCCGCTTATGTCAGCATCGCTGACATAAGCGGGTATACACAAATCCCGATCGCTCGGGATCTGCTGTGTATGTGGTTATTTGCCGCTGAGTGCGCGCACGAACATCTGGCTCAGGTGGCGCATCCGGCTGTCGTAATCAAGCGCGCTCGCGCTCGGCGAGCCGCCGATAGACAGGCGCTGCATGATGCCGAGGATCGCATCGTAGGAGTTGTAGTAGATCTCCCGCACGTCGACCTCCGGGCTGATCGAGCCGTCGGCAAGTCCCTTGCGGATCGCCTTGGCCATCGGGCCGCTGGAGGTCTCAAACGGCTCGGGCGGCTGGTTTTTGATCTCGTGGAGTCTGCCCGCGGCATGCAGCGTCAACTCCGCGTCGAGCGTGAAGCGCATGCCGTTCGGGTCGAGGCGGTAGAGCTGGGAATAGCAGACGAGGACGTTTTCCGCGTCCTGCAGGCCGGTCGTGCTGCCGTCGGATGCCGTGTGGGACATCCGGTCGATGCGCTCGAGGATGCGCTTCCAGTAGAGCAGGGACGCGGCCAGGACCAGATCGGCCTTGGTCTCAAAGTAGCGAAAGGCCGACCGCTCGGTGAGCCCGGAGCGCAGCGCGATATCTGCGACCTTGGTCTTTTCGATCCCGTTGGCCAGAAAACAGTCCAGCGCGACCTCCGTGACCAGCCGGATATTCTTTTCTCTCTGCTCCTCGTGCGGCAAGTGCGTTCGCCTCCTCTGCTCCTGTCAGTTACACTGACAGGAGCAGTGTACCGCGAAAAGCGGGGAATGTCAAGCCCTTAACAGAACGCACAGAAAATAAAAAATTACCGTTGTTGATATGGTATCAACAACGGTAATGAATTTGGTTGCGGAGACACACAACATAGATTACCAGCGATTTTTTCCGGAAATCCTTTTTATGTTCACATCAAGCATTTAAGTGCTGTATTTCACGCTGTTCTGCTGTCTAATGTGGCTACGATTTGCGCCGTTTCTATAGAGTATCCTATCCTGTGAAGCAAAGACACCTTGCCGCCCCAATTAGCACTTGCATACTGCGTTTCTATGCGTTCCTTGATTATTGCAGCTCTTTCCGGCGAACTCATGCCGCTACTCTTCCAATACGCAAAGCCGCTATACTGGTAAAAGTTTTGATCGCTGTAAAACAGCTCTGTAAGAGCAGGTGCGTATACGCTCTTTCTAATATCCTTCAAGCCCTGCTTCACAATCTGCTGCGCTCTGCTGGTAGAAACGTTAAGGCAATCTGCTATTTCCTGATGGGTTTTCCATTGAAAATAATAAAGGTTAATAGCATCACTTTGCCGCTTCGGTATACTGTCTACAGCTTCATGTAATATAGTGGCCGCTTGCTGCTGATAAAGGGATTCTTCCACATCTTCAAAGCCGGTATCATTTGCCGGGATAGTATCGCCTATTGTAACTTCATTATCCGGGTCAGTATAAGCGGGCGCGTCAAGGCTCACAGCACCGTTAATCGGCTCTAATTTCTGCGTCATAGTTTGGCAGCGTGCGACCTCTTGAAAGCGCGTTTTAAGGGACATATCAAGCAACGTTATGAAGCTCCCACGTTCGGCTTGAAAGCTGCTCACAGCGTCACACAGGGCGAAATAACCGGCTTGAATCAGATCGTCAACGTCAAAGTCTGCGCGATCTTTCCATGCTTTAGCCCATCTATAAGCCTGTTTGCAAATAAAGCTCTTGCACTGCTCCCAAAGCTGAAAAGTAAGCGCATCTTCTCCGGCCTGAATCCTTGTTGCAAGGTCTTCATTAGTCATCTGTATTACTCCATCTGTTATTTCATAGCGTTTTTTATGTTCTGCTCAATCAGTCTTGTTGCAACATTCTTCTTCATTGCAAAAGCCCTCTGAAGCGTCCTGTTCGGCTTCTTGCCGGTGGTGTGATGCCAATTGCCGCTATCGTCCTGATAGCTCCAGCCGCCTTTTCTACCATTGCCTTTAGCGCCATATTCGCCGGTTCCGAATTCTTCCCAGATAGCATTTTCAAGGGGGCTGCCAATGGTTGCTTTAAGGGCTGCTTCATCAACTGTATATTTCCATGATCCCCGTAGCTGTCCAGAGTCTACTCTGGAATTGTCCACGGCTTGCGCCTTTATCTCAAGCGCTGCTTCAATAAGTCCTTTTATAGCTCCATCATTCAGCGCTTCTTCGACTTGAATATGATAGTCTTCAAACGTTATGAACATTTTCAACCACCTTCTGCAATTCGTCAAGAAACGCTTCTTTCTTATATTCTGGAATAAGTTTATACGCCACCCCAATAAAAGCGGCGCTTTCGTATACGTCCCCTTCTGTCATGCAATCGCACATTCTGGAAATAAGCTTGTGGATCTTTCTTCTTAATCGAATCTGTCTAATAATCAGCTTGCAAACATTCATCTTATTTTCTCTCCTGTTGTTCAAGTAAGAGCATTTCCAGCTCTTCCACCTTGCGCCTGTATTCGTCAGTGCGGACAGCGGACAAAGCCGAATTACAAGCATATATCAACGTATTTGCTTCCTTGCTGTCCAGCTCGCCATTTAGCACCATGTTAGCAATTCTGGATATTGCCCGCCGTATATCTTCCGGTGTGGACAGCTTCAAAGTTTTTCTGCGTTGCATGGTATCAATCCTCCAAAGCGCCTACATCGTCAATTAGAATAACCAGCCGCTCAGGGTCTTTTATATCAAGCGATTCATAAAGACCATTTACAGCTTCCACAGCTTCTTCCGACGTGTCATATTCTGTTTTCCAGTCTCTTGGAATTGCACGAATATTAAATCCCTTGTCCCAAAGCTGCGGAGCAGCTACCCATTTTCCTGATTCAATGTCCCTATCTATGATGCAAAATGCGCTGTATATTGTCGGGCAAGCTATTTTTTTAGCCTGAACAAGCAATTTGTCGATGTGGTTCATATTTTCATCCTTTAAACGAAAAGGGCGCACAGGCCGCATATAAGCCCGTGCGCCCCATGTTTTAGGTGGTAGCCTGATAGTAAATGCCCATCTTCTTGTTGTCCAGAACAAAGGCATCATAAGCAATTCGGCCGGTCACAACAGCGCCGGAGGAATAAATGCTGTCCTCGTGAATGTTGTAATCTTCCAGCTTGACCGGGGCAACGGTCGCGGACGGGTGGCAGAGCATAAAGCCGAATTTCTCCGGGAGACGGATAGCCGGAATCTTGATAACGGCTGCGCCGTCCAGATTGGCAATAACGCCCTTCACGCGCATGTCTGCGCCGATCTCGGTTTCAAGGACAACGTCCGTGCTCTTCTTCAGCAGCTGATACGTTGCCGGGGAGACAAGCAGCACGCGCCCGGTCTCCGGGACTTCGGCATCGTCCAGAGCCTTGGAAGCGTCCAGAATGTCGGTGTAAATGTCGGCAGCGGTCAGCGCCTTTGCAGTTGCCTTGGTTCCGGCTCCTGCTGCCATAATGCCATATACATAGCTATCAATCTCCGGAATAATAACTTCCCGGTTCTGACGGGCAAGGGCGGAAGCAGCCTGAACCTGCTGCGCGGTTTCATCCGTGTCCAGCTTGTCCACATTGAAGATGAAAGACCGGTCTTTCCGCAGGGTAAATTCTTCGGTGGTGGCTCCAAGATCGGAAATACTGCCGTAGCGGCTCCAATTCCCTTCTGCGGGGCCGGTTCTGCCGTAGTCGTTCATTGTGGCGGTGGAAACCTTGTAGACCTTGACAGTGTGTGCGCCCGTCCAGTCAAATTCCTTGTTCGTCACAAGGGAAAGCTTGGATTCATTCTTAAACTGCTCATCCGTATAGGGTGCAAACTTCGTAACAAGAGTAATTACCATATTTAATCAGCTCCAATTCGTTGGCAATTTGAAAGCTTCCTTAATCAAGTCGGGTGATTCAATGTCTCCGACAGGTGGAAGTTTGTTTTCAATAAAAATTTTTCGCCCGGATTTCTCCGGATTTTCTGCGTTAAAGCCTTTGATGTTTTTCAGCTTGGAAATAGCTTCATCAAGTGCGGCTTCATCGTCAAACCTCAGCACATCGCAAAGCTCTTTGTTAAGCCCGGCTTCGTCCAGCTTCTCACGGGCGATAACTGCAAGCTCACGCCGTCTGAGTGCCTGTTCCCTTTCGTCAAGCTCTGCCGTCCGCTTGTCTCGCTCCCTTGCAAGGCGATCCGCTACAATGCGGTTTACATCGGCCTGACTAAAGGTTTTTTCCCCGGCTTCCGGGTTGGGATTCTGGTTGGAATTGTTGTTTTCCGCCATGATTAAACGCTCCCTTCATTCACGCCTGAAGTATGGCTGATTGTGTTTGTATTCCTCTGCTGCCGTCGCTCGTCATATGCTTGTCTACGGAATGCCTGACTTTCTTTCATGGCTTTCCGTCCGCTTGTCCATCCGTAACGAAACATAAGCGCCGCGATTCGTTCTACTGCATAGCCCCGGCGCAACAGATCATTTGCAATGGGTTTAATGCGCTCGTAGTCCATGAGTTTCAACGTAGATTCAAGGAATTCAAGATTAAAATCGTTCATGCTGATACCTCCGTTTTACGCCCAGAGTGGGCTAAAAATAAAAAAAGTGGGAAACCAGCTGCAACAGCCGATTTCCCACGATTTCACGAATCTTACACCGTTCCCGGTGCGGTACTTTACGCTTATATTATAGCACGGCGGGGGTAGGTGGTCAAGAGAAACTCCTGCAATATCAATGTTTTCCGCATTTCTTAGATGTGAAATAAACGTGTTTATACGGGGGTGTACCTTCGCTTTTCTTTACCTTGAAGCGGTCTATAATCGGCCTTAGAAGATCTATGAGCCGCTCCACATCGGCCGCTTCCCGCTCTTCGTAGCTGATCTTAATTTTCATCGTCTGCAAGAGTGCTATTGGCGAGAATCTTGTAGATCAGATCCAGCACGGAAAGATCATTGCAGCGTTCTGTGAGATCGGAAATTGCCTGTACGTAAAAATCCTTATAGTTCATGCTTGCATCCTCCTAAAATCTTTAGTATCATCAGAGGTGGAAAAAAGTTTGCTGAACATCTTTTCCACCTTGCCGCTGTCGGTGCTGTGAACGCTGACAGCGGCTTTTTCTTGTTTACAGGTGTTGTAGTAGCTCACGCTTCGCTTTCTTTGTCGGTGAACAGCTCTTCCATAAGGAAGTAGATGTACTTTACCTGATTGTCTGTCAGGAAAGAAAGCAGCGACGTGATTTTTCCGATATATTCGTTTCTGTTCATTATGTACCTCCATTAATAACAGGTTTCATAGTACCGATACAGCCGGATGTTTCCGGCGAAGAAATGCGAAATGTTGTAATCGCAGTTTGGAAAATCAATCAGGAAGTAGGCCGGAATCATCTTTTCGTAGTCCTCCGGCTCAAGGTCGAATTCTGTGTGTTCATCCGCTACGTTCGGCATCTTCTCCATGATCGCCGCAATCTGCTTGTAGCTTGGCGTTGGGTGTTCCGCTCCCATAAAGTCATGGTAACAGGAGAAATACGCGTCAAAGACCTTCATGCAGTCATTAAAGCTGAACCGCGTATCAACTGTTTTGTAGATTTGTCCGCAAATCCGAGTAAAGCGCTCATACTCCATGCATCATCCCTCCATTACTGAGCTGCGCCAGCTTTGCTATTTGCTCTTGACGGAGTTTCTCAAAATTGACATCGGGATTATCAGCGGGAACGGGTGCAGTGTGACAAGTCACACCCTTATCCCTTTCTTCATTATCCCTTAAACCTTGTTCTGATGCTGTGGATGTGGTTGGGGATGCGGTTGGGGGTGTGGTTGTGGATGCGGATGGCTTGATTTGCTTGATTTGCTTATCAAAAGTAGCATTTGCTTCGTTTGCTTGGCTTTGCTTCATGTTTTCTGCTCTTGCTTTGCCGCCTTTGCGCCCGGCTTCCGCTCTGGCAGCTCTAATTTCTTCGTATTTGCTGCTGTCACGGTCTACCTTGTCAGCAACAAACGGCCAAACAACAGCAAGAACGCCGTCAAGCTCCGGCACTACTCCAAACTCTGCATATTCCATAATGGCTTCAAAAAGCCGCCCCTTCGTTTCGTAGTCAAGCCCCTTTACTGCCCTTGCAGTTTCAAAGTAGATCATGACGCCCGGTTTTTCTTTTGGGTGCTTTATATGTGTTCATCCCCTTTCAACGTCAAGGCCGCACTTCTCAATAAGAAAACGTGCAATAGCATCCGCTGATATGTCAGCCCATTCAGCATTTACCATTGTCATAACGCCGTTAACGTATTGCATCGTTGCCTTGACCGGAATACGGCACATTGCGCCGCTGTTTTCGTTCATGATGTGCCTCCTTAATCCTCCACTTCGATGATCTCCGAAGGGCATACGCCCATAGCCTTTGCGATTTTGCCCGCCGTCTGGATGCTGCAAGAGCCTTTCAGCAGTGTGCAGTTTATTGTTGCACGGCTCACTCCGGCAGCTTCGGCAAGCTGTAGCTGCGTCATAAGGTTTGCGTACATATGCTGCTTAATTCTGAGTGTGTTAATCTTCATGTTTTCACCTCGATATTATCATTTGCTTTTATTATATTTCAAGCATATGCTAATGTCAACACAAATCTATGCTATTCATTATCTTTTGCTTGAACCGCGAAGTGTTTGAGTGTATGATATATTAGAGGTGATAGCATGATAACAATAGGCGAAGCTATACAGGCCGCCCGCAAAGAAGCAGGATTAACACAAGTACAGCTTGGCAAGCGGTTAGGGGTTTCTGGAGCAATGATTGGACAATGGGAAAACGATCTTAGGAAACCAAAGTCAGAAACTCTTGGAAGAATTGCAGATGCATTAGGCGAACCATTCATGAAGTTTTATTCGCAACATTTGAATGGATGGTCAGAAAAAACAGTGGAACTACTTGAATTAATGCGTGCTGAAGATGCAGCGCATCTTGATCAACTAATAGAAGAAGCAGATGAGATATTTCAAGAGCGTATTGTATCATTTACACATTCGCCGATTGGAAAATCAATTATTTATTGGTTTTATGAACTAAATGAACTAGGGCAGAAAGAAGCGGAAAAGCGAATGTATGAGCTTACGGAAATTCCAAAATATCAATGTGCAGCGCCCGAGAATATGCAGCTCGAAGATGCCACCAGAAATGAGAATCCGCCAGAGGGCGAAAAAAAGCCCAATGACGGCGAATAAAAACAAAAACCGCCCACGCAGAAGCATGAGCGGTAAAAGGATGTGAGAACATGAACGCTATAATATATGCCCGGTTTTCATCAGACCGGCAGAACGAAGCCAGCATAGACGCGCAGGTCAGAGCTTGCACAGAATACGCAGATCGGCACGGCCTGACCGTGACCGGCATATACGCAGATGAGGCCATAAGCGGCAAGGAATCAAAGACAGCAGCCAGAGCGCAGTATCAGAAGATGCTCAGAGACGCGCACAAGGGGCTTTTCAGCGTCATTCTCATCCACAAGTATGACAGAGTAGCCCGCAGCCTTGCAGAGCACGTAAACCTCGAAGGACGGCTTAAGGCGGATAATATAGAGCTGGTAGCCGTGGCGCAGGACTTCGGCAACACGTCAGAGGCTAAAATCATGCGTGCACTCATGTGGTCTATGTCTGAATACTATCTTGATAACCTTTCGGCAGAAGTGCAGAAAGGCCATAGGGAAACCGCTCTGAAGGGCTTACACAACGGTGGTTATGCTCCGTTTGGTTACGATGTGGTAAATCAGCAGTATGTTATTAACGAGCTGGAAGCGGCCTACGTGCGCCGTATCTTCACCGCTGCACAAGAGGGATGCGGCTTTAAAGACATTATAACTGATCTTGAGGCAGCCGGGATCACCGGCAAGCGCGGAAAGCCTATCAAATACACGCAGATTTATGAGATGCTGAGAAATGAGAAATATACCGGCGTATATCTGTACACGCCTCAGGAAGCCACAAAACGCGCTCAGCGAAGGCAGAAGCCTGAAGCAATACGGGTAGAAGGTGCTATACCGGCAATTGTCACTAAGGCGCAATTTATGGAGGTACAAAAGATAATGGACAGCAGAAAGAACGCAGGCCGCAAGGCTGACTATATGTGCAGCGGCCTTGTATATTGCTCATGCGGGGCAAAGATGCACGCTTGCAAGAGCACGCGCAAAGGACACACTTATTATCGCTATGTATGCTCTGAACATTGCGGACGGCCTACGGTGCTCATGTCAGCAGTCGACGAAGCAGCTATTCGTTACCTTCGTGAGCTGCTCTCTGAGCCGAACCAAATGCTTATAACCGCAGCCATGCGCAGATATCAGAGCGACAGTAAAAACCGTTTGACGGCGTTCTATGACGTTTTGAACGCAAGAATAGCCGAGAAGCAGAAAGAATATGACACGCTGCTGAAAAATCTTTCCTCCGGTGTGCTGCCGTCTGACGTTGTTGCAGATATCGGCCAGCGCATGACAGAGATCAAGGATGAGATTAAAGCGCTGGAAGCGACAGAGCCGCCGGAAGATTACACGGTTGATACAATCACGCGGTGGTTGAATGCCTTGAAAAACAATCCGGATGAAAAGGCCGTAAAGCTGCTTGTGAAGCGAATTGACGTTTCCGGAGATAAAAAGAACAACGTGTTCAACATACAAAGCACATTGAACACGTTGTTGGAAATAATGGTTGCGGAGACAGGATTTGAACCTGCGACCTCCGGGTTATGAGCCCGACGAGCTACCGAACTGCTCCACTCCGCGATATGAACTTGACCCTCAAGGCTCATATACTATAACATATGAGCCTTGGGTTGTCAAGTGTTATTTTTATCGCTCCGAAGCGGAAGATTCTTCCTCTTCTGCGGCGTCCAGTGTCTTGGCGGCCTCGGCGCGGCCATTTTGCAGCTTGAGCTCGGTGAGAATGTCCGCCAGCAGCTCGTCCGTGGTCGGCTTGACCGGGGCTTCCGGTTCGGGCTCCTTTTCTTTCTTGCGGTTGAAGCGGTTGATGATCTTCACCATCCAGAACACGACGAGCGAAATACACAGGAAGTTGATGATGGACATGATAAGATCGCCGATCGGGAACACGCCGATGTTCAGGCCGGAGAAGTCCAGCCCGCCGATGATGAGCGAGATGAGCGGATTGATGATATCGTTGACGAGCGCGGTGACGATGGCCGTGAACGCGCCGCCGACAACGACGCCGACGGCCAGGTCAATGACGTTGCCGCGTGAGATGAATACCTTGAATTCATCGAGCCAACCGGGCTTTTTCATGATGCTGCCTCCCCTGTTTTCTTTGTCGTTTCAGTGCTTGGGTACGAGGACTTCCGTGCCGCCCATGTACGAGCGCAGCACCTCGGGAATGACGACGCTGCCGTCGGGCTGCAGGTTGTTCTCGAGGAACGCGATGAGCATACGCGGCGGGGCGACGCAGGTGTTGTTGAGCGTGTGGGCGAGATAATTCTTGCCGTCCTTGCCCTTGATGCGGATGTGCAGGCGGCGGGCCTGCGCATCGCCGAGGTTCGAGCAGGAGCAGACCTCAAAGTACTTCTGCTGGCGCGGGCTCCAGGCCTCGATGTCACAGGACTTGACCTTCAGGTCGGCAAGGTCGCCGGAGCAGCACTCGAGCTGGCGCACCGGGATATCCAGGCTGCGGAAGAGCTCGACGGAGTAGCGCCAGAGCTTCTCGTACCAGTCCATGCTCTCCTCCGGGCGGCAGACGACGATCATCTCCTGCTTTTCAAACTGGTGGATGCGGTACACGCCGCGCTCCTCGATGCCGTGCGCGCCTTTTTCCTTGCGGAAGCAGGGCGAATAGGACGTCATCGTCTGCGGCAGCTGATCCTCGGTGAGGATCTGATCGATGTAGCGGCCGATCATGGAGTGCTCGCTCGTGCCGATCAGATAGAGGTCCTCGCCCTCGATCTTGTACATCATGGCGTCCATGTCCGTCTGGCTCATGACGCCCTCGACCACGTTGCCGTGGATCATGAACGGCGGGATGCAGTAGGTAAAGCCCTTGCCGATCATGAAATCGCGCGCGTAGGCCAGCACGGCCTCGTGCAGGCGGGCGATGTCGCCCATGAGATAGTAAAATCCGTTGCCGGAGACGCGGCGCGCGGCGTCGAGATCAATGCCGTCGAAGCGCTCCATGATCTCCGTGTGGTACGGGATCGGGAAATCCGGCACGACGGCCTCGCCGAAGCGCTGCACCTCCACGTTGCAGCTGTCGTCCGGGCCGAGCGGCACGCTGGGGTCGATGATCTGCGGGATGGTGAGCATGATCTTGTGGATCTTGGCCTCGAGTTCCTCCTCCTGCTTTTCAAGCTCGGCCAGACGCGCCGCCTGCGCCGTGACCTGTGCCTTGACGGCCTCGGCCTCTTCGAGCTTGGACGGGTCCTTTTTCGCTTGCCCCATGAGCATGCCGATCTTTTTCGACAGGCTGTTGCGCTCAGCGCGCAGATTCGACGCCTCGTTGATGGCGGCGCGGTTGGCCTTGTCGAGCTCGATCACTTCGTCGACGAGCGGGAGCTTGGCGTCCTGAAATTTTTTGCGGATGTTTTCCCGAACGAGATCGGGGTTTTCGCGGATCAGTCGAATGTCAATCATGGTGTCTCTGTCTCCTCATTCTATGTGTATCAGTTTCTGCGGCCGATGGCCTCGAGCGCCTGCAGCAGCGCCTCGCGGTCGTCCGCGTCGTAGTATTCCAGTTCGATGCGCCCGGTCTTTCGGCCCTGCGTCATGCGCACCTTGCGGCCGAGCACCTGCTCGAGATGCCGCGCGCATTCGCCGAGATAATCCACACCGGCGGCCTTTTTTGCCGGTTTTTCCTGCGTATCCTTCAGTAATTGCGCGGCCAGCGCTTCCGCCCGGCGCACGGACAGACCCTTTTCAATCACGGTTTTTGCCGCGGCAAGCTGCATTTCCGGGTCGTTGAGCGGCAGGAGCGCGCGCGCGTGTCCGGCGGACAGCGTGCCGTCCTCGACGAGCTTCAGCACCGGCTCGGACAGGGCCAGCAGCCGTGTCGCATTCGCAACAGCGGGACGTGACTTGCCCACGCTCTGCGCCACATCATCCTGCGTCATGCCGTAGACGTCCTGCAGGGCGCGGTAGCCCTTCGCCTCTTCAATGGGATTCAGATCCTCGCGCTGGAGGTTTTCGACCAGCGCCATCTCCATGGCGCGCTGCTCGTCCGCTGTCAGGATGCGCACCGGCACTTCCTTGAGCCCGGCCATGCGGCTGGCGCGCCAGCGGCGCTCGCCCGCGATGATCTGATAAAATCCGCCATCGAGCGGCCGGACCGTGATCGGCTGGATGAGCCCATACGTCCGGATGGATTCTGCGAGCATTTCCAGTGCCTCCGGGTCAAAGTGCTTGCGCGGCTGGTCGGCGCGCGGCTCGATCTTCTCGATCGGCAGCAGGTCGGGCGCTGTCTCCTCGCGTTCCGGCTGCGGGGCCGGATATTCCTCCCCGAAGAGCGCGCCGAGGCCCATGCCGAGACCCTTCTTTCCGTCTTTACCCATGTTCCACCTCCGCTGCGGCCGCCGCGGCCGCGGCCTCCGCCGCTTTTGCCGCCTTTTCCTCGCGCTTGATGAGCTCACCCGCCAGATGCAGGTACGCCCGCGCACCCTTCGACTCTTTGTCGTAGGCGATGGCGGGTTTGCGGTGGCTCGGCGCCTCGGACAGGCGCACGTTGCGCGGGATCATGGTCTTGTAGACCTTTTTGCCGAAGAATTTGCGCACCTCGTTCACGACCTGATCGGACAGCTTCGTGCGGCCGTCGTACATGGTCATGACGATGCCCTGCACCGTCAGTTCCGGATTCAGGCGCTTATTGCACATTTTGATGCTGCGCATGAGGTCGGCAATGCCCTCGAGCGCGTAATATTCGCACTGCACCGGGATAAGCACGCTGTCGGCCGCGACGAGCGCGTTGATCGTCAGCAGCTCGAGCGACGGCGGACAGTCAATGAGGATGAAGTCGTAATCGTCCTGCACCGCGGCGAGCGCAGTTTTCATGATGTATTCCCGCTGCTCGGAGCTCACGAGCTCCACGGAGCAGCCGGAGAGATTCATATTTGCCGGCAGCACGTCGCCGTATTTCGTGCTGCGGATGCAGTCGGCGGCGGCTGCGCCGTTCATCAGCATGTCGTAGCAGTTGGGCGTCGCGGTCTTGTCCACGCCCATGCCGGAGGTGCTGTTGCCCTGTGGGTCGCAGTCGACGAGGAGCACGCGCCGCCCGCGCTTTTTGAGCGCGCAGGTCAGATTCACGCACGTGGTCGTCTTGCCGACTCCGCCTTTCTGGTTGGCGACGGCAATGATTTTGCCCATGGTTTGCCTCCTGAATCGTGTTTGCAGCTATTATAACAGCGTGCGGCCGCGTTTTCAACCGCTTGGAGGCACTGCGGCAAATTTTTGTGATGTTTCACGTGAAACAATGCGAAATCCGGCGGGCGTGTTTCACGTGAACCATTGCCTCAGGACAGGAACATATCCACGTCGCCGATGGTCAGCCCGTCGTGCAGCGCGAGATTGATGCCGTAGCCGATGAGTTTGGCCGCATCACGCACTACGGTGTCGATATCGCGCGGTGTGACGAACATCTGCTCTGCGCGGGGGTCGTCCGAAAAGCCGCCGGCGTCAATGACGGTCGGCAGGCCGATGGCCGCGACCGGAATGCCGAGCGTGTCGCGGCTGAGACCGGCGCGGTCATTGCCGACGCCGCTGCCGGGCGTGATGCCGGTGTCCGTGAGCTGGACGGTGCGGCCGAGACGGTCGAGCTCCGCGCAGGCGAGTGCGTCTACGGCGATGATGGCGTCTGGGTGCAGGTGGACCGCGAGCGCGCGGATCATATCGGCGGATTCCACGCCCGTCGTGCCGAGCACGCCGGCCGCGAGCGCGGCCACGGGGCGGAACTGTCCGAAATGCTCCGGCAGTTGCTCGCGCAGGTGGCGCGTGACCATGACGCTGTCGATCGCGTCCGGGCCGACGGCGTCGGGCGTGATCGCCCGGTTGCCGAGACCGACAACGAGCACGGAAGCGTCCGGCATCAGCGGCAGCACGCGGCGCAGCAGCTCGGCGAGCGTCTGCGCCGCGTTTTCAAACGCATCGTCCTCGCGCCGCAGCAGCGGGTCGAGCGCGAGGGTGTAGTAGTCGCCGGTTGGTTTACATAACGCATTTTCGCCGGCGGCGTCGAGCACGTGCACCTCGGTCACGGAAAAGCCGCGGCGGTTCGTCTCCTCGGCGCGCACGCCGGGCAGTTCCGTGACGGCGGCTGCGCTGCGGTGGATGGCTTCGGCCTCGACGGCGAGGTCGGTGCGGGGAAAATTCGGCATAACAGACTCCTTTCTGACGCCACATCTTGTGGCTCACTGGAAGCGTTGCCACAAATGGATACATTTATAATGAAAATCGAAAAAAGTGCTTGCAATTTGAAGGGTTTGATGATATCATCAACACTTGCAGAACATTGCACGGTCATACCCATGACTGAATTTTATAGGAGGAGGTGGCGATTGAGAAATGCCGAACATCAAGTCCGCAATGAAGAGAGACGAAAAGTCCAAGCTGCAGAATCTGAAAAACAAGGCTGAGAAATCCGCCCTGAAGACCAACCTGAAGAAGTTTGATGCGGCTGTTGCCGAAGGCAACCGTGACGCAGCCGTCAGTACCTATAAAGTTGCTGTCCAGGCTGTTGACCGCGCGGCCGGCAAGGGCCTGATCCACAAGAACAACGCAGCGCACAAGAAGTCTGCGATGGCTCAGAAAATGAACGAGCTTGGCTGATCCACAGAATCTCGGGGGCATGGCAGTTTGCCATGCCCTTTTTGCTACCCCGACAGGAGGCTGATTATGAAAAAACGTATGATGCTGATCATCAACCCCATGGCCGGACGCAGCGGCTACAAGACCGGCTTCGGCGAGGTGATGAACATTCTCGACAGCGGCGGATACCTGACGACGGTGTACTTCACGCAGGGCCGCGGCGACGCGACCGTGTTTGCCGCGCAGCACGCGGCGGAGTATGACACCGTGGCCTGCATCGGCGGCGACGGCACGCTCAGCGAGGTCGTCTCGGGCCTGATGCAGGTGCCGAACCCGCCTCCGCTGGGCTATATCCCGATGGGCACGACGAACGATGTGGCCTCGACGCTCGGCCTGCCGAAAAACGCGACGGACGCGGCCCTGCGCATCGTGACCGGCACGCCGACGGCGTTTGATGTCGGCAGCTTCGGCGAGCAGAGCTTTTTCACCTACGTCGCGGCGTTCGGCGCGTTCACGGCCGTGAGTTATGAGACGCCGCAGAACGAAAAGCAGGCGCTCGGCCACCTGGCCTACGTGCTCGAGGCGATGGGCCGGCTCAACGCCATCGACCATTACTGCGCGCACGTGGAGTACGACGGCGGCACGGTCGACGGCGACTTCATCTTCGGCGGCGTGTCGAACTCGACCTCCGTGGCCGGCATGGTGCGCCTGCGCAAGGACCTTGTGAGTCTGGGCGACGGCCTGTTTGAGACGCTGCTCATCCGCCGTCCGAAGCAGTTCGGCGACCTGAGCCGCATCATCACGGGCGTGCTCAACCAGTATTACGACAACGAGAACGTCATCCTCGTGCAGTCGAAGAATCTGCGCTTCACATTTGAAGAGCCCGTGGCGTGGACGCGCGACGGTGAGGCCGGCGGCGTGACGACGGACGTGACGCTGCGCAACAACCACGCTGCGATCCACATCATCGCATAACAGCGAATCTCTGAGCAAAACCGGCGGGAAATCCGCCGGTTTTGTGTTTGTGCGCGCAAGAAGCGGTTGAAAAAAACGCGCATTGTGCGTATAATAAGGAAGTTATCTCTCAAAATCCATCGGAAACGAGGCTGATGATATGAAAAGACAGCGCATCGCCGGCATCTATGCATCCCCGGAGGCCTTCGGCGGCCAGACTCTGACCGTCTGCGGCTGGGCGCGCACGATCCGCGACATGAAGAATTTCGGCTTTATCGAGCTCAACGACGGCAGCTGCTTCAAGAGCCTGCAGGTTGTGCTCGAGCGCGGCAAGCTCGAAAATTACGACGAGGTCGCCCGCCAGAACGTCGGCGCGGCGTTCATCGTGCACGGCGAGCTCGTGCTCACGCCGGACGCCAAGCAGCCGTTTGAGCTCAAGGCCGACAGCGTTACGGTCGAGGGCGTGTCCGCGCCGGACTATCCGCTGCAGAAAAAGCGCCACAGCGTGGAGTTCCTGCGCACGATCCAGCATCTGCGTCCGCGCACGAACCTCTTCAGCGCGACGTTCCGCGTCCGCAGCGTGGCCGCGCAGGCGGTGCACACGTTCTTCCAGGACCGCGGCTTCGTCTACGTCCAGACCCCGATCATCACGGGCTCTGACTGTGAGGGCGCGGGCGAGATGTTCCGCGTCACGACGCTCGACCTCGACAATCTTCCGCGCACGGCGGACGGTAAGGTCGATTTCTCCAAGGATTTCTTCGGCAAGAGCACGAACCTGACCGTGTCCGGCCAGCTCAACGCCGAGAACTTCGCGCTCGCCTTTGGCGACGTGTACACCTTCGGCCCGACGTTCCGCGCCGAGAACTCCAACACCCAGCGCCACGCCGCCGAGTTCTGGATGATCGAGCCGGAGATGGCGTTTGCCGACCTCGACGACGATCTCGAGTGCATGGAGGCGATGGTGAAGTTCATCATCAACACCGTGCTCGAAAAGTGCCCGCAGGAGATGGAATTTTTCAATTCCTTCGTGGACAAGGGCCTGCTCGAGCGCCTGCGCAACGTGGTGGACAACGATTTCGGCCGCATCACGTATACCGACGCTGTGAAGCTGCTCAAAGACTCCGGCCACAAGTTCGACTACCCCGTTGAGTGGGGCATCGACCTGCAGACGGAGCACGAGCGCTACCTGACCGAGCAGGTGTTCAACAAGCCCGTGTTCGTCACGGATTATCCGAAGGAGATCAAGGCGTTTTACATGCGCATGAACGACGACGGCAAGACTGTCGCCGCGGCGGACTGCCTTGTGCCGGGCATCGGCGAGATCATCGGCGGCAGCCAACGCGAGGAGCGGCTCGACCTGCTCACGAAGCGCATGCAGGAGCTTGGCCTGCGCGAGGAAGACTACTGGTGGTATCTTGATCTGCGCCGCTACGGCAGCTGCCGCCACGCCGGCTTCGGTCTCGGCTTTGAGCGCATGGTCATGTACCTGACCGGCGTGAGCAACATCCGCGATGTGGAGCTGCACCCGAGAACGGTGGGCAACGCGGAATTCTGATCGGCCCGTTTTGACCGGGACCGCCCCCGCAGGGGCGGTCCCGTCCTTTTTGTCTG
>OGYJ01001387.1_pt1 | contig 19439 bp, 19 predicted proteins | sample 1576531 | NCBI WGS metagenome assembly OGYJ01 (sample SAMEA3541574, study PRJEB24748) | human gut metagenome | biome: human gut; feature: human-associated habitat; material: faeces | place: China | collected 2012 | reverse complement strand
TCCGGGATAAAATGTTTTCCGGTTGTCTCAGATAAGAAAGAAAAAGAGGGGATTTCTTTTGAGGATTCATGGGGGATGTCCCGCAGTTATGGGGGAAAACGGCTCCATGAGGGGACGGATTTAATGCCACCGAAAAATCAAAGAGATACGTTTGCTGTTGTAAGTGTCTGTGATGGTGTTGTGGAAAAAATCGGATGGCTGGAATTAGGCGGCCACCGCATTGGAATCCGCAGTAAAACGGGCACTTATTTTTATTATGCTCATCTTTCTTCCTACGCGGAGGGGATGAAACAGGGAAAGACTGTGAAAGCGGGCGAGCTGCTAGGTTATATGGGAGACAGCGGTTATGGAAAAGAGGGAACGGTTGGAAAGTTTCCGGTTCATCTGCATTTTGGAATTTACTTTACGGCAGGTGACAAAGAAATTAGTGTGAACCCGTAACCAACTCTAAAGGCGATGAATGAACCTCTTTCCACCGCACGGTTTTTGTGATAAACTTTATTTGTGTGTAAAAAGCATGATTTAAGAAAGGAAAGAAAATGATGTACGAAAAATGTACCTTGGGATATCTTACGAAACGTAAGAAAGCAGAAATTTTATGGATTGTATTTTTTGTAGTGCTTGGCGTTGCTATTTTTTTAACCGGATATTTGTGGAGTGGTGTGCGTGCAAATATTTTTACTGTAATGGCAGTGTTACTCGTGCTTCCGGCGGCGAAACATCTGGTTGCGCTGATTGCGATGTTTCGTAAAAAAGGAGTTACGAAAGAGCGGTATGATAAAGTAAAAACGGCAGCAGGACAAGCGGTTTTGTATACCGATTATGTATTTACCTCGACGGAAAAAATTATGCATTTAGACTTTTTGCTTGTGAAAAATGGTAATGTTCTTGGCGTGATTGCGAAGTCCAAACAGGATGTGCCGTATTTGAAACAATATTTGACGGATGTTGTGAAAAAGACGGCACCGTCGTATCATGTGCGCTTGTTTGAGTCGGATGAAAAACTGATTTCACACCTGCAGCGCTTAACGCAGGAAGAAGCGTCAGAAAATTCGGAAAAAACACTGGTGGATTATTTACATTCACTTGCGATGTAGTGGAGAAGACGATGAGAGAGGTGACGATTGGAGCAAAGGAAAGCGGACAGCGTTTTTCTAAGTTTCTGGAAAAGTATTTCAAAGAGGCGCAGACAAGTTTTTTGTATAAAATGCTGCGAAAGAAAAATATCAAGCTAAATGACAAAAAGGCAACGGGCAGTGAAATGCTGCAAACGGGCGATAAAGTAACTGTGTATTTTTCAGATGAGACCTTTGAGAAATTTCGCGGAGAGACTAAAAAAGTGATTTATCCGGTAATAGATTTGGATATTGTTTATGAAGATGAGGATGTCCTGATTGTGAATAAGCCTGCCGGTATGTTGTCTCAAAAGGCGAAGCCTCAGGATGTTACACTTGTAGAATATATACTTGGTTATTTACAGAAAAAAGGTGAGTGGTCACCGAAAGACAGCCTGAAACCGGGGATTTGCAACCGGCTTGACAGGAATACAAGTGGTCTTGTGATTGCCGGGAAAAGCCTTCGGGGCCTGCAAAAAATGTCGGAGCTTTTAAAAGACCGAACGATGGATAAGTACTATCTTACAATTGTGGAAGGTGTTATGAAAGAACATTCGGTTGTCCGCGGATACTTAAAAAAGGATGAACAGACAAACCGGGTTCAGATTTTTTCGGAAGACGGAGAAGACCGCGTGTGGATTGAGACCGGGTATGAGCCGTTACGGACCAATGGCACAGTAACACTTTTGAAAGTGAAGCTGGTGACGGGCAAGACGCATCAGATTCGCGGACATCTGGCATCTTTGGGACATCCGCTATTGGGGGATGTAAAATATGGTGCAGCAAAGAGAGCGGATATGAAGCATTATTTTTTGCATGCGAAAACATTGTGTTTTCCTGAAAATATGGGAGAACTTAAAAATCTTTCAGGCAGGGTAGTAACGGCAAAAGAGCCGGATTACTTTGCGAAGAAAATAAATAAACAATTTGGAAAGTGAGGAAAAAATATGAAACGTGCAGTGATTTTATTTGCAGAAGGATATGAAACCGTGGAGGCGCTTTTAGTCGTTGATTTACTGCGCCGTGGCGGTGTGGAAGTGACGATGGCTTCAATTACAGAAGATGAATTTGTGAGAAGTTCACATGGCGTAAATGTTGAGATGGACGCTGTTTTAGGAGAAGTGGATGTACTTGATTATGACGCTGTCATTCTTCCGGGAGGAATGCCGGGAACCATTAATTTGGGTGAAAGCGATGCAGTCAGAAAGGCAATTCTTGCTATGAATGATGCCGGAAAAATTGTTGCAGCCGTGTGTGCGGCACCTGGAGTTCTTGGTAAATATGGTTTGCTAGAAGGAAAGACGGCATGCAGTTTCCCACAACATGAAAAGAATTTGATTGGTGCAACGGTAGTTCGTGAGCCGGTCGTTGTTGACGGTAATATTGTGACAAGCCGCGGTCTTGGAACAACGATGGATTTTGGTTTGAAATTATTGGAGCTGCTTGAGGGAAAAGAAAAGTCAGACGAAATTGCACATAAAACTGTGTACCGGGAGAAAAATTAATGGCAACCTGGAATTCGAGAGGACTTCGCGGTTCTTTTTTGGAAGAACTCATAAATATGACAAATGACAAATACCGCTCGCAGAAACTGGCACTAGTGCAGAAAGTGCCAACGCCGATTAAACCGATTACGATAGACCAGACAACAAGACATATTACGCTTGCCTACTTTGAACAAAAAAGTACGGTGGATTACATCGGGGTCGTTCAGGGGATTCCGATTTGCTTTGATGCATGTGGCCTTCGGCGTTCGTGCAGTACGGAGAGGTCGCGCCGGGGTTGCCCCAGATGGACGAGCAGCCAGTGGCGTTGGAAATATACATCTTGTCGCCGAACAGCTGGGTGACGAGGCGGGCGTAGCTGGTCTCGGCGCAGCCTGCGCAGGAGCCGGAGAACTCAAGCAGCGGCTTGCGGAACTGGCTGCCCTTGACGTCGGCGGTCTGAAGCTCGGGCTTGTCGGTGACCTTTGCAACGCAGTAATCGAAAACATCCTGCTGCGCAAGCTCTTCTTCCTGCGGAACCATCTTGATGGCCTGCACCTTCTCGGGGCAGACGCTGACGCAGACGCCGCAGCCCATGCAGTCGAGCGGAGAAATGGCCATCGTGAACTGATAGACGCCCTTGCCCTTGCCGGCCTTGACCGGAACGATCTTGGCGGCTGCCGGTGCGTTCTTGGCCTCTTCCTCGGTCAGAGCGAAGGGACGGATGGTCGCGTGCGGGCAGACATAAGCGCAGTTGTTGCACTGGATACACTTGCTGGAATCCCAGGTCGGAACTGCGACGGCGACACCGCGCTTCTCGTAAGCGGCTGCGCCCAGCTCGAACTGGCCGTCCACATGGTCCATGAACGTGGAGACGGGCAGGCTGTCGCCATCCATCTTGCCGACCGGGAAGAGAATGTTCTTGACCTGCTTGACAAGCTCGGGCTTGCCCTCGAGCTTGTGATCGACGACCACGTCCTCGGCGTTCGCCCAATCGGCGGGAACGTCGATCTTGACGTAGGCGGTCGCGCCGGCGTCGATGGCCTTGTGGTTCATCTCAACGACGTCCATGCCCTTCTTGGCGTAGGACTGCGTTGCCTTTTCCTTCATGTACTGAATGGCGTCCTCTTCGGGCAGAACCTTTGCCAGAGAGAAGAACGCGGACTGAAGGATGGTGTTGGTGCGCTTGCCCATGCCGATGGACTGGGCAAGGTCGATGGCGTTGATGGTGTAGAGCTGGATGTTGTTCCTGGCAATGTAGCGCTTGGAGGCGGCGTCCAGATGATGGGCAAGCTCCTCCGGCGTCCACTGGCAGTTGATCATGAACACGCCGCCGGGCTTGACGTCACGGACGATCGGGAAGCCCTTGGTGATGTAGGACGGGTTGTGGCAGGCGACGAAGTCGGCCTTGTTGATGTAGTACGGGCTCTTGATGGGCTTGTCGCCGAAGCGCAGATGGCTGATGGTGACGCCGCCGGTCTTCTTGGAGTCGTACTGGAAGTACGCCTGAACGTTCTTGTTGGTGTGGTCGCCGATGATCTTGATGGAGTTCTTGTTCGCGCCGACGGTGCCGTCGCCGCCCAGACCCCAGAACTTGCACTCGATGGTGCCTTCGGCTGCGGTGTTCGGGCAGTTCTTGTCCTCTTCGAGGGACAGGTGGGTGACGTCGTCCACGATGCCGATGGTGAACTGATGCTTCGGCTCGTCCTTGGCCAGCTCGTTATAAACGGCAAAGACGGATGCGGGAGGCGTATCCTTCGAACCCAGACCGTAGCGGCCGCCGATGATGGTCGCCTTGACGCCGGCGTTGGCAAGCGCGGTGACAACGTCCATGTAGAGCGGCTCGCCCAGAGCGCCCGGCTCCTTGGTGCGGTCGAGGACGGCGATCTTCTTGGCGGTAGCCGGGATGGCTGCAACCAGCTTGTCGCCGCAGAACGGACGGTAGAGGCGGCACTTGACGAGGCCGACCTTTTCGCCGTGTGCGTTCATGTAGTCGATGACCTCCTCTGCCACGTCGCAGATGGAGCCCATGGCGATGATGACGCGGTCAGCGTCGGGAGCGCCGTAGTAGTTGAAGAGCTGATAGTCGGTGCCGAGCTTTTCGTTGACCTTGCCCATGTACTTCTCAACGATGGCGGGCAGAGCGTCATAGAACTTGTTGCAGGCCTCACGGTGCTGGAAGAAGATATCGCCGTTCTCGTGGCTGCCGCGGGCAACAGGACGCTCGGGGTTCATGGAGTGCTTGCGGAACGCCTCGACAGCGTCCATATCGCACATTTCCTTGAGATCCTCGTAATCCCAGACAGCGACCTTCTGGATCTCGTGAGAGGTACGGAAGCCGTCGAAGAAGTTCAGGAACGGAACCTTGCCTTCGATCGCGGCCAGATGCGCGACGGGGGACAGATCCATGACCTCCTGCGGGTTGGTCTCGCAGAGCATTGCGAAGCCGGTCTGACGGCAGGCCATAACGTCGGAGTGATCGCCGAAGATGTTCAGCGCGTGGGTGGAAACGGTACGGGCGGAAACATGGAACACGCAGGGAAGCTGCTCAGCCGCGATCTTATACATGTTCGGGATCATCAGCAGCAGGCCCTGGGAGGCCGTGTAGGTGGTGGTCAGAGCGCCGGCGCCCAGAGAGCCGTGGACAGTACCGGCCGCACCGGCCTCAGACTGCATTTCCACGACCTTGACGGTGGAGCCGAAGATGTTCTTCAGTCCGGCCGCAGACCACTGGTCAACAAGGTCGGCCATGGGAGACGACGGCGTAATGGGGTAGATGCCGGCGACTTCGGTAAACGCATAGGATACGTGCGCCGCGGCATTGTTGCCGTCCATCGTTTTGAACTTACGAGCCAATTTCAATTACCTCCTAATAGTAATTACATAATTGTACCACATAATCATAACACACTTTTTTGTCAAAGTAAATGAGAAATCCTGTACGCAGCCCAGAAAAACCGGAAATATCGACTGTAAATTTGAGGGAAACTCGGAATGCAGCCGCCTTGAGAATTTCCTGTTGGTTTTTTGCCGGAAATGCGGTATGATAGAACTGGAAGAAGAAAAACGAAGCGGTACCGCTGCGCGGCGAGGCCGTCTCTGCTGAGACGCGCGGTATCGAAAAACGGAAGAGGAGGCGCCGCTATGCTCAGTCATGTGCGTTCCATGGGACTGCTCGGGATCGAGGGCTATGAGGTCTCGGTGGAGTGCTTCATCACGAACGGACTGCCGGCTTTTGATGTGGTCGGGCTTCCGGACGCAGCGGTCAAGGAATCGCGTGAGCGCGTGCGCGCCGCGATCAAAAACTGCGGCTTCAAATTCCCGGTCAGCCGGATCACGCTGAATCTGGCTCCGGCCGGAACGAAAAAGAGCGGCACGCTCTACGACCTGCCGATCCTGCTGGGAATTCTGGCGGCATCGGAGCTGGTGAAGCTGCCGAAAACGCCCTGCGCGTTTCTGGGAGAGCTGAGCCTACAGGGAGAGCTGCGGCCGGTGAGCGGCGTGCTGCCGATGGCGCTGGCTGCGAAGGACTGCGGCGTGAAGGAGCTGTATGTGCCGGAGGAGAACGCCGCCGAAGCGACGCTGGCAGGCGGCCTGACGGTCTATGGCGTCCGCTCCGTGCGGCAGCTGATCGCGCATTTGCAGGGGACGGAGCGCATGGAGCCGGCCGCGCCGTGGGAGGCGGAGAGCCTCCGGCCGGAGCTGCCGGATTTCCGGGATGTGAAGGGGCAGGAAAACGTCAAGCGCGCGCTGGAGATCGCGGCGGCGGGCGGACACAACGTCCTGCTCATCGGCCCGCCCGGCTCCGGCAAGAGTATGCTGGCAAAGCGCCTGCCGTCCATCCTGCCGGACATGACGCGCGAGGAGTCACTGGAGGTCACGAAGATCTATTCCGTGATGGGGATGCTCCGGAGCGGTGAGCCGCTGGTGCAGACGCGGCCCTTTCGCAGCCCGCACCACACCGTTTCTGCCGTCTCACTGGCGGGCGGCGGCTCGAATCCGAAGCCGGGCGAAATCTCGCTGGCGCACCGGGGCGTCCTGTTTCTCGACGAATTCCCGGAGTTTCACCGCGATACGCTTGAGGTGCTGCGGCAGCCCATTGAGGACGGAGCCGTGACGATCTCGCGCGTGCAGGGGTCGGTGACGTATCCGTGCCGGTTCATGCTGGTCTGCGCGATGAATCCGTGCAAATGCGGCTGGTACGGCGACCCGAGCGGGCGGTGTACCTGCTCGCAGGCGTCGGTCGATCAGTACCTCGGACGGATCTCCGGCCCGATGCTCGACCGCATCGATCTGATCGTCGAGGTCCCGGCCGTGCATTTTGAGGAGCTGAGCCGCCGAACGACGGCGGAGCCGTCCTGCGAGATTAAAAAGCGCGTCGAGGCGGCGCGCGCCATCCAGCGCGAGCGCTTCGGGGCGGATTCCGCGCGCTGCAACGCGCAGATGGAGCCGGCAGACCTGCGCGCGAGCTGTGCGCTCGACGAGGCCTGCACGAGCCTGATGAAAACGGCCTTTGAGCGCCTCGGCATGACGGCGCGGAGCTATGACCGGGTGCTGCGCGTGGCGCGCACCATCGCAGACCTTGACGGGTCGGCGGACATCCAGCCGCAGCACATCGCCGAGGCCGTGCAGTACCGCACGTTCCGGTTCGGAAACCAGTGAGCGGAACGGCTGCGGCCGTCCGGATACACACTATTGTGATTTATTTTATTTACAGATAGGAAATTGCCATGAAAGAAATGTTTTTGCTGAAGCTTGGCGAGATCGTGCTCAAGGGCGCGAACCGCCGTACCTTTGAGGAGACGCTCAAGAAAAATGTGCGCCGCACCGTGTCGCATTTCGGCGCGTTCAAGGTCTACATCATGCAGTCCACGGTCTACGTGGAGCCGCAGGCGGATGACTGCGACCTCGACGGTGCGTGGGAGGCGTGCGGACATGTGTTCGGCGTCAGCTCGATGTGCCGCTGCCGCGCGTGTGAAAAGGATCTCGACGCCATCTATCAGGCGGTCGTGGACTATCTCGGCGACGAGCTGAGCGTGCAGAGGAGCTTCAAGGTCGAGTCCAAGCGCTCGGACAAGTCCTTCCCGCTCAACTCCATCCAGATCTCGCAGGAGATCGGCGGCAGGCTCGCCGAGGCGTTCCCGCAGGTCGCGGTGGACGTTCACACGCCGGCTTATGTTGTGAACGTCGAGGTGCGCGACTTCGCAGCCTACATCCACGGCCCGGCAGTCCCGGGCGCGGGCGGCCTGCCCACCGGCACGGGCGGACGGGCGGCGGTGCTGCTCTCCGGCGGCATCGACTCGCCGGTCGCGGGCTACATGATCGCAAAGCGCGGCGTGGAGCTGGAGTGCATCCACTTCTTCTCCTATCCGTATACCTCCGAGCGCGCGAAGGAAAAGGTACTGGAGCTGGCGAAGCTCATGACGCGCTACTGCGGCCGGATGACGGTCGATGTGGTCGGCTTCACGGAAATCCAGGAGGCCATCCGCGACCACTGCCGCGAGGAGTATTTCACCATTATCATGCGCCGCTTCATGATGCGCATTTCCGAGGCCATCGCCCGCGACCACGGTGCGAAGTGCCTTGTGACCGGCGAAAACCTCGGTCAGGTCGCAAGCCAGACCATGGACGCGATGGCCGTGACCGGCGCGGTCGTCCACATGCCCATCTTCCATCCGCTGATCGGTATGGACAAGGAGGAGATCGTGACCATCGCGCGGAAAATCGGCACGCTGGATACGTCGATCCTGCCGTATGAGGATTGCTGCACGGTCTTTACACCGAAGCATCCCAAGACGAAGCCGTCCCTCGGACCGGTCGAGGCGGAGGAGGCCAAGCTCGACGTTGCGGGCCTGATCGCCCGCGCGATCGAGAATACGGAGAAGATCCAGGTGCGCTGGTATGAAAACTGAGGAATTGGCTGCGGACGTTCTGCGCATACTGGCACAGAGAGGGATGACGCTTGCGACGGCGGAATCCTGCACGGGAGGTCTGGTCGGAAAGCTCCTGACGGATATTCCGGGAAGCTCCGCCGTCTACATGGGCGGCGTGATCTCCTATACGAACGGCGTCAAGCAGCGCCTGCTCGGCGTCTCGGAGGAGACGCTGTGCGCGTACACGGCGGTCTCGCGCCAGACGGCGACGGAGATGGCAAAAGGTGCGCGAGAGGCGGTGTGCGCGGACGTGGGCGTTTCCGTGACCGGCCTTGCAGGCCCGGACGGAGACGGTACGGGCCGTCCCATCGGGCTTGTCTATATCGGGCTGGATATGAACGGCTTTTCCTACAATCAGGAGCTGCATCTGGCCGGAAGCCGCGCGCAGATCCGCGAGGATGCGGCGCGGGCGATTTTCGAGATGCTGCTGACGTATCTGTGAGCGCCGGACAGAGCGGGATGCACATTTCCGGGCGCAACGGCTCCGCAGCTTGTGGAAAAACAGGAGAAACTGCGGACGGAAATTGACTTCCGGCAAAAAATCAGTATAATGAGGACAACCGGCTGACGCAGCCGGGAAAATCAGGCAAAGAGGTATTGCAAAATGAAAAAAATGAGAATCACGGCGCTGATCCTCGCTGCGTGCATGCTGCTGGCACTGTTGGCGGGCTGCTCGAAGCAGGAGAATTCCGCCGATACGCAGGACGAGGTCACGCTGCCGATGACCGAAGAGCAAGAGCCCGTTGTGGACGGGCCGGAAATTCCCGACGATGATGAAGGGCCCGTGACCGTTGCCGATATGACCGGCCGCGAGATCACGCTGGAAAAGCCTGCTGACCGCATCGTTGCCCTGACCGCTTCGGACTGCGAGATCATCTACGCTCTTGGCGCGGGCGATAAGCTTGTCGGCCGCGGTGAATACTGTGACTATCCAGCCGAGGTCATGGACGTTCCGTCCGTGCAGTCCGGCTATGACACCAACATCGAGCAGATCCTTGCGCTGGAGCCGCAGGTGCTCGTGATGTCCACGATGGCGCAGAGCGAGGAGCAGATCCAGCAGCTTGAGAATGCGGGCGTCAAGGTCGTCGTCAGCGACGCACAGGACATCAAGGGCGTCTATGAAGCTGTCAATATGATCGGCAAGCTGCTTGGCAAGGAGAAGGAAGCGGATCTCATCTGCGATGCCATGCAGACGACGTTCGACGCCGTTTCCGCTCAGGTCACGGATGACGGCGAGGAAAAGACCGTTTACTTTGAGGTTTCTCCGCTGGAATACGGCCTGTGGACGGCCGGCAGCCACACCTTCATGGACGAGATCGCACAGATGCTCGGCCTCAAGAACGCGTTTGCCGATGTTGAGGGCTGGGCGGAGATCTCCGAGGAGCAGGTGCTTGAACGCAATCCGGACTATATCGTCACCATCACCATGTACTACGGCGAAGGCCCCACGCCGGTCGAGGAGATCGAATCCCGCGCTGGCTGGGAGAATGTGACGGCTGTGAAGAACGGCAAGATCCTGAACCTTCAGAACAACGAGCTGTCCCGTCCGTCTCCGAGACTGGCTGTCGGTGCACAGGAAATGTACGATTTCGTCTACGGCGAATAAGAAAGAACGAAGGGGGAACGCAGGTTCCCCCTTTCGGCAGTGATGGAGCAAAAAATGAAGGCACGGCCCGAACGACTTTCCATTTTACAATATCTGCTTCTGACGGCGGCGCTGCTGGCGGCGATGTGTCTCTGCGTCTGTCTTGGAAGCGTCAATATTCCGCTGCGTGAGACGCTGGCCGTGCTCGGCACGGCGCTGAGACGGGGCGCGGCGCCGGAGGGCGTTTCCGTACCCATCATTTTGCGTGTGCGCGTGCCGCGCGTCCTGTGCGTCGCACTCAGCGGAGCCGGACTTTCGCTGGCGGGCGCCTGTATGCAGGGACTGCTGCGCAATCCGCTGGCCGACGGCTCGACGCTCGGCGTCTCGTCCGGCGCAGCGCTGGGAGCGGTGATCGCCATTGCGTTCGGACTGAATTTCCCGTCGCTGCCGTTCGCGGGGACGACGGTCATGGCCGTGCTGTTCGCGTTTGGTTCGCTGGCGCTCATTCTGGCACTGGCGTACAAGCTCGACTACTCGCTCTCGACCAATACGATCATCCTGATCGGCGTGATCTACTCCATGTTTGTTTCGAGCGCCATGAGCATCCTTGTGACGTTCGCCTCGGACAAACTTAAGAGCATCACCTTCTGGACGATGGGCTCGTTTCAAGGCTCTACCTACGGAAACGCGGCGCTGCTGGCGGCGGCGTTGGCCGTCTGTGGGACGATCTTGTGCCTGCACGCGCGGGAGCTGAACGCCTTTGCCATCGGCGAGGACAACGCGCGGAACATCGGCGTAAACGTGCGCCGGGCGAAGCTCACGGTGCTCATTGCCGTTTCGGTGCTGATCGGTGTCTGCGTTTCGGTCGGCGGAACGATCGGCTTTGTCGGACTTGTGACGCCGCACATGGTGCGGATGCTCTCCGGCCCGAATCATAAGCGGCTGCTTCCGGCATCGATGCTTTCCGGCGCGACGTTCCTGCTGCTGGCGGACCTCGCGGCGCGGACGGTGCTGCGGCCGCGGGAGCTGCCCATCGGCGTGGTCACGAGCCTGATCGGCGCGGTCGTATTCATCTTCATTTTCTATCAGACGGGGAAGGAGCGCTGAGATGCTGGAGGCTCGGGAGCTTACCGTGCGGTACGGAGCGCTTACCATCGTGGACGGACTCAGCTTCCACGTCCGGGAGGGCGAATGGCTGATGATCGTCGGCCCGAACGGCGCGGGGAAATCCACGGCGCTCGGCGCGGTGACGCAGGCCGTCCCCTACACGGGAAGCGTGCTGCTGGACGGCGAGGATGTGAAAAAAATGAAGCCTGCGCAGCGGGCAAGGAAAATGGGCGTGCTGATGCAGAAAAATTTCGCGGGCTACGCCTTTACGGTAGAGGAGGTCGTGCGGCTGGGCCGCTATGCCTACGCGCCCGGCGTGCTCTCCGGACACGGTGCGGAGGACACGGAGGCGGTGGAGGAGGCTTTGAAGCGCACCGGCCTGACGGCGCAGCGCGGACAGTCTGTGCTGACACTCTCGGGCGGCGAGCTGCAAAGGACGTTCCTTGCGCAGGTGCTGGCGCAGAGGCCGCGGCTCCTGCTGCTCGACGAGCCGACGAACCATCTGGATCTGGTCTATCAGAAGCAGGTCTTTGAGCTGGTCGGTGAATGGCTCCGGACGCCCGGAAGGGCGGTCGTGTCGGTGGTACACGATCTGTCGCTGGCGAAGGCGTTCGGAACGCGGGCGCTGCTGCTCGATCACGGAAAAACAGCCGCCATGGGGCCGGTCGGAGAGGTGCTCTGCCCGGAAAAGCTCGACGGCGTATACAATATGGACGTTTCCGCATGGATGCGGAAAATGCTGGGACAATGGGAGTAAGCATGGACTTTGAGGCACTGAACAAAAAAATACTGCCGCCCGACGCGCAGGCGGAGAAGGCGGCCTGGGCGCACTGGGACGGCATTGCAAAGCCGCTGCGCGGATTGGGACGGCTGGAGGAGGCGGTCGTGCGCATCGCGGCGCTGACCGGAAGCGAAGAGGTGGAGCTTGGAAAGCGTGCCGTTCTGGTGCTCTGTGCCGACAACGGCGTGGTGGCGGAGGGTGTGACGCAGACGGACGCCTCCGTGACCGCGACGATGGCGGGCGAGATCGCAAAGCACCGTTCCTCGGTCTGCCGGATGGCGGCCCGGGCCGGAGCGGACGTGTTTGCCATCGACATCGGCATGAACCGGCGCGTCGAGGGCGTGCGGGACTGCCACACGGCGGACGGCACGCAGAATATGACAAAGGGGCCTGCCATGACGCGCGCACAGGCAGAGCAGGCCATTCAGACCGGCATGGAGCTGGCGCACGAATGCCGCGACGCCGGATACCGGCTGCTTGCGACCGGAGAAATGGGCATCGGCAACACCACGACCTCCAGCGCCGTGACCGCCGTTCTGCTCGGGCTTCCCATCGAGGAGGTGACGGGACGCGGCGCGGGCCTTTCTAACGAGGGGCTGATCCGCAAGCTCGACGCCATCCACCGCGCGATCGAGGTGAATCGCCCGGACGCGGCCGACCCGATGGACGTTCTGTGCAAGCTGGGCGGCTTTGACATCGCGGGCATGACGGGAATTTTCCTCGGCGGCGCGCTGTACCGCGTGCCGGTGCTGATCGACGGACTCATCAGCTCCGTCGCGGCGCTCCTTGCGGCGAGGCTCTGCCCGAACGCGCGGTGCGCGATGCTGGCAAGCCACTGTTCGGCGGAGCCTGCGGCAAGGCAGATCCTACAGGAGCTGGGCGTTCACGCCGTCCTTGACGCGGGGCTGAAGCTCGGCGAGGGAACGGGCGCGGTGTGCATGATGCCGCTGCTCGACATGGCGCTGGCGGTCTACCGCGATTCGGCGGGCTTTGCCGACGCGGGCGTGGGACAGTACACCGTCCAGAAGGGCGACCGGCGATGATGATCCTGCTGACGGGCGGCTCCGGCTGCGGAAAAAGCTCCTTTGCGGAGCGGCTCTGCATGGAAATGCCGCTGCCGCGCTATTATATCGCGGCGATGAAGCCCTATGGCGAGGGCGGCATGGAGAAGGTCGAGCGGCACCGGAAAATGCGGGCCGGAAAGGGGTTTGAGACCTTCGAATGCTACACGGAAATGGAAAAGCTGACGCTTCCGGCAAGCGGGACGACGCTGCTGGAATGCGTCTGCAACTTGACGGCGAATGAAATGTTTGACGAGACGGGAAATGTCTGCGACCCGTATGCGCGGGTGCTGGCCGGGGTGGAAAATCTGCGCGGACAGAGCGAAACGCTCATTGTCGTGACGAACGACGTCGGAAGTGACGCGGAGCGCTACAGCCCGGAGACGCGGGCGTATGTCGAGACGCTCGGGCGTATCAACGCGGCGCTGGCAGACATGGCGGACACGGTCTGCGAGCTGGTCTGCGGCATCCCGATCATTTTGAAAGGAGCGCTCCCGGAATGAAGGATGTTCTGCGCTCGGCGGCAATGGCGTTTTTGATGTTTTCCGTCATACCCATGCCGCGCGTCGAGTGGAAAAAGGAAAATATGCGGTATATGCTCTGCTGCCTGCCGCTGGTCGGCGCGGTGATCGCGGGCGCACTGTATGTGTGGATGCTCCTCAGCCGGGAGCTTGGCTTCGGAAGGGGGCTGTATGCGGCGGGAATGACGCTGCTGCCGGTACTCCTTTCGGGCGGGATCCACCTCGACGGCTTCTGCGACACGGCGGACGCGCTTTCGAGCCACGCCGCGCCGGAGCGCAAGCGCGAGATCCTCAAGGATTCACACACCGGCGCGTTTGCGATCCTGTATGCGGCGGGATGGTTCACGGCGTATTTCGCGCTCTGCTCGGAGACGGAGATATGCGGCCGTGCGGCGCTGTTCCTCGGCGTTTTGCAGGTGTTTTCCCGCGCACTCGGCGCGCTTGCATCCGTCGCCCTGCCCGGCTCCGGACAGACGGGGCTGCTGGCGGCGTTCCGGGATGCGGCGGAGAAAAAGGCCGCGTGGCTTCTCGGCATATGGCTGGCGGCCTGCACGGCGGGACTGTGCGCGCTGTCGCTGCCGGGAGGCATTGCGGCGGCGCTGATCGCGGCAGGCTGCTTCTTCGGCCTGCGGCGGATGGCAGCGCGGGAGTTCGGCGGCATGTCGGGTGACCTTGCGGGCTACATCATCACGCTCAGTCAGCTGCTGATGCTTCTGGGTTACGTTTTTGCGGAAAGGATGGCGGAGGTATGGTTCTGATCGTCGGCGGAGAAGGCTCCGGAAAGCGGAGCTTCGCCCAAACGCTCGGGTTTGCGCCGGAGGAAATGGCGGACGGCGTTCTGGATGAACGGCCGGTCGTTTTCCATGTGGAGAAAATGGTTTTTGCGGATGTGAAGGGCGCGCCGGAGCTGCTGGAGCCGCTCTGCGAAAAGCGGGCCGTGCTTTGCTGCGAGGTCGGAAGCGGCGTCATTCCCATCGACTATGAGACGCGCCTCGGGCGCGAGGCCGTCGGACGGCTCTGCGTCCGGCTCGCGCAGCGCGCGGAATGCGTGGTGCGGATGGTCTGCGGCATTCCGACGGTGATAAAGGGGGAGCTGCCATGCAGATCTATCTGATCCGGCACGGCCAGACGGCCGGAAACGCGCTGCGGCGCTATATCGGCAGCACCGATCAGCCGCTGACGCCGGAGGGTGCGGAGGGCGCGAAGGCGGCTGGTGCGCGGCGCAGCGTCCGGAGCGTTTTTGTGACGCCGCTCGTGCGGACGCAGCAGACGGCGCGCATCCTCTTCCCGGATGCGGAGCAGACGGTCGTCCCGGCACTGCGGGAGATGGATTTCGGGGATTTTGAGGACCGGAGCTTTGAGGATATGAAGGACGACCCGGCGTACCGCGCGTGGGTCGATGGGGGCTGTCTGGCTCCGTGCCCGAACGGAGAATCGGTGCTTGAATTTTCGAACCGGGTCTATGCCGGCTTTCTGGAGTGCGTCCGCGCGCTGCCGGAGGAAACGCGGCGGGCTGTTTTCGTGGTACACGGCGGGACGATCATGGCGCTCATGTCGCGCCTCGCAAGGCCGGAGATCGCCTATTTCGACGCCTTCGCGGCGAACTGCGGCGGGTATGCATGCAGGCTTTCCATGGAAGAGGGAAAGCCGGTTCTGCTGGATGCGCGGCGCTTTGAGCGCCTGCCGGAGGAGCTTTCATGAAGGTACAATTCAATCTGACGACAAGCGCGTGCGACCTTGACCGTTTTGAGGACCGCGCGGCGCTGGAAGCGCTGCTGCGGGGCTTTGACGGCGTGGAGCTGATGTGCTTTGAGGAGGATACGCGCGGGATCGTGCCGAAGGAGCGCGTGACCGGCATGCATATGAACTGCCTGACGTACTGGCTCGATTTCTGGAGAGGCGACATGGACGCCTGCCTGTGCGAGCTGGATACGATGGAAAACGTGCGCCGGATGTATGGCGGAGAGACGCGGCAGGCGCTTCTGGAGCACTACCGGAGAGACCTTGAGAACGCAAAAAAATACGGCGCGGAATATGTCGTGTTTCACGCGGCGGACGCCGGAATTGAACAGACGCTGACCGGGCGCGGCGGATACGCCAGCCGCGAGGTGATCGACGGCGTATGCGAGTTTCTCAACGAGCTGATGGGCGGCGTGACGGACGGCCCGGCGCTGCTGCTGGAAAACCTGTGGGAGAGCGGGCTGACCATGACTGAGCCGGAGCTGACCGCGCGGCTGATGGACGGCGTCGAGTACAAGAACAAGGGCATCATGCTCGACACGGGACACCTCATGCACACGAATACCGCGCTCCGCACACAGGCGGAGGCGCTTCGGTACATCCAGGATATGCTCGACCGGCACGGGGCACTGTGCCGCTTCATCCGGGGAATCCATCTCAATCAGTCGATTACGGGGGCGTATATGCGGCGCGTGGCGAAAAATCCGCCGGTGCTGGCTTCGGACTATGCGGGGCGGTCGTACCAGCTGTTTGAGTATGTGTTCCGGATCGACCGGCATAAGCCGTTCACCTGTCCGGGCGTGCGCGCGCTGATCGAGCGGGTCGGGCCGGAATATCTGACCTTTGAGTTCATTTCCAACGACCTTCCGCAGCTGCGGCGGATGCTGCACCGGCAGCAGAACGCGCTGGCCGCGGAGGGGATGCCGCGCTTTGCCGGATAGGATGCGGAAAAACCGCCGCAGAGGTCTTTCCTCTGCGGCGGTTTTGGTTATACGCTCAGGCGTTTTTCTGAAGCTGCTCGACGCGGTCGAGCTTTTCCCACGGAAGATCCAGCTCGGGGCGGCCGAAGTGGCCGTAGGCCGCGACCTGCTGATAGATCGGGCGGCGCAGGTCGAGCGTCTGGATGATGGAGGCCGGACGGAGGTCGAAGCACTTGCGCACCAGCTCGCCGAGATGCCAGTCGCTGAGCTTGCCGGTGCCGAAGGTATCGACCAGCACGGAGACAGGCTCCGCCACGCCGATGGCGTAGGCCAGCTCCAGCTGGCACTTGGAGGCGAGGCCGGCTGCGACGATGTTCTTGGCGATGTAGCGCGCCATATAGGCCGCGCTGCGGTCAACCTTGGTCGGGTCCTTACCGGAGAAGGCACCGCCACCGTGGGCCGCGTAGCCGCCGTAGGTATCGACGATGATCTTGCGGCCGGTCAGGCCGGAGTCGCCGACGGGGCCGCCGATGACAAAGCGGCCGGTCGGGTTGACAAAGAAGCGCGTGTTCGCATCGAGCAGGCGGGAGGGCAGATTCGGCTTGATGACCTCTTCGATCACGGCCTCACGCAGCTCGGAGATGGAAACGTCGGCGGAATGCTGCGTGGAGACGACGACGGTGTCGATGCGCTCGACGGAGCCATCCTCTGCGTACTGGACGGAGACCTGGCTCTTGCCGTCCGGACGGAGCCACGGCAGCTTGCCGCTCTTGCGTTCGGCAGTCAGCGCGCGGGTCAGGTTGTGCGCGTAGGAAATGGGGGCGGGCATCAGCTCCTTCGTTTCGTTGCAGGCAAAGCCGAACATCATGCCCTGATCGCCGGCACCGGTCTGGGCCGCGTCGTCGTAGGAGGTGTCTACGCCCATGGCGATATCGGCGGACTGCTTGTCGATGGCGGTCAGGACGGAGCAGCTGCGGCCGTCGAAGCCGCATTCGGCGTTGTCATAGCCGATGCGGGTGATGGTATTGCGCGCAATGCCCGCGATGTCCACATAGCAGCTCGTGGTGATCTCGCCCATGACCAGAACGAGGCCGGTCGTGGTCGCGCATTCACAGGCGACGCGCGCCTGCGGGTCCTGCGCCAGAATGGCGTCCAGAACGCCGTCGGAGATCTGGTCGCAGATCTTGTCGGGATGTCCTTCGGTCACGGATTCCGAGGTGAAAATTCTCTTGTGTTCGTTCATAATACTCTCCTTCCGGAGCGCAGCACGCTCCCTTTTGCCGGGAAATGAAAAAATGCGCTTTGCAGCAGGCAAAGCGCATCGGATTTCGATTTCCTCATCTTTCGATCACTTCGCCGGATTTGGCACCTTGCAGATGCAGGTTGCCGGACTTCATTGGGCCGTTCCCTCAGTCGCTCTTGATAAGGCGTGTTCAATTGCTGCGGCATTTTGCCGCTGATTGTATTATTACAGAGAAAAACGGCTTTGTCAAGACGGAATACGTTTATTTTTTCGGAAAATCTGTCCATACTTAAAAAGCGGGCCGCGTTGGAGAGAATTCACAATTTGTCTGTAGACTTTGCGGCGCGGGTCTGATAGGATAAAACGGAGATCGGAGGGAATGAAATGAATGAGCTTCGCAAGCGCTTTGAGCGCTTTTTTCTGAAAAACAGAGATAAGGGCATCCCGAATCTGATGCTGGTCATTGCCATAGGCAATCTGGCGGTCTATGTGTTCTCGCTCATCGACCCCAGCAACCTTGTCTACAGCTACCTCTGCTTCAGCCGCGCCGCGATCCTGAAGGGGCAGGTCTGGCGGCTCGTTACCTATGTGTTCACCTATCTACTGGATACGCGCGGATGGTCGTTCTTTCTCAGCCTTGTGTCGCTGTTCTGCTTCTATCAGTTTGGAAGAATTCTGGAGCAGTATTGGGGCCGGTTCAAATTCAACCTCTATTATCTGACCGGCGTTGTGCTGATGGACCTTGCGGCGCTGCTCCTCGGCGGACAGGCCACGACGGAATATCTGAACATCAGCCTCTTTCTCGCGGTGGCGACCATCGCGCCGGAGGCGAAGGTCATGCTCTATTTCATTATTCCCATTAAGATGAAATATATGGCGTGGGTCTATCTCGGCTTCACGGCGCTGAGCGTGGTGAGCACCTATCTGTCCAACCCGTATTCGCTGGCATGGCTGTTCCCGCTGCTGGCGCTGCTCAACTACTTCCTTTTCTTCGGCAGCGACATCCGGAACGTGTTCACGACCAGCCCGAGACGGAAGGCGCCCCGTCAGCCGCACGCACGTCCCAATCCGAACTGGGCGAACGGCTATCAGAGCAAGACCGGCGAACGGCCCTATCGGCACAAATGCACCGTCTGCGGCCGGACGGATACGGAATATCCGAATCTGGAGTTCCGGTACTGCTCAAAATGCAAGGGCTATTACTGCTACTGCATCGATCACATCAACAATCACGTCCATATCCAATAACACAAAGAAAACTCCCCGGCATGATACGGTCATGCCGGGGATATTTGTCTGTCAGAGCAGGATCGGCTGGAGCTGTTCGCCGCGGAGCGCGGCCTCGACCGTCTGCGGGAGCAGAGAGAAATCCGCGACGACGGAGCGGGGCTTTTTGTGCGGAGCGTCCTGACGCATGGGGACGAAATAGTGGTGCCGGCGGCCGAGAAGCCTGCCGATGCTTTCCGCGTTCGCGGCCAGCGCGTCGTTGGAGGAAACGGCGAGAATGACGGGACGCTCATTGCGCAGATGCGCCTTGACGGCCAGCGTGACCGGCGTATCCGCAATGCCGCAGGCGAGCTTGGCGAGCGTATTGCCGGTGGCGGGGGCGACGATCAGCGCGTCGAGCAGCTTCTTCGGCCCGATCGGCTCGACCTGCGCGATCGTGTCCCATACATCATGGCCGCAGATCGATTCCAGACGGCTGCGGAAATGCGCTGCCGTCCCGAAGCGGGTATCGGTCGAGGCGCTGGCCGGGGACAGGATCGGGATAATATTCGGGTACTGCGCCTTGAGCGCTTCCAGAGCGGTCAGGACGGGGTCGAAGGTACAGAAGGACCCGCACATGGCGAAGCCCAGCGTGATGTTTTCCATAAATGCCTCCTTTTCGGGTCACGGAGTGAGGGTGCGGAGAATATGTTCCTTTAAAAGCTTTGCCGCGGACGCCGGGG
>OGYJ01001382.1_pt1 | contig 19467 bp, 10 predicted proteins | sample 1576531 | NCBI WGS metagenome assembly OGYJ01 (sample SAMEA3541574, study PRJEB24748) | human gut metagenome | biome: human gut; feature: human-associated habitat; material: faeces | place: China | collected 2012 | reverse complement strand
CACTCGGCTGTTAACCGAGTTGTTGTAGGTTCGAGCCCTACTCGGGGAGTTTTTTAGTATAATATATGGTGACATAGCCAAGTGGTAAGGCCCCGGTCTGCAACACCGTCATCGCCGGTTCAAATCCGGCTGTCACCTCTCTCAAAAGGACTACATCAGTTTATGATGTGGTCTTTCTTTTATATAATTTGCAAATAAAATATATTGTGAATTTATGTAATATTCGTAATATATGTTGTACACATTTCATTATTTTTTAATTTTCTAAATTATTTTTCAGGATGTTACACTAAATTAATAAAGAGAAATATAAGCCTGATAAACAGAATTATATTTCTCTTTTTTAACAACTCTTATCCTTTTTTGAATAGTTGTAGTAGTATTATTATTCCTCTTCAGGATATTTCATACCCCATTCAGCTCTTATATCTGACATAATTTTCATTACATCATATGTATATTGACAGTGCATGAGGGTTTCTATTTCATCTGATGATGCTGAGCTTACAGCTTTTTCCATATCACGTACTTCGTAATACAGTGCATCTGATGTATCACCGGCATCAATTACTTCTTTATGACCATCCTCTGTATATGTAATAGTTGCCTGCATTCCTCTTGGATACTCAAAGATTTCCACATATGCCTTGTCAAAAGAGAGCGTAGCACGTTTTGGCTGCTTGGAATGTAGAGATAATGTGACAGTTGCCATTTCCACTGCATCATTCATAAGCAGAATACCTGCCTGTTCATCAACACCGGTTGGTGCATATTTAACCTGTGACGATACTTGTGTTGGTGTTTCCTTGAAGAACCAGCGGATAAGAGAAAGTGAGTAAACTCCAATATCAAGCAATGCTCCTCCAGCAAGCTTACGACTGAAAAATCGGTTTGTCATATTGTAATCCTTGTAGCTTCCAAAATTGACCTGAATTAAATTTAGCCTGCCGAGTTGTCCACTTGCAATTATTTCGTTTAGCTTTTTATAAACAGGCATATGATATATAGTCATGGCTTCAGCAAGAATAACGTTATTTTCTTTGGCCAGTGAGACGGCTTCATCGAGCTCTGCGATATTTAAAGTAATAGATTTCTCACAGAGTACATGCTTTCCATTAGAAAGGGCTTTTCTTAGATAATTGATGTGAGTATTGTGTGGAGTGGAGATGTAAATGATATCCACATCAGGATCATAAAAGACGTCATCAATGTTGTCATATACCTTTGAAATGCCATATTTTTGTGCAAAAGCTACGGCCTTTTCATGAGTTCTGTTGGCAACTGAATAAAGAGTGCGTCCTTCCTTGGAGAGAGCATGCGCGAGCTCATTAGCTATTACACCGCAGCCGAGTGTTGCCCAATTAAGCTGTTTCATGTGAAATCCTCCTTTTTAACTTAAAGTATTGTAGCTGTGATGGTACATAAATTATTTAAAATGGTGTGAAATAACAAAATATAAACTCATTGATGATACCTTTTGACCCTTTAATCATAAAATATGTACCATAATGAACATATTCTAGCATGATGAATTATGAATTACAATGCATTTAGATTCAAAACAGTCAAAAACAGTCAAATTTGATAGTGACTAAATTAAAATTAGTTAATTTGAACTATATTTTAGATTATAAATTAGTAATAGAAAAGATACTAAAATTAGTAATTAGGCAAGTATTAATGATATATATGTTATATTCTGCACTAAAATCAATGTTGTATTTGCATATAGTGCACAATTTTAAAACTTACTTTATATATTTTCAACAATTTTTAGTGTGATTATTTGTGAATATAAATGACGGATTATGATTGACAATGACGGATTATGAAAATATAATTATACTACAAGTTAAATGAATGTTGAAATGTTTAATACAGTAATTTGAAAATAAGCATTAAATAAATGGCTTATAAAATAAGTCTCTGAATAATTTGATAAACTGGGGTGATTAGATGCTGGCGGAAGATAGATGCAAAAAAATACTCGATATATTAGATTCGATGGGAAGTGTGACTGTTCAGCAGCTTATGGATGAGCTTGATACATCCGAGTCAACAATCAGACGTGATCTGGTTGCAATGGACAAGAAGGGGTATCTCACCAAGGTACATGGTGGTGCGATTGCCAATAATACGAATATCCATACTCAGGATGAGAAGGTTATCAACAGGCTTAAGCAGAATCGCAGCGAAAAGGAACAGATTGCCAGATATGCGGCATCACTTATTGTGGATAATGATTTTGTTTATATAGATGCCGGTACTACAACAGCAGTCATGATTGATTATATTACTGCAAAGAATGTGGTTTTTGTTACAAACTCTCTGACTAATGCCAAGAGAATTTCCGATAGGGGATATACAGTATATATTCTGGGTGGCGAGTTCAAGTCTACTACTGAGGCTATTGTCGGAGATGAGGCCGTTGTGACGCTCGATAAATATAATTTTACGAAGGGCTTCTGGGGGACCAACGGAATTACTGTGAAGAATGGATTTACAACTCCGGAGATAAAGGAGGCCATGGTTAAAAAGAAATCCATGGAGAATAGCAAGGAGAAATACATTCTTGCGGATGACAGTAAGTTTTCACAGGTATCAAGTATCAAGTTTGCTGATTTTGAGGATGCTGTAATTGTTACAAATGCACTAAACAATGACAACTATAAGAAATACAAAAATATTAAGGAGGTCTAACATGATTTACACAGTTACCTTTAATCCATCATTAGATTATATTGTTGATGTAACAGATTTTAAGACAGGAGTAGTCAATAGAACAACCAGAGAGAAGATTTTTGCAGGTGGTAAGGGCATCAATGTTTCCATGGTTCTTAAGAATCTTGGAATGAGCAATACTTCACTTGGTTTTACAGCGGGTTTTACAGGAAATGAAATTAAAAGACTTCTAGCAAAAAAAGGTGTTGATACTGATTTTATAGAGGTGGAGGATGGTATTTCACGTATCAATGTGAAGCTTCGCTCAAATGAGGAATCCGAGATTAATGGTCAGGGACCGGTAATCACTGAGGATAACATTAAAAAGCTTTATGAGAAGCTAGACTGCTTAAAGGAGTCTGATGTGCTTGTGCTAGCAGGAAGTATTCCTGATGTAATGCCTTCATCAATGTATATGGATATTATGAAGCATCTTGAGGGCCGCGGAATAAATATCGTGGTTGATGCGACGAGAAATCTGCTCACAAATGTGCTTGCGTATAAGCCATTCCTTATCAAGCCAAACAATCATGAGCTCGGTGAGATATTCGGGGTTGAGATTACAGACAAGGACGATGTGATAAAGTATGCAAAGAAGCTTCAGGAGCAGGGCGCAAGAAACGTGCTTGTTTCTATGGCAGGTGACGGAGCAGTGCTTGTGACCGAGGATGGACAGGAATTTAAGGCACAGGCTCCTAAAGGAAAGCTCAAAAACTCTGTAGGCGCAGGTGATTCGATGGTAGCCGGATTTGTTTACGGATACCTTAAATCAAATGATTATAAGCAGGCATTTATTTATGGAGTATGTACAGGAAGTGCAAGTGCATTTTCTGAGGAGCTTGCTACAAAGCCTGAGGTTGAAGCGCTTATTGATAAATGGGAGAGTGCTTCCAATTAAACAACGGTATCAAAAAGGTTGATATAAATAATTAAATTAATACATTCTATTAGGAGGAATGATGTATGACAATCAGGGATTTATTGGCAGCTGAGAGTATCAATTTAAATGGTACGCCTGCCGGAAAAACCGAAGCATTGAATCAGTGTATTGATTTGATGGCAAAAAGTGGCAAAATAGCCGATGTGGAGAAGTATCGCAAGGGTGTTTTTGCAAGAGAGGAGGAAGGCACAACAGGAATTGGAATGGGTATAGCAATTCCTCATTGTAAGTCTGATGCTGTTACTAAAGCAGGTCTTGCGGCAATGGTTGTAAAGGATGGGGTTGACTTTGAATCACTCGATGGTACACCTGCAAAGATTATTTTCCTTATAGCTGCACCAAACACAGAGGATAATGTGCATCTTCAGGTGCTCAGCAAGCTCTCTGTTATGCTTATGGACGAGCAGTTTACAAATTCTCTTATCAATGCCGGTTCAGTTGATGAGTTTTTAAATATTATCGATAGCGCTGAAAAAGCAAAGGATGAGAAAGAGGCTGCCAAGGAGGCAAAGGCGAAAGAGCCTGTTGAGGTGAAGAAGGACGATGTATTTATCGTTGCAGTTACAGCCTGTCCTACAGGAATTGCCCATACTTATATGGCTGCTGAGGCTATCGAGAAAAAAGCCAAGGAGCTTGGATATCAGGTAAAGGTTGAGACAAGAGGCTCAGGCGGAGCCAAAAATGTGCTCACAGATGATGAAATCGCAAAGGCTGCAGGAGTTATAGTTGCCTGTGATACAAATGTACCTACAGACCGCTTTGACGGAAAGAAGGTTATTGAGTGTCAGGTTTCTGACGGAATCAATAAGGCAGAAGAGCTTATAAAGAGAATTGCTTCCGGTGATGCTCCTGTATTTAAGGCATCAGGTAAAAAAGAGGCTTCACATTCATCAGTTGGTGGAAAAGAGAGCATTGGACATCAGATTTACAAGCATCTGATGAATGGTGTTTCACATATGCTTCCATTCGTAGTTGGTGGTGGTATTCTTATCGCAATCGCATTCCTTATCGATGGATTCAGTGTTGACCTTAATTCACTGCCGGCTGACCAGAGAGCAAATTTCGGTACTATTACACAGGCCGCAGCAATGTTTAAGGGAATCGGTGGAACAGCATTTGGATTTATGCTTCCAATTCTTGCAGGCTTTATCGCTATGAGTATTGCTGACCGTCCGGGTCTTGCAGTTGGTTTTGTAGGCGGTTCAATCGCAGCAAACGGTACATCAGGCTTCCTTGGAGCACTTGTAGCAGGTTTCGTTGCAGGATATATTGTGCTTCTCTTAAAGAAGGTATTTTCTAAACTTCCGGAGAGTCTTGATGGTATGAAGCCGGTTCTGCTTTATCCGCTGCTTGGTATATTCCTGGTAGGCGTTATAATGCAGTTTGTAGTTGAGCCTCCAATCGGAGCTTTAAATACAGCTATCAACAATGGTCTTAATGGACTTAACGGTGCAAGCGCAGTAGTGCTCGGAGTACTTCTCGGAGGAATGATGTCAGTAGATATGGGTGGCCCTGTAAACAAAGCCGCTTATGTATTTGGTACAGCTTCAATCGCTGCCGGAAACTACAATATCATGGCAGCAGTTATGATTGGCGGTATGGTTCCACCAATCGCAATCGCTCTTGCAACAATCTTCTTCAAGAACAAGTTCACAGCAGAGGAGAGAAAGGCAGGACCTACAAACTTTATCATGGGATTATCATTTATCACAGAGGGTGCAATCCCATTCGCAGCATCTGATCCGCTTCATGTCCTTCCGGCATGTGTAGTCGGTTCAGCAGTGGCAGGTGGACTTTCAATGGCATTTGGATGTACACTCATGGCACCTCACGGAGGAATCTTCGTAGTTCCTACAATCGGAAATCCGTTAATGTATCTTGTTGCATTAGTAATTGGATCTTTCATTGCATGTGGATTACTCGGATTACTCAAAAAGAAAGTAAGTGAATAAGCAATCCTCAATTATCATTTAATCCAACCTATAAACTAATCAACAAAGGCACTGCTTCGGCGGTGCTTTTGTTGTTATGTTGTGTATTAAAAATTAAAAGTATAAACATTCTCTGAAATAACAGCCTCATGCCTTGACGAGTGAATTTTCCAAGCTTAAAGTAGTATTAGGATGAAATAGTAAGTCAAAAAAATCAATTATTTATGAGACTTAAATAAAAAAACAGTGAGGCATAAAATGGGCAAGGTTATAGGTATAGATTTAGGAACAACAAACAGCTGTGTGGCAGTATTGGAGAACAATCAGCCGGTAGTCATAACTAACAGCGAGGGTCAGAGAACAACTCCGTCTGTAGTGGCTTTTACAAAAAATGGAGAGCGACTGGTTGGCGAGGCTGCAAAGAGGCAGGCAGCAGTCAATGTGGACAGGACATTTTTCTCAATAAAGAGACAGATGGGAAGCGATTTCAGAGCAAAAGTGGACGGAAAGCTGTATTCAGCTCCTGAGATTTCTTCTATGATTCTCAGAAAGCTGAAAAAGGATGCAGAGGACTATATTGGTGAGGCAGTGACAGACGCCGTAATCACAGTTCCTGCATATTTTTCGGATGCGCAGAGGCAGGCAACTAAGGATGCAGGAAGGATTGCTGGGCTTAATGTGCTTCGAATCATAAATGAGCCAACCTCTGCGGCACTCGCATACGGACTGGACCACGGACAGCAGCAGAAAATTCTTGTCTACGACCTCGGAGGAGGAACCTTCGATGTGTCTGTTATCGAAATAGGGGACAATCTGATAGAGGTGCTTGCAACAGCCGGTGATAATCATCTGGGTGGAGATGATTTTGATGAGAGAATCACGAATTATCTTGTCACAGAGTTTTACAGACAGCAGAATGTGGATCTGAGAAAGGATAATACTGCTATGCAGCGTGTCAGGGAGGAGGCTGAGAAGGCTAAAAAGGTGCTTTCATCCTCATCCTCAACCACTATCAACCTGCCGTTTATCACCACTGTAAAGGGACAGCCGGTCCATATGGAGATGAACCTCACAAGGGCTGAGTTTAATGAGATAACAAAGGATCTGGTGGAGAGAACTGCTATTCCTGTCAATCAGGCACTTTCAGATGCGGGGATTTCTGCAGCAGAGCTTGGAATGGTGCTGTTGGTAGGAGGCTCGACACGTGTGCCGGCTGTTGTTGAGGAGGTAAGAAGAATTACAGGAAAAGAGCCTTCACACAACTTGAATCCTGACGAGTGCGTGGCACTCGGTGCAGCAGTACAGGGTGGCAAGCTCGGTGGAGCAATTGTCGCAGGCAGCAGTGCGGCAGAGATTATACTGATGGATGTCACACCGCTTTCACTCGGAATTGAGACAGTTGGTGGTGTCTCAACCAAAATTATTGACAGAAATACGACTATTCCTACGAGATACAGCCAGATTTTTACAACTGCAGGAAGCTTCCAAACCTCTGTGGATATAAAGGTACTGCAGGGTGAGAGGCAGTTTGCAAGGGACAATAAGCTGATTGGAAACTTCAGGCTAAAGGGCATCAAGCCGGCTCCGGCAGGTGTGCCGCAGATAGAGGTGACGTTTGATATAGATGCAAACGGCATTGTGCAGGTTTCTGCAAAGGACCTGGGCACAGGAAAGCATCAGGAGATTACGATTACCGCAAGCTCAAATTTGTCTGATTCTGAGATTGAGCAGGCAATCCGCGAGGCACAGGAGTATGAGGCAACAGACGGACAGAGAAAGGCTTATATTGATGCAAGAAGTGAGGCTGATACGCTTGTGCGACAGGTGGAAAATGTCATGGCTGACAAGGAAAAAAGAAAGGCTATGGACAGCGCACAGAAAAAGAGTGTGAAATCGTCACTTTCATATGTGAAGAAGCTTATTTCAAGGACAAAGCCCGGAAATGTGAGCGAAGAGCAGGCTGCCGAGATAAAGCATGCGGCAGATGAACTGAGAAATGCGGCAGCGGGATTGATTTAATTATAGTAACTACTATTATTCATTTGGCTATTTACGAGAAGCGGATTTTCATATAAAATATGGGTAAGTGGTGAGTATTCATAACCACCCTGAATAGTTATAATGTTAATTTAAATCCGAGGAAATAGAAAATGAATGCGAACGATAAAACAGAAAAGGTACTAAGAGAAATTCATATCATGCTCTCAAAGGCGGAGCCGTATAAGCCGGAGCCGAGCAGGGTGATCATAAACAAGCAGCAAATGATAGATTTACTTGCTGAGCTGAATAAGTGTATATATGCAATGCAGGATGAGTATGAGCTTACTGAGCAGAGTCGCAATCACGCAGAGAGAGAGTTCAGAAAGAAGGGGGATCAGATAGTCTGGGATGCAAGCAGAAAGGCTGAGGATGTGTATGCAGCATCGGTTATCTATACGGATGAGGCGCTTTCAAGAGTGCGTGATATCATCAATGATACCAACGAGTCACTTGAAAAGCTGTGCAAGAATATGAAGGATAAGATTGCAGAGCAGGAGAAGATAGTTAAAACTAACCAGTATGAGCTCAAGGGACAGCTTCAGGATTTGTCCGATACGGAGAAGTATCTTAAGATTATCGATGACAGAAATAAGGAGATAGAACGTCAGAAAAATGCAGGTAAATCTGTAGAAGAGCGTACTATTGACAAGGAAGAGAAGTCCATATATGCAAACAGACAGACTGAAATCAAGGTAAATATGGATTATATCAGAAAACTGGGACTTGCTGAGGGCGAGGACCTGGGAGATGGTGTAGTAGGTGAGGTGAAGCTTGCAGACGATACACCTGATGCCGGATTAAATCATAGCAATGATAAGGATGAAGCCAAGGCCGCAAAGCCACCTGTCATCAACACTAAGGAGGGCAAGGAACTCACAGACGGAATACACAAGATGTGGCAGAGCATAACCGGCAATAGAAATAATTAGCAAATCTGATTAAAAATATAAAGCAGCAGTTCAAAACAGAACGGCTGCTTTTTGGCTTATATTTAAAAGTGGGTAATATTAAGCAGATTTTAAGAAAAACAAAGTGGATAATCTGATAAAATATAGCTGACTAACGGCATGAGAAGGTTTCTGTTCAAAATTCATAGAAGGAGGATAATATGACAATATTAGTTTGTGATGACGACAAGGAAATAGTTGAGGCAATTGAGATTTACCTGATGCAGGAGGGCTACGACGTGGAGAAGGCCTACGACGGCATACAGGCGGTTGAAATTATGAAGAATAAAAAAATAGACCTCATGATAATAGATGTCATGATGCCAAAGCTCGACGGAATAAGAGCTACTCTGCAGATACGAAAGGAAAGCAGGGGGCCGATAATTATTCTCTCGGCAAAGACAGAGGATGCTGACAAGATTCTAGGACTCAATGTGGGTGCTGATGATTATGTTACAAAGCCTTTCAATCCGCTTGAGCTTGTGGCAAGGGTAAAGTCACAGCTTCGCAGATATACCACTCTCTCAAGCAATGATGCAGCCGGAGATAAGGTTTATGAAGCCGGAGGCCTTTTGGTAAATGATGATTTAAAGAAGGTGACTGTGGATGGCGAGGAGGTAAAGCTCACACCGATTGAGTACAATATCCTGCTTTTACTCCTTAAAAACAAGGGAAAGGTCTACTCAATAAACGAAATATATGAGAGTATATGGAACGAGGAGGCGATAGGCGCCGACAATACAGTTGCTGTGCACATCAGACATATCAGGGAAAAAATAGAGATAAATCCTAAGGAGCCACGCTATCTGAAGGTGGTCTGGGGAGTAGGCTATAAGATAGAGGACAACAAATGAAGCAGTATACGATAGGAAAAAAAGCAGCGGTCATAGTTTTACATCAGCTATGCATGATACTTATGGTGACAGGAGTGTTTGCCACAGGCTATGCATTCAGGCACGATGCGCATGAAAATATTGATATATATACACTCATATCGCTGGCGGGCCTGGTAGGCAGCTTTGTGAGCCTGGCATATATGGCAAATGTGGCAGGCAGAAAATCAGAGGATGATTATACAATATACTATTTACCGATTGACAAGGTATACTCTGATGTGATGCTAGTGATATTTACACTGCTCATGGTATTTATGGGAAAAGTGATTTCAGGCGTAAAAAACCAGCATTTTGACTATGCATCACTTATTATGACGGCAGGCACATTTACTTTTTTGTTTGATCTGGCTTTTATTATTTTATACCAGAGCATTGTAAGGAAGATAAAAGGCAATATACTTTGCACACATAGCCTGATATACAAGGGCTATGAGCTTATAAAGAGGGTTATTGAAAAAAAGGATATCCACACACAAAAAACCAAAGAGATAATGCGCATACAGGAGGCTCTTGAAGCTATTTCGGAAGGAGCGCTTGACACTACACTCAATGTCAATGAGTTTCATGGGCAGCAGAAAAAGGTGGCGGAGGCTGTCAACCATATACGCCAGGGCCTTATGAGCTCGGTGAATGAGAGTCTTAAGAATGAAAAATTAAAGGCTGATTTAATAACAAACGTATCACATGATATAAAGACACCTCTGACTTCAATAGTCAACTATGTTGACCTGCTTAAGAGGGAAAATCTGGAAAATGAAAATGCCAAATACTATATACATGTGCTGGAGGAAAAGTCACAGCGCTTAAAGCAGCTTACAGAGGATCTGGTAGAGACATCAAAGATTACCTCGGGAAATGTGAAGCTCAATATGCAAAAGCTTGATCTGGTTGAGCTTTTATACCAGACCGGAGGTGAATTCAATGAGCGATTTGAGTCGAGAAATCTGACAATAGTTACAAAAATTCCATCAGAACAGATATTTATCTATGCGGATGGGCGTCAGCTTTACCGTTCTATTGAAAATCTGTATACTAATGCCGCAAAATATGCACTGGAAAATACCAGAGTGTATGTAGAGCTTGAAAAGGCAGATAAAAAGGCAGTTTTTACAATAAAGAATGTGTCTAAGAACGAGCTTGACATAGTAAGCAACGGAAATGTGGACCTGACAGAGCGTTTTGTGAGGGGAGAGAGGTCGAGAACCACTGAAGGAAGTGGGCTTGGACTTTCGATTGCAAAGAATCTGACCCATTTGATGGGAGGAAAATTCGAAATTAAGGTAGATGGTGATTTATTTATTGCCACAATTACCTATAATATTATATAATAGTAAATAAAAGAATTTTGAAATACGCATACGGAGGTAGAATAAGTGAAATTATATGAAAACGGTGCTTACCTTTTAAACGGTAAGGAAGTAGTAATTGATGGACCGCAGGCTCAGGCAGCTGTCAAAAGCAAGACCGGCATGGACATCGATAAACAGACAGCTAAGCAGGAGACAATTGCTTACGGTATTTTAAAGGAGCACAATACATCCGGCAATATGGACAAGCTTCAGATTAAGTTTGATAAGCTTACATCGCATGATATCACATTTGTAGGTATCATCCAGACAGCACGAGCTTCAGGACTTGAGAAATTCCCTATCCCGTATGTACTTACAAACTGTCACAACAGCCTTTGTGCAGTTGGTGGAACAATCAATGAGGATGACCACATGTTTGGTCTCACATGTGCAAAGAAGTACGGTGGAATCTATGTACCACCTCATCAGGCAGTTATCCATCAGTTTGCACGAGAGATGCTTGCCGGCGGTGGAAAAATGATACTTGGCTCTGATTCACATACACGCTATGGTGCACTTGGTACTATGGCAGTCGGCGAGGGTGGACCTGAGCTTGTTAAGCAGCTTCTTGAACAGACATATGATATTGATATGCCTGAGGTAGTAGGTATTTATCTGACAGGAGAGCCAATCAAGGGCGTTGGACCACAGGATGTCGCACTTGCAATTATCGGAGAGGTATTCGGAAACGGCTTCGTAAAGAACAAAGTTATGGAGTTTGTAGGACCGGGTGTGTCTAATCTGAGCGTTGACTTCCGTATAGGTGTCGATGTTATGACAACAGAGACTACATGTCTTTCTTCTATCTGGAGAACAGATGACAAGGTTAAGGAGTTCTTTGAGATTCATGGTAGAGCTGAGGACCACAAGGAGCTTAATCCGGGTGAGGTGGCTTACTACGACAGATTTATTGAGATTGATTTAAGCCAGATACGCCCAATGATAGCTATGCCATTCCACCCAAGTAATACCTACACTATCGATGAGCTCAATGCAAACCTCATGGATATTCTCGATGACTGCGAGAAGAGAGCTGAGGTAAGCTTTGATGGCAAGGTGAAGCTTGATTTAAAGAGTAAGGTAAGAGACGGAAAACTGTATGTAGATCAGGGAATCATCGCAGGCTGTGCAGGCGGTGGATTTGAGAATATCTGCGATGCGGCTGACATATTAAACGGACATTCAATCGGAGCAGACGAGTTTACACTGAGTGTTTACCCGGCATCTACTCCAATATACATGGAGCTTGTGAAAAACGGAGCTGTAGCAAAGCTTCTTGAGACAGGTGCAATCGTAAAGACTGCTTTCTGCGGACCTTGCTTTGGTGCAGGAGATACACCTGCCAACAACGCATTCTCTATCCGTCATTCAACAAGAAACTTCCCTAACAGAGAGGGTTCTAAGGTACAGAACGGACAGATCAGCTCAGTGGCACTCATGGATGCACGTTCAATCGCTGCAACAGCAGCAAACAAGGGCTTCCTTACATCAGCAGCGGATATTGATGTCAACTTTACAAAGCCAAAATATTTCTTTGACAAGACTATATATGAGAACCGTGTATTTGACAGCCATGGAGTGGCAGATCCTTCAGTTGAAATCCAGTTCGGACCAAACATCAAGGACTGGCCGGCAATGAGCGCGCTTCCTGAGAATATGCTCCTTAAGGTGGTTTCAGAGATTCATGATCCTGTTACTACAACAGATGAGCTCATTCCTTCAGGAGAGACATCTTCATATCGTTCAAACCCTCTTGGACTTGCAGAGTTCGCACTTTCAAGAAAGGATCCTGAGTATGTAGGCAGAGCAAAGGAAATCCAGAAGGCCCAGAAGGCTATAGAGAGTGGTGAGTGCGCAGGAAAGGCTGTTCCTGAGGTTGCTGAAATCATGGGAGTAGTAAAGAAAAAATTCCCTGAGGCAAGCCATGAGAATATGGGCTTCGGAAGCACAATTTTTGCTGTTAAGCCGGGTGACGGCTCAGCAAGAGAGCAGGCTGCCAGCTGCCAGAAGGTACTCGGAGGCTGGGCAAATATCGCAAACGAGTATGCCACAAAGAGATACCGTTCAAACCTTATCAACTGGGGAATGCTTCCATTCATCATCGATGAGGGAGAGCTTCCGTTCCACAACCTCGACTATATCTTCCTTCCGGGAATCAAGAAGGAAATCGAGGATGCAAAGACGGAGTTTGAGGCATATGTTGTCAAGGATGGTGAATTAAAGCCATTTACACTGAAGATGGGTGAACTCACAGATGATGAAAGAGAGATAATATTAAAGGGATGTCTCATCAACTATAACCGTAAATAAGGAGAGTTTAATCCGATGGAAGAAACCGGAAAAGCTGGTAAAAAATCAAACATTGAGATAAATGCAGATAAGGGTGCGAAGCAGAATTCGCACCCGGGGCGTGAGGAATGGCCACATCTGATCAGAATAGGTGTCATGGTATTTGTCACGTTTGCAGTCAGTATACTGTTTTTCTTTGCACTGTACAGATTTGAGGGCTTTGCAGGCATATGGAGCAAGCTGCTTGCAGCAGCAATGCCTATTATAATGGGACTTGTGCTTGCATACCTGATGAATCCTGTCATGTTGTGGCTGGAAAGATGCTTTAAAAAGCTTCTTTCCAAAAAGATAAAAAGCGAAAGCAAGCTGCGAAAGGTTTCAAGAGCTCTTGCAATCACAGGCTCGGTTATTATTCTTGTAGCGATTATTTCGCTCCTCATTGCGGCTATTGTGCCTTCTGTCATAGCAAGTATATCAGGACTTATGAAGACACTGCCAAAAGATGTTGCGGCATTCATCAACATGATAAAGAACGGCAATTTCGGGGACAGCAAAATTGCTGAGCTCGCGAGCACAGGTTTACAGGATGCAACCGACTACATTGAGAATTATGCCACAGAAAAACTGATTCCTGAGGCACAGAAGTATGTTGCACAGATTACAACCGGTGTGATTTCGGTAGTCAGAGGCTTACTCAATTTCATTATCGGAATAATCGTGATGGTCTATGTGATGAGTATTCAGGAGACTCTCGCAGGACAGAGCAAAAAGATAATATATGCTGTCTGCAAGCCAAAGACAGGCAATATCATCATTGAGACGATCAGAAAGACAAATGAGATTTTTGGAGGCTTCATAAGCGGTAAGATTATAGATTCACTGATTATCGGAGTGATTGCATATTTCGGATGTCTGATTTTAAGGATTCCATCATCGGTGCTCGTTGCAGTGATTATCGGCGTCACAAATGTGATTCCGGTATTCGGACCGTTTATCGGTGCAATTCCATCGTTACTCATAGTGGTAATTCAGAGTCCGTGGCATGCGCTTTATCTTCTGATATTTATTGTCGTGCTGCAGCAGGTGGATGGCAATATAATAGGGCCTAAGATACTTGGCTCATCTACCGGTCTTTCGACCTTCTGGGTTATGTTTGCCATACTAATCGGCGGAGGAATGTTTGGTTTTCTTGGAATGTTACTTGGTGTTCCGACCTTTGCTGTGATATACTATATTGTGAGAAGAGTTGTTAATTATGCTCTCAGGAAAAAGAAGCTTCCTGAGGACACAAGGGATTATACAAAGACAACAGGTGTAGATACAAAAAATAATAAGCTTAAATACGAGTAGGTGAAATAAGTGGATAAATACGAATACAATCTCAAGCTGGATCAGATAAAAGCCCTAAGCGCCGAGGAGGGCTATATGAGCGCAGCAGAGATTGCAGATAGCATAAATTGGAATAAAATTAAAAATGTAAATACACTCGTTAAAATCGGCGAAATCTACGAGAAGGCCGAAAGATACCAGGATGCAAGGGATATACTTTTAATGGCCTATGACCGTTCACCAATCGGCAGGATGATCATATACAGACTGGCTGAGGTCGCCATCAAGATGGGTGATTATGATGCTGCTACAGAGTATTATGATGAGTTTGTTGAGATAGCGCCTCATGATGATATGAAGTATGTATTAAGATATGCCATCAAAAAAGGGCAGGGAGCTTCATTTGATGAGCTTATCACTATTCTTGAAGAGTACAAGGATGAAGAATACACTGAGGAGTGGGCATATGAGCTTGCATATCTATACCGCAAGGCCGGAAAAGCCGATAAGTGTATAGATGCCTGCGATGAGCTCATTCTGTGGTTCGGAGACGGACCATATGTGGAGCGTGCGCTGGAGCTTAAGATGCTTTATCAGCCACTTACCAAGGCTCAGGAGGAAAAGTACAGACGATTCAAGGCAGAGAAGGAAAAGCCGGCTAAGATAAAGGATGAGGCTGAGGTCACTGAGATAGGTGCCATGGAGATGGTAAAGGGCGGAGAGATAGTGCATGATGACGTAACTATTCCGCAGATTACTGTAAATCAGGAGAAGTTCAATACTGTAAATTTACAGCAGGAGATTGCCAAGGGTATGCAGCAGATCATGGAGGCCAAGGGCAAGAATGAAGTCGCTGATACGATGGATACCATCAAAAAGATAGTTGAGGATATTCCTTATCTCAAGCTCGAAAAGGAGCAGGAAGAGTATGTACAGCAGCCGGAAGAGACAGAGCATATCGCTACAGATGAAGAGATAGATGGTTCACTTAAGTTGAATTTCAAGGAGCTTTTGGGTGAAGACGCTGACGGACAGATGTCTATGGTCATGAGTGAAAAGACTCAGCTTGAGCATCAGATTACAGGACAGATGTCTATACAGGATGTGCTTGAAGAATGGGAAAAGACCAGACATGCGGCTGAAATTGCACTTAAAGAGGCTGAGCAGCAGAAACTTGAGTCAGCTAAGGCAAGAGCACTTCAGGAGGCAGGAGACATCATGGAGAGACTAAATGATGTCATTCCAAAGTTGGATGCAGGTGTCACTCCGAAGGAACTTCTTGAGGAGGAGTATTTGAAGGTCCCGGTTGATATTATAGAGCAGAAAGCTGCCGTGAAGGAGCCTGAAGAAGAGCAGAAACCGGATATGCAGGAGCTTTATGCAGAGGAGACTGTGGATGAAGTACAGGAGCCGCAGGAAGCACCTGAAGATACTATAGACGAAGCACAGGAGCCGCAGGAAGCACCGGAAGAGGCTATAGACGAAGCACAGGAGTCGCAGGAAGCACCGGAAGAGGCTATAGACGAAGCACAGGAGCCGCAGGAAGCACCTGAAGATACTATAGACGGAGCACAGGAGTCACAGGAAGTACCTGAAGAGGCTGCAGATGAAGCCAGGGAACCGGTTGGAGAGCCGGAGGATATAATTATGGCAGAGGAGTCTGAGAAAGACGAGATACTCATGCAGCCGACTACCATGATGCCTGAAATAACAGATGATATGTTAAATGTCGATGATGATACATCAGATGATGAGACTTCACAGGAGAAAGAAAACGTTTCTGAGAAGAGAGATTTTGATCATGTGACATCATTTATCGAGCAGGAAATAGCCAAGATGACAGCAAAAAATCCGGGACTGGAGAAGAAGCTGGATATGGCTAAGACAAGAAAAATGCCGGATATTTCATTGCCGGAGGATTTAGACAGCGAAGAAGATGACTCGAAATTGAAAGAAACAAAACATATAAAAGAGCTTACAAGCGAACAGAAAGCTATATTTTCATATTTCATACCGGTAAAGGGTATGGAGGATCAGATCTGCAAGGCATATAATGCAGTGCTTGATCATTTCAACAGGAAAGAAAACGCATCCACAGGCAACCTCATTATACAGGGAGAGCAGGGTTGCGGAAAGACAATGCTTGCTACAAGCTTTATAAAGGTATTACAAAAAGATGGTGAACAGCTTACAGGAAAGATGGGCAAGATTGATGCTGCCGCACTCAATAAAAAGGATGTGCAGCAGGTAGTCAGAAAGATAACAGGAGGCTGTCTCATCATAGAAAGAGCCGGTGATATCGACCGCAGCATAGCTGCCCAGCTATCATTTTTGATGGAGCATGATATTACAGGAACACTCTATATACTTGAGGATACATCAAAGGGTATAAAGAAGGCTCTCTCAATGGATGAGGGCTTTGCATCCAAGTTCACGGAAAAGATATCGGTTCCTATTTTTACAAATGATGAACTCGTATTGTTTGCCAAATCGTACTCTGCAGAGCTTGGGTACAAGATAGATGAGATGGCTATTCTGGCATTGCATAACAGAATCAGCAATATTGAGAGGATAGACCAGGCTACCACTCTGACAGAGGTCAAGGATATAATTGACGAGGCCATAGACAGGGAGGCTCACAGCGGACTTAAGAAGGCTATAAGTATTCTGACAGCCAGGCGATATACAGATGATGACCGAATTGTACTCAAAGAGGATCATTTCAGGGAAAAATAAATACTTATGGGGGGTATATATATGTGTAATTTTACAGCAATGGATTGTTACCTGTTTGGTCAGGCAACACACTATGATATCTACAAGAAGATGGGTGCTCACTTAGCTGAGCGTAAAGGAAAAAAAGGAGTGTGCTTTGACGTCTGGGCGCCACATGCGAGGGAAGTATACGTGTTTGGTGAGTTTAACGACTGGAATGAGACCAGTCATGAGATGAAGCGCGTAGAGCCGGAAACCATGGGAGTGTATGAGCTTTTTGTACCTGGAGCGCAAAAGGGTCAGATGTATAAGTTTATTATAGTCACTGAACAGGGTGACAAGCTGTACAAGGCAGATCCATATGCAAACTACGCAGAGCTTCGTCCGGGAACGGCGTCAATCATCACAGATATCGAGCACTTCACATGGACTGACAAAGAGTGGATGGATAAGAGAGCAGCAAAGTCAGATGCTGATGTATATTCTTCACCTATGGCTATATATGAGTGCCATCCGGGCTCATGGATGAGACATCCGGGCAGGGATGATGATGGCTTTTATACATACAGGGAGCTTGCAAAATCACTCATATCCTATGTAAAAACTATGGGATATACACATATTGAGCTTATGGGTATTTCAGAGTATCCGTTTGATGGCTCATGGGGATATCAGGTGACAGGCTACTATGCACCTACATCGAGGTATGGAGAGCCTGAGGATTTTGCATACTTTGTTGATCAGTGCCATAAAAATAATATCGGAGTAATACTCGACTGGGTACCTGCACATTTCCCAAAGGATGCGCATGGACTTGCCAATTTCGACGGAACAGCCACATATGAGTATGCAGACCCAAGAAAGGGAGAGCATCCTGACTGGGGCACAAAGATATTTGACTACGGTAAGAATGAAGTAAAGAACTTCCTTATCGGAAGTGCATTGATGTGGATAGAAAATTACCACGTAGACGGACTTCGTGTGGATGCAGTTGCGTCAATGCTTTATCTTGACTATGGAAAGAACGACGGACAGTGGGTGCCAAACAAGTTTGGAGGAAATAAGAACCTCGAGGCAGTAGAGTTTTTCAAGCATATCAATACACTCATACTTGGAAGAAATCACGGAACTGTAATGATAGCCGAAGAGTCTACCGCATGGCCAAAGGTAACAGGCAAGGTAGAGGAAGACGGACTGAACTTCAGCTACAAGTGGAACATGGGATGGATGCATGACTTCCTTGATTATATGAAGCTGGATCCATATTTCCGTAAAAATAACCACAACAAGATGACATTTGCGATGAGCTATAATGAGAGCGAGAAATATATTCTGGTACTGTCACATGATGAGGTGGTACATCTGAAGTGTTCTATGCTCAACAAAATGCCGGGCTTAGAAGGGGATAAATTCAAGAACCTCATGGCAGGATATGCATTTATGATGGGACACTGTGGAAAGAAGCTTCTTTTCATGGGACAGGAGTTTGCACAACTGCGTGAGTGGAGCGAGGAGAGAGAACTGGACTGGTTCCTTCTTTCAGAAGAACCACATCAGCAGATCCAGAACTGGTACAGAGATCTTCTGCATTTATATAAGAAGAATCCTGCACTGTATGAGCTGGATAATGATCCGGCCGGATTTGAATGGATCAATAAAGATGATATTTTCAGAAGTATCTTCAGTTTTGTCAGACATTCAAAGGGAAAGAAAAAGAATCTTTTATTTGTGTGCAACTTTACTCCGGTAGCAAGAGAAGATTACCGGGTTGGAGTGCCGACGAAGAGGCAGTGTAAGCTGGTACTGAACAGCGACGAGAAAGAGTATGGAGGTTCCGGAGAAAAGAGAACCGAGATCTATAAGCCGGTGAAGAAAGAGTGCGACGGTCAGAAATATTCTTTTGCATATCCGCTCCCTGCTTATGGCGTTGCTGTATTTGAATATTAAAAGAATAGTTTCAAGATGGAGAAAACCACCGGATTTTAAAGAGAAGTATCTGAAAATCCGGTGATTTTTTGTTCCATATTAGACAAAAATAAGGAAGAATAGTAACGGTAATGACAAGGAAAAAAAATCTTGTAATGTTATAATAGATTTGTATACTTGCGTGATTTTGTTTGATAGTTAAATAAAATTAAATTTTGCAAGGGAGGAAGAAGCATGAAAGGAAGAAGAGTCCAAAAGGTACTTGAAGCACAGGACGCGGTGGCAATGGTTCTGCCGATGACTGCAATACCGGCAAAGGCTGAGGAAGCGGAAGAAGTTACATATAAGCTTTATCCGAATCCTCAGGAAATGACGTATCAGGAT
>OGYJ01001366.1_pt1 | contig 19596 bp, 10 predicted proteins | sample 1576531 | NCBI WGS metagenome assembly OGYJ01 (sample SAMEA3541574, study PRJEB24748) | human gut metagenome | biome: human gut; feature: human-associated habitat; material: faeces | place: China | collected 2012 | reverse complement strand
AGTAACTCTTGCTGCCCAACTGGATGCGACCAACATCAACATTCAAGCCGTGAACAAACGGGATAAAGTAGCCAAGAAAGTAAAAGACGTGGTGAAATTCAAGATAGGATTTACTATCGTCAAAAACATCACAGCTGAAACAGGCGAACGTACTATCTATGTCCGCATCACCAAACCGGATAATGACGTGCTGACTAAAAACCCTTCCAATACATTCCCGTATGAAAACCGCGAGTTGGGGTATTCCATCAAAAAGTACATTGAATACAACGGTGAAGAGCAAAATATAACCGTGTACTGGAACGTAGAAGAGTATCTATATGCAGGTACCTATCGGGTAGATCTTTTCGCAGACGGAACACTTATCGGCTCGCAATCCTTTACATTGGACTAAAAAAGATTAAATTATTTTGAGGTCTCACTGAAAGCCTATACATTTGCATCGTTGTTTATGCAATTATTGTTGCATCACAAAACAACGTTTTAATCACCTTAATAATGTATAGACACGATGAGAAAGTTCTTCTGTTTCATTTGGTTGGTATGTCTGACCTTCTCTGTCGGTGCACAAGAGGTTTTGAGCCTCGATAGTTGCCGTGCATTGGCCATTGCCAATAACAAAGAACTACTGATAAGCCAGGAGAAAATTAACTCTGCGCATTATCAGCGAAAGGCAGCATTTACCAATTACCTTCCCGACATTTCCGCCACCGGTGGATATATGCGTACCCAAAAAGAGATTTCACTATTGAGCGATGCACAGAAAGGTGCATTAGGTTCAATGGGAACTCAAGTAAGCGGTGCCATGCAAAATGGTATACAAGGTATACTGACACAGCACCCTGAGTTGACACAGAATCCGCAATTCATGGCGTTGATCCAAGCGTTAGGAAGTGTGGACGTTGCCTCTCCGCTCAACGGCCTCGGAAATTCCCTCGTTGACGCATTTCGTACAGATACCCGCAACATGTATGCCGGCGCCCTGACGCTGACACAGCCCTTATATATGGGCGGCAAAATCCGTGCTTACAACAAAATCACCAAATATGCAGAAGAACTGGCACGTCAGCAACATGACAGTGGTCTGCAAGATGTAATACTTAGTACCGACCAGGCTTACTGGCAGGTAGTATCACTAGCCAGTAAAAAGAAGTTAGCCGAAGGTTACCTCAAGTTACTGCAAAAGTTGGAAAGCGATGTGGACAAGATGATCGCCGAAGGTGGTGCCACCAAAGCGGACGGTCTATCTGTAAAGGTAAGAGTGAACGAAGCGGAAATGACACTGACTAAAGTCGAAGATGGCTTGAGCCTATCCAGAATGTTATTATGCCAGTTATGCGGTTTGGACTTGTCCTCTCCTATCACGCTGAAAGATGAACGGGAAGACGATCTCTCTCCTGATCCGGTAGCAGCAAATGGAATTGATCTGAATACGGTTTATGCTACACGGCCGGAAGTACGCAGTCTGGAACTTGCCACAGAAATCTACAAGCAGAAGGTAAACGTCACTCGCTCCGAATATCTGCCGTCACTGGCTCTGATGGGAAGCTATATGATGACCAACCCCTCCGTTTTCAATGGTTTTGAAAAGAAGTTCAAAGGTATGTGGAATGTGGGTGTGGTATTACAAGTTCCTATCTGGCATTGGGGTGAAGGCATGTACAAGGTGAAGGCAGCCAAAGCGGAAGCCCGTATCGCCCAATACCAATTGGACGATGCTAAAGAAAAGATAGAACTTCAAGTCAATCAGTCCGTCTTCAAGGTTAATGAAGCCGCTAAAAAGCTGATTATGGCAGAAAAGAATCTGGAAAAAGCAGATGAAAACCTTCGATATGCCACACTCGGATTTGAAGAAGGAGTGATAGCTGCCAGCAACGTACTCGAAGCACACACAGCCTGGCTTTCAGCCCAGTCCGAAAAGATAGATGCACAAATTGATGTGAAATTGACTGACATCTATCTGAAGAAGGCGTTGGGAGAATTAAAAATTAATAATTAAAAATTAAAAGGGTGAGAATTCATAATTCATAATTCATAATTCATAATTCATAATTACCTAAATGGATACCAAATCACAAAACAGTAACATGCTATTAGCGTTTTTAACGCTGACAGGCGTCATTGCCATTGTAGCCGTAGTAGGTTTCTTCATGTTGCGTAAAGGACCGGAAATCGTACAGGGTCAGGCAGAGGTCACAGAATACCGGGTATCGAGTAAAGTACCGGGACGTATTCTGGAATTCCGTGTGAAAGAGGGACAAAGCGTGCAGGCCGGAGATACACTCGCCATACTGGAAGCTCCGGATGTGTTAGCTAAGCTGGAACAGGCTCGGGCTGCAGAAGCCGCTGCTCAGGCACAGAATGAGAAAGCACTGAAAGGCGCCCGTCACGAACAGGTACAGGCTGCCTTTGAGATGTGGCAAAAAGCTAAAGCAGGACTTGAAATAGCCGAGAAATCTTATAAACGTGTGAAGAATCTTGCTGATCAGGGCGTGATGTCAGCCCAAAAGCTGGATGAGGTGACTGCACAGCGAGACGCTGCCATCGCAACAGAAAAAGCCGCCAAAGCTCAATACGACATGGCAAAGAACGGTGCGGAACGAGAAGATAAAGCCGCTGCCGCCGCCTTGGTAGACCGTGCCAAAGGAGCCGTTGCAGAAGTAGAATCTTATATCAAAGAAACTTATCTTATAGCCCAAACAGCCGGAGAAGTTTCGGAAATCTTCCCCAAAGTAGGTGAATTGGTAGGAACCGGTGCACCGATCATGAACATAGCCATACTGGATGATATGTGGGTAACATTCAATGTCCGGGAAGATTTGCTGCAAGGCCTGACAATGGGAACTGAATTCGAAGCTTTCGTTCCGGCATTAGATAAAAATATCCGCCTGAAAGTGAACTACATGAAGGATCTTGGTACTTATGCAGCCTGGAAGGCTACGAAAACAACCGGGCAATTTGATCTGAAGACTTTTGAGGTAAAAGCTTTGCCACAGGAGAAAGTGGAAGGCTTGCGTCCCGGAATGTCGGTGATACTGAAAAAGTAATTAACGGTTAGTGATTAGTGATAAGTAAAGGAATGGCACGAGATAAGAAATATATAGCTTTGTGGAACGTCATGAAACGGGAAGGCCGACGGCTCGTTTCCCGTCCGCTGTACCTGTTCTGCATGGTGATAGCGCCGTTGTTCTGCTACGTGTTCTTCACAACACTGATGGATTCGGGGTTACCGGTCAATATGCCTGTAGGGGTGGTGGATCAGGATATGACATCCACTTCGCGCCAATTGATGCGAAACCTGGATGCATTTGAGCAGACCGCCATCGTAGCCCATTATCCTACTATCAACGAAGCACGTGCCGCCATGCAGAAAGGAGAAATCTACGGATTCTACTACATTCCGAAAGGTACTACCGCCAAGGCGCAATCTCAACGACAGCCTACCGTATCGTTCTATACCAACAATACGTTGCTTATCGCCGGTTCTCTGCTCTACAAAGATATGAAGATGATGAGCGAGTTGGCATCGGGAGCTGCCGCACGCACCAGTTTGTATGCTAAAGGTGCTACGGAAGACCAAGCTATGGCATTCCTGCAACCCATCGTCATCGATACACATCCGCTGAACAATCCGTGGCTGAATTACTCCGTATATCTGTGTAACACATTTGCACCGGGTGTATTGATGCTGCTTATATTTATGATAACGGTTTACTCCATCGGTGTGGAAATAAAAGACCGTACCGCACGCGAATGGCTGCGCATGGGAAATAATTCCATCTACATCTCCCTTGCCGGAAAGCTATTGCCGCATACGGCTATTTTCTTCCTGATGGGGATATTATATAACGTATATTTATATGGCTTCCTGCACTTCCCCTGCAACAGTGGCATCATGCCGATGCTTCTTGCCACCCTCTGCCTTGTACTGGCTTCGCAAGGGATGGGTGTATTGATGATAGGTACATTGCCTACCCTGCGTCTGGGACTGAGTTTTGCATCCTTATGGGGAGTGCTTTCATTCTCTATGTGCGGACTATCATTCCCTGCCATGGCAATGCATCCGGTTCTGCAAGGATTAGCCAATCTGTTCCCGCTGCGTCACTATTTCCTGATCTATGTAGATCAGGCCCTGAACGGTTATCCGATGATTTATTCATGGATAAACTATGTGGCGTTACTTATTTTTATGATGCTTCCTTTCTTTGTCGTACACCGGCTCAAAGAAGCGTTGATTTATTATAAATACGTGCCCTAATGAAACATCTGACGTTCAAACAGAAAGTAGTACAAGGTATCCACGACCTATTCTATATCTGGATACGGGAATTCCGCACGACCTTTCGCGATCAGGGTGTGCTCATCTTCTTTGTGCTTGTCCCGTTGGTGTATCCACTGATTTATGCTTTCATTTATACCAATGAAACCATACGGGAAGTACCTGCTGTGGTAGTGGATAACTCACGCAGTTCGTTAAGCCGCAAATACCTGCGCAAAGTGGACTCCAGTCCGGAAGTGAAGATTGTATCTTATTGCGCTGACATGGAAGAAGCCAAACTGATGCTGAAAGATCGTCTGGCTTATGGCATCATCTATATACCTGCTGAATTCAGTGAAGATATTGCACGGGGAAAGCAAACACAGGTCAGTCTGTATTGCGATATGAGCGGATTGCTTTATTATAAATCTCTGCTGAACACCAATACCAGCGTGTCACTGGATATGAATGCAGATATCAAAATGCAACGTGCCGGCAATACCACCAACCGCCAGGATGAGATTACCGCCTATCCGATAAAATATGAAGATGTTACCTTATTCAACCCCGCAAACGGTTTTGCGGCTTTCCTGATACCTGCGGTATTGATACTGATTATTCAGCAAACCTTACTGCTGGGTATCGGACTTTCTGCCGGAACAGCCCGCGAACAGAATCGTTTCAAAGATTTGGTTCCTATCAACCGCCACTACAACGGCACATTACGTATCGTACTGGGTAAAGGCTTAAGTTATTTCATGGTGTATGCACTTGTATCCGTATATGTGCTCTGTGTAGTGCCACGCCTGTTCAGTCTCATCCAGATAGCTCAACCGGGTGTACTGACTCTCTTTATGTTGCCTTATCTGGCAGCATGTATTTTCTTTGCCATGACAGCTTCTATTGCCATACGCAACCGTGAAACCTGCATGTTAATATTCGTCTTCACATCCGTACCCTTATTGTTCCTTTCAGGTGTTTCCTGGCCGGGAGCCGCCATGCCGGATTTCTGGAGATACTTCTCTTATATCTTCCCGTCCACTTTCGGCATCAATGGCTACGTACGCATCAATAGCATGGGAGCTACACTCAACGAAGTAGCCTTTGAATACCGTGCATTATGGATACAGGCAGGCCTCTACTTCCTGACTACTTGCTGGGTATATCGTTGGCAGATTATCCAGAGCAGGAAGCATGTAATTGAGAAATATAAAGAGTACAAGAATAAATAATAATTTCAGGAGATTATTATCCATTCTGCAGGACATCTTCTTTCTCCGGAGCAGTAGGCTCCGACCTCCTTTCAGGGGCAAACGGGTCAAAATAATAAATATCTTTGGTATCCAGCCAATGCAGGAAGAAAGGTAAACGTCGCATAAAACGACTATAATCTTTCCGTCCGGCAGGTGTCCAGGCAGCCTCGGCAAGTGCAATAAGACGTGGAAAGACCATAAAATCCAATCGTTTGACATCAGCCACACGTTCCGTCCAAAGTGAATACTGCATACCCATAATCTGGCTTTCGTACCCCTTAAACAGATGTTCTATCGAGCGAGGGAATGAGAAGACATCTTCTATCTGATTATATCCATCCCAGTAACGCCCAACATTGTGTGTGGAATACTGCACAAAGTCGCCATACATCGGACGACGCGGAGTCATAATAACACGATATCCACTTTCGAGAGCTTTCAACAACTGATACCTACGATCATGACGCCACCACATCACTACTGCCTTATCCGGCGATACACCGGCATCCACAATCTCATCCCACCCGATCATCGTTTTACCTTTGGCAGCAATAATATCTGCCACACGGCGCACAAAGTATTGCTCCAATCCGGTTTCGTTCATTAATTGTTTATCTTTGATGAACTGCTGTATTTGTGGATCTGTAAACCATTCCTGATTACCGAAATGTACTTCATCACCTCCAATATGAATATAAGGAGAGGGAAACAAAGTGATCAGTTCATCCAGCACATCACTTATGAAACGGAACGTTTCTTCTTTGCACGGGTGAAAAGTAAAATCTTTCCATCGTCCTTCACCCCCACCAGACAATTCCGGATAAGCACGGCAAGCAGCAGTGGCATGTCCGGGCATATCAAATTCCGGCACAATCATTATGTGTCGTGCAGCTGCATAAGCAACAATATCTTTAATATCCTCCTGCGTATAGAAAGTAGCAGGTGCCGATGGATCATGATAATTCCCTTTGGATCCAACCTTTGTCAACAGAGGATACTTCTTTATTTCAATACGCCATCCCGGTTCATCCGTCAGATGCCAATGAAAAACATTCAGACGAAGAGAAGCCATTATATCAAGCAATTGCTTGACTTTCTCCTTGCCAAAGAAATGACGGCTCTCGTCGAGCATAAAACCCCGCCACGAATAACGGGGAGCATCATTGATGACACAAGCGCTCGTAGTGCCTTTTCCAGAACGCAAGAGTTGCTTCAAAGTTTCTTCTCCCCGGAATGCTCCGGTTACGGTAGCTGATTGAATAAAAACAGAATCGGGAGTTATCTCCAAACGATAAGCCTCATCAGCCCCCGTAGTGCAATCCGGTGTAATGCGTTGTATGACTCGTGACGGAAGTACATTATTTGTCTCAAGTGCCTTATTCTCGGCAATAGACAGTACGAACTCTCCTTTTACCGGGCGATATTGTGCCGGTTCAGGAATCACATTTTGTGCAGAGATAAAGACTGGCAGAAAAAGACTTACTGCCAACAGGTTAATTTTAGTTGTCATCATTGATATATCTTAAAACAATTTCCCATTTCAAATTCCAGTACCCCACCCTTCACGATCTCATCATGCGTTATCCACAAACGGTTCAATTTCTTACCGTTCAATGATACCGACTGAATATAAATGTTCTGAGGCGAGTTATTATGCGCTATGATTTTGAAATTCTTACCAGAATAGAAATGCGTATCCAAGTTTATCTCTACGCTTTCGAAGACAGGGCTGGTAATCTCATAACGGGGATTTCCCGGACAAACCGGATGAATACCCATAGCCGCCAGTACATACCATGCCGACATCTGCCCACAATCATCATTACCACACAGCCCATCGGGCTTAGGCAAATAGAATTTATCAAAAATTTCTCTTACTAACTCTGCTGTACGCCACTGTTCCCCCGCAAGAGTATACATATATACCACATGATGACTTGGTTCATTCCCATGTGCATATTGTCCTATTAATCCAGTAACATCACCAACAAAACCTGTACTTTTCACATCGGACTGCAAGAAAAATAAAGAATCCAACTTGGTTGTAAAAGCCTCTTTTCCCCCCATTAAATCTATCAAGCCATCAATATCATGCAAAACATGCCAGGTATACTGCCATGCATTCCCCTCCGTGTAATCTCCCCCTGCTGTACCTGCATGAGATAAGGCAAACTTGTCAAAGGGCTCACGCCAGCTACCTTTCGTATCTTTCCCCCTCATCAGCCGACTTTCCGGATCAAACAAGTTCTTATAATAATTAGCTCTCTTCATGAAAAAACGATAATCTTCTTCTTTGCCTAATTTCCGTGCCAGTTGTGCTGCACAATAATCATCATAAGCACCTTCCAATGTACGGGACACAGCTTCATCTTTAATCAAATCAAACGGATAATATCCATATTCATCATAGATATTCCATTCTGAACGATAATGATTTCGAGTCAAAGTGTTTTTCACTTCACCATATACCTGTGCCGGATCTACCCCCTCAATATCTTTCATACAAGCTTCCACTACTACAGGAATTCCATGGTTACCGATCATACAATAATTTTCCTTTCCCCACAAAGCCCAGATAGGTAAGAATCCCTGCACTTTACTATGAGTTAACATTGTATTGATCATATCAGGAACCTTTTCCGGAACCAATATTGTGTACATAGGATGAGCGGCACGAAAAGTATCCCATAATGAAAAAGTTGAATAATATTCACCTGACAAAGAAACAAAAACAGAATCATTAGCCCCACGATATTTTCCATCTACATCTGCCATGTTGTTTGGTTGAAAAAAGAGATGGTACATGGATGTATAAAAGTTTCTTTTTTGTTCCACACTTCCTTCTATCTCAACTCGTGATAATATGTCTTCCCATCTTTTGCTACTCCCCTCTTTCACTTGATTAAAATTCCAGTGCGCCAATTCTGAATCCATATTCCTGTACGCTCCCTCTATACTGACTGTAGATAAAGCAACTTTAGCCTGTAACACATCTCCTTTTTTCTGATTAAAATGAAAGACACAAACAGGAGCCTTATTGCGTTCATTCCCTTTTATCGTATCAATAGATACAATCGGTTTATCAAACTGAATAATATAATACAATTGCCGTTCTACCCATCCTTTCAAATGATGAAACCCTGATATTGTATAATCATCCGCAACATTCACCTTTGAATTTATGACACGAGTTTCATACTGTTCTTCCGTACTGACAGAACCACTTTGAAAATTAATATATACTGCTCCTCCGTCTTGGTCAAAAGAGTATTTATGTATGGCAACATGAGGCGTACAACTTAATTCTACCTTAACATGATTATCGTCTAAATACACAGAATAATATCCTGGCGAAGCTATCTCTCTATCTTTAGAATATTTACTCTTAAACTCTTTTCCCGAAACTCCGGAAAATGGCATCATCAACAGATCGCCCATATCAGGTATACCGGTTCCATTGAGTTTATTTTGAGTAAATCCCCAAATCAACGAATCATTATAATTATAACCACTACAATGTTCCCAGCCAAAATTTCCTGTCTGAGGCCCTGGCTGAACAAATCCCAACGGACAAGCTGCCGCAGGAGTTGTATGTCCAGTATAAGCAGTACCAACAAACGGATCAACGTATTGAGTCAGATTACTGTCTTGCACATCTGTAGATTTGCAAGAGTAAAACCCACAAATAAAGAATAAAATAATTATCAGATATATTTTCATACAACTTTACCATTTAATAAATTAATAAGTCTTTCATTCCACCCGTTCTATTCTAAAAGAATAACTGACAGGCCTATTTTCCGGAATCATATATTTAGGGAGAGGTATATCTCCACATGTTGCATTTCCCAATCCCTGTTGTATACAATCCAAATTAAGATAAACTTCTGGCTTCTTTATTTCTTTTAGTTTGAAGTCATGGGCAACCTTCCACAAATCCTGATCGGTATAATGCAAAGCACTAAAACTCAAGTTGTCTTTTGACGTTATTTTTAATCCGTCTCCCTTTGCGTCTGTAATTGTCACCCAACGGATTTTTTCACGATTCCCCATACTCTGAGACCGCACGTAATGTTCTGATACCATATCATCAACAGTCATATTATAGCACCCTATCATAGCAGATTGAACCCTATCAATATAATTCTCATGAGGACCACAACCATACCATTGAACATTTTCGTATCCGGAAGGCATTACCAATTGAAGCCCCAGGCGACGAATAATCGTCGCGTCTGCATATTTCATGAAACTTGCCTCCACATCTATAATACCGTTCTCATAGATAATATATTTTACCGAATATGGGATTTCAATTGGTTTGGGAGCATCTACGTTTACTGTAGCATTAACTATTAACGTTACAAACTTTCCCGTCTCATCTAATCTATAATTAAAAAGAAGATTCTTAATATTTGAGTTATAATAATGTTGGTCTGTATACTTATCATTTCCCACACTACGATACCAGTTGAGCATCAGCCCACCGTTATTATATATCCTTTCTTTTCCACTATATTTCAACGAAAGAAGTTTTCCATTCAACTTATTGAATAGAACTTGGAAATTCGAACCATGTATACCTAAACTATCCTTTAGAACATCAATCTTCAATTCTCTTAAAGATGACAAATCAACCTTTGCAATAGAAGGGCGCTCATTTAAAGAAATTTGCTCTTCTGCTATACAATAACCGGCTTCTGCCCAAGACATTTTATTTTTTGTCAAAAAATAAATATTCAGGAAAAATTCACTGTCACTATTAATTTTTGTAATATAAGGTATTGTAAGAGTTGCCTTCTCATTTGGAGGCAAATTAAGCCCTTCGTCTATGGTCCCTTGTTCTATTTCCATTCCATCTTTCAATATCTTCCAAACTACACGGAAATTATTCAAATTCAGAAAATCATAGCCATTACTCACTTCAATCTTACCTGCAGACATTGCCAATGGACGTAATTTTATATACTGATATACTTTCTTCACCTCCAGTAGCTTTGCTGTTACCCGACGGTCAGGCGTCACCAACCCGTTGCAACAAAAATCCGCATCATTCGGTTTATCACCAAAATCCCCTCCATAATAATAATGACTCGTTGGTGCTCCTACTTTATTAATACCTTGATCAACCCAATCCCATATACAAGCACCGATCATACGTTGAGACTTATTTTCAATATACTCCCAGTATTCAGCTAAATTTCCCGGAGCATTTCCCATAGAATGAGCATATTCACATAAAAAGTAAGGCTTATTTGTATCTAACTGATCAAAACGACTCATTCGTGCAATATCAGGATACATCTGCGAATCAATATCAGCAGCATCATTCTTTCCTTCATAGTGTACAGGGCGCGAAGGATCCAATTCTTTCGCTCGTTTATACATTGCGTCAAAATTAACACCGGCTCCTCCCTCATTTCCAAGAGACCAGAAAATAACAGAAGGATGGTTCTTATCTCTTTGGATTACTCTAGCAATTCTATCCAGAAATGCAGGTTGCCAGGAAAGCTTATCACTTAATCCATGATTCCCATGATTCTCAAGGTCAGCCTCATCCATCACATATAGACCATAGTAATCATATAAAGCATACATTTTAGGACTATTGGGATAATGACTAGTACGCACTGTATTAATATTATGTCGCTTCATCAGTTCAATGTCCTTTATCATTGTAGATACAGGTACTGCTTTACCAAATCTCGGGTCTATATCATGCCTATTGGTTCCTTTAAAAAAAACTTGCTCATTATTTAGATAAACACGTTTATTTTTTATCTCTATTTTACGAAAGCCAAACTTCGAAGATATTGCTTCTATCTCTTTACCCTGATCATTTTTTAAAGCCAGAATCACAGTATAAAGTTGCGGGGATTCAGCCGACCACAATAGAGGATTCTCAACCAATGTACAAATGCTTAATCTATTTTCTTTATTTTTGAATAAGTTTTCTATCGGCTGAACCTGATTAGCAACCTGTTTTCCAAAAGGGTCCCAAAGTTGTATTTCAACACTATTCCCTTTCGCAACTTTCCCCCCATCATTTTTAATCCACAAATCAACATTTAGTTTTGATGAAAGAAGATCGTCAAACTGAAAATCTGATCGTAAAGAAAAATCACGTATATAGATTTGAGGTGTAGCATAAATATAGACATCACGATGTATACCGCTCAAACGAAACATATCCTGATCTTCAATATAGCTCCCGTCAGTCCAACGATACACTTCTACCGCCAGAATGTTTTCACCTACGTTTACAAACGAAGTAATATCAAATTCCGCATCATTGTTAGCCCCTTGACTATAACCGACTTTACGCCCATTTACCCAAACATACATACCACTATAAACTCCATCAAAATGAAGAAAGATTTTCTTACCATCCCAATCTTTTGGTATTTGAAAATTACGACGATATGAACCAACCGGATTCATCTCTGTCTCATTAGTAAACCCTTTTTGTGGCAGAATTTTTGAAGGAAGATTTTTAAACGGATAATTTACATTTGTGTATATAGGAGTACCATATCCCAACATTTCCCAATTAGATGGTACCATTATCTCATCCCAAGTCGAAGTATCATAAGTTGTTTTATAAAAGTCGACCGGACGTTCTGATGGCTGCTTCGCCCAATAAAATTTCCATTGCCCATTTAATGAACTATAAAATGAGGAAGAAGGGGTTTCCCACGGTTTCTCATAATATAATCTATCATTCCGTAAACTTTCTATTGAAGGATATGGTATATAAGTACTATGCCCTGGTTCTTTATTCACAGCAAATATTTGTTCATTCTCCCATTCATGCTTTCCACGGATATTCTCCGGAGGTAGTTTTACTGAGGTTTTAACAAACTTCCAAGTTGTTTCTGAAACATTTGTAGCATATATTGGGGCACCTTCTTTCTCATTTTCCTTAAAAGTAATTCCCCAGTTTGAATGATTATGCAATATAGCATAACGTCCATCCGTATCCGGCACTATACGCCAATGTTGATTCACATTCGCTCTACTATAATCCCATAGATTCAATGGATGTTTACCATTATCTGTATCGACAATATCCAAACTTTTGGCCGTAAACGGACTATAAATTACGTAACATTCCTTGTAAGGTACAATTCTCCATAATTGTCCTTTAGCTCCTTTCTTTTCTTTTTCCAGAAAGACACCAGTCATATTGGTCGGACTCTCATGATTATCCAGAACCAATCCCTTTGAACTTACAATTTTATAAAGTACATCTTCTTGAATTTCTTGAGCAATCAAATTGCATTTGCAACAAAAAAGAAAAGAAAATAGACCTATGAAAAAAAGAATATTTTTCATACTTATTAATTATAGTAAAAAATTATCTGATCATACGATTCACAGGTTTATGAATAATAACCTATCATTTCTGCAACTCCAGAACAAATGGATATGTAGACATTGTTAAACGTACAGAGTTGACATTGTCCAATGTTTCAATTTCGGAAGAACTATATGTAGGATCGTAAATTTTCACTGATTTAAATGTATTATCAAAATTAATGGTCACTTTCTCATTCCCACCAGAATACTTCTCATCCCAAACAACCAGCATAAACCGTCCTGTACTCTTTTGTAACAAAAGATAATGAACAGTAGCCGGTTTCATCGGTATCGAGAAAGTCAAAGTTTCTAAAGTTGTCTCCGCCTGTGGATTGTCAGCAAGAATAGACGTCAAATTATGCAAATAATGTGCAGCAACTTTTGGGGTACCATCTTGATTAAAAAAAGCAAAGGCAGCATGATTTGTTTCATCACTATGAGTTTTCAACAAATAGATAGCCGTATATGCCCATCCTCTTTTAAATTGAGCTAAATACAAATTCATATACATACATCCTTGCATCTCCTCGGAGAGCATATCTTCCCCTTGTTGACCAACAGTGATACCCGTTTCTGTAGTAACCCTAGGTAAAGTCGCTAATTCTTCCTCCGTATAACCGGAGAAACCATTAACCCATGTAATACCATAATTTCCATACAGACCGTCTGCGTGAGAATCCGCAGACGGATCGGAAGCTCTCCAAGTCATATTATCATGTATACCGGGCCATGACGGATGCGATATATAATTATGGCAATTGGCATAATCTGCAAATTTAGTCCCGACCGGATACAACGATGAACTACCTTCTGGTATTTCCAGATATTGAAGTCCTACATTATCTGTTTCAGCTCCATTCTCACTAATATGAAACACTGGATACTTTTTCAGCACATCGTCTCCTTTGACTATCGAATATAAATCCCGCATTAAATCAGCAATGGGCGACCAAGTTCCACTGCTACCACCGGTAACTCCATTATAGACAACAGACCAATTATTAGGCTCATTAGGACCTTCAAAAGCTAGAAGAGCTCCGGCTTCTGCAAGTTTCCGCGTTTTCAATATTTTTTCAGTCAGACTTGCAGTTGTTAGATCTCCCCCGCTACTCGTGCCAATGCAAACTTTAGCTCCTGTCTCTTTATGCAAAGTTATAATATCATCCAACTCCTGATCTGCTCCATATCCTCCCCGAATCCACCGGGCTCCCAAATAGTTTATAAAATCAATTGTCTGATATAAATACTCCCCTCTTGACACAATGGAAGAATTTACTCCAATGCTATTCAAGAAATCATTTGCACTTTTAGCACTAACCGTCTCTTTCACCAAAATATGATCATATTCCAACGGTTCTGTTTCACATGATAATAACAAAGGAAACATTAATATATAGAAGAAGTTTTTCATATAATATAAATTTAAAATTCAAAACCAAACTATTCTATCGGAGCCCCATATACCTCTATTTCAGATAAGAAAGCATACTGATTAGGTCCTTTTGTCGCTGTATATCTAAAATAACGAGCTTCCGGTAAAAGAACCATTGTATATGTTTGCCCTGCATCTTTTTGCGAATCAAAAGCAAATGTTCCCATGTCGGACCAATTATTTCCATCCAGACTCACCTCAAATTTATGTTCTGTCTGTCCTCCATTATTACCTTGTCTTCTGTAGCATACAAAACTACTAATAACATATTCTCGTCCCATGTCGACAATAAACCAGTGCGGATAGCCAGGTTGAGCCTTGTCCCATTGAGAATGCCAAAAAGTAGTAAGGTTTCCGTCTATTGCAGCCTGTGCTAAACCTGCTATAGGAGAATCACTCCATTCCGCTTCTTTAGGTTCTTCACTATCACATCCAACAATACTCCATCCTGAATGATCTAACTTTGCAGCCTGTATAAGCTTCAATCGTAATGTATAAGACGCATCCCCTGAAATGCCTTTAGCATTCAAAGTAACATCATAGATTCCCAAATCATCATATACATGTTCCGGATTAAGTTCTGTAGAAGTTGTTCCGTCTCCAAAATCCCATAACACAGAAGTTACATATTTAGCAGTACTGTTGAATTTCACTTTAGTACCATCTAATGAGTATGTGAAACTTGCTTCCGGAATCATAATCCTTGTATCAATAACTACAATTGTAGTTCCTAAAGAATTATTTATTTCTTGATCAGCTTTTACTATCTGTACAGCAAAGGCGCACTTTTTTCCTCTATTGGCATTCAGAAATTCCAAGTCTACCGCTACAAAAAACGACTCATAATCTTTACCGGCGGCAATCTGAAGATTTGAAGGAATGGAATATTTATCAGAAGACAGAATCTCAACTCCATCCAGTAGAGTATTACCTGCAGCAATCAATGAAGTAATCGTATCTGGATATGCTTCTAAATTTACAGAAACATTATTATCACGATTTAATCCAGACCGATATACAGCTAGAGCTACATTAAAAGCATTATTTACCGGATCAATCTTAAAAGAATAAGTATTACCCGGCGTTGGAACTGCCGTGCTTGAAGATGGAATATCATTGATAACATAAATGCCATTAACTGCGGTTGGCAAATATATTTTTGAATCAGGATAATCCATTGATACTATTTCTTCATATCCACATGCTGTCATTACTACTCCACACAAGAACAGTAAGAAAGCTTTCTTGATATTTATATTAGCTCTTTTCATTTTTATTCTTTTTACTTTTATAAGTTCACTACATATTATTACCATAACGGATTTTGACTCCACCCAGCAATATCCAAATCTCCTTGTGGAATAGGATATAAATACATTTTAGGTTCAAAATTTCTTTTTTCTATTTCAATAGGAGTATACGAAGGCACTCCCCCCCGATTCAAAATTTCAAGTCCACGAAGAGGTATATTAAGAACTCCCTTTCCCTTTTCATTGTCAGCAGCAATCATCCAGCGACGAGCATCCCACAGACGATGATCTTCAAAAGCCAGTTCTATTCTTCTTTCATGACGAATCTTCTGACGAACAGCATCCTGATCTAATCCATCTGGAAGTTCAGGCATCTTTATACCTTCGCGTTGACGTATCTTATTATAATATATTTTTATATCTGAATGTGCCGGCTGGTATTCATTTAAAGCCTCAATATAATTCAAATAAACCTCAGCCAAACGGATAAGAACCCATGTATGTACACTAGTACGACCTTCCAGCAAATTTAACTCCGGATCAATATACTTCAGCAAATATTGTCCTGTTTTAGTAGCACGAGGGACTCCTTTACCATCTCGTCCGCCAGTCCAGCATTCCACCGGACGTCCGTTGAACTTTGTCATATTGCTCAGTATGGTAAAAGCCAAACGAGGATCTCTGCCTCTATAGGGATTTGCTGCATGATTTTTGTTGTTCCAGTCAAAAGCTGTTCCATCCAACATTTCATAATCATCCAACAGATTTAATGAAGGGGTATTCCCGCTATTACCCAAATCATATCCAACCGGATAATTAGCCTTCTCAAAATCATTACTGGCACCATCTCTACGCGCCAAAATTATTTCAGCATCTGTATATGAACGAAAAACTCCTTGATAATTATTTGATAAAGCATAACCGGCATCTGTCAAATCAATCACATTTTTTGCAGCATCAGCCGCTCTTTTCCACCGCTCTTTTCTATCTATTGGTTTTACTGAAATCAAATCCTTATTCGCATAACCCGAAGCCCATTTTTCGGGAGAATTAAATAAATCACTTGCTGCATAAAGCAATACTCTACTTTTTAAAGCAAGAACAGCCCCTCTTGTAGCACGTCCCAAATTTTCTTGTTCTGTATACTTAACCGGTAATCCCCAAGCAATGTCATCACATTCTTTTACTATAAAATTAACACAAGAATCCAGTGTATTACGCGGAAAGGAATCTCCTATTTCTACAGGACGAGTTATTACCGGTACTCCTCCATAGCGTTTTATCAATTCAAAATAAAAGTAAGCCCTAAGGAAACGAACCTCATACTTCCACCTCTTAATGTTATCTAGTCTGTTTTGGTATTGTTCATGTCCAATATCATCTGGATTCAAACGATACATCTCAAGATCTAAATTATCCGAATTGGCTAAAAAATGATTTACTAAATAAATTCCACGAAAATTATTCCACCATGAGCCACCATCCGGATTGTTTTTGGCATTCCATGATCCTACATTGAACATTTGTATACTAGATGTTTCAAGTGTATACTCTGCTTCATCTGAAGCTGAAGCCATCATTGCTCCATCAACACATCTAAATCCGGAAGGCAAATAATTATATATAGCTACAGCTCTGGATTGCGTATTATTATAGAGAGTTAAAACATCATCTTCTGTAAGAGAAAGCACTACTTCACGATCAAGAATGCTATCGCAGGCATTTACCAATAGAAGTAAAGCTGCGCCATACAATATAGTTTTCACTTTTTTCATTACTACCATTATTAAAAGTTACACTTTGCTATAATTGGATACTTAAACCAAAACTAATTGTTCTTAGAGCAGGATAACCACTCATTGTCTCCGGGTCTGTAAATCCATCCATATGATCAAGAGAAAATAAATTCGTTCCATTTGCAAATATCCTGACTTTTTCCAAATTAATTTTTCTGGAAAGCTGGAATGGCAATGTATATCCTATTTCCAAACTTCTTAACTTTAAGAAATTTCCATTTTTCTGCCAAAAAGAAGATGCCTGATAATTATTTAAATTATTCTCTGAAGACAATCGAGGATAAGTAGCTGTTTCTGCTGTTTCAGGTGTCCAACGGCCTAAAGCTATACTAGAGACCTTAGCATCATTTTGAAAAGCATGGTAATATTTCCCACCGCAATACACAGTACGATTAGCTGCTCCCTGAAAAAAGATATCCATATCAAAGCCTTTAAATGTTATTCCACCATGAAGACCCAGAGTTATTTGAGGCATTGAAGTATACCCAATTGGATAATAGTCATTCGAATCAATCTTTCCATCTTTATTTTGATCTTTATATTTTATATCTCCCGGACGTACATCTGTAAATGTTTGAGTAGGTGATTTCAATATATCATCTTCATCTTTAAAAAATCCTATGGCTTCCAAAACGAAAGGCTGCCCTACTATACGACCTGTTCCATACAAATATTCATTCTCTTGGATTGCTTCTGCATTATAAACAACTTTATTCTTTGCATACCAGAGACTGGTTTCTACAAAGTAAGTCAAATCTTTCTTACCTATCCCATTATAACGAATAGAAGTCTCAAGCCCCTTGTTGCCTACCTTACCGATGTTAATATCCGGGCGGGATATCCCTAAATAATCTGGAACTGTTCGATAAGGCTGTGAAAGAATATTTGAACGTTTTTGAATAAAATAGTCAAACGAAACATCAATCTTATTAACCAACGTAGCCTCAAAACCGACATTAAACTTCTTTTCTTTCTCCCATGTGACATCAGGATTGGCTAGTTTCCCCTGAACTAAACCATCCTGTACATTATTAGAGTTACCAAGATGATAGCCATATCCATCATAATATTGGTCGAACATATAGCGTATGCCTCCAATATTATCATTACCAACTATACCATAAGAAGCTCTCAACTTCAAATAATTCAGAATCGGATTTCCTTTTAGAAAAGCCTCATTAGATAATATCCATCCTAATGAACCTGCAGGGAAAAAACCAAAACGATGTCCTTTGGGAAAATTCTCCGTTCCATTGTAACCAAACGAAAATTCCCCAATATAGCGTTTGTCATATGAATAAGTCACACGTCCTCCCATAGCAATATTCTTGTAGGAAAGATCAGTTCCTGTCACAACATAATCATTATATGATCCTAAATATATAGCATCAATATTATGTAGTCCGTTAAACGTACGATTATAATTTAATGAAGCCTGCAGAGAATAATCTCTCCATTGTGAAGAACTAGATTCATCTCCAGCTAAAGAAGTATTCTGACCATAGGTCGTATAAATAATTTCATCGGCATTATCACGATCAACTGAATAACGAGCATATTGACGTGATTTCTTTGAATATGACTTAAAATAAGTATTAAAACCAACCGCACCATTAACACTCAATCCAGGAGTAATAAACCCCAAGTCACCTTTTAGTTGAAATATAGCCTGCAAAGATCTACCATTATAAGAAGTATAACCAGTCTGCATCAAATCACCCAAAGGATTTGAATACATAGAATTACCTCCATACATACCCGTTGATACATAAACGGGGAAAGCATTTGGAGCAATAGAAGACATCAAATCAAACATCCCTGAAGTATTTTCACTAGTCCCAGGATTAGTTTTATCTTCAATTGTTCCACCAAGAGTTACAGCTCCCTGCAATCGCTTTGACAATTTCACATCAATATTCGTACGAAAATTGTAACGGGTATATGTTCCATTCTTTGAGAAATCTGAAACATTTCCTGCTTTTCGATATAAGCTCCTATCATCAAGAACATTGAGCAATACAAAATATCGAAAATATTCATTACTTCCACTCGCTGTAAAATTATAATTGGTTATAGGAGCAGCCTTCCTTAGAATAGTCCCGTACCAGTCCACATCCGGGTGAAAAATTGGGTCATTACCCGTTTTATAGGCTTCTAAGTCCATCGGTGTGTAAAATGGTGACTTTCCATCATTCACTAACGCCTCATTATATAATGTTGCATAATCATAAGTTCCTAAAAACTCTGG
>OGYJ01001357.1_pt1 | contig 19709 bp, 14 predicted proteins | sample 1576531 | NCBI WGS metagenome assembly OGYJ01 (sample SAMEA3541574, study PRJEB24748) | human gut metagenome | biome: human gut; feature: human-associated habitat; material: faeces | place: China | collected 2012 | reverse complement strand
AGTCAATCTATGTTGCACTTCCCACTGCATCCTCCATTTCCACAGAATTCGCAGCTATGTGTATACCTATGTACGCAATAACGTATATACGTTCATTCTACAGATTCACCCAATCGCAATGATTCTTTCCGTCGGCCCATTCCATTCGTATTCCGTCCTTCTACCTCATGGATTTGATTATAGTATTTAACATTCTCTTTACTTTAAGGAAATCACGCTGATGATTGCCTTCGCGACCTCAGATGCATCTTCCACATTGTTATCTCGCCCAAAGCTAACGCGAATGGTGCCTTCCGCATATTCTTGCGGAACACCTATTGCCTTTATGACATGTGAAACCTGTGTTTTTACTGAGTCGCATGCCGAACCGGTCGAAATAGATATTCCTTTCAAATCCAGTCGATGAAACAACATTTCTCCGCTTGCGCCACGAATAGAGATGTTGATGTTTCCCGGAGCACGGTTTTCTGCACCATTCCTTATAAAATCAACACCTGTCGCGCAAAGCGTATCAATGAAATTACGCTCCAAGATATATAGTCTATTTGTAGTTTGCTGCATCTCATTGCAGTTCTTCTTAAGTGCCGTTGCCATACCAACGATACTCGCAACATTTTCCGTACCACCACGCATTCCGAGTTCCTGCGCACCACCATCAACATAAGGAGAAATGCTTGTGCCCTTACGGACATACAGGAAACCAATTCCCTTAGGTCCATTAAACTTATGAGCTGAGGCTGACAGCATATCAACACCTAGCTTATTTACATCAATCGGAATATGACCAACTGCCTGAACTGCATCTGTATGAAATAGTGCTGCATGCGCATGAGCAACGTCAGCCAGTTCTTTAATCGGCTCAACTGTACCGACTTCGTTATTTACGAGCATCACAGAGACCAATCTCGTTTGTTGTGTAATGGTCCTTTCAAGCACTTCAGGAGTTACTGTACCGCATGCATTAACAGGCAGATAAATAACGGGATAGCCAAAGCGTTCCAGTGTACCACAAGTATTGAGTACCGCATGATGCTCAATTTGAGATGTAATTGTCAGATGCTTTTCCCCTGGCTCTACAACGCCTTTTATAGCCCAGTTATCGCTTTCTGTACCACCGGAGGTAAAAAAAATCTCCTCCGGCAGGGCACCAATACAGTCTGCAATCACCGCTCTTGCTTCTGCAAGAGCTCTTTTCGACTTACGCGCAAGAGTATAAGGCTGCGAAGCATTACCATAATCCTCCAACAGGAATGGCTTCATTGCCTCGAAAGCATCAATATCCAGCTTTGTCGTTGCTGCGTTGTCTGCGTAGATAAAATGCTTCATGGTAGTACCTCAATAGTTGTACTGAATATCGGGTATAGAGTTTTTCCCGGGAACATTGAACTCTTTCGGATCAATGATACAAAGCTGCTTCTTGATAACTGCTCGCATTTTCTTTGCGGGTTCAAGACAATACTCAATGAACTCTTGCGGATCGATGTCTTCTTTTGACTTTGCATGAGGATAAAGAAGCTTTACGAATGCTGTGCAAAGACGCTTGATTGCAGTCAGATCTCGCTGATCGGCTCCTTTGGGCACATCAAGGCATTCATCTACAAGAGAACTTTGAGTTAAATCCTCTCTAAGTGCATGCATTACTTCCGCAAAATACTCTGTGTTAATTGCCCATCCATTGGCAATCATGGAGGAATTCATTCTTGGTATTTCCCATCCGGGTATAAAGCCATGGAACCTATCGAGCGTAGCAGACTCGCCAAAGACACTGCTGATATGCTCAACCATGTTACAATTGATGTCAAATCGGCTTGCGTCAATATTGCCGAGAACAATTACGCCAGCATCTGCTGGTGTCTGAGCATCGAAGCCTTTTATTTCGCCGAATTCCATGTAATGTTTTAAGGCTTGCTGGATCTGCCCTGGCTGCTCGAAGGTTATAGATTGCACTTCATCAAAGCCCACATAATCAAAACGTGTCAGTAAGCCCCCTGTTTTCTTTGCATTATCATAGATCAGTGAGGCGCGTGATACTGTGCCACCACTGATTAGCCATCCTCGTTTGCTTATTTTCTCGAACACATAACTTTTACCTGTTCCTTTGGGAGCCAGTTCGATCAAATTCACGCGCTTTTCGACGAACGGCAACAAGCGGCGCAGGAAAAACAGTTTCTTCTTTTCACTCTCTTCACCGTTCTCATCCACATAACCGGCAGGATTATAATCAATGGCTGTCAGGATTACATCGATCCATTCATGAATATTGAACTCGGCTCTGTACTCTTTAAAATCGTCCAGATCAATGGCATAAGGGCAGAACGGCTTGTAGTCAACCATCACAATAAAGCCCTTAGGTTTCGACCTAGAAACCTCCATCTGCCAGGACAGCGTAATGATTCCCCAGTTTTCGCTTTCCCTGAGTAATGTGTCCTGCCATTTTTCGACGACATCATTATTCACGATGCCTCCGGCTCCGCTGCGATTGCCGCCAAAGTCAGGCAATTCAAATTGTGTTTTTCCCGTCTTTATATCAACTGTAACGCGTACTCGCGCCAGAAATTGAACATTTTCTCCATTCACCATTCTGAACTTGAATTGCTCGTAATCTTCTCTGGACGGAATGTATTTGTTGATATATCGCTTAACCGAATCATAATCAATCGTCCCGTCTTCGTCAGAGAACCTCATAACAAGCCAGTCTCGCATATACGAAGGAATGCTGAGTTTGGAGAAATATTCACTTCTTTGAGGGTCTTTGAGAACAACCATGTCCGCAAAGACTTCACGAATTTTATTCTCTAACATTTCAAAACTCCTTAGAGGAACAGCGTGCATCCTTGTTCTTTGAATTCACTGATTTTCACTTTTAGGTCTTCTGTTTCACAGCCGAGATATTCTGCAAAGCAAGTAAGGCAGTAGAATTCGTCTGTATCAACATCCGTAAGTTTTCTTGTGAGTGCAACCTCATCTTTTGTCAACGGCTTTCCACACTCACAGCATGTCTTTTTTTTCGCCATTAAAAATCTCCTCCACCGCCTAACGCAGGTATTACTGTGAGAGGCTTATCAATGTTCACTATCTTCCCATCAGCTACTATGATAAGGTTGTAGGCTCCAGGCGTGATTTTTTCAAAGGAGAGAGTCCATGTTTTCCCGTCTCCAGTGTCGCAAACCTCTGCCTCAACTGTACCTGCCTTTACCTCAAGCGTTTTAATTTCTTTACTGAATTCTATCGCAGCTTTCGCAACTTTTCTTTTTAATTTTGCTTCTGATTTATCATAGGACCATTTCACGTTTAATGGCAAACTGACTTTGCTGTCGAAAACCACTACAGGAACAATCATCTCTTCGGGAGAAGCACCTCCATGCACTTCACCATAAATCACATTATCATCGTCTTTTCCAGCAGCAAATCCACTGAGAGAAAAATGATTATATGAAGTAAATACCAGATAATGCTGCCCAGATGAATCTGTTGTCTCTTTCAAGTCTTCATAAACGCCAACCGGCTTCGTTTTAATGCTGCAATACCTACCGTGACTAAGAGGTGTCGCATCTTTAAAAACAGGCAATCCCTTTCGCGTATGGAAGAACCTGGCAGCCAATCGGCTGGTTCCGTGATCACCCGTAATAATTACACGCTGATAATTTTTTAGCAGCTCATTGGCTTTATCCGACACCCTGTTGAAAAAGGCAATCTGTTCCTCGATGCATGTGTAATAATCCGGTTCGTCCACTACTCCCTTATGTGCCAGCTTATCTAGTTTATTGAGCTTTTCATATGGCACACTCATTTGCTTCCATTGTTCATTAAACTCTGTTTCCGTAGGCAATAACGCCTGAGTTAATGTACAGGAAACAACCGTCCCATCTTCGCTCTGAACAAGCTTGTCTAAGAGCAATGACAAATATTCAAAGCCTAATCCGTCAATCCATAGCATTACGGTGCTATCAGTAATCTTCTGATTGATTACTGAATAGCGGAATGGGAGGGAATCTGGCTCAATCCCTCTGAAGAAACGCTCATCTGATTCTGGCAGCGTATTGGCAAGCTTATGCGCCTTGTACTCAGAAATGTATTCGTTGTAGACTGAGCCTAATTCGTCGGGCATCAGGCCTAAATAAGCTTGCAACAGAGGATATCGTAATTTTAACATCTTGGAAGCACACACCTGTGCAGCGTCTTGCTTGAGCCATTGTCCAACCATGCGAAGAATATAGATACGTTCTTCGCGCGTATCACCGGTGAGAAATGCCAATCTTTCTTCATAAGTTGGTATGATACTCAATTTTTCAAAATAGGTTTCATTTTTCTTGAGATTTAATACCTTGATCAACTGCTGGTATTCTGCGATCCACTCGTTATGAAACTGCATCACATCAAATATATCCAGCAGAATATGTTCCTCCATCTCTCCTAATCCATATTTTTCAAAGCAATGGCACAGGTAACTGTTGTCTGGGTTTAATCGATACCACAGTCTCAGCAACTGCCGCTTGCCCTTAGAAAAACCAGACCATTTGGCCATAACAGCAACTCCATCAAACGTGACAATATTGAACCGATGAAGTATAGCATCCCGAATAGAACTATTCTTTAGCGACTCATCAAAAAGTTCGCTGAGCATCTCCTCAGAGCACACTTCTTCCTTCAATTCAAACCCATCCTGCAGGTTTTCACGAATAAACTCATAAGTGGTTTTGATTGGACGGATTGTTATATCTCCCATAGCCTGCGACACAGATCTAGCCTGTTTCGTAAGAAGATAGTAATCCGTTGGGATCTGTGTTTCACTCAACATGCGGTCATACCATTCGCGTAAGCCAAAAATCAGCGTGTATTTCCCACTCAACTGATTGATATACTCCTCAAAAGCAGAAGAGAATACCGTTATATTCATTTGCTCAGAAACTGCCTCATAGTCCGAAATGGAGTATACAAAGTCCTTCTGACGCTCATCCGTGCTTAATCCGAGAGAGGTATCATACCAAAGAGAATCACCATTCCACAATGGTATAATAATCCTTCCCGTGCTGGAAGCGTCAACTATCGTATGCCACAGTTTTGCAAACCGCTCCGTGCGCTGCTCGCTTTTGTAAAACAAGCGCAGATATTCACTGACGCCTGGAAGCCAAACCCATTCATTGGATTTTATCTCTTCAATGAGCTTGTCATATGCAGGCATAACATCCGCGCTGGAGAACAGCTCATCCGATGATACGCTTCTATCGCATAGAGATCTAAGGCTTGAAACTGCATCACAGTAGTCCTCTCGGCTGTGGAGCAGGAGTACACGACACGGAAATCGAGAAGTGACTTTATTCGTTTTTTCTGCCTTAAGAGCGCTTATGCTTTCTTGCAGCTTCATACTTAGCCTCCTTAACCATTAAAATCATCGCAGAATTCAGGGTGCGCATTTAGAAATGCTGATACCTTATCCTTGAGCGCATCTTCGCTCATGCCTTTAACATGATTTTGCGTGCTCTGCAGCTTCTCCTTTTTTGCTTTTTCTGCCTGATATTTTTTCAGTGTCGACTGAACCGTAATCAAGTCAGAAACATCCCATGCGCTTACATCACTGCCAAGTTTGAGCTTGAGTTCGGTAATGATTTCCTTTCTTTGTTCTTCAAAAACATCCCGATAATTGGCACCGATGGCATTCATAAACGCCTGCTCTGCAGTTGCATTATCTGTCAGAATCGTATGATCCATCGTATCCAACACGTTGATTGCTGCAAGGACATCCTGATCCAATGCACGCTCATCGTTTTGCACTGCAATCAGTGTACGAATGGCCTTAGAAGCATTTTTCGGAACAACCCAGAGAAGCGGTATTCCTCGCGCATTGCTCCAGGTCTTTACGTTTTCCGTACTGCTAAGTGTTTTCCAGCGTTCCAGAAGCGTTGAACGATTTCTTCTTTGACTAATGCGACCTGTTTGCTGCTTCAAATCCTTCTCAAACTGATTTGCCGTTGCGTCGCAGGAAACATCCTTGAGACCTTCATAAATCGTCTGAAGTTCTTCCGGAGTACATTCAATTTGCATCTGTTCCAAAATGGTGGAAAGAACTGGTTTAACATTTCGAATGCATTCCCATGCCTGAGTCCCGTATGTGCGCAGGACATCAATATCGTTTTCCCGTTCTTCACAGCTCATCTGCGTGATGCCTTTTTGTGATACACGGTAAAGAATAACCAGTGCATCATACCAAGGCAAGTTCAGTGGCTCGATAGCGAGGATTGCAACACGCATATGATTAAATGCGTTTTTAAGATCTCGAATTGCCTCCTCATTACTGTTATATGTATTGCGCATCGTGGCATTCAAAACGTCCAAGTACCTGTATTCCGATACCACACCCACAAGTTTTTCCTTAACCTGGTCTTCAGTCCAAGTATAAACAGCATTCTGCATCACGCCAAAAACCTTATCCCGCAGGCCTTCAGGCTGTACAGAAAGCTTGTCTGTGATTTCTTTAAGCTCTGAAGATGCTTCAAATAGAAACGCACTGAAAGCCTTAGACACGACAGCTTTATCCTGGAACGCCTTCGTCATGCGCTCGCGAAGTTTTCCTCGCCCGCTGAAAAGCTGAATGACATTGGACATCGCTTCATCGGTATTACCTTCCTGCGAAATGAATACCTGCATGTTGTCAATAATCTTGCCAGCTGCTTCCTTCATTTCGATACCGCCAAGTTCTGTTTCGGACAGATACTTCAAACACCAGAAGGGTGCCCCAGTCTGCGTAATATGCTCACGAACAGAACGCATACCCTCCGTTTCATTAGCGGTCTGTCCATCATCTAACTTAAAAATCTTCTTGATATAATTACGGAAATTCTGCCAGGTAACAGAGCCGGCGGACAGGTAGTCCGTAGTCATATTTCCCTTGCAGGTATTGAGCACAAGCGTTTTCAAATTGGATTCATTCAGCACAAAGGTGCCTTGGGAACTATCCGTCCAGCTATATGCGCTGTCCTTATAACAGCTAAATACAAAGCCAAGAAGGACACCGCATGCAATCGTATTATAGAAGCCAAAAGGAGGCTGCTGCAATTCTGCCCATACATCACCCAGAACGACTTTTCGTCCGGATTCCATCTTTTCTCGGAGAAATTTAGCCAGAGTACTTACGGTATTGGCTGCTCTGCTTCCGGTTATTCCTTCAATCTCCTGAATTGTCGTTGCATCGATAATGCCCAACTGCTTGATACCAGCCAGAACGCTGAAAAGCTGCGCATTCCTTGTTTCACGCTGTATACCGGCAAGGGGAGCACTATCGTTGCAGCTCTTATACGCAGTGTTTGTGATCACAACGCTTTCCGGGGCATACGGGAAAATATCCTCCAAAACAGCGGTTTGAATCGTCTTGCGGAGCTGGGCAACGCCGAAGAGGTTGTTCCACTGCTTCTCACCGCACCAAGCAAGCATTTTGCCGCCACTGGTAGCAGAGCCCACCCAACGTTGAATGATGGTAGCGGTTTCTGTATCATATCGACCAGCATCAGCGGTGTGACCGCTGTCACGAGCCATATCAGCTTTTGTTAGGGAGGTAAGCCACTGCTTGCGCATATCGTCCGTGAATGGAGAGCGGACGAGCACAATAATCAGGCGGTTTTCTCCTGATTGCTGTGCGCGAGTTTCCAAATCATGCTGAATAGAAATTGCCTGTGCATCATCAACCACAGTGACATATACAAGGCCAAGCTTATAGGGATACTTATCCAAATCATCAGTAACCTCCTTGATACGTTTATCCAAAGAAGCCTTCTCTGCGCAGCAGACAACGATCTTCATTCTGCGGAAGGTGGCATCATTCTCATCCCATGCCAGCTTTTCAAACGGAACAGTCAGTTTTCCGTCCTTGGCAAACATTTGATAACGCGTGTATTTTTTATCGTTTTGTTCATAACGAATGGCAAACTCGTCGCCGCCCGCCATTTTGAACGGCATTTGCAGACGCTTTACACCGTTGGCCTGTTCATCGCAGAGCAGAATCTTCGTATCTTCAAAGGTGGCAAGATAGTCATCCACCTGAGATTTACTCAAAACGCCGCTCAAGCAGTTTTCGAGGCATTCCACAGTTGCGGCAACGCCATTACTTGTTCTCCTTGTGGTGTACAGTCCCTTTGTGGTCGACATGACCGCCATAAGGAGCATGGCAATTTTAAATACTCGATGCGCATTTTTATCGTTCTCAACGAGATGGCGGTTCTCTTCGTAGTGTCGGATATACTCCGGAGCTTTGGTCTCCTTATCATGGAAGTCACTTTCACGCGTAAAGAAATAGTCCCAAAGCCAATCCGGAGTCAGCCAACACGCCTGATCCTGGGGGCCATATTTCGTGATGTACCCGAGGAAGCCCTGTGTTTCGTTGGAAGAGTCCTTCATAAAACGGAACATGGTGCGCTGCGCTGCGGCGAAGTTTTCCGCAACACTGGAAAGCAGACGTACCGTCATTGGATGCATCGGGCACAGCTCATTGATTTTTTCGCTGATTTTATCGTCCAGGCCCGCAATATCCGGTAAAAACTTTTTGATGTTATGTACTGGGTCTTTGCGCGCCTCTTTCCAATACTCATCCATTCCATTTCGGATGCTGATAGAGCCTGCAATCAGGTCATACGCAGCATCAGCTGAGACGTGGAACTCTACCTCGTGGAAGCGATGGGTGATCTGCTGATAGGTTGCGTTGCCCATTACATCTACCCAGCTAGAATCCTTATGCACGATGAAGCACATAAAGAGCGGCTGCTCCTTGCAGAATTCCGAAATCTGCTGCATTACCACCTGGTCATCGCTGTGACGTAGATAATCAGTAAATTCATCCCAGATAAAGAAAATACCACTTTTTTCGAGATGATTGGCTACAATAATTTCCTCAACCCATTTTTTGAAGGTCTCTACATTATTGATGAGTCCCCAATGATTAGCGCGAATCACCTCAGCGACAGCCTTGGTTGCCTTCAAATCGCCGCGCTCAACAGTTGCAATCAGCTCTTCTACATCGCCGTAATCCTCACCAAGTATGGTAGAATCCAGTACATGTTCCCAGTTGATATTCCTATTGTGCAGCTGTGCCTTCACACCATCCTGAAGCGAGGCCACCCCCAAATCAGCTCTATCGCCAAATTTCTGAACCAATGCTTCACGAATTGCGAACTCCGCTTCAACTAGCAGCTGGTCACCAGTACGGATACCCGTGCAGCCGGTTTTCCAGATGACGAGGTAGTCGCCATTCTTGCGGCAATTCAGGAAGCGGTTCCTATACTTGGAAAGCCTCTGACTATTCTGAAGGAATATGTCAATCGTATCTTTCTTTTCCTCCAGCAGGTGCTTGACGAAGATGGCGGCATAACTTTTACCGGTGCCGTAAGAACCGTGTACCCACAGGCTGCGGCGCGCGTCCGGCGTTTCATATCCAAGCGTTTGACAGAGAAAGTCCATCAGCTTTTCCATGTCATCGCCAACAATATACTCCCGCCAGAGATTCTTATTGCGACTATCGGCGGCAATATCCACAACAGATTCAAAGGAGGGATTTACTTGTAAATATTCGTTATACTTCTTCATTGCCATGATCTTTAAACCTCCGCCAAGTCGAGTATGTCTAATGAGGTATGTTTATTTTCAAGAACAATGTTGTCCAGGTCATTGATGAAGGAAACGCGGATGTATTCCGGGAAGGTCAGCGCAAGGCCCTGTATGCATTCTCTGAGCTTTTTGTTATCCAGTCCGTAAATGTCCGCTGGGCTGACACCGGGAGCATCAGGAGTATCACGCACCTTGATAAGCTCGGTCAAAGTAAAGGCGTACCGTCCGGTATGCTCGGCATAGAGGTAAAGGCTATACAGCAGTGCCACAGCATCCGGAGTTGTCCAGCCATCACGATAATACGAATATGTGTTCTTACTCAGCTCAATAGGAATGCCTTGATTTAATGCAGACCCAATCGGAGATAGACGAAGGGTCTCTGCCAATGCAGTAATTGCATTTTCACGAGTTGACTTCGAATAATTTTCTCCAATCATCGTCACCAAATCTGCTTTTTCATAAGTTTCGCCGGGCTCGATATTTAAACAATACCAATGAGAAATGACGGAATTATAAGCAAGGTTTGCCCATATGATTGCCCATGTAAAAGGATTATAAGGCCCGAACTGTTCCAGCTTTTTAAATAGTGCTGTCTGTTCCATCGTCTTATCTTTATTAACAACCAAAAGATTGGCTTCTCTAAGCCAAACCTTTAAAGCTTCATATTGCCGATTTCCCAAAACTCCTTGAGAAAAACACTCCGTTCCATCGCTCATGTAATGTTCAAGCCACGGCTGTCTAAAGCCAAAATGCTGATACGGATTCATGCCCTTCATATCCATAGAATTACCTCCCGTTGTGCTTAACGACTTTGCGAGCATGCAACTCTTTTCCGAAAAAGTCAAGCAATTAGAGCAATGGGTACACAACGATTCACGTACAAAGATTTTCCCATTGGGTTGTATCGTAAATGCGCCAGTCGGGCACTGCACCATGCATGCTTTACATCCCTTGCAATAAGCAACTTTATTTGCTATGCCACGCAAATGACTAATAACAAATCGATCCATCTTAGAAAATGGCTTATAACTTACATATAGTTCATCTGCTTTTTTTGAAACCCTAAATACAAAATTTGTGCCCGAAATCTTTTGTGTTCCTGTACTCCCATCAAATTCTGTGATCGTTCCTAAAATCGGAGCACATTCAAGCCAATTCTGTGTGGAGCCACTAATAGTGAATTCAATTGTATTGTTTTTAATTTGTTCATTTATGCGGTTACCGCCATTAGGAAGTCCTCGCCCTCCCATTCTGGCTTTCCAACCGCCATCTTCAATATACTTAACAACCTCTGTTTCCACTTTCGTATTTCTTGCATACCGCTCGACTCTACTAAGAAGTGGTTGCATCTCGGTTCTATAATGATCATTAGCAATCCCATCCCACCAATCCGAAGATAGTGGGCACACCATACAGCCAACCCTAAACAATCCCAGTCGATATGCATCGTTTAATAAAATTCCCTCATGCAGAATATAACAATATAATTCAGCAGTATTCCATTTATGAATTGCGCTAACATTAACTTGACTAATGTTTTTTGCGCCTTCACTCACTTCGTCGTATTTTGCCCTTCGAGCACTTTCCTCTGCTCTAACGCCATCAAATACAACTGCTTTTGCGTTGTATTTTCCAGTTATTTCACGCAATTTTAAGATAGTCGGCACAGATTTATGAACGGCGCAACACCATCGCATTCTTCTTCCCGGAGGGCCAAATTCGTCCCAACTCTCGGTCGCTTTCAAATGACATTTTGCGGTATAAAAATGAAGTTCCGGCCAATGTTCTTTTGCTCGTTTCACAGCTGTATAGGTGTCGGACAATTCCATGCCTGTGTCACTAAAAATTACACAGAATTCATTTGGAGCCAATGCCTTGGCGCATAGATCCAACAGAACGATGGAGTCCTTGCCACCGGAAAAAGCGCACACGAAAGAGTATCGTTCCGATTTATATTTATCATGTTGCTCACGGATAAAAGAGATTGCCTTCTGCTCTAGGCTCTTCATCAAATTCTTGTTAACCTCATACAGTCGATTAATATCCACCGGCTGTAGCTGCAAACGTTTATCCGTGTTACAAACCACGGTAGGGCGGGTATAAAAGCCTCCTCCTTTTGCTTCCGCAACGCATTCACCATTGAGTACATAGCGCCGTACACCCTCTGCCCAAAGCAGGGGGGCATCCGTGTCTGGATAATCCCAGTGTTCATACATCTTGAAGAAGTCCAGCTCTTCCTTGAACACCGGTCTGATTTCCTTTTGCAGTTTTGCATTTACTGTCAGGCGAAATATTCCATATTCATCTGTCCACTCATATCCGTACATAACAAATTACTCTTCTCTCATAGTTTTCTCGCTTAAAACAGGATTTTCCCCGCATCATCCTTCGTCAGCCAGGGGCGATTCCTGTGAAGCACAGCATGACAGTTAGGGCACACTGTGATAAAATCATCAGCTGCATAATGCTTGCTGCTATTCAGTTCGGTGATAGGAACGGTCAAATAGCATTGCAGGAAATTGCCGGGAGTCGGCTTATAAATCTCCGACAAGTTCAAATGACAGATTTCACAGTTTTCTGCGCGGACGATTTTCCGACCATCTCTTGTCTCCAGCACTCTATGCAAATGGTACAGCAAGGCTCCCTCCGGAAAATCTTCGCCCTCAAGCTCTCTCCCGAATGTTGCTGTTTTGAAAAATTCGCAATTTTTCCTTATTGCACGCGCAATTTTATGCAGCTCGTCTTTTCTTCCGTCGAACTCATCGGCAACCTCATAGAAAATCGTACCGACATCAGGGTCCTTTTTACCTTTGTTATAACTTGACCTAAATTTGCTAAGCTGCCCATTTACCCCGCCTTTGCTTCTAAAATTTTCGCGGCGTGCAGAAAGCGGAATAATAGGAAGCTCATTCAAAAGTTCACTGAGTTCGGCGATTTCATGGCTTTCCTTGTTCAGTCGAAGCTTGTCAGCAAAATGCAAAACATCCAGCGCCAGTATTGCTTCATCCCGAGTAAACGATGTATTTACCATGTCTTATATCCTCACCTTAACGTGGTTGCCATCGCTATCCCAAAGGAAGCGCGGATCGCCTCCAAGAGCGTTGGACATGTTATAAATCAATTGGCTGCCGCTGATCATGCCTGCGTCTACCAGTATTCCGCGCAATTCTTCCGCTTCAAACTCGTAACGACTCGGCATCTCATTGTGCAGAAAAACTGCGACAACATCCCGAAAATCCTGTATCCAGCTATCTTTTTCTACAAACATCGCGTGGAGCGTATTGCTATTCTGCGATTCCATTGCGATGATAGTTCTGGCTTCAAGCTCGTTCGGATAGAATCGGATCAGTTGTTGCAACAGCATCGGTGTCCAAGGAAGGCAAGCCGGCAAAGTCGGCAGCAAATTGTACCAACTCTCCGATATATTGCGAGGAATGATATGGCCGTCAGTATCCTCAAACAGCCGACGCAAAGCGCAGTGTATTGACTCCAAAAAGTCTGTGTCTATGTGCATGAGTTCTGCCAGCAGATACTCATTTTCTGCATAGATGAGGAACACTGGTTCTTTATCTATGCGCATCAATCCTCGCAAGTTGCCGGTGTTCGATCCCAGCCCGGCCAAGTAGCGCACGAGTTCATCATAGGTGACGGTTGCGCCTTTTTCGCGAGCATACTTGCTTACGATATCGATGACCGAATCGGCAGAATACTCGGGAAGACTGATATACATATTGGATTTAAAAACATAGTGTTTTCCATGGTATTTCAACTTTTCAAACAGGTGCCGCGCCAGATCATACACAGATTGTTGGCCTATAATGCCGTTGTCATTGAAGAACATGGCCATTTCGCTACAGGCATACTCATACAAATGTTTTGCCGTTGCAACACCATCGTTCTTCTTGAGCAGCTTATCAAGGATTGCCTCCAAAGTGTCTGCTCCTTCTTCGAAATCTACCAGAGCCTCCTCGTGATAGAGTTTTCGATTCATCTCAATAATGTGGGGCGACTGCGCAACGATTTCTTTTGTCCCCACCATCGTATAATGTAGCTTGTTCTGCAACTCTTCATAAGTAGCACCTGTCAAATCGCACTGGATCAAATAATCCTCTGCTTCTTGTCTAAGGACAGGAGAAATGGAGGTTGCTGGCGTTTCAGCCACTTTTTGCAAGTACTTTGTTAGCCGATCCGTAGGCTTCCTCTGGGGCATTTCGACGCTTTTTGTCTTTTCTTCCACGGAATAATCTTGTGGTACTACATCGCAGCGTTTTATAATCCATGCAATATCCTGCTTCACCTGCTCCAAAGATAAATCGGAATCTATGTAAGCTTCAGGATTCATAAGCCTCAGCTTTGTATTGCCATAGTCATACCGACTTACAACAATCTTTTGAGACTCTGGGTTGTAAACATTCAGCAGTGTGCGGAACTTCAAGGGATACCTGGTGGAAACCGCTGTTAAGAACGCCACAAACGCTTTCGAAGGCGAAGCGCCTTTATATACTCCCCCGTTATAATGAATCTCATATACGGAGGTATTCTGCTCGTCATTTTCCTTTTCCGTATTTCTCAGTTTCGCAGTTAATTCTGTGCTGATTGCCAGTCTCTGCTGAATAGAGTACAACTGGTGAAGATTCATAAAGGACCACAGATTGACCTCGTTTAGTTCCTCCAGCGTTGTAATTCCTTTTTTCTTCAACTCCTTATAAAGCAGATCGTATTTCTCATCTTCAAAGAATCTGTCAAAGTCGGTACCCTGTTGCTCTGGTTCTTTGTTTTTTGAAGCAACACAGGCAATAGTTTCTTGCCGATCTGAGCTTTGGAGATACAGCAGATATTTCGTGATTGCAGCATTATATCTGTTGTGTTGACTTGCGTTCACTTCCCAATATTCGGTTGTCTGCCTCAGCTGATCTACGACTCTTTGCGCTTCTGCGCGATCCGCTCCATAAAGGCGGATTTCTTTCAACCCAAGCCTGCTTGCCAACTGTTCACAATTGGTAATAGCAGAGGAATAGCTTTGTGCGCTACGTTCTGCCATATACTGATCATGGAGCAGCCAATTGCGGAATATTGCTTTATAGTTTCCCGTGTCGGTCGTTACCATAGCAGACATAGTATTCTTCGTCGCAGATGCCGCCCGTTTCAATGCGTTTTCTACTAATGAAGGCTCTGTACATTGCATCGATTCAATTTTTATATAACGGATTTCAAGATTCTCGTAATCAACATTACATCTGTCCAGCAGTAGGCGAATTTTCATCACGATATCTGTTGCGCTTAGGTTCGTTTCGACATAAAAATTGTCGCTGACCTTCTTAGGTGCATTCATTTTATCCGAGGCTTTTGGACTTCCGAAGTCAATCCGCCAGCCTCCACTGATATTTGTGTTGTACATTCGAAGGAATTCATCTGGATAGTCTTCCGACAAGCATACGAGAACTTTTACATATAATTGCGTCCAATTAGAGATACCAGTCTGTTCATCCCCAAAGTATGAAAATGAAACTGGCTTTGTATATGCAAAATTATTGATATGGCAAAAATCAATTATCAGCACATTATCTTCTTTTTTATTTTCGCTCAAGGCGATTTCTTTCCTTTGAGTAACTTCGCAAGGTTTGCCATCGGAAGAAGTATCTCCCATAGTTTGAGAAATACTCAATTCAGTCGTATTTGTTTCTTGGGCGACCAGCGATTTCACAAAAGCTTTGTAATACTGTGCTGCAGTAACAATCTTCCTCATCTGTTTTTTATGCGAAAGCTGAAATATGCGGCTTTCAGTAACAGTTTTTTGAACTCTCTTAATGATATCCAAATCTATTGTTTCAAACAAAGGCTTACGAAGTACTTTTATTTTGAGACAATAAGCCTCTATTTCCGAATAGCAAAAGTACAACTCAGACAGATGAGCCGATGGTGCATTCTGAGCAAGCCAAATAGCAAAAAGCTCTTCGATTTTCTCCTTGTTGCTAACCATTGACATTGCCTCCTCTGAATATTTGTCGTACTCGCATCGTTATTTTTGAAATATTGCCACAGTTGTTATGAATCAGTGCATCCGATAAGTTACGTATGTCTGCTCCTATTGCTCTATTATAATTTCTTTTTTGTCCAACAATCAGGCCTTCACTGAATCCTCATCAGGGAGAAACTCAAGAACGTCATTTGCGGTGCAACCAAGAGCAAGACAGATTTTGCCAATCAGTTCAACAGATACAGGTTCTTGTCGTCCCATTTTGACAATCGTACTCGAACTAATGCCAGCCTTTTCACATAATTCTTTTTTCTTCATATTCTTATCAATAAGGAGTTTGAATAGTTTATTGTATGAAATTTTCATAAGCCTGTCCCCCCCGTCCAATCAGGTACAATTTGGTTGCAATAAGACAGAATATATTATACCACCTTCCATGGTAGTCGTAAAGATATAATCCGTTCATTTGAAAGCTTTTTAGTCTAATTTTTCGTATTTTCTTTCTTCTGCAAGCAGGGCTTTCGTGACACGAAAGCGATTTTCTGCTTGTTGGGGAAGTCTCCACTCCGTTCCGGTCGGCGCAAAGCCGAGGTCCACCGGACCTCGTGCGCCCCCAATCCCCATAGAACGCTGCCTGCGGCATCGGGCTGCTGCGTCTCCGTTCCACTCCGGTCCGCGCAAAGCAGACGTCTACCGGACGTCTTGCGCCTGTTCCGGATGCTTTAACGGCAGTTCCTGCCAAAGAAAAAACCGGAGTGAATCATCACCCCGTCCTCAAAAAACAGTTACTTGTGTTCGCGTCCTCCGCGCTTTTTGTAGTCCTCGTCTATACACTTTTTCCAGTCTGCACTCAGCGGGGCACTGCACCGAACAGAGCTGATTGCTTCGCTAACCACCTCATAATTCAACGCAGTTCCTTCACTGTCGCACTGATAGTTCACTGCACGATCTGCACCGATTCCGAACTGGCTTGCGGTCTCTACTGCGTCAATATTGGCACCGAGGAACAAAAACTCCCAACCGTATTTTTCTTTCTGCCGCTCAATCATCTGCTTCACTTTTTCGCTGTAGTATCGGCGACTGGCATTCTCCATTCCGTCCGTAGTGATTACAAACATGGTGTGTTCCGGCACATCCTCCGGTCTTGCGTACTTATGAACATTTCCAATGTGATGAATCGCACCGCCGATGACATCTAAAAGCGCTGTGCCTCCGCGAACCGTGTAATCCCGATCATCTATGTACGCCTCGATATCAGCAAATAGTTTTCCGCTAATCTGATATGCCTTTTCAACACTTCAATCTGCTCCAGATCTGTCTTAGGATAAAGAAAAATCATCTTCTGTTCATTCATAGACACCATCTGTAAGCGATACCTTGTGGCTATAAAATTGGGCAAATGCTTAAACTCTACGTCCTCATAGGTAACCTTGACTCCAAGAACTTTATCGAGATATTCCATGTCATCACCTGCATTCTTAACTCTTTTTCTGTATTATAACTTTTTTTGAGTTAAGATACAATATTTGAGTTAAGAGCAGTCAAAGATCAACATTATAAAAAATCATTTTCAAAGAAAAAAGCCCGGTGCAGCATGAGCATTACACCCACACTGCACCGGACATTCCATCATCGACTGCTTTGTCTATTTTCTTCTTCCTGCCGCACTTCCTGCTCATGCAGCTGCTCTTTTTCTGCTCGTCCTCTTTCAGGTTTTCCTGCATAATCTTCTGCGCCACAAGCCAATCCTGCATTTCCGATTTGGTCTTGCGGTACTCTGCATGTGTTCGTCCGTCAACGGCAAAATTGGACTTCATGGATTAAACAAATGTGTGTCTCCCTCTTTTTTATCGCAACATCATTCTATCCCTGTTGTATTTGAAAATGTATATGTACTCTTCTGATATATCCCCTTGTTTCTAAAATAATTTTCAAATGCATTTCAAAATTTTATTCTAAAATTTCTATAATTGCATGTTCAACTTGATGTTCTTTTATTTTGTCAATGATTATATGCATATTTTCTATTTCTAATTCTATTTTTGTATCCCCATCCTTTGGTACCATACCAAATTTTTGAAATACAAATCCAGTAAATGTGTCACAATCTTCTTCTGTAAATGTAACACCTATAGCGTCTTCAATATCACTTAATCGTATATTTCCTTTCACTTCCCACTTGTCATCACTTATTCTTATAATAACAGTTTCTTCTTCCAACGATATTGGTTCAATATCGTTTAAATCGCCAACAATTTCTTCTAATAAATCAAAAAGAGTCACTATTCCAACCATTCCACCATACTCATCTAATACAATCGCCATAGATTGCTTCGATTGTTTCATATTTTTAAAAAGCACATCTGCTTTTGTAGTTTCCATAACGAAATATGGTGCAGAAATTGCAGAATCTATAACCATATCCTTACTTTTTTCTTTTAATCTAAAATAGTCTTTTGCATTTAAAATACCAATAACATGATCTATCGAATCTCCACAGACAGGATAAAGGGTATGTCGTGTATTATGAATTGTTTCATCCCACTCCTTCACATCATCAGACATCCATAATATTGTCACATCTGTTCGATGTGTAGCAATCGTGCCAGCCATAATATCATTAAATTCAAAAACTTTCTGAATAAATTCTTTTTCTTGATGATCTATTGTTCCTTTTTCACTTCCTGCATCAACAAGCATACGTATTTCTTCTTCACTTACCTGGTCTTCCGCTTCATTTGGATCAACACCACAAACCCTCAAGACAATATTGGTTGATATTGAAAGAAATGAAACAATTGGCTTAAATAAGATAGAGATTCCCGTAACCAATCCTGAAATTCCCATTGCCAGTTCTTCAGATTTTTTCATTGCGATTCTCTTTGGAACTAATTCGCCAAAAACCAACGTGAAATATGATAAAATCAATGTAATCAATATAACAGCTATGGTATCTAAAGTAGAACGTGGAATATTCACACCCATCCCAACAACCCAATCAACTAAAGGTTCTGAGAAATTATCTGCTGCAAAAGCACTTCCTAAAAATCCCGACAATGTGATTGCAACCTGAATTGTCGCAAGAAATCGTGCTGGCTCTTGTGTTAATCGTACTAATCTCTTTGCCCGGCCATTACCTTGTTCTGCCATTCGTTCTAGTTTTGTTTCATTCATTGATAAAACAGCGATCTCTGCACTCGCAAAAATCGCGTTTAATATAATTAAAATAATCTGCACTACTAAAAGAATAAAAATTGATGTACTCATAAATAAAACCTTTCTACAATAAAATTATCTAAATATCACACTTACTTAAAAGCAACAAAAGACATGGTCTATGTTCCGAATACATAGTCCATGCCTTGAGATATATAAATAAAAATTCTATTGAATTGGTTCGCATCAGAATCATTATCACTTTCGTCCATGTTAAATATTCCTCCTCTCAAATAGTATTGTAGTACAGTATAACAAAAAGACCTAACATAATCAATTCGAAAAAAGCAAAAGTGTGTTAAATTTATGTAAAACATAAAATCCGATTATTTTTAATTTCTTTAGGAAATTCAATTTTCTTTATCATCACTTAACATCATTTTAAAGTAAAAAGCAAGCCATTTTCAGACTTGCTTTCCACCAGATTACTGCACCTTATTGCCAAATCATCTCCTTATTCAAAATTCCCTTTTCACACTCTTGTATAGTATTTATTTGCTACCCATTCCATCTGTTTATCTGCCTTCAACTCTTCCTTAATCCCCTGTGTCTATTTCATTTGCTCTACAATTGACTATTATTCCAGCGATTATATAAAAACCATAACCAATACAAAATATGGAAACGGTGCTTCTAACTATACCGCTAAAGCCTTTCGCCATTATCCCGAAAATAGTACTCCAGCAGAGAAATAGCGCCAGCAGACATAAAAAACTCGAACCCCTTGTAAAATGGGCATCAGAAGTTTTCTACCCGTTATTCTTGTTCTATAATTCAAGTGAATCTTCTGAATCTATCCACATCTGTAAATTGCCATCGAGATATAATCTTGCATATTCTAAAGGCTCATCCACAGCCAATGAAGTAAGCGCACATTCTGATCCATATGTGGTTTTTAAATCTTTTTCAGCTTCCCAGCAGTCAA
>OGYJ01001345.1_pt1 | contig 19853 bp, 15 predicted proteins | sample 1576531 | NCBI WGS metagenome assembly OGYJ01 (sample SAMEA3541574, study PRJEB24748) | human gut metagenome | biome: human gut; feature: human-associated habitat; material: faeces | place: China | collected 2012 | reverse complement strand
ATTAAATGCGCGCAGATATATTTCGCGGGATTCGATTGTTTTTTCAGAACGACCAATAGCGCGCTCATGCTGTATAAACTGAGTGATCAAATTTCCCGTTTCGCCGGAAAAGATTCTTTCCACCCGAGGAGATTGAAATCCGAAATTACCATTCTTCTGATATGAGATCAGCATTCGACATGCTCTCAGCCGAAGTTTTTGCCTGGGAGTCATGCCTTCCACTAGCCTGGGCTTGTGCAAGTAATGAATACGGAGGAATAGAAAATGACAGTCGGCGATTTGATCACTATGCTGCGCGCTTACCCAAATGATGATGAAATTGAAATTCAAGTTTTTGAGACGAACTCAGGTGAGTTGATTGATTCTACATCCGCCATTGGAATTGTAGAGGAAGATATTTTTGACCCCACTTTTTCCATTGATATTGAGGCGGAGAAATTTAGAAACTACATCAAATAAGTCCAAAAAAATGTCCACACCCCCGCAGTGGTTTTCCTGGCGAACGCTAACACTGTTTGGGTGTAAAGCATTTTAAGAACCTCTTGTAGTAAAAAGTCCGTTTTCTTGCCGTGCAGGCAAGATAGCCCAATGGTATATTTAAGTTCTCTAAAGGAAGTTTCAATTCCCCAACGGAGACGGTAAAGTTCTTTGATTGTTCCAATGGGAAAAGTCTCTGAATCAAGATTCGTATAGACGGTCTCATAGCATCCGCCAGAAATTCGGAAGCGAACAACGCGGAAACGCAAATCATACATCGCAGAATCTTTGGGAGCAATGTAATCAAATGTAGTATGTGGCTGTATCCAACGGTATCTTTCTGGATAAGCAGATAACAGCGCCAATGTCTCTTTCGTTTGTCGACGCGTTAGAGTCAATGTTGTATCGACATCGAATTCTTCACTATTGGGTAATTGAAGATTTGAAATCATGCCGTAGGATTCTTTTGCGCGGATGATGAAATTCCACTTTTTTTCTTGTAAGTGGGCGATGTTATTGAAGGATTCATATCCGCGATCCATTAACACAATTACCTTTCCCAGAATGTTAGAGCGATCTATCATCGAAATGAGAGCTTTGTGCTCATTCATCCCTTTTTTGCCTTGCATAGTAACGTCAACATAGGCTTTGCTCATTAGATCGAACATGGCATTCAGGTGAGCAAGGTTGTATTGCTTTTGCCCTTCCGCATTCCTAATTAGAGAAAAATCATTGGTTGGATCGGATGGTAAACGTAGATCTGATCCATCGACTGCAAAAAGACGATACCCCCGAAAGGTCATAGTCGGCATCGCCAATGCGACAAATTCGTTGAATATCATTTCGACAGCTTTGGAGCGGATTTTATTGCGCTGTTGGACAAATGCGGAAGCAGTTGCTGTACTTGGTGTGTATCCAAACCAGTCATATAATTCTTTTGAAAGGCTTCCGCCTCCCATGCCGATCAGCATTAGCAGCATCGTTTGCAACGGAAGTTTTCTCTTTCTTGAAAAATCTTTTCCCGGGACCTTTACGCATGCGTCTAAATTTGCGGCGGTTTTCTTTATTGCATGGAACAATGCGGACCGAACACGTTCTGGATATGATTTTCTGTTCACTTGGAAGGCCTCCTTAAAAAATGTCATCATTTTCAAGGCGAAGCCTTCGATTTTTATTGATTTGTCAAGTGTTTTTTTGAGAAATATTGTTTTTATATGTCCCCCTGCGCTGAAATAAAAACGCTCAATCACCATCATAAGTGATTGAGCGTTTCGTGCGCAAACTTAATGACATTGACTTCTTGGGGTACAGTTTAAATCCGGAGCGGAAAGCGCCAGAATCTAGAAAACGCCACCTGTCGGAGCAATTCCGGCAGGCGGCGCAGTCTTTTTCGCTTTTTTCATCCGACGCTTGCCATGAAGCCGCTGATCTTCTGCGCGGCTTCTTTTTTCATGCCTGCTGTCACATGTGTATATACATCCAGCGAAAATTCCGCGGAAGCGTGACCGAGGATTTCCGCGACAGTCTTCGGGGCGATACCGCTCTGGATGGCGAGCGTTGAGAACGTGTGTCTGAGATCATGGAACCGGACGTGTTCCTCAATCCCGGCTTTTTCGAGCAGCTTCTTATGAATCCTTCCGACACAATCCGGACCGTACATTCCGCCAGTCTTTGGTGACGGGAACATATACGGACTGAACGGGTGGTTCTTTCTGTCCTCAACCAGCAGCCGAATTGCTTCGTCGCTGAGGTAAATCTCCCGGACGGAGTTTTCCGTTTTCGGTTCTGTCACGACCAACTTGCCTTTGCCGCGCGATACGGATTTCGACACTGTCAAAGTTTTTGTCTGCAAGTTCAGATCGCTCCATAGCAGCGCCACCAGTTCGCCGCGCCGCAAGCCGGTACTCAGTTCCAAATAGAACATCGGCAGGACGCCCCATTCTTCCGCCGCTTTCAAATAGTCGCGAATCTTCTCCGGCGGAATGATCTGCATTTTCTTCTTTTCCTTCTTCGGTAGCCGGCAGCCGTTCGCCGGATTATGGGGTATCAACCGCTCTGTCACCGCCTGCTCCAGACATTGCCGCAGCATCGTGTGTAAGCCGCGAATCGTCTTGTTGCTGAGACTCAGATCGTCCATGTTTTCGTACCGCTGCACTCGTCCATGCGCCTTTGTTCCGTTGTAGAACCTCTGGATTTGCAGCGTCGTGAGCGCCGTCAGCTTAATGTCCCCGATGCGCGGCACGATATGCTTATACACCGCAGCTCAGTTAGACAATGCACTCTCTAAGGCGGCAGTCTTGCGAATATAATTGCTCAGTGCAGCCAGAATGATGACTGTTCCGACAAGCATATGCCATCGTATGGGCTCTGTTTGCCCCTGCGAATTTGCAAAGATGGCAGCTCCGATCATCGCAAAAATAGGCTGAAGCAGGGCAATAAAAGAGACGGTGACCGGTTCGGTACGTGCCTGACCAAAGATATAGAGCAGGTATCCGCCGGTGGAGCCCACAACAGAGGTCAGAAGCAAGATCCAGATGGTCTGACTGCACCAGATCACGCCGCCACGCTGCGGCAGCCAGATCAGAAGCCCGACCAGACCGCTTGTGACGATCTGCACAGCGCCCAGCAGAAGCGGGGAATCGAACTGTACATATTTTCGCACGGCAAGGATGGAAAGCGAATTGAAAATGGCAGAGACCAGACAGATGAGATTTCCGAGGTTCAGAATCTCTGTCGGGCTTGCAAAAATGGCAAGCCCGATCATCAAAGAAAGTGTGGTCAACCCGAGCAGACGGCTGGGAAGCTTTCGCCGGTGGATGCATTCCATCAGCGGAACCAGTACGAAGCTCAGCTGCGCGATAAAAATGGAGTTGGAAGCGGAAGTGTAGTTCAGAGCCAGTACGGTGCATTCGAGCGGGATGACTTGAAGCAGGCCGAGAATAAAACCGTGATGGAAGAGCCTGCGGCTGTGCTCCCGCCAGAGCTTTCGACCAAAGAGCGCTAGAATAAGCGCGCCGGCGATGACAAAACGGAGCATGATATATGTGATGGAAGACATATAATCCAGCGCGAACTTCATCAGGACCGTAGTCAGGCCCCAGTAGGTTTCGACGCAACAGAGAAATACCGCTCCGGGGATGCGTTTTTGCGGTGCGGCGTATAGCGGTTCGGAGGACATGAGAAACTCCTTTCTGAACAAAATCAGGTCAAGCAAGCAACAAGCCGGACAGAGGTCCGGCTTGTTTTTCTTGCTTTTCAGGTGAGCACTTATGGTTCAATCGGCACGAGCCTCGCCGGTGCTGTCGCGGACAACGAGCGATGGCGGAACGACGATCTTCAGCGGAATGGTACGAATGGGTTGTTCTGTGCCGTAGCTGACGCGCTCAGAGAGCAGCCGCAGCGCTGTCTTGGACATTTCTTCGACGTGCGTGGAGACGGATGTCAGCAGGGGCTCGATGAGTGTAGACTGCGGCGTGTCGTCAAAGGATACGACGGAAACGTCTTTCGGAACGGAAAGCCCCGCCTCCTTCAGCGCGGCGAGCGTACCGATGGCGCTTTCCTCATTCACGCACAGAAATGCGGTAGGGCATGGAACATCGCTTTTCAGGAACATTGCCACCGTTTTGTGCGATTCGTTTTTGAGCATTGGCGTCTCCAAAAGAAGACGCGAATCAAACAGATCATGTGACTTCATCAGGCGAATGAAGATCTGACGGCGTATCTCCAGCTCAAGGTGATGACGTTCGTTAATGTTATAGCTTGGACCGACAAAGGCGATGCGTTTGTGATGAAAGTTGAAAAGGTGCTCCAGAGCAAGAGAAATCCCGAGCTCATAGCCCAATACGACCGAATCATACAGGCTCTCCAGCGGAGAAGAATCCAGAAACACCAGATTCGGCGAAAGTGCGCCTAAGGATTTCACGTCGTTCAGCGGGAACCGCCCCACGGCAATGATGCCGCTCAAGCGCTCGGCATTATTGGTGTAAAAGCCATCTTCACGTCGGTCAAGCGGGACATATGTGTATTTCTTATCAAGACATTCCTGGCGGACATAGCTGCTCAGATACAGATAGAACGGTTCCTCCAGCTGCTGCGCCGGCGTCAGTTGCTCGGCAATACCAATGCACAGCGATTGCTTCGGCGTGCGGCCTCGGCGGCTGCGCGTTGCGGAATAGTTCAGCCGGGCAGCCTCTTCCAAAACCTTCCGCCTTGTCTCATCTGAAACGGAAAGCTTGACATCTCCGTTCAAAATTCTGGAAATCGTTGCAACGGAATAACCCGTGCATTCCGATAGCTCTCGTAAAGTTGCCATCGCTGCCTCCTCAGGATAAATGATACAAAATTTTGGAATTGCCGCACCATCTTTCCACAAATAGCATATCAGACGCTCAGCGATTCTTCAACACATAATTTCGCCGTTTACTTCCATTTTACCATGCAGCAAGACATACTGACCGCTGCGCGGAGACCCGCGGCAGAGCATTTCGCCCTGCCGCAGCGGGAAGCTCAGTCCTTTTTCAGCCGGATCTCAAATACCTGATCCGGATAGCTCAGCGCGGGCGCCTTGACGCGGACTCTGGCGGTGCTGTCCTTTCTGTTCGGAACAGACTTGACCCAGAATGCGATCTGACCGCCGGTCGGCGCAAGGAATCTCGGACCGATGACCTCGATATCGCCTTCCGTTTCAATTTCGATGACGCCGTTGTAGAATGTACAGACGTGACCGAGCTGGTCGACAAAACGGACCTCAAAGCGGGCGGTATCCACCTCGGACGAGGAAATGACCGTGTCGTCCTGCGTGACGGCAAAGCCGTCAAGATGCGGATTGCAAAGGAATTTGTATTCAGAAACAGGCTTTCCGTCGAGATAGCCGACGATCTTGCCGTCCTGCCAGACATCGTTCCAGAACACATCGACATCGACGTCGACCTCGATCGGAGGGTGCGGCATACCGAAGAAGCGGTTGCTGGGGTAAAAATAGCCGAGGCTCTTGCCATACATGAAAACCTCAATGTAATCGCAGTTGGTCAGAACCAGGAACGGCATAATGCCGTAAAGCGGCTTTTCCCCGCGGGAGAATGCCGTGATTGGAAGCATCAGCAGCTCTTCCTCCGGAGATTTCTGCGTGCGGTAGACATAAGCGGCATATTTCGGAATGCGGAACATATCAAAAATACCGTGGTAGCAGATCTTGTCACCCGCGCCGTAATCGCCGTGCGTGTTATAGTCGAAGGCGCACCAGCCGATGGAGCCGAGCGAGTCATTTTTAAGGAATGTACGTGCCAGAATATCCGCGTGCCGCCGTGCGTGCTCATCGCGCACGAATTCATTGTCAAACTGCTTGGTGGGATACGTATGTCCCATGTACTCCGTGACCATATAGGGCACCTTATAGGGAAGCCCCGTGACCTCCTGCTGCATCCGCAGGACCTGCCGCAGATCTGAGCCGCTGCTGCCTGCGCTGCCTCCCTTTCCGCCGTAGGTGCCGGCGTGGCAGAAGTCGTTCATGGTATATACATCCTCAAGCAGATGGCTGTGCGTATAGCAGCGCACACCACCGGTCGAGCGGCTGGAATCAAGCTCGTGTGCCAGCGCGTTGGTACGAGTGTAGAGATCATCATCGTCCAGAGATTCGTTGATGCGAACGCCCCAGATAAAGATGCCGGGATGGTTGAAGTCCGTGACGATCATCGAACGTACATCCTGAAGCACGACCTGCTTGAAGCCTTCGTCGCCAATGAACTGCCAGCCTGGGATCTCTTCAAATACCAGCAGACCAATTTCGTCGCAGCGGTCGAGGAAGTACTGCGACTGCATATAGTGCGAGGTACGGACTGTGTTCAGACCATACTGCTTGAGGAGATCGGCGTCGGCGCGCTGGGCACGCTTGCCGATGGAATAACCAATGTAGGGATAGGACTGATGGCGGTCCATGCCGACCAGAATGATGCGCCGACCGTTGACAAACAGCCCGTCGGCGCGGCACTCATATGTGCGGAAGCCGATGTCGTCTTCAATGGTGTCCAGCTCCTGTGCATCCTTTTTCAGGACAGCCTTGACCACGTACATATGCGGATCTTCGGGGTCCCATCGCGTGATGCCGTTGACGGCGCGGCGGTCGAGCGTAATATGAGAGCAGCCTGCCGCAACAGATACGTCCTGACTGTAAGAGAGCAGCTCCCGCCCCTCTCGATCGGCGACCGTGACTGCGATCACGCCGGTAAAAGCCGGACCGGCATTGTCGACATAAAACTCAGGATATACCTCAGCAGTGTTCTCGCCGGTCATGTCATAGCGGAACAGAACATCCGTCATAAAAACAGGCTCCAGCAGATACAGGTTGACATCGCGGTAAATACCGCCATAGGTGATGTAGTCTATGACGCAGCCGAACGGCGGGATATCGTTGCGTTCGTTGGAATCGACCATAACGAAGAGCGTGTTTTCCCCCTCGTGAACATACGGCGTGATCTCAAAGCGCGCACGGGAATATCCGCCCTTGTGAGAGCCGGCGAGATGCCCGTTGACATAGAGCTCAAAATAGGTCATGACGCCGTCAAATTCAACCAGCGTGCGCTTTGCAGCCTCCTCGGCGTTCAGCGTGAAGCGCTTGGCATAGGTGGAGATCATTTGGGTATCATCATGACTGAAGCAGTTGTAAGTAAGCGTTTTGACCTGATGCGGCAGATGGATCTGTTCCATGCCGTCGGTACTGCCGCATTTAACGCGCTCATCAGAGAAACCTTCGCAGAAGTACCAGTTCAAATTCCAGAGGAGTTTTCCTTTCATAATTTACCTTCCTTTTCTTTTGAGTATAGCGGCTGGTGCGCGGAGCGTATTTTCAAACTGCTGCACGATCATGCTTCACAGTTCAATTTCGGAACATAATCGAACGTATCACGTGGGAAATAGCGCTTTGGACCGTTTGTATAGGGAATCTTTCCGGTATCCTGATAGGCGTTTCCCGGCGTGATAGCAAGGACGGAGCACGGCTTTTGTTCGGCAAAATCCGGGAACAGATAGCCGAGCTTTACGGCAATGATCCGATAATCGTCATAACGCAGTCCGGTGTCATTGATGCGCTTGCGGGAGATAACGCTGTAGCGCTGTTCCGTGAGCAGAATATCCACTCCGCCTACACGCAAAACTGCGATGCGCAGCGGAACGGACAGCTCTTCGGCGTCAAAGGTGCGCTTCAGGATCAGCTCACCGGTCACATGGATGCGGGTGCTGTGTTCCAGATCGATGGTGCCGCCGATGGAAAGCGTGAGCGTCTGACCGACCTCGTGGGCATGGCAGAGGGCGACGGCTTCACGGTCTGCAAGACCTGCGACCAGCGCGTTTTGAAGCTTGCCTTCGATCATCAGACCGGTCAGCAGCGCCTGATCTCCCGCGCAGCCGGCAGTGATGTTATCGCCGGTGTCTGAGATCATGATCTTCGGGAGCGTGCTTTCAGCCGCAAAACGGACGGCAGCTTCGGGCTCAAGCGCCTTTGCCTCTCCGTAGGTGAAGTCATAACGCCGGTCCCAGATCTCCTGCGCCACCGCTTTGACGCGCTCAAGCGCGGCGGGGTCCATCCGACTGTCGGAAACAGTGATCGCCATGCGGTTACGCGGACAGTCAGACCATGCGAAGCCACAGAAGAGATTTACGGACTGAAGACCAGTCTCCTGCTCGATCTGACGCAGCTCCTGCTGAAAATGGCAGGTCGGCTCATCGGCAGTTATGACCAGCTCGCCTGGCATGACCATCGGGATCGGAATGAAGCAGCTGTGCGGCAAAATGTGTGTCTGCACACACTCGATCAGCGCGCGCACGGCGCGGCATCCGGCCTCGTAAATATCCACGTGCGGCGCGGTGTAGTAGGCTGCAATGTAATTCAGTTCCTGTACGAGCTCCAGCGACATATTGCCGTGGAAATCAAATGAAGCGAAAATAGGCATCTGCTCGCCATGGCGCTGGCGCAGACGGCGCACCAGATAAGCTTCGGCGCTGCCGATCTTCTCCACCGTCATGGCACCGTGCAGAGACAGCCAGATGCCATCGATGTCATCGGTGCAATAGCTGAGAAAGTCCTCCACAAAACGCTCAAATTCTGCCGCGGTTAAGAGCCCGGATGGGATGATGCTGGCATAGACGGCAGGAACGGCTGTGTGCCCTGCCTGCGTAATGAGCTGTGCGGGTGCGGTGTGTACGTAGTTCAGAAGCGCTTCGCCGCGGTACTGCTGAAAGGCATCATAGGTTTCCTTCAGCGGGGAATAGGTGTTGGTCTCCTGCAAAATGCCACCGACCAGGATCTTTGCCATGTTGAATGCCCCCTTCTGCCGCCTCAGCGGTCTTCCGCGTACTGCTCTGTAAAGCGGAACTTTGTGAAGCACTCGGGACGATGATTGTCATCAGAGCCGACCTTGTCCCAAGCCCAGCCGACGCTGGTATGACCGCCGTTGATGGCGAGATTGTTATAGCGACCCAGAAAAATACGCCACTCGTCGCCTTCCTTCGGCGGGATCGGACGACCGCCGGCAAGATCCTTCATTCCACTCCATGGAAATGCGATTTCCGCAAACCAGCCCTTTGCCGGATGCTCAGGATCATTGATGGGACCGTCGACAAAAACTGCGGAGCGCATACCGGGGAAATCCCAGTTGAGGAACGCCCAGCGGTTGCCTCGCGGATGATCGCCCTTCCAGAAGTAATAGCCCTGACGGTCATGATTACCGCCGAAGACGCGCGCATCATTACGAAATACATCAAACTCCGGGCGGTTTTTCCATCCGCCCTTTTCGTAGGCGTCTTTCCAGATATAGAACACCTCGTATACGGTGTTGCGTGCGCTGATCTGGAACTCGTAATAGGTGTCGCCGCCGTCGATAAACACCTCCAGATCATTTTCGAACCAGAGATAGCCGTCGCGCTGCTCAATGGTAGCGATGGGGAACGGCTCCTCTGCCCAGAAGCCGACATACAGATTTTCATCATCCCACAGAAGCGCCGCGCGGCTGTCGTATAATGCGGGTGTGCCGCCGATGACATCGATAAAACGCGGCGACCAGAATGCCTTGCGCCAAGCCTCCTCGTCCAGATGTCCGTCAATACGCAGGGGTGTCTTGACCTTGTAGCACAAATTTTCCATAAAAGATCCTTTCTGCCGTGCCGGTGCAGTCCGGCGAAACAGCGCTTAAGAGATTGATTAGAGATATTCTTTTCAGCGAGTGAACACATTAAATTTACGCTTAAAATAAATTTGAATTTTACTGCTAATTTTTACTTAAAATTCATACGCGCCGTTGATTATATCAGAATATATCCCCGATATCAACGGCTTTTCGAGAAGAAAGCCTGCGACAGCAGTAAAAATTCGAATGTCAAAATTGTTGAATTTTCACGAAGTTTTGCGTGGTCGTGAAAAAGATGGTAAAAACGATTGAATTTTTAGTAAAATACAGCTATACTGATGCCAGCTTGCAGGAGCGCAGACGGAAACGCCTGACCCTGCAACAGCGCAGTATGATCGAGGCTGGTCCTGCACATATTGCGGACACCATACTCAAAAGAAAGCAGAAAGGAAAACGCCATGAAAAAAGTCATTGCACTCGCTCTTGCACTTCTGATGCTCTGCACGGTTTTTGCCGGATGCAGCAAGCAGAACGACACACCGGCACCCTCGCAGACCAATGAACCGGCATCCTCTAACACCGGCAGCGACGCCTCTGTCTCCGATAGCGCCGAGACGCTTACCGTCTGGTGCTGGGATGAAAACTTCAACATCGCTGCCATGCACACTGCTGAGAAGTACTACAAGGCAGCTGGACACGAGAATTTTTCTCTGAACATTCTGAATGTCATTGAAGAAGACGTGCAGACCAAGCTTTCCACCGTTCTTTCCTCCGGCGCCACCGACGAGCTGCCTGACATCGTTCTGATGGGCGACTCCTGGGCAAATATGTATCTGACAAATTTCCCTGGCTGCTATGCCGACCTGACCGACGAGATCGACTTCAGCGAGTTTGCGCAGTACAAAGTCTCCTGCTTCACTGTTGACGGTCGCGTCTATGGCATTCCGTTCGACAGCGGCTCCGCCGGTCTGTTCTACCGCACCGACATTCTTGAGCAGGCTGGCTACACCGCTGAGGATCTCGAGGATATCACCTGGTGGGATCTGGTCGAGATTGGCAAGACCATCCACGAGAAGACCGGCAAGTACGCGCTTTCCTTCGACCCCTCCAACGGCTGCGCCTTTACCTATATGGACAGCATGATGCAGGCCAGCGGCGAATGGTTCTATGACGTGAACGATCCCGACGAAAACGCCGATTTTGCAAACAACAAGGTCGTACGTGAGATGTCCGAGGTTCTGAAGGCATTCTGGACCAACGACCTCGTTTATAGAACTGACACCCGCGACTCTTCCAGCATTGGCGCCGTTCAGGCAGGCGAGGTTGCTTTCGTTCCGAACGCGATCTGGTACGCGCCGAGCCTGATGGCTTCCGAGGAATCCTCTGGAAAGTGGAGCTACACGAATATGCCGACTCTGACCACGGTCGAAACCTCCAAATACACCAACATCGGCGGCTCCAGCTGGGTCATTCTGGAAAACAGCTCCAATAAAGCGCTCGCCGTTGACTTCATGAAGACAATTTGGGCAGGCAACAAAGACTTCTATGACGAGATCCTGCTTGGTCAGGCTGCTGTCTCGACCTGGCTGCCTGCAACCAGCAGCGAAGCCTATAACACTCCGATCGAATTCTTCGGCGGCAAAAAGCTGTATGCAGACTTCGCCTCCTGGGGCGAGTACATTCCGTCGATCTCGTATGGCACGCACACCTGGACGGTCAACCAGTCCGTCTCCGCCTGTCTGAGCGACTTCTTCAACGACACGGTCGACATTGACGGTCTGATGGCAAATCTTCAGGCGACCTATGACTCGATGAAATAAGCTCCCACATCCCATCCGGGGAGAGAATGCTCTCCCCGGATTTCTTAACCTCTGAGGTGCGGACTCACGTGCGGGCAGAATGCCATAGGCGAGAAGGCACTTTTTCTTCAATCAAATGGATGGTAGGTGATTCACCCTTGCATAAAACCTCACACAGCAAATTGCGGACCGGTCGAGGAATGTGGCTGAAGCTCTCGCTTCCGATCCTGATCTGTCTCACAGCATTCATGCTGTATCCGTTCTTCTATTCCATCATTCTCTCCCTGTATTCCCACAAGGGTCTGAACGCGACGTTTGTCGGCTTTGGCAACTACATCAAGATGTTTAAGGATCCGACATTTGTCAAGGCGCTCGGGAACAATTTCCTGTTCCTGATCATCCAGGTTCCGATCATGCTGATCCTGGGACTTTTCTTTGCGTATATTTTGCAGACGGACAACCTGAAGTTCAAAGGCTTCTTCCGTATGGCGATCTTTCTGCCGTGCGTAACGTCCCTTGTCGCATATTCGCTCGTCTTTCGGACGATGTTTCAGGTCGACGGTCTGGTCAATCAGATCCTGATGAATCTGCATATCATTTCCTCTCCGCTGCCCTGGCTGAATGAGCGCGGCTGGGCGAGAGCGCTGGTCATTATTGCACTGTGCTGGCGTTGGACGGGATATAATACGATGTACTACATTGCCGGGCTTCAGAATATTCCGCGTGACATTACGGAGGCGGCAAGGATCGACGGCTGCAATTCGATACAGGCGTTTTTCAAGGTCATCGTTCCACAGCTGAAGCAGGTCATCGTATTCACAAGCGTTACCTCCACCATCGGAACGCTTCAGCTTTTCGATGAGATCACCATGCTGACGAAGGGCGGACCCGGAAACAGCACCTTGACGGCGTCTTATTATATCTTCAAGCAGTCTTTTGAGCTGAACAACAATTACGGTTATTCCGCAGCGATGTCGTGGGTGATCGTGCTGATCATTGCAGTGCTGTCTGTCTTCCAGCTCAAGGCAACAAAGGAGGATTGACGTATGGCAAAGTTCAAGAAACGCTTTTCCCGCGCGATGATATACCTCATTCTGGTCATCGTGGCATTCATCTCCATTTTCCCGTGTTACTGGATGCTTGCGAGCGCCTTTAACTCCACGGAGCAGATCGTTGCCGGGCGCATCCTCCCCAGCACACACTTTGTGGAAAATCTAAAAAATCTATTTGCGACCTATCCGATCATGCAAGGGCTCTGGAACTCTGCAAAGATTGCGGTCATTACGGTCGTTATCTCGCTGCTGATCACATCGCTTGCGGCATATGGCTTTGAAAAATTCGGCACACGCACCTCTGAAAAGGTTTACGGTCTCGTTCTGATCGGAATGATGGTCCCATTTTCGGCGCTGGTCGTGCCGCTGTATAAGACGATGGCGACGATCGGTCTGACCAACAGTCATTGGGCGATCATTCTGCCGGCGATCGGTTCGATCTTCCTGCTGTTTTTCTTCCGCCAGAGCTTCAAATCCATTCCAAACGAGATTCTGGAGGCGGCGCGCATCGATGGTGCGGGCGAGCTGCGCATCTTCTTTCAGATCGTGTTTCCGAGTATGCGTTCGACCTATGCCGCGGCGGCAATTTACGCATTCATGACCTCGTGGAATAACTATATGTGGCCGATGGTCGTCCTCAACGCGCCGTCAAAGAAGACCATCATTCTGCATGTCGCAAAGATCATCACCTCCGGCTATTATCCAGATTACGGCGTTCAGATGGTCGGGCTCGTCATTGCGACTCTTCCCATCGCACTCATCTTCCTGCTGCTTCAGCGCAGCTTCGTCGAAGGCATCACAGGCTCTGTCAAGGGATAACGGATGCTTGATTGTCGTAAGGCATCTTATTCCTTAAATCAATAATCAATAGGAGTATTAAAATATGCGCGAAAAATACAGTTTGAATCTTGGTTGGTACTTCAAGCCATCCTTTAATGCAGTGGAAAAGGTCGCCCCTGCGTTGGATACCTATGAGCCGGTCAATCTTCCACACACTGTCAAAGAGCTGTCCTACAACTGCTTCAGCCATGCCGAGACCGCAATGCTCAGCTCATATGTCCGCAAGCTGACGCTTCCGGAATCAGCAGCCGGAAAGCGCGCGATCCTCGAGTTTATGGGGGTCATGGCACGTTATGAGCTGTATGTCAACGGCACATTTATCGCAGAGCATCGCGGCGGCTATTCCCGTTCCCGCGTAGACATCACAAAATATCTGCATGAGGGCGAGAACCTGCTGTTTATGCTGGTCGATTCTACGGAAAATGACGAGATCCCGCCTTTTGGCAAGACCATCGACTATATGTGCTTTGGCGGCATTTATCGTGATGTAAATCTGCTTGTGACAGACGCGGCGTATATCGAGGATGTCATGTTCCGCTATGACCTGAACGGCACGACTGCGGAGCTGTATCCTGAAATTCGGTTGAATAACGCTGGCGAGGCATTTGACGGTGATGTGACCGTTACCATCCGTGACGCGGAAGGAACGCCGGTCAAGCAGTATGCCGCAAGGGTGCCCTTTGGAGCAGGCTTCTCGAACCCGGAGCTTGCGCGTGTTTCGGCAGAGAACCTCACCCTCTGGGACACGGAGCATCCGTATTTGTACACTGTGGATGTGGAGCTTCGCCGCGGGACGCACATTGAGGATACCGTCACGCTGAAGACCGGCTTCCGTACTGTTCTGGCAGCGCCGGATGGGTTCTATCTCAACGGTGAAAAGCTGAAGCTGGTCGGTCTGGATCGCCACCAGTCCTATCCATATGCCGGTTATGCGCTGCCTGAGCGCGTACAGGCGGCGGATGCGGATGTACTGCGGAACTATCTGCACGTAAATACCGTCCGTACTTCACATTATCTTCAGTCAGAGGGCTTCCTGTCTCGCTGCGATGAGGTCGGTCTGCTGGTATTCTCCGAAATTCCCGGCTGGGGCTATATCGGAGGCGAAAAATTCAAGGAAACGTCCCATCAGGACATCCGTGACATGATCACTACGCAGTATAACCATCCGAGTATTTTCATCTGGTCGATCCGCATCAATGAGTCTGCAGATGATGATGAATTCTATCTCAAGAGCAACGAGATCGCGCACAGCTTGGACAAGTCCCGTCCGACGACCGGCGTGCGCTGCATCAAGAACAGCCATCTGCTGGAGGACGTATACGCCTTTAACGATTTCATCCATATGACCCGCGAGGTCAAGCATTATCGTGAGCTGGTTCTGACCAACCAGCAGTCGGTCACAGGCTTGACGCATCGGGTGCCATATATCGTCACCGAGTATTCCGGTCATGTATACCCGGTCAAGCCGTTTGACGGCGAGGAGCGGCAGCTTCGTCAGGCGCAGATCCACGCTCGCGTGCAGAACGCCAATATGGAGCGCAATGACGCAATGGGCGCCATCGGTTGGTGCGCGTTTGACTATCAGACCCATGGAGACTACGGCTCCGGCGATAAGATCTGCTATCACGGTGTTATGGACATCTTCCGTATGCCGAAGTATGCCGCCTATGTCTACCGCTCTCAGGTCGATCCCGCGAAGGAGATCGTCTTCGAGCCGTGTACGCTTCTGGCGCGCGGCGAAAATGACGATAACAAGCCGGTACCCTTCATGGTCTGCACGAACTGCGACTATGTCGAAGTCGAGTTGTACGGCAAGTCGATCGGCAATTTCTTCCCGAGTCTGTCGTATTGCAGCCTGCCGCATCCGCCCATCATGGTCGACAACGACCCGGGTCACTGGTCGGACATCTGGAAGGGCGGCACGATCATTGGCTACTACAAGGGCAAAGAGGTCGCCAGAAAAACCTATTCCTGCGATGCGCATCTGGACGATCTGGTCGTGGAGATCGATGATCATGAGCTGTATAACACTGTGGTCGACTCGACTCGAGTAACTGCCCGGTTTGTCGATCAGGAAGGGAATCTGCTGCCGTATTACAATGGCGTTCTGACCATCGAGACGAGCAATAATCTGGAAATCGTCGGTCCGGCCACGGTCGCGGTCGTCGGCGGACGCATTGGCTTCTGGGTCAAGACAAAGCCGGGATGCGGTGAAGGAACCGGAACGATCACGGTCCGCACACTGAATACACAGATTCCTGCAAAGACGCTGACAGTTGCGCTGCATGAAGATCCGACCATCCGCTGCCTGTAATCACAAAGCATATTGGAAAGCAGCAGGCTGACTTGGCAAGCATACCATTCACCTTTCGACATCGGAGCTAACGGAGGTTTGCAATGTCAACCGGTTTTCTGCCTGTTTTATGCGGCCAGACGGGCATTCGATAACACTTCACAGGAAGCCTACGTCGGTATGCAATTTATCAATTCCCATATCAATAGCCCATTCAGGCAGAGGACATACATCTACGTCGTCTGTTTGCGCTTTGTTAAGAATTCCTTCTAAATCTGACAAAAACCACATTTTGCACAGCGAGTGCCGGGATGGATGCTTGAAATATCCCTCCCGGCGCTCGTTCTTCTATTTTCCGTAATTTCAGCAATTCAGATACTGAATAATTTTATCCCCGGCTTTCAGACCATTGCCGGAGATCACGATGAGCGTTTTCTCTCCGACGCGGATCTTACCGGCGGCGATGCGCTTTGACGCACCGGCAAACGCTGCGCTGGAGGTTGGCTCTACGAAATAGCCCTTCGTCACGCTGACCAGTTCGCCCTGCGACCTGCGGACAGCTTCCACGACTTCCTTGCACTTGCTTGGATATTCCAGTGCGCTCCCCTCCGCAACGGTTTCCTTTGCCTCGAACGGCGTATCCACGTTCCAGAATTTTCGCCAGATCGGATTGCAGTTTTCCGGCTGCACCGGTAACAGGCACGGCAGATGCGCCACTTCTCCGTTTGCAAGCAGCTCGGAGAAGCCTTGTGCCAGACCAAGCGTAATACTTCCGTTTCCGGGCGGGCAAATGATGTTATCCGGCGCTTTGAAGCCAAGCTGCTCCCAAAGCTCGTAAGCCATGGATTTTACGCCCTCCACGAAATACGGGTTCCAGTGACGCTGATAGTCGAAAAGCTGGTCTGCATCCGTACAAGCCGCGACGCAGATGAACGCATTGCGGCGGCTCCATGTGATTGGAGTTTCCACGCGCTTTGGGATGCGCATACTGCCGCATGGTCGCACACATGGCAGGATTGCGACAGAACACTTCCCGATGCAGAACTGCAAATCGGTCTGCGCTATTCGATGTTTCAGCTTATGGCAAGCTGCGCCGCACATGATTCGACCGTTTCCATCGGCGCAAGAGGTTTGACCCATGCTCGGTATAAGGGCTGTTACTTCTGGGATACAGACCTGTTTATGCTCCCGTTCTTCCTGAAAAATGATAAAACAGCCGCAAAAAACTTGTGCCTGTATCGTGCAAATGCGTTGGACGCGGCCAGAGATCATGCAAAAAAGATGAACGCTGCCGGTGCGCGGTATCCTTGGATGGCGGCGCTCGATGGCAGCGAACAGTGCGAGACATGGGACATTGGGTGCAGCGAGGTTCATATCACGGCGGACGTGGCCTATGCCTTGGGCGAATACTGCCGGGAAACCGGGGACGAAGAATTTTATCTGCATAAGGCTGCACCCGTATTCATTGAAACCGCCCGCTTCTGGGCCAGCCGGTACACATGGAACCGCGCGCACACGCAGGCGGACCTGATGTTCTGCAAGGGGCCCGATGAATATTGCGGTATCACGCGCAACAACCTTTTCACAAACGTCATGGTGCAGCATAATCTGGAGCTTGCCATAGATGCGGCAAAGGCGCTGCAAGGTAAACCTGCATATCTGGATCTCGGCTTGTCGGAAGAAGAAATTGCATCATGGCAGACGCTTCATGATGCGATTCCTTGGCCGCATGACCCGGACAGTGGGCATCTTGCGCAGGACGAGACGTTCCATCTGCTTGAACCGGTGGATATTGCGACACTAAAGCCAGATCTTGGCGCAAGCTATCATCATGTTTGCTTCGATCGGTTACAGCGATATAAAGTTGTGAAGCAGGCCGATGTACTGCTTCTTATGACACGTCTGCCGGAGCTTTTCACAAAGGAAGAAAAAATGCAGGCATGGAACGATTTTGAACCGCTCTGTCTGCACGACTCTACGCTGAGTTTTGCCAGTCATGCGCTCTTTGCCCTGCAAAACGGGCTGCGCGAAAAAGGGATCGAGTATCTGCGCAAGGCACTGCTGCTCGATCTGCGCGACCTGATGCATAACACCGGCAAAGAGGGCCTGCATCTGGCCGGTATGGGCGAGAGCTGGCAGGCAGCGTGTCTCTTGTGATTTCTTCCTGTTCTTTGTTTACAGCGGCGCAGAATCTGCGCCGCTGTAATATATTCAGAACAGGCCTTCTTTTTTCAGCGCCAACTACATAAGCACGCATAGAAAACGCCTTTAGAAACGCTCAACCTTAATTCGTCGCAAAAAGTGCGACTATCAGTCTAAATTTCGTTGTATTTTTTGTGATTCTATGTTATACTATCCTTGAATTATAAGGATGGAGGTGCATATATGTACCGAATTGCCATAGAAAAGCTATTAAAATGGAAACAGAGCAAGCGCCGGAAGCCTTTGATTATTGAAGGTGCTCGGCAGGTCGGCAAGACTTGGCTGATGAAAGAGTTTGGCAGGCAGTCATATGCAGATACCATATACATCAATTTTGACTCCAATTCCAGAATGGCCGAGCTGTTTGCTTCTGATCTGGATACGGATCGTTTAATTATGGGCTTGGAGCTGTATGTAGGCCATAAGATCGACCCCAACAATTCTCTGTTGGTTTTTGATGAGGTACAGGAAGTTCCAAGAGCCCTGGCATCTCTTAAATATTTCTATGAAAATGCCCCGCAGTATCACATTGTATGCGCCGGTTCTTTGCTCGGTATCGCCTTGCATCAAGGCACGTCTTTCCCTGTTGGCAAGGTAGATTTCCTAAAATTATATCCCCTTTCTTTCAAAGAGTTTCTAATGGCAACCGGTAAAGAGCAATTCGCTTCACTTCTGGATAAACAAGACTTCCAAATGATCACGAGCTTCAAACAAACGTATATTGATGCTTTGAAGCACTATTATTTTGTCGGCGGGATGCCCGAAGCAGTACAAAGTTTTACAGAAAGCAAGGACTTTAATGAGGTTCGTGATATTCAGAAAAGAATCCTTGCAGCCTACGAGCAGGATTTCTCCAAACATGCTCCCAATGAGATCGTTCCAAGACTGCGTATGTTGTGGAATAGTATTCCTTCTCAGTTGGCGAAAGAAAACAAAAAGTTCATATACGGTCTCGTACGTGAAGGTGCGCGTGCAAAAGAGTACGAAACCGCCATTTTATGGCTCAGTGACTGTGGCCTTGTTCATAAGGTAAGCCGCGTCAATACAGTTGGCATTCCCCTGCGGGCTTATGAGGATTTGAAAGCATTTAAGCTATTTGTGGTGGACGTCGGGCTTCTGGGCTGCATGGCTGGACTTCGCCAGCGCATTTTACTTGACGGCAATGACCTTTTTGTTGAGTTTAAGGGCGCTCTTACAGAACAGTATGTTTGTCAGCAGCTAAAAACGATCGAAGATTTAGATGTATATTACTACACCAATGACAGAGGCTCCTGCGAGATTGACTTTGTCGTTGATACCGGCGAGCGAATTGTACCTGTTGAAGTAAAGGCAGAAGTAAATCTCAGAGCAAAAAGTCTGAAAACCTATCAGGAAAAATTTTCACCTGAAGTTTCTGTCCGCACCTCTATGGCAGACTACAAAAAAGAAGAATGGCTTGTGAATCTGCCGCTTTATGCGATAGACCAGATTATGCAGCTCTAAATTTATGTGGGTATAACAAATAGTCTTCGCCTATTCTTTGTTTACAGCGGCGCAGTTTTTGCGTTCCCGGTTCCCTGCCCTGACCCAAACCGTGACCCAAACGCGGAAAAATCAGGTGGATTTATTCGTGCAGGAAAGGACGCCGCTGTGAAATTTTCCGAGCGGAAAGGTGCAGAAATCCCCTGAAATGTCCGTGAAAAATATCCGACCAACCTTCGGGAAAAACGCTCGTTTTCTCGCCGTCTCCAAATTCCTCCATTTTCCGTTCAAAGCCTTGCAATCACAAGGATTTTCGGCATTGACTTCTTTGCACTTCTTGCCTCTTCCGGATTCGGTCGAAGTCTTATAATCAAAGTGTCAGCACCTTCAACTTTACAAGATGTATAACAGCCCGGAGGCTCACAAATTTTGTGCGCCTCCGGGCTGTTTTGGGTCACTTTTGTCCGTAATAGGCGTTTTTGCCGTGCTTGCGGAGATAGTGCTTGTCCAGCAGCTCCCGCTGCATCCGGGTTTGGTTCTGGTTGAGCTGGAGCGAATGGAAGTTCATAAACGCGACCTCTTCGAGGACGACCGCATTATGGACGGCCTCCGC
>OGYJ01001344.1_pt1 | contig 19876 bp, 27 predicted proteins | sample 1576531 | NCBI WGS metagenome assembly OGYJ01 (sample SAMEA3541574, study PRJEB24748) | human gut metagenome | biome: human gut; feature: human-associated habitat; material: faeces | place: China | collected 2012 | reverse complement strand
ACACACCCGATTCATTTTGCCGCCGATTCACCCGACAAAATCATCGCTGCGCTGCATGGGCGGTATTTTTCTTTTATGGTCACTTGTCGGGGCGGAGGCCCCTCCATCTTGCTGGCGCAAGACCGCTCTGCCGCTTAAAAGCCCCACTGGGGCTTTCATTGCTGCGCAACCGCGGCATTTTGCTTTCCGAAGAAACAAAAAATCCGAACCCTTCTCCTATTGAGAAAAGGTTCGGATTTTCATTATTTGGTGCGATGGAAGGGACTCGAACCCCCGGCCTACTGATTCGTAGAGGGCCTTTATACGGTTTTCCATGTTTCTGGTCGTTGCTATTTATATAGATTCATCGTTGTTTTTGTTTTTCTTTGTGCACATTCGTTTCTCTTTGTTTCTGTAAAACAAGGCACTTTTAAGGCACTTTCCAGAGGGCATATAATCCTATAAAACGGACACTATGAAGAAGGCAAAAAAGTTGATGGCTCACGAGGGCGGCAGAAACGCTCCTGTGAGCCATCTTTTGTTATGCGTGGGTCTTTTCCTTGATACGGCTGAAAACGTCCGTCAGCGCGTCTGCTGCCGCCGCATCGCTGGAACGGATGAACCCGGCGTAAATATCCGTGGTGGTGCTGGTCTTTGCGTGGCCCAGTCTGCCCGAAACCGTTGTAACCGGCACATGAGCCGCTATCAGCAAGCTGGCGTTGGTGTGGCGCAGGCTGTGGAAGTGAACCGCCGGAAGGTCATGGGCGGCCAGAAAGCCCGGAAACCAGCTTGTAACCGCATTGGGATCGAACGGCTGGCCGTTCCAGCGAGTGAACAGCAGGTCATTATCCACCGTCTTGCCGTTCTCGATCTCCACCCGGCGCACCCACTCGGAACCAACTTTGAACCGTTCAGCCTTTTGGTGCTGGCGGTACTCCCGCAGCAGCTGCACACACTCCGGGCCTATCTTGATGCACCGCCGGGAGCGTTTTGTCTTGGGAGCCGTGAACACTGTGCCGCGCCCGGCGATGTTCTGCACCGTCCTGTTGATGGAGATCACACCCGCGTCAAGGTCAATATCCGACCAGCGCAGGGCGCATATCTCGCCCCGGCGGGCACCTGTGAGCAAGGCCAGCTGTGTGATAACGCTGTACTGCGCTGGCGCGTCCTGCAGGGCTTCCAGCAGCTTTGCAACGTCCTCTTCCTGCAAGGCTTCCGCTTCGATTTCTGCCGCTTTGGGGGCTTCTGTGCGCCGACAGGGGTTTTCATCAATCAGCTGCCACTTGACCGCCTTTTCAAATACACTGGACAAGAAGCGGTGATAGTGCAACTGCGTGTTGCCACCCAGCTTACCGCCCGCCCTGACCTTCTCGGTAAAGGCTTTGGACAGGGGCAGCCCGGCGGCATCGGCCACCTTCTCGGCGGTCTTATGGCTGACCGGCTTGCCGCTACACAACCCCCGCATGGTTTCCTCGCCTACCCCGGCGGCCTCCAGGATCCTTGCCCGCTTGCCCTTGGGCAGCAGCTTCAGCAGGGCCGCCGTAGCCGTATAAGTGGAATCCTGCCGCACTCCGCCCTCGGACAGGTTCGCATAGAACGCCATGAGGTGCGCCGGGCGTATCTGGTTGACCTTCATGTGACCCAGAGCCGCCGACACCCTCGGAACCAGCTTTCTGTATTCAGCGGTCGTCTTGGGCTTGAGCTGCTTCTCTGCGTACTCGGTGAACCATCTTTCTATCAGATCATCCAGCTTCATGGACGCATCCAACGAAATGCCGCTGTGCACTTCCTGTTCAAAGGCATCTGCCTGACGCTGCAATTCCTTTTCCAGCTTTTTCCCGGTCAAGCCAGGCGGGGGAGTGAAGGTGCGGTTTACCAGCACCTGACGGCCCTGCCGATCATAGCCGTTGGAGACCCGGATGCAGTAGGAGCAGGTGCCGTCCTTCTTTGTGCGCTTTATGATTTTAGCCATCTCTCACCCCTCCTTTGTGGGCTTTGTGTATTCTGTCCCCGGCGGTGCACCGATCGGGCCGATTGGATTTCGGGTCGACAGATATGCTGGTTTATTAGGTATCTGAATTTTTGATAGGGTGAGGGGCTTCTTGATGGTCTTGAAAATGTTTGATTATCGCAAGATCATCTTCTGAAATGTCTTTATCAGCATAATCGGACACCATTTTAGCCAGCATAGAAGCTTTCTCATCTGACATGCTAGGGTCTTGAGTATTACGTTTGTATTTTTGCAGCTGTGTCAGCTCATCTACACGCTCTAACGCAACCTGTTGCCCTTCAGGGCTAAGCTGGAGCATCAAAAGTTCCATCTTCTGAAAATTCTCATTTTGCTCACTTGGCTTATCATTGCTTTTTTCGGTTTCAATACTCGCATTCCCGTTTTCAGCAACAGCCAACAAAAATGCAAGTTCGGCCCATTCCATATTCAGAGCATCAGCGAAGCGCATGATGGTTCCCAATTTTGGATTTTCTTCTCCTCTTTCATATCTTCCAACCAGAGAGCCAGAAATCCCCATCTTGCTACCAAGTTCGGCCATTGATAGCTTCTGCTTTTTTCGCTCTTGCCTTATTGCTTCCCCGATTACTTTGCTGTATGTCATGGAACCACCTCCAGCTGCATTATATCATCAAAATTCCAAAATCGCAATGAAAAAGTTCACAAAAGGTCTTGACTGAACCTTTTGTGGGACATATAATGAGATTGCAACAAAAAAGTTCTAAAATCATTAGGAGGTTCAACTATGATTCTTGACCGTGTTTCTGTTATCGCTGCTATGGCAAAGAAAAACATCACTATTGTGGAACTGAGTAACCTTAGCACTGTTTCGATTTCTACCATCGGTGCTGCACGTTGTGGCCGAGGTATTACAAAAAACAGTGCCAAGCGGATCGCTTCTGCCTTGGATGTGCCTTTGGAGGAGTTGGAGTCAAAAGTCAGTGATTGAAACTCGCCTGCTTGATGAATCAATTTCATCTTTCTTTTTTGAGGTGGCCGCATTGCAACGTTTGTCCAGAAAACAGGGGTGCATCCCTCTGAAAATTCTTGGTAATCTATGGCACTCTGGGATACTGCATGGCAAAGGGTGACACTGGATGGCAGCAGATGCACTCAGGCACAAGGAATTCAGTTCCAACAATGCTGCATCGGCCTGATTCATGGTCGAAATTTGACGGTATTGCAATTCTTTTCTGATCGTGATAAGATGCAGCCACAGCGAACGAAACGACACAAAAAACACTCAGGAGGTATGATTTATGGGCGATGTGATCCGCTATCCCAATATGGGGGCCGTGGCAAAAGCCGCCGAAATTTACGGTCTATCACCAGCCTACATCCGGCGACTGTGTAGGCAAGGTAAAATCAGGTACGTTGTGGCCGGGCATCGCTGGTTGGTCAATCTGGACAGCTTGGCCCGGTACTTCAACGAGGGCGATCCAGTCCCGGCGGAACAGGATGAAGCCGTGGGCGGTATCCGCCGGGTGGCCGGGAGGTAAGGACATGGCACAAAGCATCTTTTTCAGCCATGCAGCCGAACAGGAAGGGGTGATACGCTATCTCTGCCTATCTGACCAAAGACACCGAACGCCCGCCATTTCTTCTTTACCCCTCTTTTCTGCTTGACATGAGCGGGGATCTGAATCTGACAGATGCGCTCGTCTATTCAGCACTCTACAGCCGAACTACTCTTTCAGAGAAAAACGGTTGGATAGATGAAGATGGTCGCATCTACATCTTCTACTCCATCGAAAATCTGTCTGAGGATCTCCGCAAGGGGCAGACCGTCATAAAAGCAGCTTTGCGAAAGTTGACAGTGACAGGGTTGATTGAGACCAAGCGGAACTTTGGTGCTCCAAATACCATCTATGTGAAGCTGCCGAATGGTCGGAATCCCGACCCACAGTCAGTCGGAAAACCGACCCATGAACAGTCGGAAAAGCGACCGACAGACAGTCGGAATACCGACCAACCATCAGTCGGAATTCCGACCACTAACTATAAGAGTGGAACTATAAGAGTTAACACTAAAGAGAGAACAAAGCCCGCTCGTCAAAAATATGGCTCTTACGGCAATGTTTTCTTGACCGCCGAGGAGTACCAAAAACTCCGCAAGGACATCCCGAATGTTGACAGCCTCATTGAGCAGTTGTCCACCTACATGGAGTCGAAAGGGAAACGCTACAATAACCATGCAGCCACCCTGCGCAACTGGGCTGCACGAGATAAAAGCCGACAGAAGCCGCCTCGTAGTGGTGGCCTACCTGATTACAGCTACAAGGACGGTGAAAGTTTATGAGAACCGAAACAGCAATCAATGCACTGATCCAGCGCAGCGGTGGAACACCACAGCCGGAAGACTACTTCGGCGCAGATGGTCTGCTGTACTGCGGAAAGTGTAACACCCCAAAGCAAGCCTTTTTTGAGGGGCACAAGCGAGTGCCGATTCTAGGAGACCGCCACCCGGTAGAATGTCAATGCCGCCGGGTGGAACGAGAGAAGCAGGAAGCAATCATCAACGAGCAGAAGCACCTCGGTCTGGTTCACCGCCTGAAATCGGATGGATTCTCTGATACTGAAATGTGCAACTGGACATTTGCGAACGATAACGGCCGCAACCCGCAGATGAAGCACGCCCACCGATACGTTGACAAGTGGGCAGAAGTACGTACCAAAAACATTGGCTTGCTTCTCTGGGGCGGTGTTGGCACGGGCAAGAGCTTCTTTGCCGGGTGCATTGCGAACGCTCTGATGGAGCAAGAGGTTTCCGTCCGAATGACCAACTTTTCCAGCATCTTGAACGACCTGAGCAACAGCTTTTCTGGTCGGAACGATATGGTGGACAGGCTGTGCAGCTATCCGCTGCTCATTATTGACGACTTCGGCATCGAGCGCGGCACTGAGTATGCGCTGGAGCAGGTCTATAACATCATTGACGCTCGCTACCGCAGTAAAAAGCCGCTGATCGTCACCACGAACCTGACCTTAACGGACTTAAAGAATCCACAGGACGTGGCTCACGCCCGCATTTATGACCGATTGCTGTCCATGTGCAGCCCCATCTGTTTTGCGGGTGAGAACCTACGGCAGCAAGCAGCAGCACAAAAAACGGCCAATATGCGTGCCCTGATGAAGTCAACCGCCTGACAGGAAACAAAGGTCATCATGAAAAAACAGGAGGCACAGATGAATACCAACATTCATGTCAACGTGAACGAGATTCCGCCAGAGGTCGCAGAGCGAATCGGCTGCGCATTCCTCGGATTCCACAAGCGTTTCCAGCAAAGCCCGGAACTCATGGCCGACTTAGAGGCATACCGAGCCGCACGCCATCCGAATCATAAAGGCAACGAGAGCGGCCAGCAAACGAAGGGCAGACCATAGGGCAAAACAAAAGGCCGCCATGCAAGCAGCGAACTCGCAAGGCAGCCAGGCGGGAGCGATTGACAGACCACATCCCGCAGCCATTCTATCACACCCAGCGCCCCATCTCAAGCCCGGCACCCCTTCAAGGTACTGTAAACGGGCACCCTAGTCTCTGGCGGGCTCGATGACCCCGGCTTGCAGCTACACAGCAAGAAAATTTTTCGGGCATTTCGTTACCGCTTTTTTCTCAAAAATCATCATATCAGCAAGCAAAACGAAAAGAGGATGCAGCAATGAGCAACAATGTTCACATCCACCTCGATGAGATTTCACCAGAGGACACTGCCAGACTTGCACGAGGCTGCAAACGGTTATATCTCAAGATCATGGCTATGCCGGATGGCGAGGCCAAGCTGGACGCAGCATGGGCCGCCTACCAGCAGAGAAAGGAAGGGGGTAAGCCCCAAAAGGATTCTGACCGCACTCCCTGATAGAACTATGCCCCTCGCCGTTCTTGCCGCGGTGAGGGGCATAATTGCACCCGCCGGGTGCAGCACAATCGAATATGGCAAGAGAAAGGGATTTTACACGGACGCTTACAATGCGGCCTATGACAGCATCACCAAGCAGTACGACCTGTGGGATACCGCTGAAAAAATCGTTGCCACCTCTGCGTCCAGCATCAACTCCGCACTGGAAAGCCAGATCACCTACTGGGACAACTACAACCAGAACCTCGAAAGCCTAACCGAACGCGCTGCCGATATTGACGGTTTGAGCGATGTTATCGCCAGCTTCGCCGATGGCAGCAAGGATTCTGTAAACGCCATTGCTGGCATGGCAGCTGCGTCGGATTCCGACCTCGCAAAGATGGTCGAGAACTACCGTTCCTTGCAGGAGGCGCAGAAAACTACCAGCGAGAGCATAGCCGACTTAGAAACCGGCATGAGCAACGCCATGGATGAAATTGCGCAAAACGTGGCCGACAGCGTGGTAGACATGAACCTCAGTGACGAGACCAAGGAAAGCGCACAAGCCACCATTCAGGGCTTTGTGGATGGCGCAGAGGGGATGCTCCCCCGTGTTCAGACCGTATTCTCCAAAATCGCCTCCGCTGCTTCCACCGCACTGGCAGGAGCAGGCGGCAGCTACAGCGGCAACATTCCCGGCTATGCAGTCGGTACGGAATCCGCTGCGCCAGGCTTTGCCATCGTTGGTGAGAACGGCCCGGAGCTGGTCTACTTCAACGGCGGCGAAACCGTGCTGACCGCGCCGGAGACCCGCGCAGCATTCGATGAAGCGCAGCAGTTCACGCAGATCGTCAGCAAAAACGCTCTTGACTTTGCAGCCATTCAGCAAGCCGCCGGGTTGTCCGAGAATTCCATGCAGACGTTCTACCATGACTGGACAGTGTACAACGAGTATGAAGCACTCACCGCGAACACCGCCGCCTCGGCGGAAGTTGTGCCGGCATCCAGCTTCACACACTCAGAGGGCAGCTCGATCTCCATCAACTTCGCCCCTGTCTACAACTTCTCTGGCGTGTCTGACACGCAGCAGTTTGAAAGCCTCTTGACTTCCCACGATGACGATATGCGGGAGTACATCCTCGGCGTTGTCGAAGAAGCGGAGCACAATAAATTCCGCAGAGCATACGCATGATGTGCCTTGCACCTGCAAGCAGTGCGCCGTGGTACCACCACAGGTGCTGCAAGCAGTGTCTTTGTATGTACAAAGCCCCTTGCCTTGCAAGGACTTGTTGGGCAACATCCCAAACCCTTTGACCGTGCAGCCCCCGCCGGGCGCAGCACTTCAGCTACACGATTCTGTTGACCTCAACAAAATCGCTGCATGACAAAGCCCCCAGACCGCGACAGCGCGTGTCTGAGGGCTTTGCTTCTTTCTGTGGGTGTTTTCCTTGCCGTTGGTTCTATTCTTGCTCAGGCAGCCCCGGCGGGCTTATGCCGCGCAGTCAGGGAAGTTCACAACGGTGATCTCTGCCACGGCCTTTTCGACCGTCTGCAAGATGTGCTCTATCTTCTCCACCGTGTCAGCTGACAGAACGACCTCGCCGCACTGTTCGCACTTCAGACAAGGCACGTTCTTGATGACCACGACGCAGTTCTTCTGCTGAACCGTGTGAATGGTCGTGCTAGGCTTCATTTCGCCCTTGCAAAGTGGGCAAGTCATTTTAAAACGTCTTTCCCTTTGGCAAGTTTCTTTTCTTCAGACTTCAATCTGCGTTCCAGCTTTTTAATGTCCTCTTCTGGCGGAAGATCCTCAGGCCGAATACCACGACCTAAAAGCATTGATCGAACACTTGAATTGTTTTGGACATGTTCATGTGTGATAGAGCTTTCTCCCTGAAGATCTTTTTGTTCAACATTGAGGTTTGTCATCTCTGTTGCAAGGTTCTTTGCAGCCAGAGTAACAGGCGGGAGAACATCCGCAAGCGGTCCACTCTTCACTCCATACTGCATCTTCATTTCTTCTGTTGTCCGCCCGCCAAACAGTGCACTGTCGCCCTTTGAGCGAATCCGTGCAAAACCACGGTCATCTACACCACGTTCATAGATGTTTTGAGAAAGCCGTTTTTCAGACGTACGCAGCTGCTGACGCTGCTGCACCCTATTCAAATCAGAAATGCGCTGTTCAAGTAGTTCCTGCTTACGTGTCTGTAAGGCAAAGTATGCCTGTGCAAAAGCAATCTCAGGCTTTCGCGGATCACCGTTCTGGGCAATCAAATAGCACGCATAGCGAATCAACATCACATCAGCAATATCCTTTGTGCCACCATTGGGCATGGGGGATGTTTTCGTGACGTCACGAAAACATCCATCTACGTCCCGACCACTAGAAGCACAAGACACCTTTGCTTTTTCGATTGCATTCACAAAGTTTTCCCATCGGGTATATCCCAGTGCAGACTGAAGTTCGCGCGCATACCAAAACTCTATACCATCCTCTGTGATATGTACAATTTGGTCAAACACATTCTTCAGCTGAACAACCTGATTTGAGTCCATCATTTTACACTTCCTTCCATTTACTCCCCGGCGGTGTCCTCTGCGGGCACATACTCCAGCAGATCACCCGGCTGGCAGTCGAGCACAGTGCATATTTTGTCCAGCACTCCAATGGGAAATTGCTTAACGCTTCCTACACAGATTGCCGAAATCGTAGGTGCTCGAATTTTTGTAACCTCAGCGAGTTCTTTTTGAGTCATACCCTTGTCGGCCAACATTGCTTTAAGATGATAGCGAATAGCCATTTCTTTCACCTCGTTCCTTGCTTTCATATTACTACGACATTCGTTCACAGTCAATACGATTATCGAAATTTTTTCACAGCAAATTACGCAAAACGTATTGACAAATTACGCAATTCGTAACACAATAAAGACACAGCAAGGGAAGCACAACCGGAAGGCAAGGGGCGAAGGATGTACCGGGAGCGCAAGAGCAGAACGCCAGCTAAGACAGTAACCCACTTCCTGATAAGCTGTATAAAAGAAAATGGCCCGGCGACCGCTACCAACGAACCACCGAGCCAAACCCACAACAGGGTCAAGCCCATTATACAGGAGCTGACCCGCAAAGTAAAGCGAGGACAGTATGAAGAAGTACAATCTCTCCGAGATCATGCACAAGGCGTGGAAGCTGTACCGCAAGGGTGTGAGCAGCTTTGCCGAAGCCCTGCACCGGGCATGGAACAGCGCAAAGGCTGCCCCGGTCAACGCCCAGCGCATCGAGGAAGCCCAGCAGGCCGCCGGGATCACCGAGCCTGTGAACACCTGGGCGGGCTGGAAAGCCGCCGGGTACATAGTGGAGCATGGCGCAAAGGCTCTGTTTCAGGCAGTGCTGATCCACTGCAGCAGGGGAGACGGCCAGACCTACCGGGCATCGTTCTTCGGTGCATCGCAGGTGCAGCCGCTGGAAGTCCAGTAACACGAACAGAGACCCCCGGCGGGAAGATGGAAGCCCACCGGGCATGATGGGAGGATATGACCATGAAGTTGGAGAAGAAAATCAGCTTGCACGCCTTTGAGGTGGAGTACATCGACCAGCGGGAAGCAAGGCCCCGCACCCTGCACCGGGAAAGCATCGTGCTGGATGGTGGCCGGATGAACACGCTCGACCACCTGAACCAGACCCCACAGAGCTGGATCCGGCAGCAGTACGCCCAGCAGGGCTACACCGTGTCAGCGATCCACAAGGGTGAGAGCCTGACCGCCAAGGTTGACACCGGCTTTCTGTGGAAGCTGGCCGCACTGGATGCAGCCGCAGCAAAGGCCAGCAAGAGCGTGGCCAAGCTGCTGGAAGGGGGTGCAGCGGTATGACCGCAGCCCAGTGGCAAGAAGTCCTCTGCCGTGTCCGCAGCCTGTCAGCCGCCGACAAAGACCGCCTGTTGACCTATCTCCATGCGCTGCACGATGCAGCGCAGCAGCCCCAGAGAGCAGAAGCCATGCCGAACACGCCCAAGGTACTGTAAAGCCCCCGCCGGGCTGGCAGCGGGCTTTCCAAGCCCTATCTTTACCCAGTCAGCCGAGAAAATTTCCGGCACTTTAATTGAATTTTGAAAGTGAGGTACACTATGCAGCACACTGATTGCACCCCCAGAATTCCCACCGTTACCGCAGAAGAAGCCGTGAAAATGTCGTGGCTGTGGAGTTCGTCCCAGACCCTCAAGGAAGTGAGTCAGCTTTTCAACGCCATTACAGAAGTCCCCAATGAATTTGGCCTAACAGGCGCATATCGCTTCATGGGGCTTATCACCGCCCTTTGGAACGCTGGCAGGGTGCAGGGCATCCGGGAAGAACGCGCCCGGCGGAAGCGCAAGGCACAGACCATCGAACAGTGACAGAAACACCCTCTGACAGCCCACAAACGGCCGCAGAGGGTGTTTTTCATCGTTCTATGATAGATTCTTGGTTTCTTCTGTGGTAAAATAGGCACAGTCGAATTGACGAAAGGGGAAACAATGACACTCACAGAGATCTCTCGCTACTTTCACCTGAATGAGACCATCCAAAAGAACCGCGAGGCTTTGAAGTTCCTGCGTGAACGAGCCGAACCCGCTGCACCCTCACTGAACGGTATGCCCCACGCATCCGGCGTGAAAGACAGCACCGGGAGGCTGGCCGTTGAGATCGCCGACATGGACGCACGAATCACCTACCTTGAGGAACAGGCTGAACAGGAGCGAGATAAGGCCGTTGCCTTTTGCTCCACGATTCAGGACGCACGCCTGTATCTGATCTTCCGTCTGCGCTTTGTCCGCTGCCTGACATGGGCAGAGGTTGCGGACCTCTTGGGGGACTACTACACCGAGGAGGGTGTCTGCCGCATGGCCTACAACTACCTTGCCAAGACTGAAAAAGAGAAGTCCACTGCCCAGAGTGCATGACCCACGATAGAGCCGCAGCACCTACAAACAGCACGAAAGCCCGCCCGGCTACACACCGGACAGGCTTTTTCTTTGCCCCCAAACAGGCGATGAACAGGCGAAAGCACTCGCCCCGCCGGGCATCCAGCATAAGGCACTCTATAAGGCACACGGCAAGGCAGTTTTTGGGGCAGTAAGGCACAAATGAGGCACTTTCCAGCCCTTTTGAAGCCTATGTAAAGCAAGAAATCCCACGATTTACACCGTATTTTCAACGGTCAATCGTGGGATTTTACTTGGTGCGATGGAAGGGACTCGAACCCCCGGCCTACTGATTCGTAGGAACCGAATGGCACATTTTGTCCATTTCATCATTTAACGCCAAAACGTCATTTTAATCGAATCACCGTTATTTTGCCGTTGTTATTCTGTTGCATCCTTTGCATTGCTTGCACGTCTTTGCACCTGTTATCCATCCTTGCGATGTGCAGAAAATGTGCAAAAGTGTGCAGCGCCAAAATCAGCCCGGCAAAACAGGCTGTTTCGCACAGCCCCAAAAGCTGGATTTCAACGGTATTTATTGTGCAAAATCTTCCAGTTTTATCCAAACAACAATCTTACATGAGACACCGGTTCTATGGCAGGGTTTAGGACATCCGAACAGACACCGTTTGATATAGAAATGAGGTTCACCATGAATAAATTGCTTACCTGCCGCTATAACATGGACACCAACCAAGTGGAAGCCCGGTTTGAGGATGGCACCACTCTTGCCATCGACTGCATCGCTGTGGAGGACGAATACGGCAACACCCCGGCACAGCGGGCGGAGCTGGACTGGCTGCTCTACAATAAGCCCTTGGAGTATGCACAGATGGTGCTGGGAGGGGAGATGGGGCACTACCTGTCGCTGGGATGTGACCATGGCAGGCTGGAGGACTGAGCCGCAGAAAACGCGCGGCAAAATCGCTAATCGCGCGGCGCGCGTTTTTCTCGCCACCTCTTGTCAGGCTGCATTGCACGGCGTGCATTCCAGCGTGCGATTCCACTTTTCCGAAATTCAATCGTATTACAGTTTATTTTTACAAGTTCCAACTTTCACGTCGCACCTTCCCACGAATGAAGAATGCACGCCCGTGCGATTTTGGTTCGCAGTTTATTCGCGGTCAGCTGGATTTATTCGCGCTTTGTTCGCGCGATTACGCGTTTTCAGCGTAAATTCAGCGCAAACCATGCCAAGTCAGCGTATTTTCAGCGTAAATCCCGGAAAGTCAGCGTAAATAACCATTTACCATATATAATGATGCCCGCCCATCTGTGGAAAAGCCAGAGTGGGCGGGCATTCTGCATTTTCAGACCGACTGGAACCCTTTGCCGATGATCTCGCTGGAGTTAACGATGGTCAAAAAAGCCTCCGGATCCTCCCGGCGCAGGAAATCCCGCAGCAGCCCTGCCTGCCGCCGGGTCAGCGCCACCATGATCATGGTGCGTGGCTCACCGGTGTACACGCCGGTGGCGTCCTGCTGGGTCGCTGTGCGTCCCAGTGTTTCCGTAACGAAACGCCGGATGGGCTCCGGCCTTGAGGTGATGACCGTACACACCTTGCGGAGGTTCAGGCTCTCGATGGCGGTATCCACGATGGTGCTGCGCCCGATGAGCCCCAGCACGCAGTACATCCCGGTCTGCGGGCCGTAAATGCAAGCCGCAAACAGCACCGTGCCGATATCGCTGAGCAGAATAGCCCTGCCGATCTCCACCTTGATGTACTTGTGTAAGATCATCGCCACGATCTCGGTGCCGCCGGTGGATGCCCCGATGTTGAACACGATGCCGCTGGCAAGGGCAGGCAGCGCCACCGCAAAGCACAGCTCCAGCAGAGTGTCATCCGTTAAAGGCCGGGACATGGGAAACAGCTTTTCGAACATACTGGAATAAAAGCTGAGCATGAAGGAAGAATACAGCGTCCAACCCATGGTCTTTATGCCCAGAAAGACGCAGCCCAGTACATCCAACACTGCATTGGTGATCCACATAAAGGTGCTGACGCTCAACGCCGGAAAGCAGGTGGCAAGAACGATGGAAAGGCCAATGGTGCCGCCAAATACAAAGTGGTTGGGCGCACAGTAAAAGTTCAGTGCCGCTGCGCAAATGATCAGACTCAGATTCAGCAGCAGAAAAAAGCGTGCGCCGCTCCACAGCTGTGCCGGGGTCAGGTTTTTGCGCAGACCGTTCTTGATCGCTTCCATCTCAGTCCAGATGCTCCTTTACATCCATCAGCCGGGTGATGATGCAGTCTGCGGCGGACTGGTCCAGCGGCTCGCCGTGGCGGGGTTTCAGCGCCAGCACCTTCAGTCCTGCTGCCTTTGCGGAGGCAATGCCTGTGGGAGAATCCTCCACCGCAATGGCCTTGTCTGCCGTCAGCCCCAGTGCCTTCAGCGCCTTGAGATAGATGTCCGGCGCAGGCTTATGGGCGGCGCAGTCCTCGCCGCTGAAGGCGAAATCCACCATCGCCTTCAGCCCGCCCTCCGTAAGCATCTTCATGATATCCGGCGCTGCGCTGGAGGACGCCACCGCCACCTTCAGCCCACGGCTGCGCAGCGCATTCATCAGTGGCTCTGCCTGCGGGTCGGTGAGCTTGTCATAGGGGGTGGGGCGAGCCTTGCGGTACTCCCGGTAAGCCATCAGCATCTCCTGACGGCGCACAGGGTCGTTGGGAACAAGCGCTTCCCAGATGGCTTTTTCGTTGGAGCCGATGAAGTTGCCCTCCGGGATAGGGATGCCGTTTTCCAGCAGAAAGTTTTTACGGCGGTTCTCGTAGTAGTATTCCGTATCCGCCAGCACCCCATCCATATCAAAAATCACTGCTTCAATCATTCTTCATTTCCCTCTTCATCAAAAAGGGGGAGGGGCAAGCCCCTCCCCCAAGCATGGGTCTATTGATCCCGGATGACCGCTTAGTACTCCAGCTTCCACATATAGCGGCGCAGGGTCAGCGGATGCTGACGGACGTAGGACAGCTCCTCAGCATAGACACGGAAGACAGCGGTGTGCATCAGCGGGTTGAAGTAGGTGATGACGCTGCTGTCCACAGCATTGCCCAGACCGTAATCCTTTGCATCCACCACGGTGGTCAGAGCATCGAAGCGGTGCAGGAAGGTCAGTGCGCGGGCATCCACGGGACGGGTCTTGCCGTCGTTCATCAGCAGGATGAAGGGCACGTCCTTGTCCACGATCTCGAAGGGGCCGTGGAAGAACTCGCCGCTGTGGAAGGAGCCGGAGTTGACCCACTGCATCTCCATCATCAGGCAGATGGAGGTGGAGTAAGCGACCTCCATGGAAGCGCCGCTGGACATGACGTAAACGACGGGAGCGTCCTTGTACTTCTCAGCGAACTCCTTGGCAGACTTGCGGGCAGAGTTGGCAGCGTTCTCGGCAGCCTCGAACACGTTGGTCAGGCCCTCGATCATCTTGTCGTACTTGTCGAAGCCTTCCACCTGCTGCAAGATCTCCACAGCCAGTGCCAGAACGTAGCCCATCTTTTCCAGCTTGGCGGCGTAGTTTGCCTCAAAGCCGTGGACGATGGTGTAGTCAGCTTCCTTGGTCAGGGCAGAACCGGCAGCGTGGGTAACGCTGACAACGGTTGCACCGGCGGCCTTTGCCACGCTGTTGGCCTTGACGGTCTCAGGGGTGCTGCCGCCCAGAGAAGCGGTGATGACCACGGTGGTGTCGCCCAGCCAATCGGGGGTATCGTAGTTGAACTCGTTGGCGGTGTAGTGTGCCACACGAAGCTTCTTGCTGCAGTTTGCCAGGAAGTACTTTGCGGGGTACAGCTCTGCCTTGGAAGCGCCGCAGCCAACAAAGGCCACGTTCTCCACGTTGTGCTTTGCCACGATGTCTGCCACGATGGACTTGACGTTTGCCAGATCAATGTTATACATAATGCAATCCTCCAAATTATTTTTCTTTTTGTTCTGATGAATCACAAATTACAGGCGTACGGATATCTATGTAAGCCGGAAACCCGGTTACACCAACAGACCAAGGGCGTTGATGGCAACACCGCCCACGATGCAGATGCCCAGCAGCCAGCCGGTCTTGACCTTTTTGCGGATCAGGGTGTACATCAGCATCACGATGCCAAGGTTCAGAAGGTTCGGCAGAATGCTGTTCAGCACATCCTGCAGCACCAGACCGGTGCTTGCGAAGGTGATGGGGGTGGTCAGACCCACCATGCTTGCCACCATGGCACCAATGACCATCAGGCCTACGATGCCACAGACGTACATCAGCTTGTCCATCATGCCGCCGTTGAGCTTGGTCAGGTACTTGCTGCCCATGGTGTAGCCCAGCTTACCGGCAAACCATGTGACCAGCACCGAGGGGACGATGGAGATGATCATAGCCAGAATGGGGCCCAGAACGCTGCCCTGCTGTGCCAGAGAGATGCCCAGACCAAAAGCGATCAGGCGGACAGTGCCCTGGAAGAAGGAGTCGCCCACACCGGACAGGGGGCCCATCAGCGAGGTCTTGACGGCGTTGATGGTCTCCGGGTTGAAGTTCTCACGGTCGGCGGCGTACTGCTCTTCCATGGAGGCAGCCAGACCCAGCGTAAAGGCACTGGTCTGCGGGGTGCAGTTGTAGAACGCCATCTCGCGCTCGTAGGCTTCCTTTTTGTGCGCCAGCTGCTCGGGGTCGTTCTCGTTGGGGTACAGCTCGTCCAGCGTGGGAGCGATGCCGTACAAAAAGCCCATGTTCATCTGACGTTCGTAGTTCCAGGAGGCCTGAATGTTCAGGGAGCGCCACATGAACTGGAAGTATTTCTTGAAGTCGCTGCGCTTTGCAGTCTTGGTTGCGTTGCTCATTTCAGCTTCCTCCTATCAAAGATCATCGTCATCTTCCAGCGGGTCGTAGTCCGGGTTGGCAGCAGCTGCACCGGCAGCGGCTGCGGCAGGTGCGCCCTTGCCATACTTCAGACCGGTCAGGATCACAGCCAGAATTGCGGCGAAGATCGCCACAGCGGTGACATCCAGACCCAGATAGCCTACAAAGAAGAAGCCCAGCAGGAAGTAAACGGTCAGATCACGGTTGAGCATGGTGGACAGCAGCAGGGCAATACCGTAAGCGGTAAGGAACTTACTGCCGAGGTTCAGGCCATCGGTCAGCCATGCGGGGATGAAAGCCACGATTTTTTGCACCAGATCCGTGCCGAAGTAGACGGACAGGAAGATGGGGATGAAGTACATCAGGCTGTACAGCAGTGTGCCCCAGACGATGTGCATGCTCCATGCCTTGCGGAACTTGCCTTCTGCAATGGCGTGGTCGGCAACGTGGGTCAGGTTGGACAGGATGGTGCGCATCAGCACGCCCAGCATCTGGCCCAGAACAGCGATGGGGATGGCCAGCGCCAGTGCAGTCTCGGCAGAAGCATCGGTCAGGATGGCAAAAGCTGCGCAGATGATGGCAGCCATGTTCATGTCCGGGGGTGCTGCTGCGCCGATGTTCACGATGCCAAGGCTCATCAGCTCGATGGATGCGCCAAGGGTCAGGCCAGTCTGCAGATCACCCAGCAGCGCACCGACGATGGTGCAGGTGATGAGCGGACGCTCGAAGTTCATGCGGCCCAGAATGCGCGAGTCCAGAATACAGAACACGCCAACCAGACCCAGAAGCAATGCGGTAACAAACATGGGGCAATTCCTCCTTTTTATTTCCTTACGATCAGGTGTGATCGATGGGTACTACCTTAAAGGTGGGGGTCTGCTGGCTGTAGATCTTAATGCCCATATCCAGCAGCTTCTGGGTGTCGGCCTGCTCCTCCGGGGTCAGGAACACCGACTGGTCAAACGCCACGGAGCCGGGCTTGTTTGCCACAGCGCCGTAGTTGATCTCTTTGATCTTGGGATATGCCTGGCAGAACTTGAGCAGGGCAGCGGTGTTGCCGAAGATCATCATGATCTTCTCGTCCAGCTGCTCCACCTTGGGCATCTTGGCGATGGCTTTGTCCACCGTGAAGATGTTCACCCGGACACCGGCGGGCTTGCTCAGCAGCAGGGCGGACTTTTTCATCTCGTCGTTGGCGGCGTCATCGTCCACCACGATGATACGCTGTGCGCCCACATGGCCGGTCCACGAGAACACCACCTGACCGTGCAGCAGGCGGTAGTCCAGACGTACTAATTTGATCATAGGTCATCCTCCTCATCTTGGGCTGCGTTTTTCAGCAGCAGGTTGCAATCAATGATCTGCGCCTTGGCATCTGCAATGCACTCGGCCAGTTCGTCCTGTGTCAGGGCTTCGTCGTTGGAAGCAAGGGTCAGCACCAGAGAAGCGTTCATGCCACAGATCAGGTGCACCGCCGGATACTCCGGCAACAGGGTCAACATCTCGTTGTTCACGCTGCCGCCCATCACATCGGTCACGATGTACACAGCATCCTCTGCCGCAAAGCCATCCAGCAGCCGGCGTGCCGCCACCGTGATAGGCTCGGTCTCATCCCGCAGGGTAGCAAGGGCATAAAGGTTCGGCAGCTCGCCAAGGATCATCTGCACGGTGTCCTTCATTCCGGCAGACAGCCATCCGTGCGAAGCAAGAATGATTCGGTTCATACGCACCCACGACCTTTCTTGTGTTTTCTTCATCTCTTCGGCGTCTGTATCGTCTTATTCGTTATAGACGTCATAATCGTCATGTACATATTACCACATTTCACACAGACGTCAAGAGGTTTTGTCAAAATAATCTCAGCTTTGGTAACGTGCACAAAGCTGCACCGTCATATTTTTGCAGTTTCACCAATAACCTTCCGTAGAACGACAAAAAGAGCGCCTCTTCCGCAGGGAAGAGACGCTCTTTTTGAGAGAATTGATCTGCGCTTAAAACTCAAACATATACCGGCTTCCAATGTAATACTGCCGCCCGATGCACAGCGGGTGGTCATATTGGTCATGGAAGTAGGCGTTCAGATACAGCAGCGGCTCGCCCAGCGAAAGATTGAGCAGCTGTGCCTGTTCTGCTGTGGCGCGAACTGCCTCTATACGCTGACGGCCGGCCGTCGCAGGACGCAGCCCGGAGATGCGCTCAATGGCGTCAAACATGGAAACATCATTGAGGTTCTCGCTCATCAGGTTCTTATAAGGCTCATAAGGCAGGAACAGGTTCTCCAGAAATATCGGCTGACCATCGGCGGTGCGCAGACGCTGGATGTAGATGAGCAGTGCATCCGAACCCACATGGAAGAAGGCTTCTTCATCCTTACGCACCGGCACGATCTGACGGTTCAGCAGCCGGGCACCCGGCACCATGCCGTTTTCTTTGCAGATCTCCGTAAAGCTGGCAGCACCTTTGCCGCTGGTAAACTTGCGATGGATGCGGGGCTTGCTGACAAAGGTGCCCCGCCCCTGCATTTTGACCAGATACCCTTCGGCGCACAGTTCTTCCACGGCACGGCGCACCGTGATGCGGCTGACCGAGTACTCCGCACTCAGCTCCGGCTCCGGGGGGATCTTCTCATTGGTTTTGTATTTGCCGCTCTCGATCGCGGCACGAATGTCATCCTTTACCTGCTGGTAAAGTGGGACGACAGCACTATCATTGATTGCCATGAAACACCTCACCCTCAAATTGGGTATATCGTTATAAACATTATATTCATCTCATGGCTATGATAGTGCATATTCCGCGAATTGTCAAGTAAAACCTGCGAGCTGTTTTTAGTGCGAGGTGACAAATGCACCCCGTTCTGCGCAGGGCACCCCATTTTCCAGTGCCCTGCCGGGAAGAATCCAAAGGCAACACCGCGCAATGCCATAAAAGAAGTATTCAATCAGCTTCATAAGTCCTACTATCACTGCTTTACTGCAATAAAATTTGCAAAACCATCTTGACGTGCTCCGCAATCCATGATACCCTTTATCGCAAATCCCACCAATTTTGTAGAAAAAGTACAGAACGGCGAGGATTTATTCCCCATGAAGATTTTTACCGCCCCGCAACACACCCGATCTATTTTGCCGCCGTTTCACCCGACAAAATTTTTCGCTTGACTTGCAGGGCGGTTCTTTTCTTTTATGGGACAGGAACTGCAAACCTTTCACCAAACCATGACAAGGAGGCGACCCGAAGCGTGATCTATCGAGACAATTTGTTTCTCAACGCCAGATTCCAAGAGGCTGTTCAAGCTGCCCATGACCAAGATTGGCAAACCTTTGAAAAATATTCCTTCTACGATGCCAAGATGATGGAAGACCTTCTGTACAAATGCGAACATCTGATGCCTCTTGAAATCAAATGTCGGTACGCCTTACAACATTATTACAGTCACGGCGATCATTCTCCCATCATTCGGAAGTATGTCCGCCGAGCCAAAATCATTCGTCCTGACAACTGGCGCGATGCTCTGCCGGAGAGCGTAAGAGACATTGAGATGTTTACCGTATATCGCGGCGGCATCGGCAGCATTGAGCGCGCACCGCTTTCTATTTCATGGTCGCTCTCTTACGATGTTGCTGAATGGTTTGCACACCGCAGTGAACTTTTTTACCGCTGCTCCTGCCATGTATATCAAGGAACAATTCACGCCGACAAGGTGATTGCATATCTTCCAGAGCGCAGTGAGTTTGAAATTATCCAGCATCGGAATGTCAAAGACGTGCAGGAAATCACGCCGCTGAGAGGGTACAGTCCTCCATTCAATGCCTTCAAATCATCAAAAAAATGGGTTCACAATGAAGAGGAAAGCAACCGCTATTTCAATGAATGGTATCAATCGCAGAACTGCTGAATTTTATGTTGCTTCAAATAATAAGTCCTACTATCACCGCTTTACCACAATAAATTTTGCAAAACCATCTTGACGCGCCCTGCAATCCATGATACCCTCTATCGCAAATCCCACCAAATTTGTAGAAAAGTACAGAACGGTGAGGGTTTATTCCCCATGAAGATTTTTACCGCCCCGCAACACACCCGATTTGTTTTGCCGCCGTTTCACCCGACAAAATTTTTCGCCTGTCTTGCAGGGCGGTATTTTTCTTTTGGGGAGCTGCACCTTGAATTCTTCATAAGCCGTCTGAACGAGATACTGCGCCATGACCTCACACTTTCTGTGGGCGAGCCGGACAACGCCGCTGCAAAACAGGG
>OGYJ01001323.1_pt1 | contig 20110 bp, 13 predicted proteins | sample 1576531 | NCBI WGS metagenome assembly OGYJ01 (sample SAMEA3541574, study PRJEB24748) | human gut metagenome | biome: human gut; feature: human-associated habitat; material: faeces | place: China | collected 2012 | reverse complement strand
AAAAAATTTATAATTAAATCAAAGGGAGGACATTTTATGATCAAGCAGAGAAACATTGCTTTGTGCATAGTATTTTCAATCATTACATTTGGAATATATGCACTGTATTGGTTCGTTTGCCTTACAAATGATGCTAATCAGGAATCTGGACAGACAGATGCAACAAGCGGTGGGGTAGCATTGTTGCTTACTATCGTTACATGTAATATCTATGGATGGTTCTGGGCATACAAGATGGGCGAGAAGATTGATGCCATAAAGACAAAGAATGGTCAGCCAGCAGGAAACTCAAGCATACTTTTCCTTCTGCTCCAGTTATGCGGACTTGGAATCGTATCATATGCTATTATGCAGGATACCATCAATAAAAATGCGTAATGAATCAAATTGCATACAAATATACATTGAAAAATGTATAGATGCAGTTGCATACAGACAAAACGTATGAGAAAATAGTCCCGTAGGCTGAGTTGTGTCTGCGGGGCTATTCTATTATTTTTATTGCAGTTATGTAGTGGTTATATAGGAACAGTATAATTGCAGTCATACACAAGTCATACATATGTAATTAAGGATCTAAATTTAAGGAGGATTATCAATTATGATCAAACAGAGGAATATTGGAATATGTATTCTGCTTTCAATTGTGACATGCGGAATATATGGATTGTATTGGTTTGTTGTGCTGACAGATGATATCAATCAGGAGTCAGGAGAGACAGATGCAACAAGTGGTGGAATGTCGCTTTTGCTCACTATCGTTACATGTAACATCTATGGATGGTTCTGGGCATATAAGATGGGTGAGAAAGTTGATATCATAAAGAATAAGAACGGTGTACCATCAAGCAACTCAGGCATCTTATATGTTCTTCTTCAGGTATTTGGACTTGGAATTATTGCATATGCGCTTATGCAGGACACTGCAAACAAATATGCAGAGGCTATACCTCAGATGAATACAGGATATGGTCAGCAGACCTACAGTCAGCAGCCATATGGTCAGCAGGGATATGGTCAGCAGCCATACAGCCAGCAGGGATATGATCAGAACGCATATAACCAGCAGGCATACGGACAGCAGCCATATGGTCAGCAGGGATATGACCAGAATGCATATAACCAGAATGCATATAACCAGCAGGCATACGGACAGCAGCCATACAGCCAGCAGGGATATGATCAGAATGCATACAATCAGCAGGGATATGGTCAGCAGGCCGGTTTAGACCAGAATACATTTGGCCAGCAGTCAGATCAGAATATTAACACATCAGCAGATGCTTCAGGCAGTGATAACAGCCAGCAGTAGTCGGCGGAGACAAAGAAATACAGAGCATGGATCAGATACAGAAATCAAGAAGAAATGCGATAATTAAAAGGGATGCCATCCTCGTGGGGATAGGCATCCTCTATTATATATTCATAAGAGTGACAGGACTTGCCATACCATGTATATTCAGAAAGATAACCGGATTTTTATGCCCAGGATGCGGGATAACACGGGCTATCCTTGCGGCCGTAAGGCTGGATCTTGCAAAGGCATTTGCTTATAATCAATTTATGTTTATAGCTCTTCCGGCGTTGGCATACATAATTGTAAAAAACGATTATGTATTCGTAAGATATGGAAACAGAAAATTATCGCGATTTGACAATATACTTATATTTATATGTATTGCCGGGGCGGTGATGTTTGCCGTTCTCAGGAATGTGATGCGCTTTTGAGAGAGAGACGATGACAAGTTTATTGGCAGCGTTATAGAATGACCATCGTAACAGACTTATTTAATATCCCATCTTCTTGACAATAAATAATAAAAGGGCATATAATTTACAATTACCGAGGAGTTTTTCGGTAAAGTTGCACAAGCATTTCATTTGTGCTTGTAGTATTTTTTCAGGGAGGGTTTTTGAAATGGCAAAAAAACCGTATTATATTACAACCGCCATTGCATATGCATCAGGTAAACCTCATATAGGCAACACCTACGAGATCGTGTTGGCTGACAGCATTGCAAGGTACAAGAGATTCGCAGGTTATGATGTAAGATTCATGACAGGAACAGATGAGCATGGACAGAAGATCGAGAACAAGGCTTTCGAGAACATGCAGACCCCAAAGGAATTCGTTGATGAGACATCAGGTGAGATTAAGAGAATATGGGATCTCATGAATACTTCATATGACAAGTTTATCCGTACAACAGATGATTACCATGAGAAGCAGGTACAGAAGATATTTAAGAAACTGTACGATCAGGGTGATATATATAAGGGACATTATGTAGGAAAATACTGTACACCATGTGAGTCGTTCTTTACAGATGGACAGCTCATAGACGGCAAGTGCCCGGACTGTGGAAGACCTGTTCAGGAGGCCAAGGAGGAGGCATACTTCTTCAAGATGAGCAAGTATCAGGACAAGCTCATGAAGCATATAGAGCAGCATCCTGAGTTTATACAGCCTGAGTCAAGACGTAACGAGATGGTTAACAACTTCTTAAAGCCGGGACTTCAGGATCTGTGTGTTTCAAGAACATCATTCAAGTGGGGAATTCCGGTAGACTTTGATCCAAAACATGTTGTATATGTATGGGTTGATGCGCTTTCAAACTACATAACTGGACTTGGATATGACGTAGATGGAAAGAGCGATGAGAAGTTTTATAAATACTGGCCGGCAGATCTTCACTTGATCGGCAAGGATATCCTGAGATTCCATACCATTTACTGGCCTATCATGCTGATGGCACTCGGACTTCCGCTTCCAAAGCAGGTATTTGGACATCCTTGGCTCCTCCAGAGTGATGGCAAGATGAGTAAGTCGAAGGGCAACGTAATGTACGCTGACGATATGGTCAATATATTTGGCGTGGATGCTGTCAGATTCTTTGTTCTTCACGAGATGCCATTTGAGAATGATGGAGTTATCTCATGGGAGCTCATGGTTGAGAGACTCAACTCAGAGCTTGCAAATACACTTGGAAATCTGGTCAATAGAACCATATCGATGTCAAACAAGTATTTCGGTGGCATTGTGACAAATACCAACGTCACAGAGCCTGTCGATGAGGATCTTAAGAAGGTCGTTATGGACTGCAGATACAAGGTTGCAGAGTGCATGGATAAGCTCAAGGTTGCAGATGCGATCACAGAGATATTTGCACTGTTCAAGAGATGCAACAAGTACATAGATGAGACAATGCCTTGGGCACTCGCAAAGGAGGAGGACAAGAAGGACAGACTGAACACAGTTCTGTACAACCTTGTCGAGAGCATCGTTATAGGTGCAACACTCCTTGAGCCATATATGCCTGAGACAACTGAGAAGATCATGGCACAGCTCAATACCGAGAAGAGAAAGGTCACAGAGCTTGGAAAGTTTGGTCTGTACAAGTCAGGAACAAAGGTAACAGAGCAGCCTGAGATCCTATTCGCACGTCTTGATGTGAAGGAAGTTATGGCTAAGGTTGCCGAGTTCGCTCCAGTGGAGAAGGAGTCCATGTACGAGCAGGCCAAGAAGCAGAAGGAAGAGAAGGAGAATTCTGCTGAGACCAAGAAGATCAAGATCGCAGAGGCAAAGGTTCAGGCACTCAAGGCCAATCCTGATGTAGTTGACAAGCAGGAGATAAGCATTGAGGAGTTCCAGAAGATGCAGCTCATGATCGGCGAGATCGTTTCCTGTGAGGAGGTTCCAAACTCCAGAAAGCTTCTCTGTTCACAGGTAAGCTTTGGCAAGAACAATGTGAAGCAGATTGTGTCCGGAATCAAGGGTACATATTCCGCTGAGGATATGGTTGGCAAGAAGGTTGTGGCTATAGTAAACCTCAAGCCATGCAAGCTTGCCGGAGTCGTATCAGAGGGTATGCTTCTGTGCGCAGAGGATCCTGAGGGTAATCTGTCACTCCTGACCACCGAGAAGGACTTCCCAGGTGGATGCTTTATAAGCTGAGATATAAAATAGTGGATATAATGAGGGAAGCATCACAGGCCGGGCACACGGCCGGGATCCGTGGTGTTTCCCTGTTTTTATTTATAAAGCTGAAGTAAATTTTATGTTACAAAGATTATACGCAGAGGCCTTTCTGCATTGATTTATTAGATGTTTCATGATAGAATTTAGGTGCACGGACAGGAGGAGTGTGCCTTTGGAAAGATTTAGAAATCTTAGCGCCATGACCCCTGGGCTTTGGCTTTCAGGGATAACGAGGTTGAAGGTTATCGAATATTCGGCGGATGCCTTCACGCAGAGTCTGGATGCGCACATGATATCCAAATATGGGGGTAACTCCAAAACAAAGAATCATGACCGGACACCCATAGCTGTTATGTATGGTGGCTTCACCTTTTTTTAGTGCGCCATATTATAATATTATCAGTATACAGCGTGGTTATAAGCCGAAAGGAGATTAATTTAATATGTGTGGAATCATAGGATATGTAGGAAAGAAACCAGCCAAGGACATTCTTATTGACGGACTGGCAAAGCTCGAGTACAGGGGATATGACAGTGCGGGAATAGCACTGCTTAATGATGATGATACACTGACGATCAAGAAGAAAGCCGGCAGAGTGGAAGACCTCAGGGAGATGTGCAGCGACGACAGTCCTGTGTACAGATCAACCTGTGGAATAGGCCATACGAGATGGGCTACTCACGGCGGAGTTACGGATGTGAATGCACATCCACATAAGTGCGGAGATGTGGCACTTATACATAATGGAATTATAGAGAACTATAACGACATTGTGAGAGAATACGGACTGGCCGACAGGCTGGTATCCGAGACGGACACAGAGGTAGTAGCAGCACTTCTGGACACACTGTACGATGGCAATCCCATCGAGACTATCAGAAAGGCTGTTAAGGCTATAGCCGGTTCATTTGCACTCTGCATTATGTTTGCAGACAGACCGGGCAAGATATACGCAGTGAGAAATGTAAGTCCGATGATCGCTTCATACACAGATGAGGGATCGATCATTGCATCAGACCTCACAGCGATAATATCATTTTCAAAGGAATACTTTGTTGTGCCGGAGTATCATATACTGACACTCTCAAGCACAGGCATCAAAGTAGAGGACATGAAGGGGAACATGGTAGAGCCGGAGATGCTCAAGATAACATGGGACATAACGGCAGCTCAGAAGGGTGGATATCCGCACTTTATGCTGAAGGAGATCTATGAGCAGCCAGAGGCACTGAGAAACACGATAACTCCTCGTATAGTGAATGAGCTTCCTATTTTCACTGAGGACGGCATCGATGATGAGGTGTTTAAGAATCTTGAGAACATCACAGTGGTTGCATGCGGAACAGCTATGCACGCCGGAATAGTCGGCAAGGCCATGATTGAGAAGGAGTTAAAGATTCCTGTTAATGTTGAGATAGCATCAGAATTCAGATACAAGGAACCACTCATAAATGAAAAGACTCTCGTAATAGTTACATCACAGTCAGGAGAGACTATTGACACACTCGAGGCACTCAGACTTGCCAAGAGATGTGGATCAAAGGTTCTGTCCATAGTCAATGTAAAGGGATCGACCATCGCCAGAGAGAGCGATTACGTCCTTTATACACATGCCGGTCCTGAGATCGCAGTTGCAAGTACCAAGGCATATTCGGTACAGATGGCTGCAATGTATCTCATTGGATGCAGACTTGGCTATGTCAAGGGTATATACTCTGAGGACAGGGCAAAGAAATTCATCAGACAGCTTCAGGGCGTTATCCCGGTGATAGAGGAGACACTCAAGCAGGCAGATGAAGTAAAGACAGTTGCAAACTATATAAAGATGGCTCCGGATGCATTCTTCATAGGAAGAGGACTGGATTATACACTGTCACTGGAAGGTGCACTGAAGCTGAAAGAGATTTCTTATGTTCACGCTGAGGCTTATGCGGCAGGGGAGTTAAAACATGGAACAATAGCACTCATAACTGAGAACGTTCCGGTCATAGCCTTGGCTACACAGGAATCTGTATACGGAAAGATGATTTCCAATATACGCGAGGTTAAGGCAAGAGGCGCATACGTCATTCTTGTCAGCATGGATGAAGAGTACAATGATAAAGATGTATGTGACAAACACATATCCATACCAAAGCAGGATGGATTGTTCACGGTATTTTCGGCTGCTGTCATCCTGCAGCTTATAGCGTATTACACGTCCGATGCAAAGGGGTTGGACGTAGATAAGCCACGTAATCTGGCAAAGTCAGTTACAGTAGAATAATTGACTCCGGGACTTACATGGATATCGTGCGATAAATATCGGAGGGTTTTATATGAGTGATAAGATGTATTTGTGTGATGAGTACAAATTGTACTTTAAGATTGAAGACGATGTAGAGGTTCTTCACAATGAGGTAGAGCTGTACAATGCTCAGTTTGTGGGCAATAATGCGTTCTGCCATGAGGAATATATAGATGGTCAGAGAGCTCTGACATATTCTATTCCAGCCATGACTACCATGAATCAGTTCCTTGAGAAGAAGATACACAAGGATGAGCTGGTTGATCTGATATTCAGTATTGCAGATCAGCTCATGTATCTCAAGGCGAATGATCTGTCCATTGGAAAGGTTATACTGAATAAGGGATATATGTATATAGACTTCCAGAATATGGCTGTTCAGCTCATATTCCTGCCTATAGATAAGCCTATGGACAGATGTAATATGGAGAAGTTTATAAGGGATCTTATGGGCAATATGAAGTTTGCGAATAAGAAGGCATCCGATGCCGGATATGAGCTTATCAAATACTTTGATCACAATCCTACATTTTATCTGTCAGAATTTTATAAGTTTATAACAGACCTGAAGAATGACAATATAGCACATCCTGAGGATGAGCAGGAGCTTATGAAGTCAGCGGGAGTCAGCCCGGTCAATGTGGCTAAGGTAGAGGTCCCTGAGACTCCTCATGTTACAACTTCTTCATTCAAGCTTGCAAAGGAAGTTAAGGATTTCTCATCAAATGATATTGGATTTGATGACAACGATGACGGTTCGACAACAGTTCTCACAGCCAACAACCGTGGCAAGAGCGGCCCTGTCATCATAAGAACTAGAACAGGCGAGAGGATAAGGATCGACAAGCCGATATTCTGTATCGGTAAGTCTACACAGGGAGTTGACTATCAGGTAACTGACAACAATTCAGTCAGCCGCCGCCATGCTTACATTATCAATGTCAACGGCGTGTACTATCTGAGAGATAACAAGTCGACCAACCACACTTACCTTGGTGGCAAGATCATAAGCAGCGGAACGGATATGATGCTCATAGATGGAATCAGATTCAAGCTTGCGAATGAAGAGTTCACCTTCAAGGAGAAATAAAATAGTATATTATACTGGATAAGGAGACTTGTTTATTATTATAATGAGTCTCCTTATTTTATAATAAATCCCCTGCATAGGTGCGCCGGAGTACATGTGGGTAAAGGGGTAATATAAATAGAATGTGAAAAAAGGGGGAGTATCAAAGATTATGAAAAGAAAAGGAAGCTTATCGGGAAGGACACTGTGTAAAAAAGCAGCAACAGTGGTAATGTGTGCAGTGCTGATGCTGACGGCAGGTATTCAGACGACAGGTATTCAGACTGTTAAGGCCAGTACCCTTGACCAGCAGATAGAAGAGGCTCAGAGTGAGTTGGAACAGGTGAAGAAAGATCAGAGTGAAGTGATGACCGTATATGATCAGGGCTCTATAGGTTTTGTAGACTGGATGCTTGCGAAAAGCAACCTGACAACAAAACAGAAATATGATCTGAATCGGGCCAAGACTGTCCTGCAGGAGGCATGTGAGGAAGATTTCTCCAAGTGGGCGGGAGGAAATAATACAGGCCTTCCGGAATCGAGAAATAACAAGGTTGTTGTTACCGGAGATAAGAAAGACGCCATATCGCTTGAAAACACAAAGGCGACATTTGCGGTATTGAATAAAATTAATTCGTTAAGGGACACAGACGAAAACTATGTCGGGGCAATGAAGAGGAATGCGGCTAAGACTAATTTCTATTTCATGGCGGTGGCACAGTCAGGCGCGGACAGAGGTGCAGGACTCACAAATCATTCACTTCTTCAGGTGTCATGTGAGAATCTGGCGTTTGGATATACTGATCCGGCGGCAGGATGGAACAGTGAGAAGGCATCTTTTAACAAGATAAGGGATGAGCTGGGATATTCATCCATAACTTCGCAGAGTCAGCTTACAGCTGTTGAACAAAAGGCGGATTCGGAGGGAGTCACGGTTGGACATTATACCAATATGTTCTGGGCAGCAGATCAGGTGATGGGAGTCGGATTCACACTCTATGGCAGATATGGCAATACTTCATGCTTCAATGCAAGCAAGCTTTCAAACTATACTAGCAAATATGAGGTGTACACAATAGCTGAATTTGAGAAGCTGTTTGATGAATATTATGAGACTGTAGATCCGGAGAAGTGGCAGAAAAAGGTGGATGCAGCGCAGGCCAAGCTGGATAAGCTGCTTGGACAGCGGTATGATGCATGCACGGAGCATGTGTATGGTGAAGGTGTGAAAAAAGAGGCCACATGTACAGAGACAGGTGGAACAGTATACACATGCGCTAAATGTGGCTACAAAAAGATAGAGGATAAGGTTCCGGCCCTTGGGCATAGCTTTACAGATGGCGTATGTACGAGATGTAAAGTAACAGGACCAAAGACGATGTACGTGTACTGGAGATTATCGGAAACTGCTTCATCAGCCACATATGATCAGGAGTTCGAAGTAGGAAAGGATATAGAGACATACATATCTTTCTCAACGGCATCAGATAGCAAATCCGATGACAAATTCGTGTTTGATATAGCAGACCCGTCTATTATTTCGTATACCCCTTCGTCTAACTATGCTGGAACATTCCATATGAACAAGATAGGAGAGACAACGGTGACTGTATATCCGGTCGTGAATCCGGATATGAAGAGGGTAATCACTGTGTCGGTAACAGATGTGGGTGGTCATGACTATGTAATAAGTCAGGCAGAACCGGGATCTGGAGAGACAGAAAAAATTTGTTCAAAGTGCGGGACGACAAAAACGGTGACAATCCCGACGGCGATAACACGTACTGTATGGTGGAGTGATAGTAATGGATATTACAAGCCTGCTGATGTGGAAGTAGGTGATGAGATCAATCTGGAAGTAGATTATGCACCAACGAAGGTCGACAACTCTGAGTTTATAGTTACATCATCGGATGAAGGTATTGTAAAAGTGAGTGATCCGGAATCTTCTTATAGAAGATATGATGCTAAGCTTACGGCGGTCGGAACAGGTGATGTAACCATAAGAATAGTTCATAAATATGACAGCTCAATTTGTCAGGAATACACGTTCAATGTGGCAGATCAGGGGGGACATGAGTATGTCATATCAGAGGCAGATGAGGGTGAAAGCCAGACAGTAGAGACGTGTTCAAAGTGCGGATATGAGAAGATCGTGTCACTTCCTACCAGTATCAGATATGTGTATTGGCAGGAGAAGGACAGCGATAACAGGACTACTTCACCAAGTGAGTATGAAATTGGAGCGGAACTGAGTATAAATATAATGGATTGGCCAACGAGAGCGGACATACATGAGTATGCGGTTACATCGTCGGATGAGACTGTTGTAAAGGTGAATGAAGTGTCTAGGACTACGGCATCACTTTCGGCAATCGGCAACGGCGTTGTAACGATTACGGTTGCCAGTAAATATAATCCGTGGGTGAAGGCTGAGTATGAACTTGATATAACAGAGATAGGCGGACATTCATACACTGCGGAAATAGTAAATGATGAAACTCTTGCACAGGCTGCGACCTGTACAACTGCTGCGAAATATTATTATTCCTGTGATAACTGTGGAAGAGTGAATCGCAAAAAGACATTTACACACGGGGATAGCCTGGGGCATGATTACGCCCCAAAGTATGAGTGGTCAGCAAATGGCAACACTTGCAAGCTGGTTCTCACCTGTACCAGAGATTCGAGTCATGTGATCAGTGAACCGATGACTGTAACAAGCAAGATAACGCAGGCATCCTGCGGGAACGATGGTGCAAAGGTGTGTACAGCAAAATGCACGCTGAATGGCAAGAGTTATCAGAGTACCAAGAAGATAGCCATTGGTGCATTGGGACATAGATGGGATTCAGGCGTGGTTAAGAAAAAAGCTTTGTGTGCAGCAGAAGGTATGATCAGATACACATGTGAGCGATGCCAAAAGACAAAGGATGAGAAGACAGAGCCACTCGGACATACCCAGGGAAAGGCTGTGTATGAGAATGTAAATCTGGCTACATGTCAGGCTGAAGGCAGCCGAGACAAGGTTATATACTGCACCGTGTGCAAGGCAGAACTCAGCAGGACTGCTGAGATTCTTCCAAAGACAGACCATGATAGAACGCTTGTAGGAGAGAAGAAAGCTACCTGTATGGGCGGCGGATATACAGGAGATGTTGTCTGCAGCATGTGTGGTGAGATTTTTGAAACCGGTACAGCAACAGACCCAGTCGATCACAGCTACACAGCAAAGAAAACAACTGCACGATATCTGAAGAAGGCAGCAGATTATGATTCTCCGGCAGAGTATTACTATGCATGTGTATACTGTGGAGAAAAGGGTGAGACTAGCTATGCGTATGGCTCAAAGCTCACGCGTAAGAGCATATCGTCAGCAAAGGTTACACTTAACAAGACAGAATATACATATGATGGTAATTCGAAGAAGCCGGCTGTAACAGTAAAGCTTGGTGACAAAACGCTGGAGAAGGATACAGATTATACGGTTTCATACAATAAGAACAAAGCAGCCGGAACAGCAGAGGCTGTAATTATAGGCGCTGGCACATATCAGGGACAGAAGACGATCAATTTTAAGATCAAAAAGGCGCCGAACAGCATAACGCTGAAAAAGCGCAGCTACAGAATAGAGATGTCAACCAGCTCGAAGAGAATATCTATTTCACAGAGCGTGAGCGCACGTGCCGGAAAGCTCAGCTACAGCTCGGATAACAAAGCTGTAAAGGTAGACTCTGCTGGAACAATAACGATCGCAGCCCGGTATATAGGCAAGGCAAACATCACCGTATATGCTGGAGATTCGAATCATGTGAAGGTGAAGAAGATAATACCTGTTACTGTCAGCCCGAAGATACCAGGTATAAGCCAGATAAAGAGCCCATCGGCTGCGTCTGTAAGATTAAAGTGGGGAAAGATAAGCTGCGCAGATGGCTATCAGATCCAGTATTCAACAACATCAAACTTTAAAAAGGGTACATATGCATTCACGGTGTTAAGCGGTGGAAGCAAGACGACTGCGAGTCTTGGAGCAAAGCAGCGGATTAAAGGCGGAAAAACATATTATGTAAGGGTTAGAAGCTTTTCGAACAAGTTTGGCACAAGATGCTACTCAGCATGGAGCAAGACAAAGTCAGTCAGGGTGAGAAAGTAGCCGGAGATAACATATATATAAAGCTCAGCCTGTGTGATGGATTCAGTAGAAATCACACAGGCTGAGCTTTTCTTAATGTATATTCTTAAGACACATTCTTAATGCATATAGTTACTCGGCGGTCTCGCCACCTGAGGAGATATCGCCTTCGTCTGAACTGTCCTCGCTTGAGCTGTCAGAGCCTGAGCTCTGCTGGGAACCCTCTATTGCAAGCATGGATGCATCAACCTGGGACAGCCCCACCGGGTCAGCACAGTAATATTCACCGTCATCGGTTATCTTCACAGAGACCACAACAGGACTGCGGTAATCCATGTCTGCGGCTTTATTCTGAAGGATATCCGACACGCCCTGGGCAAATTCTTTCTCGTAATCTTCCTTTGTGGTGTTGTTGAAATCGCCGGCGCTGATCTTCTTGTTATAGTCGTCGATATATGCGAACACATCGTCAAATGCCTGATTGAGAATGTCCATAGGATACACGGTCACGTCCACATAGTAGTCGCTTCCGCTCTTATAGGCTCTTGACACCTCGTATTTGGCCTTGGAGTAGATGACCTTTGCGGTCTCGTCAAATATAGCATCCACCTCGTCTGTCTCTGCGTTGTTCAGTGAGTAATGATTGATGAGCTGGCCGGCCAGATAATCTATGCTGTCGCTGTACATGGCTGAGGCGTCCTCCTCGGAGCCGTCGTTGTCCTTCACGTATCCGTCAAAGCTTCCTTTGTAGTTGACGTCGAGAACGTTCTGCATGTATGCCTGATAGGTGGTCTTCTTGCGGTGAAGACAGCCTGTGAGTGATGTCATCACGAGGGTTGCCGCGAGACCTAATATGACAAGTTTTGAATGGTGTTTCATCTATATGATCCTCCGTAAAATTTAAATTCAATGAGCAGTTACAATATAGCATAAAAAAAGTGGTTTGTAATCATAAAAGGTAAAAATACTTTGCTTACAGAATTATGTGTGCTATAATTACGGAGTATCTACAATAGGATTAGTTTTTCGGAGGTAAGGTCATGGCAAAACAGGTAGAAGATGTTGTAACTGACGATAGAGTAGAATCACTGAAGACAGTGAAGTTTGGTGGATATGATAAGGCATCCGTTGATTACTATATTGATGAACTTAAGGGAAAGCACAATAAAGAAGTAGAGGAGCTTAAGGCGAACGTCAACAAGCTCAGCGAGGCTGTTCTGAGTCTCAAGACCATGAGAGAGGTCAATATGACAGAGTCTTCCAAGACCATAGAGACTCTCAAGAAGACCAATTCAGAGCAGGAGAGCGAGATAGAGTCACTCAAGGAGCAGATCAATGCATACAAGCAGAGAGAGCTTGAGAATGCAGGAAGATACGAGTCAATATCAAGAACACTTCTTGAGGCCCGTGAGAGCGCAGACGCACTGATCGCACAGACTGAGAAGGAGTGCACAGACAAGAAGAATACTATAACTGCAGAGCTCGAGGCATATGAGACAGATGTCAAGGAGAGATGCACAAAGCTCCAGACAGATACAGAGATACAGTGCCAGCAGATGTATGATCAGACCGAGGCAAAGTGCAACAGCATGAAGGATGAGGCATACTCAGAGGCAGAGAAGACAAGAAATAAATCTCACGCAGATGCAGAGGCTCTGTCGGCAAAGACAGATTACGAGTGCAAGGTTATGAGAGAGGAAGCTCAGAAGGATGCTGCCAATACAAGAAATGCAGCCACAGATGATGCAACCAGACTTCGCAACAATGTGAAGAAGGAGTGCGAGAGCGTAAGCAGATATATGTCAGATCTTCTGTCATCACTGGACAATGTTATTTCTGCATGTGCTTCAACAAAGGATGTTGCCGACAAGGCATTTACCGGACTGAAGAGCGAGGCAACTGCTATGGTTAGTGATGCTGAGGATGCACAGTAGTAATATATGATATATGGTAACATGAAACTTTTCTATGTGATGGGACATAGGAAAGTTTTATGTGCATTAAGGGGTAAATAATATACGGGGTGTATAATAATGGGATAAAACTGCACTTGTGCAGTGGATATATGGAGAGATATTTATGGAGATAAACAGACTTAGTGGTTATTCAGATTTTCTGGGAATAGTTGAATATCCTGCGGTTGTGTTCTGCGAGGATGGTGAAGTCATCAGCATAAACAATGCCGCAGTTAAGATCGTGGGTTCGGATGTTGAATCCATTGCCATGGAGCCGGATAAGTTTATGGTCAGCGATGAGTTCTGGCCGACACTTGACGACAAGAAGGCTATCATATGGCACAGACTTGGACTTATAGTTAACGACAAGGACAGATATGTAGTCAGTGGATTTGTCAACCAGTTTGAATATGGTGACAAGAAGGCGTATATGGTATTGTTTGAGCTTCGATCAGACGTTACGATAGGAAGCGTGAGTCTTGAGAGGATCATAAACCATATAGGCGTTATAGCTCTGTATCTGTATAAGCCGGAGGGCGTATGGAGAACGAGATACGTATCTAAGAACATATCTGAGTATGGATATACAGATGGCAATTTCTACAGTGGGCTGGTGGGACTCAGCGACCTGCTCCCTAAGAGTGATTATGACCTTCTGATCGGACAGCTCTACAAGGTTCAGAATACCGGAGTGGATGATTTTGAGATGGAGACTAGGATCGTATCAGCTCACAGAGATATAAATAAGATGAGACTTAAGTGTCACATCGTGAGAACCACAGATGGCGACATGGATGGAATAGAGCTCCTGTTCATAAAGGACAAGGAGACCGGATACAATGAGGATCAGGCGGCGTATATATTATCTGCCATGTCTAAGATCAAGAGCTTTGTCATGGTACAGCAGTACGAGAATGGCAGACCGATCTTCAAGTATATAACCCCGAACGCCAAGCAGATGGGAATAAATGTGGATGCCATCAAGCTTGGTGACAGACTCATAGAGGATTATATCCATCCGAAGGACAGAAGCAGGGTTATGGCGAATGTCAGAAACGCCACGAAGCGCGAGGACAAGGACTACGAGGAAGAGTTCAGGATAGTCAACGACAGAGGCGAGGTTATCTGGGTGAAGTCCCAGAGCTCTGTGACACAGGCGGCTGATAACACATACACGGTTGAATATTTTATATCTGATATTACGGACAAGAAGGCTCTTGAGAACAGTGTTGAGCGCGCTAAGAAGGAGTTCGATGACAAGCTCTCATACATTATGAAGACAAATACCCAGTCGGATGAGGAAAGGAATCAGATAGATACCGAGAAGTGGAATCTGATAACGAAGGCGTTCTCTGCACTCACAGGACTTTATACAACTATCATAGATCCTGTGGGCAAGAAGATGGTTGAGCCGGCCGGCCCTCAGAAGCATATGGGTTATTTCTATGATATGTTTGAGAAGCCTCAGTATAAGCAGATATATATGAAGCTCAATGAGGTAGTTCTCAGGAACAATGTTCCGGTTATGATGGAAATGGACGATGACATCACGGGAAGTATGATCTGTGGTGCACCGATCATGATAGATGGCAAGCATGTGGCAACATGGATATGCTGCTCATATGATGACGAGGATGCGAAGAAAATGGAGAGCGTATACAAGGTGCAGTGGCAGCTTGGACGCATTTTCTCCGAATACGCATTCAGCTCTCAGATCCTGGCAAAGGAGGCGATCCGTGCCAAGTCAGAGGAGGTCATAATGGAGAACAAGCTGCAGTGGCAGAAGATTCTGCTTGATGCCCTGAACACTTCAGATAAGAGCTCCCAGCAGGTTATCAATGACGTGATAGCACAGGTGGGCGAGGTCTTAAATGCTGACGTGGCAGCCCTGTATGTGAAGGACAAGCAGGGAGATCTGGATTGCCAGTATATCTGGTCCAAGAATCAGAGCATGTCTGCGGAGGAGTATGTGACAGAGTGGCAGCGCGCCAACATGAAGTTCAGATCATGGCAGAATGGTCAGGGCTCGGGCAAGCTGGTGGACAAGGGATACCTTGTGATAGATGCAAAGCATATGGATGAAGCAGCTAAGAAGATCATGTCAGCGGGTCCTGTTAAGAGCTTTACCGCAGTTCCTGTGTATGCCAATGGCAATTATGGAGCGGTATTTGTGCTGGCGAATACCTCTATCAACAAATTGTGGACCACAGAAGAGATTGAATTTGTAAAGCAGACAGGTGATGTACTCAGAAGTGCCCTTGAGAAGATAGAGAGCGATGACAGCGTTAAACGCATAAACAGTGTTCTCCTCGATACATATAACTATATGGATGAGGGTATATTTATTAGAGAAGTTGATACTGGAAGAGTGCTGTTCTCGAACAGGACTCTGAACGATATGCTTGGATATGATTTTACAGACAAGGACAGTAAGCTCCTTATAGAGAATCTCAGAGATAAGTACAAGCTCATGGGAGGTCCGGATCAGCATCTGGCTACGGACAGCAAGGAGGTCAACTGGAGAAGCTATATAAGAAGTCTCGACAAGATCATGGATTTGACTGAAGTTAGCATGAAATGGCTTGACGGCAGCAATGCATCTCTTGTAATATTAAGGGACGTGAACGAATAGAAGGGAGACTTGTGATGGCAAGCGCAGATATTGGTATAGATTTAGGTACAGCCAGTATACTGGTGTATGTGAAAGGCAAAGGAGTCGTACTCAAGGAGCCTTCAGTAGTTGCATACGACAGGGATACTAATAAGATAGTGGCTATTGGTGAAGAGGCGAGACTTATGCTTGGAAGAACTCCGGGTAATATAGTGGCCATCAGACCTCTCAGGCAGGGCGTAATCTCTGATTATACGATAACAGAGAAGATGCTCAAGTATTTCATACAGAAGGCTGTCGGAAGGAGTTATTTTGGAAGACGACCTAGGATCAGCGTATGTGTACCTTCTCAGGTTACAGAGGTTGAGAAGAAGGCAGTTGAGGATGCAACCTATGCGGCCGGTGCCAGGGATGTGTCCATAATTGAGGAGCCTGTGGCAGCAGCCATTGGCGCAGGAATAGATATATACAGACCATGTGGTAACATGATAGTTGATATAGGTGGTGGAACTGCCGATATAGCAGTCATCTCTCTCGGAGGTCCTGTTGTCAGTGCATCCATTAAGGTGGCCGGAGATGATTTTGATGAGGCAGTTGTCAGATTTATGAGAAAGAAGCATAACCTTCTCATAGGAGAGAGAACCGCCGAGGAGATCAAGATCAAGATAGGTACATGTTACAGAAGACCTGAGAATATAACGTTGGATATACGAGGCAGAAACCTTGTAACCGGTCTTCCGAAGACTGTTACGGTCACATCGGATGAGACGGAGGAGGCACTTCGTGAGCCTGCGTCCCAGATATGTGAAGCTGTTCATTCAGTTCTGGAGAGAACTCCTCCTGAGCTTGCTGCTGATATTGCAGATCGTGGTATAGTTCTGACCGGTGGTGGTGCGCTGCTCCACGGACTTGAGGAGCTGCTTGAGGAGAAGACAGGAATAACCACCATGACAGCGGAGGATCCACTCAGAGCGGTGGCCATTGGTACAGGAAAGTACATCGAGCTTCTCAGTGAGAAGAACAATTAAGACAGGAGCTGAGGACTCAGTCTTCAGAGGAGAGAAAACTTGGTAAGAGAAGGTTACGTAGAGAAAGTTATATATAAGAATGAAGACAATGGGTACGCCGTCTTCGCCGTTGAGGGCGAGGACGGCGAAGATATTTTTGTGGGGAATCTTCACGGCGTTGCAGAGGGGATCTATGTATCGGCGGAGGGGGATTATGTAGAGCATCCAACTTATGATTTGCAGTTCAAATTCACCTCATGTGAGATCAAGATGCCGGATGATGTGCTCAGTATTGAGAAGTACCTCGGTTCGGGCATCATAAAGGGTGTCGGAGAGGCTCTGGCAAAACGTATAGTGAAGAAGTTCCGCATGGACTCACTCAGGATAATCGAGGAAGAGCCGGAGCGCCTTGTGGAGATACGTGGAATATCAGAGAGGAAGGCCAGAGACATTGCCGTGTCATACAACGAGAAGAAAGAGATGCAGGATGCGCTCATGTTCCTGACCGGTCTCAATATCCCGGTGAACCTCGCTGTAAAAATCTACAATGAATACGGTGACGAAGTGTACGACATAGTGAGGACAAATCCCTATAAGATAGCAGAGGATATAACGGGCGTTGGATTCAGGACAGCGGACGAGATTGCGGACAGACTTGGTATCGGAAGAGATTCGGATTTCAGGGTAAGAGCCGCTATTATGTATGCCCTATCCGGTGCAAATGGACTTGGCCATATGTATATTCCCCAGAAGATGCTGGTAGACAAGACATATTCATTGCTGATGAATGAGTACATGCCATATGATCCGGAGCTTGAGATGTCCATATGCAATCAGATACTTGAGCTCAGCGTTGCCGGCAAGATAATCATAAAGGAGCTGAAGGACGATCCAGATTCAGGGGAGCTCCCAGATGTGAGCCTTGATGATCCGGTGGCTGACATAGACATGGATTTGCTGGATACGGAGTCAGAGTCAAACGTGACAAATGCCGTGTATGCAGCACCTAATTATTATATGGAGCTAAATTCGGCAAGACTTCTGTGTGAGCTCAACATAGATTTCTCAAAGGCAAAGCTCAAGATAGACAAGGTTGTTGAGACGGTAGAAAAGTCAGAGAATATGAAGCTGGCTGATGCCCAGAGACTTGCCATAAGAAATGCCGTGGATCACGGCGTTGCGGTCATAACCGGAGGCCCCGGAACCGGAAAGACAACGATCATAAATGTACTTATCAAGATATACGAGAGCTTCAGGATGAAGATAGTCCTCGCTGCGCCTACAGGACGTGCAGCCAAGAGGATAACCGAGGCCACAGGATACGGAGCACAGACCATACACAGAATGCTCGAGCTTACGGGCGGAGTGGAAGGAGAAGAGACTTCTTCGTATACATTTATGCGGAATGAGAGCAATCCACTTGAGGCCGATGTTATCATAATAGATGAGATGTCCATGGTTGACAGCAGCATTTTCTACAGTCTGCTCAAGGCTGTGGCTCCGGGCACAAGACTTGTGCTTGTGGGTGATTCGGATCAGCTTCCGTCAGTTGGCCCGGGAAATGTGCTCAAGGATATCATAGCGTCCGGTGTGTTCAGCGTGTCGGTGCTGGACAGGATATACAGACAGGGCGAGGACAGCGATATCATAGGCAATGCCCACAGGATAAAGGATGGAGAGCATGTGGAGATCAAGAACAAGAGCAGGGATTTCTTCTTTGTTCCAAGGAATGGCTACAATGAGATCGTGGCAGAGCTCAAGGTGCTTCTGACAAAGCAGCTTCCATCATATTTTGGTGTGGATAAATCGGATATACAGGTGCTGACACCTATGCGTAAGTATGATATGGGTGTTGAGAACCTCAACAAGCAGCTTCAGGATGTCCTCAATCCGGAGGGACACGGAAAGCCCGAGCATGACCGGGGCGATGTGGTGTTCAGACAGGGCGATAAGGTCATGCAGGTCAAGAACAATTACAAGCAGGAGTGGAAGATACTGGATCCGTCGGGCAGATTTGCCAAGGAGGAAGGAGTCGGAGTGTTCAACGGCGATATTGGATTTGTAAAGGCTGTTGACGACTACGAGCAGAGGATCGTGGTGGAATTTGACGATGGAAGACAGACTGAGTATCCATACAACCAGCTTGAGGAGCTTGAGCATGCATTTGCGATAACCATACATAAGTCGCAGGGAAGTGAGTATCCCGTGGTTGTGATCCCGCTTCTCAGATGCCCACCTAAGCTTTTGAACAGAAACCTGCTGTACACGGCGGTGACGAGAGCCAGAAGAAGCGTGGTCATAGTGGGCAATATAGGACTGGTAAATACGATGATAGACAATGAGGATGAACAGAAGAGATACACCTCATTTGCACTGAGACTCAGGGAGATGGAGAGAAGATGAAACGATGCGCAGATAAGTTCGGGTTCGGACGACTGCTCACAGATCTCCTGTATCCCCGCCGGTGTGCGATATGTGACGAGGTGCTTCCGATGGGAGAAGGGCTGATATGCAGAGGGCATAACAGCCTTCCCTATGTGAAGCCTCCGTCATGTATGGTGTGCGGCAAGGAGATCGACAGTGAAGAGCGGGAGCTCTGTCTGGACTGTGAAAAACATTCAAGAAATTTCGAAAGAGGTTTCCCCGTATTTAATTACATGGAACCCGTCAAAGCCAGTGTTCTGGCGATAAAATACCATAACAAAAAAGAATATTGTGATTTCTACGGAGCTAAGATGGCGGAGAAGGTGCGCCCGTATGTCAGAAGGTATGGAATAGATGCGGTCACCTGTGTACCTTTGCACAGGAAAAAGCAGAGACAGCGCGGCTACAATCAGGCGGCTGCACTGGCGAAGGTTGTCGCTGATGAACTGGGGCTTCCATTCTGTGAGGATATGCTGGTGAGAAGAAAGTACACCACACCGCAGAAGAAACTGGACAACCTGGAGAGGGCAAACAACATAAAGACATCCATGGACATAGGCAGATTGTACCCGGAGTACAGAAATATCCTGCTTGTGGATGATATATATACAACCGGTGTCACCATAGACGTGTGCGCCGGCCTTC
>OGYJ01001319.1_pt1 | contig 20155 bp, 10 predicted proteins | sample 1576531 | NCBI WGS metagenome assembly OGYJ01 (sample SAMEA3541574, study PRJEB24748) | human gut metagenome | biome: human gut; feature: human-associated habitat; material: faeces | place: China | collected 2012 | reverse complement strand
TCCCTTGGCATAGTCGTATCCCAAAGTGGCATGAAACTTCAGTTCGGGCAGGAAGTGCATCTTGTAGTCCACATCGAAGTTGCCCACCATGCGAGACACCCGGCTGGTGGATTTATATTGTTCGAGTGCCCCCAGCGGGTTGAGTGTACCGCCGGTGACTAACTGCCCTGTATTGTCGAGAGCTTCATTATAACCGCCGAAAGTGTCGTTGCCTGAATAAACGGGTATGGTTGGATTCCAAGTGGTTGCATTCCAGATAGCGTCGGACTTAGCAAAACGATTATTGTTGCGCGAGGCTTTGACGTTAAGATTCAGTTTCAAGTGCTCATCGAAGAAAGTGGGTGACAAGGAGAGGCTTCCCGTGATACGTTCGGCATTGTCGGTCTTCAGCAATCCGTCCTGATTGTAGTAGCCCAGGGAAACACGGATGGGAAAGTTGCGGGCGATGCGGCCGGAGACACTGAGATTGTTGTCGGTACCAAAGGCGGTATGGAAAATCTGGTCATTCCAATCAGTATCGGCGGTACCCAGCAAAGACTTCTGCGCATCGGTACCCTGGGTATTGACAAGGTTGATAAACTCCTCGCGCGAAAGCATATCGGTCATTTTCGTACGGGTTTGTATTGAGTTAGTGGTAGTAAGACTTACCTTTATACGGTCGGTAGTGCCTTTCTTAGTAGTAATAATAATAACACCGTTTGATGCACGCGAACCGTAGATGGCGGTAGAAGAAGCATCTTTCAGGATAGTCATACTTTCGATATCACTCGGATTAATCAACGCCAGAAAGTTACCGTCATTGCCACTGATACCTCCTGTTTCGAGGGGTACACCGTCGAGGACGATAAGCGGATCGTTCGAGGCGTTCAGCGAAGCACCGCCACGAATACGGATGGTACTTCCGGCTGTGGGTGAGCCACTATTACTCATAATCTGTACACCGGATACTTTACCGTTAATAAGTTGTTCAGGCGAGGAAATTAGTCCGGAATTAAAATCCTTACTACTGACATTGGAAACAGAACCGGTAAGGTCGCTCTTGCGTTGCGTACCGTAACCAATGACAACGACGTCACTCAACATCTGTGCATCGCTTTTCATTTTCACATTTACAGTGTTACCGCTTGGCACAGGTACAGTTACAGTTTCATAGCCTACATAAGATATTTGTAAGGCGGTAGCTCCCGAAGGAACAATGATGTTGAAATTTCCATCAAGGTCGGTGATTACACCCGTACTGGTACCTACTACCAGGATACTGGCACCGATTAGTGGTTCGTTCGTGTCGTCTACAACATGCCCGGTTATTTTCTTTCCCTCTTGTGCGAAGGCCGGGCTGACAGTTCCTAACAATGCGATACACAGCAGGCAAAAGAACGCTGTGACGCGAAAACTTAAGATTTTGTTTCTCATACGTGGTATTTGTTTTAAAGTGTTACATAATCAAATCTAAAGAGATGTGTCATCTGCGGATGAAAAATTGCAGTTATTTTATTCAAGCCAGATACTCCCTATCTCTATTTCCGCAGTCTTTTCAGCAACTCCGTCAAAGGAGAGTTCAAGAGTTTCAATCCCCTCTACCCTGAAAGGTATTTCAGTCTGCGGACGGAAATAATGATCAAGGAAGACCGGATAGGCGTGGGGAAGTAAAGCTGTATTTGTTTGCTTCAAATCCTGCAAGGATACACGAATGATACCATCAGTCGCAGCGGCACACGAAGCAAGATAGGTATATCCGTCAGAAGTAATGAAGCCGGCTTTTAGTCCTTCGGGGATCTTCTTCGCATGGATACACAAAGTATGGCAGGAAGCGAGTCGCTCAGGGCGTCCATCGATATCATCTTTAATGTAACGACGAAGAACGAAGACAGACGCCTTATCTTTAGACTCGAAAGTGATGCGCAAGGTCGGCTTCTCTGTCGGTGCATTTTGTATTAATTGCCGGTTCGTACGGCTCCATTCGGGCATAGTATATGTTTCCAATTTACTGTCAGCATCCACTATTTCCAGCAGAGACAGTGATTTTTCAGGAGCGACTATGTTGGTTTCCCACAGGGTAGCCGAAGTATAGTCCCAATCCAGTGGACTCCTAGCCACTCCCGAAGGAAACGTTTGTCGCTTATCGCCTTGACAAACGACGATGTTATACCTAAAACAACCCTCTTTTATCTCTGTAGCAGGTACGGTAGCACGATAAGTGTAACCGCCTGTATGATTCATTTTCAGATAAGGATTCTTTTCATTCCAGAAAGATATCTTATCTGTGTAGATAATAACGGAATCGGGCATTTCATTACCCGCCACAATGGCCTCTATCTGTAAATCTTTACCGGCATCTACTGTCTTGGCAGGAGAATGAGTAACAGTAAAACCTTTATTATCTGAAATGGATGGACATACATATTCACCAAGAATAATATTCTGCCAATGAGCATCAGCAGTCCATTTACCGGAAGCAGATATACCTTCACGCTGTAACAAATAAACGCCCGGACGGAGGGTAGAAATCTTACCATTCGCAGCTTGTGTACTGAATGTATTTCCATTATTCAAGCCGTTCACCCGGAATTGCTTACCTAAATCAGGTAAATTCAGAGTCATATCCCATGCACCGGAAACAATGCGCATTACTTCTTTATCCAAAGAAGGCTTTGTAAACGGATCACTAACCTGTACGGCATCGGGCATTACTTCCAAACGCCAAACACCCTCTTCCAAACGATCCAGCCAATAAACTCCCGTACCTTCATAATTCACCACCGGAGATTTGCCACAACCTGCAATTGCGCGAAGCTGAGAAATATCTTTCGGACGGGTTTGAGTTGTATTGGAATAGTAGAATTTCTCTCCGTCATTCAGTTCGCTTAAATCCTGCACATAGCTGACACGAAAATCATTGAATAATGTATCTGCCGGATAATTGCCAAACCTCTCTCCTCTGCCCACTTTCTGCGCCGCTTCTGCGGCAATCATCAATCCGATAGCCTTATTCGGAGTGTATGCAACATTCAAGTAATGAGTCTGGTATTCGGTATTGTAGGCCGCCATGTCGATAGGATCATAGGCAAACTGAGTAATCCACTGGAAACCGGCTGTACGGAAAGTGCGTACAGTGGCCGGATACATATAGGAATAAAGAATATCAGCGGGATCAAATTCATAAACCATACGAGCCTTCTTATTGAAACCTTTCAGATTGGAGAAAGGAATATCGTAGCGGTCTACGGAAGGCAGGAAGTTCCCTTTGCGGGTATGTCCGGATACAAGACCAATAGGATACCATTGATAGGTAGTACCTTGTATAGCTGTAGAATAATAAGCCTCTACCACATGCTGGTTATGGCTGACATTGTAGAACACCGGTTTGCGGTTGCCTGCACGTTTCAGGGCGGACAGCATCTTATTTATGTAATTACGCGTTTCGACTACAGTGCCGGGATGGCAAGGCTCATTGTTTATTTCAAAGCCTACGATATAAGGATCGTCTTTGTAAGCATAACCTGTATAAGGATTCACATGGCGTACAAGATCAGCAATATACTTTTCCTGTGCAGCAATAGCTTCAGCATCGCTGTGAACGGCACATTTATCATAATGGGATGAAAAGCCACCGGTGGGTTGGTTGCGTTCCGGATAACCGTTGCCAAAATCAGTCTGTGCCGTGATAACGGTACGGATACCACGTTCCTGTAATTTATAGATAAGGTAGTCCAATAATTCCAGGTGTTCATTTTCCAGCAAGTTACCTTCTGCATCGGAAATTTCTACGTCCCAGATGTGAATACGGTAAGCATTCAGTCCCAAACGTGCCATGTGATAGACATCACGGTCGATAGCAGTTTTACGGTCCACTCCCAGATAGCCCATCGCCCGATAGGCATGTGCAAAGGGTAAGGTATAGTTCACACCAAAGAAAGAAGCTTCTTTCTTCGTATCCGACCAACGCATGACGCCGCCGGCATCTACATAAATAGTAGGAACGCTTTTTTGTACTTTGTTCTGTGCCGGAGCAACTACTGCCAGCAAACAAGTAATCAAGATAAGAATGTGTCTCTGCATGTCATCAAATTCAAGTTGGTTTTTCTTGACGGCAAAAGTAATGGAGGGCTATTATTTGTCAAAGCAGATATCGGACATAAAACAACACAAAAAGGACATGCATTGATTATCAGTGATATCCATAGACAAATTCCGAATTAGAATATAATAACAACCAGAAACAATTAATCGGACGAACTGGTATTTTTTCTCCAGATTCTTGTAATTATTAGGCATAAAGAAGTATCTTTGGCGCATTCTTTATACAAGAGATTAAATGAGAAGACACACCAACATACTAATTTTGCTGCTCCTCACAGGACTCTGCATTTCTGCAGGGGCGCAAAATAATCCCTATAAGATAGACGACTCATTATATCCCATCTTCCAACGTGCCATCAAATGGCGTACTCAGCCCCAAGGACTACTTATTGCTGATACGCTTTATGCGGAAGCCACGCAAAAGAAAGACAAGAAAGCACAATGCCTGGCGTTAACAATCCCTGTCAGCTTTTATCTGAGTACCAATAATTATGAGAAACTGGAACAAGCAGCAACCCGAGCTAAAGAAGAAGCAAGAAAAAATAATTATCTCCAATATTATTATTCTGCCTGTACCAACGAAATAAACTGCCTGTTGAATAACGGACATTCATTGCGAGCCCTGCAAAAAGCTGAAGAAATGAAAATACAGGCTTTCAAAGATCAGCACGAGTATGGGATATTTTCGTGTATCTTCACTTTAGGGAACATTTACTACATGCGTCAAAACAGGGAGGTAGCCACAGAGTACTACAAAAATGCGTTGGAATATATGCTAAAGAACCTACCCGATCAGGACCCGACATATATGTATATAAACCTTTCTGAATATTATCGGGATAAAGGCGAAGGTGAAGTGGCTTTGGAATATGCAGAGAAAGCTGCTAAAGCCGCTAAAACCAATGAAAGTCGTGTAGCCTCACTGCTAAATAAATGCGAAGTATTGTATTCCATGAAACGTATTGATGATTTTAATGCTTGTTATGATGAATGCACGCAGGTAATAGAACAATATGGTGTCATTCGCAAGACAGCCGTACAACGCCTGCATATCTATAAACTCATTCTAAATAAAAATTACGATCAGGCACATACTGAAGCGGATTCCTTACGCAATTTATTGTCAGCCAACCAGATGCATCATGAAATATATCTGAAATCAGGAAACTATGAAAAAGCTTATATCTATAATAACTGGCTCCACAATTATCAGGATTCTGTCAACCGCCAGGTACAGTCATCAGACATCGCCGAACTAAATGCACGTATAGGTACTGAACGCATAAAATTGGACGCCAAAGCCCTGGAATATCAGAATACAGCACTCAACCTGAAGAATACCCAGCTGGAACTGGACCGGACAAAGTCGCAGTCTGAACTGGAAATGATGAATATCGAGAATAGTAAGTTAGTACTGGAAAACCGGAACCTGGATCTGGCACGCCTCAATGTAGAAGCGGAAAAGCAAAAGGCCATTTTAAAAGAGCAACAAAGCGCCTCCCAACATTACATCGTAACCCTCAGTCTTGTGCTCTCATTCTTGTTTCTTTTCACCTGCTTCCTGATATTCTACCTGTACAGACGCCGTAAAATAATGGCTATCCTACAGGAGAAAAACGAAGAGCTCACCGTTGCACGCGATCATGCTGAGGAATCGGACCGGATGAAAAGCTTCTTTATACAGAACATGAGTCACGAAATTCGCACACCACTCAATGCCATAGTCGGATTCTCACAGGTATTATCTACTCCGGACATGGAAGTTGACGACGAAGAAAAGGAAGAGTTCAGCATGCTCATCCAGCAGAATTCCGAGTTGCTGACTACACTGATCAATGATGTCCTCGACCTTGCCAGTCTGGAAAGTGGTAAATACAGAATGCATTTGGCGCCCCATCGTTGCAATGAATTATGCCAGGTAGCAATGGTTTCCGTTGTGCATCGTAATCCGAAAAAAGTGAAGTCTTATTTCACTTCCGATGTGCCGAATGACTTCCTGTTTGTAACAGACAAAGAACGCTTGCAACAGGTACTTATCAATTTCCTGACCAATGCGGAGAAACACACGGAACGGGGTGAGATTCACCTTCATTGCTCTCTTACGGAGAATCCGGGAAAGATAACCTTCTCCGTTGCAGATACCGGTCCGGGGATTCCGGCAGACCAGGCAGGTTGCGTTTTCGACCGGTTCAGCAAGCTGGATGAATTCAAACAGGGCACAGGACTCGGATTGAACATCTGTTCCATCATTGCCGGACGCCTGAAAGGGGAAGTGAAACTGGATAAGAATTATACCGGAGGAGCACGTTTCCTGTTTATACTTCCGCTCGACAGTGTGCCTGATAAATAAAGTTCTGCTAAACAAAACTCACCACTCGTTGTTCTTTTCGAAACGATAACAATCTAATGAAGGAACAATGAAAAAGTTGACGTATTCTTTATTGCTTCTGATGCTCCTGACATCAGTTCCGGCCCTGGCCGATTATGCGCCTGTCAATGTGCAGACAGCACTGAAAAAGATGTATCCTGCCGCCAAGGATGTTGCCTGGTCACGGGATGAGACTTACTATGTAGCGGACTTTATACAGAATGGTTTCGACACAAAAGTCTGGTTCAACTCCGAAGCGCAATGGAAAATGAGACAGATTGACTGGGAAACAATGGATGAAGTGCCCAATGCCGTGTACAATGCTTTTGCTGCAAGCGAATATTCCGATGGAATGGTGCAGGGAGTCACCTTAGTTCAGTTTCCCAAACGGGAAGCGGTGGTTTCTGTAATTGTGGGAATGGCGAATACACAGACCAAGTACCAACTACTGTTCACCCTTGACGGTGGACTGGAAGATGAACGCAATGCGACCTATTTCAACAACCTGCTTGGCGCGGAAGTCTTCTTATAAAAGAGAAGCCCTCCCTCACACATACTGTTTCGGAGTCACCCCAAACTCTGCCTGGAAGCATTTAGAAAAATAGGAATGATTGGAGAAACCGACCATATACATCACTTCGGCCACAGTAAACTTCTGCTGTTTCAGCAGCATAGCCGCCTTTTTCATGCGGATGGACTTAATGTATTCCACAGGTGTCATACCCGTCAGTTGCTTTATCTTGCGATACATCTGCTTGTTATTAATATCGGTCCATTCACAAAGGGCATTCACATTCAGTTCGGAGTCCGAGATATGTTCTTCAATCAGATGAATCACGTTTGCCAGAAACTTCTCATCATAAGAAACCGCCTCTATCTCCTTCGGAGTGGAAAGAACTTCCATACGGGCTTTCGCCTCATGCGTCTCCCGGCTATGTAATAACTGCTCCACGCGCGAAAGTAAAATATCCGGTTCAAAGGGTTTAGGAATGAAAGCATCTATATGTAACTGGATACTTTCAAGCTCTGTTTCCTTATCACTTTTTGCCGTCAGCAAGATAATGGGAATAGTAGATGTGGGAATATTCTTCTTGATATGACGCACCATTTCAAGCCCATCCATTACGGGCATCATGACATCAGCTATAATCAGATCGGGCATTAGTTCCAAGGCAAGTTCCATACCTATCTTACCATTATCCGCTAAACGGCAACGATATTTGGTATGCAGTATCTGATAGATAAACTCTGAAACCTCCGGAGTATCATCCACAATCAGAAGCAATGGTGCATCCGAAGCAGGCATACCTGTATCTGGAACCACAACTTCAACTCCGGCAGCGACAGGTTCGATATCAGAAGAAACAGTTTCCGGAGAAACCTCTACGGCAGAGTGTTCCATAGCAATCACCGGAAGGGTCAGCGTAATGGTAGTACCTTTATTCTCTTCTGAAGAAAGTTGAACATTACCACCATGCAGTTCCGTATAAGTCTTTACCAAATATAGCCCGATACCCGTTCCCTCCTTTTTGCCTGCCGTCTTGGGAGACTGGAAGAAACGCTGGAAAACATACGGCTGATCCTGCCGGGGAACACCTATACCTGTATCGGATACAGAGATATGCACCTCTTTATCAGAAGCCTGCAAACGAAGCGTTACCTCACCCTCTTCCGGAGTGTACTTCACGGCATTGGACAAGAGGTTATCCAAGATAGATTCCAGTTTTATGGCATCCATCTGTATGTATATCTTTTCACGGTCGGTATGAAAATGAAAAGTTAGTTTCTTCTCTTTCGCCTTCTCCTCTGCATACAAAGCAAATAAGCCACGCGCAAAAGATACCAGTTCGATTTGAGAAAGTATCAACAACGTATTGTTGCCACTATCCACCCGGTTGAAGTCTAATCCCTGATGAATGAGTGAATTCAGCTTCATGGCATTTCGATGCACCTGCTCCAGTTGTTTCTTCTCCTGCTGATCCTTGATACCGGGCAGCAATTTGCTGATAGGGGCGATAATCATGCTCAACGGAGTTTTTAGGTCGTGGGAAAGGTTGGTGAAGAACTCCATTTTCGCCTGCGATTGTTCCAAAATTTTCTCCTTCTCCATACGCTCCAGCTTCAAGCGATTCTTAACGCGGAAGAAGTTGATGGTCCAGACCACCAGTATCAGACAGAGCAAGACATAGAGCGCCTTGGCCCACGGAGTATAGTACCAGGGGGGAATGATATGAACCTCCAGTGTATAAGCCCGGTCCGATGGTTTTCCATAAATGTCCAACTTACTCACCAGCAGACGATAGTCTCCATAACTCAGGTTATTGTAAGTAATACGGTTCGTATTCGCTTTCAGCAAGTTCCACTCACGATCCACACCTTCCAGACGATATACAAGTTTGCTTTTTTCTTCAAGAGAATAAGGCAGGTCGGAAAGTTCAAAGGCAAGGTTATTCTGGTCATAAGCCAGTTCTATCCGTTGCGAGTAGCGGATACTTTGTTCGGGCAATGAGGAAGTGCCGGAGCGTCCGGTATCGGAATGTGAAACATCAGTTTGTGAGGCATTGGGCTGATACAGTTGGTTGTTGATATAAATGGCAGTCAGAATAAGCGGCTTTTCGGTGTGTTCCGCCAGCAGAGCTTCCGGTGAAGATATGGCAAAGCCATCTGCCGTACCCAAGTAAAATTCTCCGCTTGTCCGGTCGAAGAACATACTGGTGAAACGTTTATCAGTGATATTCAGCCGACGGATTTCCAGCGTTTGCTGGTCTGCCACCCAGAAACCATCGGTGGTAGATATCCAGATTTTTCCGTCAGCCTCAGCCATGGAAAGTATTGCATAGTGATTGTACTCATCGAAAGGAAGCATACGGATACTATTGTTATTAGGCTGTACACGCATCACACCACCGGGAAAGCCTATCCAGATATGACCGTCTTGGGCAGAGAGGATGAAGTTGGGGGTTCTTTCGCCTGTCAGCTCGTCCGGAGCAATATGGGTTATCTCGCCTGTGCGGGGATTTATCTTCTCGATGCTATTGGCACTGTTGTACAGCAATGCCCATACATTCCCCTCACGGTCGGGGATTAGCTGGTTGATGAACATACCCGAAAGACCGTTGTGTATGGAATACGTCTTCTCTGCCATATAGGGACCACCGGAAGAACGCATTAGGTTCTGTTTGTCTACCACAAAAATTCCACCGAGACAAGTGGCTATCCAGAGTTTCCCTTCCCGGTCTTCAAATAAATGATACGCCCAGTTGGCATTGTAGCGACGGGTGCTATCCACAATGCTATAATGGACGAACTGGCGGTTCTTCGGTTCATAACGGCTGATGCTGCCATCGGTAGCCACCCAGAGTTGCCGCTCCCGGTCTTCATAAAGATGGCGTACCCGGTTGTGCGACAAGGGATATTTCCGATCACCCATTTTATACCAGGCCACATCTTGTTCTTCACCCAGGGGCTGAGTGAAACGAATCAGTCCGTTAGTTCCGCCAAACCAGTAGGTTCCGTGTGTATCGCGAAGCATGGAATAGAACTGGTTCCCCTCTCCCGTTCCGGTGATTTGTGAAATAGGGATATAACGCAACGCATTATTATTCCGTGACATGGAAATTCCGTAATCCGTGCCCAGCCAGATGTTATGTTCCCGGTCGGCAAAGATGGTCCAGATGATATTATTGGAGAGTGATTGCAGATTTCGGGAGTCGTGGACCACGTGCAGCAAAGGTTCTCCTTCCTGATATACATACAAACCGTTGTCCGTACCCACCAGCAACTGCCCACTGCCATCCAGTGCCAATGACTTGACGGAATTATCGTGGAAAGCATCAATCCGCTGAGTACGGCCGTCGGCAGGCGTATATCTGAAAAGACACCCTTCCGTACCGATCCATATGCAGCCACGTGCCGTATCTTCCAGTAGGGAATTGATAAACTGGTTGCTCCGGTTGCCACTGCGAGGAAGGTCTATTACTTCAAAATGCCGGGTAGCGGGAATATAGCGGCAGAAGCCATTATAGGTGCCAATATAAAGAAGCCCATCCGAAGAGCGGATCAGTGAATAGATGGTCGGGTGTGGAATACCTTCGGTTACGGCAGAGAGTTGGTGGTCGTTCAGCGAATAGGTATAGAGGCCGTTCAATGTTCCCAACCACAGCATACCGTCGTGTACAAGCAATGCACGGATATCGGTCGGAAGCTGCGTTTCCGGTTCTTCGTAGGTATCTGTGCGATAGTTGTAAATCAGCAGACCATTGTCGGCACCCAGATAAAGATAGGTACTGTCTACCACCGTGCCGCAATAAATCTGTGTATTGTTACGCTTGGCGAAAGTGAAATGTGGCTGCGTGGAATAACCGTCATAACTGAACAGCCCTTTATTGGAACCGATCCATATCAGTCCCTGTGTATCTTGCAGGAAGCAATTGATTACAGAGGCTTCCGTCCCCAGGCTGATATTATCGAACAAGCGATAATCCGGTTTCTGTCCGGACAGCTTAACGGGAAGCGTTATCTGCAAAAGTATGAATAGAAGAAGAAAAACAGGTCTGTGCATACACTTCAGGTTGTTAAAGGTCGGGGACAAAGATAAAATTAATCTGTAACAAACGCCCTGCACCTTTCTAAAAAATTACCTAAAACCACTGGCATACAAAATTCATAATGGTGGGGAAGCAAGGCGAAAGCCCCATAGCCTACGAAGAAAATTCATTGGCTACAGGGCGGTATCGCATACTTTATAAAAATTCTACAAAGTTTCAATCTCTCCCGATGTCAGCCCTGTAGACTTTACTATCACGTCAACAGGAATACCCAGTTGCTTCATGTTGCGGGCTATGGAAAAACGTTCTTCATCTCGTCCTTCTGCACGTCCTTCTGCACGTCCTTCAATCTTTCCCTCCAGTTTGGCAGAATCCAGCACATCGTTCTGAATCATCACGGCGCTCAGATGCTCGTCATAAGCCATGCGCTCTTTAGGGGGCATGGAGAAGTATTTCAGTTTCTCGCGAGCCTCGCTCAGATCGGGAGCGGTGGTATCGGGGCGAATGGTACCGTCCTTCAAATATTTCATCCATTCTTCAAGTGGTGTGACAGCCACTTTGTCGAACTCATTCACACGGATAAGGACATATTCGGGAAATATCTCGGCTGGCATGCGGGAGACAATGGCATCACGCTCCTTGACATTCACCTGAAGGTGGTCGCCCGTATGGACGCCTACGAAATGGTTCTGACCGTAATACAGGTAGTCGTTTCCCTTTCCGATATCGAAGTAGAGAACGCTGATGGAGTAGATTTTCTTCACCTTATAGTACGTTTCACCCAGCGAGATATGCTCAGTGATAGCCTTGGCAACGCCATAAAGAATCCGCTCCAGATAATAAAGTTCGCGGGTATTCTGTATCTCGATAATGATGATCTCGTCCTTACTGTTACGGGCCTTGATGTCCACACGGTTGAATTTATCTTCAGCGGACAGTTGATTGCTTTCACTCTCCAGAATTTCCAAAATAGTGACTTTCTCACCCAGAAACACGGTGAGGAAACCTTCAAGCACGTCGAAGTTTGCCTTCTGGCGTAACAGGCGCTTGATGGCCCAGTCGAAACGTACATATTTGTCTTGAAGTTCTTCCATTTCTCTAATTATTAATTTGGAATACATAACTTTACCCACAAAGGTACATCTTCTTGCGGAAAAGGGCAACAAACATACGAAAGAAAGTGAAAGGGACAGGATAAAAAGAGACGCCGGTTGGCATTCCTTGCAAAGTCAGCTTCAGTGCGGCTGTCAGGTATTGGCACGAAATAAGAAGGTACAAGGATATTACGGGCTCTACGAAGTTTAGCCAATCCGCTTTCCGGCAATATCGTTATGGTCGCCAGCATGATGGCAATCACAAAAGCCAAAGCACTTGTTAAAAATTCATATATTGATAACATCTTTCCCTACCGGTTCAATACCGGTATAAAGACAACGGGACTTTCTGTAACGTTTGCAAACGTTTGCGCAAATCACTAACCCGATAACTGTCAATGAAGAAGCGATATTTCATGTATTCAGCTATTTTTGCAACCGGATAGGTCAGTTCAATAAGATAAGCTGCACCTCAGCAATAAAAAACAAACAAACTTATTTTGTATTGTTTTTGGTTTGCACTACCTTTGGATAAAGGAATACTTAGAGAATACCATGAATAAACCGCAGATTACCATCAAGGACATAGCACGGGCGTTGAACGTCTCGCCCTCTACCGTGTCAAGAGCGTTGAAGGACAACCCGGATATCAGCCAGGAAACCCGCAACCTTATACATGCTTACGCCCGCGAGCATAATTATAAGCCTAACGTACTTGCAGTAAATCTTCGAGCCAGCCGTTCGAATACAATCGGTGTAATTGTGCCACAACTGGTACATCACTTTTTCTCGTGCGTGCTGAGTGGCATTGAAAAGGCTGCCGCCGAAGCGGGATACAACATTCTGGTAGCCCAGAGCAACGAATCTTACGAGCAGGAAGTGAAGATCGTACATTCATTCCTTGCCGCCCGCGTCTGTGGTGTGATTGCCTCTCTGGCAAAAGATACTTCCCAATACGACCATTATCAGGACTTGCTGAATAACAATATCCCCATTGTGTTCTACGACCGCATTTGTACCGGATTGAAAACGGAACGGGTGGTAGTGGACGACTATGCCGGTTCTTTTGCCGCCGTGGAGTATATGATACAGACAGGTTGCAAGCGTATCCTGTTTTATGGAGCAGCACCGCATCTGGAAATCACCAAGAATCGCCGGAATGGCTATCTGGATGCCATGAAGAAATATAAGATTCCCGTGGACGACAGCATGATCATGTTGTGTGATACCCGGGAACGTGCCATATCCATCACCCCTGACATTCTGGAAGGTCCCGACCATCCCGATGGTTTCTTCGCCATTAATGACGAAACAGCTTCAGGCATTCTGTATGCCTGCAAACTGGTTGGAAAGAAAGTTCCCGACGAAGTATCGATCTGCGGGTTTACCGACGGCGCCATTGCCCAAAGCACAGATCCCAAACTAACCACCGTGGAACAGCACGGAGAAGAAGTCGGAAAAAGCGCATTCAGCATTCTGACAGGTAAGCTAGAAGGGGGAGATGATAAGAGTAGCAACAAGATTGTGAGGACGAATCTTGTAGTGAGGGGAACAACGAAATAACTGAATAAATATCTAATACATAAAATTAAGAATGAAAGTAAAACCTGATTTGAGCTTTTGGAAGCTGTGGAATATCAGCTTCGGCTTCTTTGGCGTACAGATCGCATATGCTTTGCAGAGTGCGAACATCAGCCGTATTTTCGCGACATTGGGTGCAGACCCGCACAATTTGAGTTATTTCTGGATATTGCCACCATTGGCAGGTATCATCGTGCAGCCCATCGTAGGCGCTGCAAGCGACAAAACGTGGACACGCTTCGGACGACGTATTCCTTACCTGTTTGTCGGTTCACTGGTGGCCGTACTGGTAATGTGCCTGCTGCCGAATGCCGGTAGTTTCGGTATGGCAGTCAGCACGGCAATGATATTCGGATTAGTATCGTTGATGTTTCTGGATACATCCATCAATATGGCGATGCAGCCATTCAAAATGATGGTGGGCGACATGGTAAACGAAAAGCAGAAAGGCCTTGCCTACTCTATCCAAAGTTTCCTGTGCAATGCCGGTAGTCTGGTAGGTTTCCTGTTTCCGTTCATCTTTACATGGATAGGCATCAGTAACATAGCTCCCCAAGGTGTAGTTCCCGACTCGGTTATCTATTCCTTCTATATCGGAGCAGCCATTCTGATACTTTGCGTCATCTACACCACGGTAAAGGTGAAAGAAATGCCACCTGCCGAATATGCAGAATACCATGGTATCACCGAAGAGGAAGAAAAGGAAAAGATCAATATGGTGAAGCTACTGGTGAAAGCACCGAAAGCTTTCTGGACAGTAGGCTTAGTGCAGTTCTTCTGCTGGTTTGCTTTCATGTTCATGTGGACCTATACCAATGGTAGTGTAGCTGCTAATGTATTCGATGCTCCTACTGTTGAAACAGTGGTAAATGGCATAAGTAAAATAATGCTGGACACTAAGAGTATCCAGTATCAGAATGCTGCCGATTGGGTAGGCGTACTGTTTGCCGTACAGGCCATCGGCTCCGTACTCTGGGCAGTATGTATCCCGATGTTCAAGAATCGCAAACAGATCTACTCACTCAGTCTTATTTTGGGTGGTATAGGTTTTATCTCCACGTATTTCGTTCATAATCAATATATATTATTTATCTCATTCCTGCTTATCGGTTGCGCATGGGCAGCTATGCTGGCATTGCCTTTCACCATCCTGACCAATGCTCTAAGCGGCGGACACATGGGTACCTACCTGGGACTGTTCAACGGAACGATCTGTATTCCGCAGATTGTAGCTGCTACGCTGGGTGGTAGTATTCTGGCTCTGTTCACTCCGAAAGGCATGTTACCGCCTGAAATAAATATGCTCGTCATGGCAGGTGTGATGCTGATCATTGGTGCCGTTTGTGTATATTTAATCAAAGAGACCAAAGGAGAACAAGCAAAAGCATAATCCGTGCGAAAACATACTTAAAAGGAGATATCTATCCCTCTACGACAAACAACTCTTTTCTCTACGATAATCGCCCCGTTCCTTTAAAAAGATCGGGGCGATTCTTATAAAAGAACCAAACACATCTTATTCTTTAGATATTTTTTGTCTTCTTTTTTTTCCTCATCATTGCCGTTTATCCGTTTATTTGTTTATCTTTACGGCCATAATCACCATTGAGATACACACCATGAAAAGATACCTTAAAACCGATGAATGGAATATTATTGAAGATAACTTTCACGCCGACAACCTGCGAATGTCAGAAAGTATATTCAGTCTTGGGAACGGTCGCTTCGGCCAACGGGGCAATTTCGAGGAACCTTATTCAAGCGACTCATACCGTGGTTCATTCGTTGCCGGTATCACCTTTCTTGATAAAACGCGTGTAGGCTGGTGGAAAAACGGTTTCCCTCATTTCTATACCCGTATTCCCAATGCAGCAGACTGGAGTCGTGTCAGTCTGCGCCTTATCGACGAAGAACTGGACCTGGCACAATGGGACGTGAACAGCTTCAGCCGCAGGCTCGATATGAAAGCGGGTATCTCCTACCGGGACTTCGAAATCACATCTCCCAAAGGACACCAAATACGGGTACATGTGGAGCATATCAACAATATGGCTCACCCCGATTTATGTCTGATAAAATACAGCGTCACCTCCATCAATTATACGGGAAGAATATCACTGATCCCCTCCCTGGATGCAATCATAATCAATAAGGACGATGAGCCGAACGAAAAGATATGGAATATCCTACGTTCCGGCGTCACAAAGGATTGCGCTTATCTATGGACGCAGACCCGGCGGGAAGATGCGCAAGTGTGCTATGCCATGACCTATCAGTTCTTCAAGAACGGCAAAGAAACCACCTCGAACCCGATACGCATTGAAAAGGAGAAACAAACCGGATTCAGCATCGGAGCAGATGTGAAACCGGGAGATAATATGATACTCATCAAATACACCGCTATAAGTTCGTCACTCTATGATGAACGTCAGGAATTGATAGAGCATTCCATCACCAAAGCGCGTCAAGCTAAAATTGACGGCTGGGATAAGCTGGAAAACGATCATCAGCAAGCCTGGGCTAATATATGGAAGGAAATGGATGTGGTTATCGAAGGCGATCCGGAAGCACAACAGGGGATCCGGTACAACATCTTTCAACTATGCCAGACGTACCGCGGTGATGATCCGCGCCTGAATATCGGTCCGAAAGGATTCACTGGTGAAAAATACGGTGGAAACACATACTGGAATACGGAACTTTGTTGTGTACCGTTCTTCCTACTCTCTACTCCGAGGGAGATTGTGAAAAACCTGTTGATATACCGCTATAACCAACTACCGAAAGCGATAGAGAATGCCCGCAAACTGGGTTTCAAAGAGGGTGCCGCCCTCTTCCCGCAAGTTACTTACAGCGGTGAAGAATGCCACAGTGAATGGGAAATTACCTTTGAAGAAATACATCGCAATAATATCATCGTCTATGCCATTGCACAGCATGCTGCAATCACTGGCAGTAAAGATTATGTAGCCAAATACGGACTGGAAGTAATGATCGCCGTCTCCCGTTTCTGGAGCCAGCGTGTATCTTTCTCCAAACCAAAACAGAAATATGTGATACTGGGTGTCACCGGACCGGATGAGTACGAAAACAACGTAGATAATAACTGGTACACCAATTACTCGTGTGTGCAGTGCCTGCGGATGACACTTAACTATCTTGAGATCATTGCCGGAGAATATCCCGACGAATATGCGCGTGTACGCCGTGTCACCAACCTCCGCCAACAAGAAGAGGCTGAACGCTGGCGCGACATTATCAACCGTATGTATCTGCCAGAAGATAAAGAACTGGGGATCTTTGTACAAAATGACGGTTTCCTGGATAAGGAACTGAACAGTACCGATGCCATTCCACCCGAAGAACGCCCCATCAATCAGCACTGGTCGTGGGATCGTATTCTTCGTTCATGCTACATCAAACAAAGCGATGTATTATTGGGCCTATATCTGTATTATTTCAATTTCGATAAGGAAACAGTCCGCCGCAACTTCGACTTCTATGAAACAATGACGGTGCATGAATCTTCACTTTCCCCACACATCCACTCCATTCTTGCCGCCCGCATCGGAGAAGTGGAAAAGGCTTACCAACTCTTTCTGCATGCCACCCGTCTTGACCTGGATGATTACAACAACGAAACTCACCAAGGACTGCATATCACCAGTATGCCGGGCAGCTGGCTTGCCATTGTACGAGGCTTTGCCGGGATGCAGATTCTGGAGGGCATACTCTCTTTCTTCCCAGTCATTCCAGAGAAATGGAACAGTTACTCCTTCCAGATAAATTATCAGGGACGTACACTTCATATGCATGTAGGCAAAGAAATAAATATTTCACTTATTGCCGGAGAAGAACTGAACATACAAGTATATAAAAACGTTTATAAGCTCAAATTGGGCACCGATTTGTTGCTCAGGATAGAGGAGTAGAAGCCTGTATCATTAACAACGCGTAACAAAATAAACCGGGAGAACAATTATCTGTTTTTCCGGTTTTATGTTTTTTATACCTAAACGAACAACTATACATTAGTATGAAGAAAATCTATTTGTTCGCCATCAGCGTGATGCTGCTTGCCACATCATGCGGGCACAAGAAAGAGGGCGATGCCACTCTGATCCGACCTGTCAAGACGGCTACTGCCAGCTCCCAATCGGTCATCCGGAAAGACTTCTCCGGTATTGTAGAAGCCGTAGAATACGTGAAACTGGCCTTCCGTGTCAGCGGACAGGTCATAAATCTGCCTGTGGTAGAAGGTCAGCGGGTAAAGAAAGGACAGCTGATCGCCGCCATTGATCCGCGCGACATTTCCCTGCAATATGCCGCTGACAAAGCCACTTACGAAACTGCCGCAGCACAGGTAGAACGTAACAAACGCTTGTTGGGACGCCAGGCTATCTCCGTGCAGGAATATGAAATCAGCGTTGCCAATTATCAAAAGGCAAAGTCTGCTTATGAATTGTCCAGCAATAATATGCGGGATACCAAACTGACCGCTCCCTTCGATGGTTCCATAGAAAAGCGTCTGGTGGAAAACTATCAGCGCGTGAACTCCGGGGAAGGCATTGTACAATTGGTGAATACACAGAAGCTCCGCATCAAATTCACCGTACCGGATGATTATCTCTATCTACTTCGGGCAAAGGACGTAACATTCAAAGTGGTATTCGATACCTATCCGAACACGGTATTCAATGCAAAACTGGAAGAATATCTGGACATTTCTACAGCCGGAACAGGTATCCCGGTAACTATTACGATTGAAGATCCTGCTTTCAACCGTTCCCTATACGATGTGAAACCGGGATTTACGTGCAAAATCAAGCTGGCTTCGGACGTAGCTCCCTTCTTGGAAGAAAAGCTTGTGAATATTCCGCTCAGTGCCATATTCGGTGAAAGCGAGAACCAGAGGACCTATGTGTGGGTAGTAAAAGACAATAAGGTAAGCAAGCGGGAAATAACCGTATACTCTCCTACCGGAGAAGCCAATGCTCTTATCTCTGCCGGTATACAGCCGGGAGAAACTATTGTGATTGCCGGAGTGCACCAACTGGTGGACGGACAAACGGTGAAAGTTATCAATTAGACTACCAACCACTGCGACCTTGAGGTCGCCCAAATATAAATCATATGAATTTAGCTAAATATGCATTAGACAACACCAAGATTGTTTATTTCTTCCTGGCTGTGTTGCTAATCGGCGGTATACTATCATTCGACCGGTTGGGAAAGAAAGAGGATGCCCCCTTCGTTATCAAGTCAGCGGTCATTATGACCCGCTACCCGGGAGCAGAACCAGCAGAAGTAGAACGACTGATCACCGAACCGATCTCCCGCGAGATACAGTCGATGAGTGGTGTATATAAAATTAAATCGGAGTCCATGTACGGACTATCCAAGATAACATTCGAGCTCCAACCTTCCCTTTCCGCAGAGTCTATTCCGCAGAAGTGGGATGAACTGCGCCGTAAGGTGCTCAACATACAACCGCAACTACCCGCCGGTGCTTCCGTTCCCACGGTATCGGACGATTTCGGCGATGTATTCGGCATATACTATGGCTTGGTAGGCGATGACGGTTTCTCTTACGAAGAAATGCGCAACTGGGCAGAACGTATCAAAACCCAGGTTATCACTGCTGACGGAGTTATGAAAGTAGCCTTGTTCGGTACACAAACCGAGGTGGTAAATATCTATATATCCGTCAATAAACTGGCCGGTATGGGTATAGATCCGAAGCAAGTAGCAAGTCTGTTACAATCGCAAAACCAGATTATCAATACAGGTGAAATCAATGCCGGTGAACAACAACTGCGCATTGTTGCCAACGGAACCTATACTACCGTCAATGACATCCGGAACCAAGTGATTACTACTCCGGGCGGACAGGTGAAACTGGGTGATATTGCCGTCATTGAAAAAGGATATATGGATCCTCCCGGCAACATCATGCATGTCAACGGGAAGCGTGCCATAGGTATCGGTGTTTCCACCGACCCGACAAAAGATGTAGTAAAGACTGGAGAACTGGTAGATCAGAAACTGGCTGAACTTCTTCCCCTTATTCCGGTAGGGTTGGAATTGGAAAGTCTGTATCCGGAAAATGTCATAGCTCAGGAAGCAAATAATGGTTTCATCATTAACCTGATAGAATCCCTCCTCATTGTAATCGTTATCATCATGTTGGTGATGGGGTTGCGTGCAGGTATACTTATCGGCAGTTCGTTGATATTCACCATTGGCGGTACGCTGCTCATCATGTCTTTCATGGGAGTAGGATTGAACCGTACTTCACTGGCAGGTTTCATCATTGCCATGGGTATGCTGGTGGATAATGCTATTGTAGTGACAGACAATGCACAAATAGCCATTGCCCGAGGTATAGACCGGCGAAAAGCACTGATAGATGGAGCTACCGGACCGCAATGGGGATTACTTGGTGCCACGTTCATCGCCATTTGTTCATTCCTGCCGTTGTACCT